>JAEEGJ010003020.1_pt1 | contig 70633 bp, 53 predicted proteins | sample 8958761 | NCBI WGS metagenome assembly JAEEGJ01 (sample SAMN16246546, study PRJNA631951) | gut metagenome | biome: gut microbiome; feature: rumen; material: RS-attached | host: Bos | place: Iran: Karaj | collected 2018-10 | reverse complement strand
AGTTGGAAAGCATATTGGATTTTATATAAACATTATTGGAATTGTATTAATGACAGTAAGTAATTTAATTTCATATTATAAGGTAAATAAAGTGAAATAATAGTATGGAGCATTAAAAGAAACTGATGTAGTATATATTAAGGATATATTGGAAAAGAACGATTGATGTAAAATGAAAAATTGGAAGAAAGTATATAAGATTATTTCTGCTGAATTTGTAATATTTGTTTTGGCATTTATAATTTTTGAACTTATATGGTTTAACAGATATAGCAGAAAGGTTATAGTACCCGAGGACTTTTCTATCTCACTTTCTTGGGGAATATATGGTATCAGTAGTTATGATAGCAGGACCGGAAACTTAATTAAAGAATTAAATCCAACAGGACTTTTCGGAGCCTCCAAGGATGATTTTAAAGCGAAATATTATCTGTCTGACGATGAAAAAGAAAAGATATATAAATTATTGTTAGACATAGACTTTGATTCGTATCCTTCGGACTATAGACCTTATGAAGAATACTGGTGTTTACCTATGTCTCTTTTTAGGATAACAGTCAGGTATAAGGGTTATGAGAAGGCAATATATTCAGAACAATTTCCGGGAGAAATATTGTCAAGGGATTATTATCAGGAAATATATACGGATAAAAGATCATATAATTTTATCAGACTGTATGATACTTTGGTTGAGATACTTACTTCTACGGAGGAATGGAAAACTATGCCACAATATGATCATACATTTGATTGACGTTTGTGAGGTGAAGAATATGATTAGGGGTATAATAACTTTAATATGTATATCTGTATTATTATGCATGACTGCATGTTCTGCTAAAAATGAAGAAGATTCCAATAGTGCAGCAAACACAGATAATAAAGATATAATTGACAATGATGACAAGGTTGACTGGTCAATCCCTTATGTGGTTAGAATAGGTAGTATACTTTATCATAGCACAAATGAATTGCCGAAATATTCTTTGATAGATAAGAATATTACTTTCGAATCAAAGGGAAAGATTGAATCAGGCACGGAGGATATCAATGCTTATCCTTCAAAAAACAACGAAACAAACTTTGACGGATATCTTGATTGTGAATATGGTTTTATAGATGGTCATCTGTATATAAAATATAGAGAGTTTATACCTTTGCAGGCAGCGTCATATCAGCCATCTTTGGTATTAATAGAGAAAATTGATGAAATACCTGAAAAAGAAGATCCTGTTTCTTTAGAGGAAGCTATAGATGACGGATTTATGGTTTTAAAGAACGGAAACATTTATTACGGCGATGAAATATGGCAGATGTTTCTGACGCTGACTCAGTTTGGTTATCCGACCACTATAAGAATTGCCCATTATTATACAATGAGAGGCAGGATTTCCGAAAGCTTATATGAATCGACTAAAGATGACTATCCTAAAATGTATCTTAGTCAATTGCATTATGATGGAGAGAACTATTTAATAAGTGCTTTGCATAAGGTTGATGGAAAATATTTAAGCTACCAGATTGCAGATGTAGATGGTCCTGAGAAAACCTATAAATATTTAATGCATTATTCAGAGATACCGCAAAATTCTGATGCTGGATTTAATTCATGTGATAAATATGTTCTTGTGAATGATAATTCAGTAACATGGGAAGATATTTACAAAGGTATGATCAGTAGCCAGGCCGGAGCCGCAATTGATCATACTGCGGTTTACAATAAATATGATTACAAAGATGAATTTGACCCTGACAGACTTGAAATAGTTAAAGATATAGTTGGAGATCATGGTTGACAGACGGATAGTTCCGTGATTGACCTGACACTATAGAATCGAGAGGAAGTTGGACTGAATTGCACTACTTACATGACAGAAGTGCAAATGATGCACTTTTAACTTGACACAGAAGTGCAAATGTTGCATACTAACGATATAGGAGGTGCAATTTATGAGTACGATAAAAACACTAAGAACTGAGAAAAGATTAACACAGGCACAAGCAGCTGATTTACTTGGGATATCACTTAGATCATATAAATCATATGAAAATGAGAAAGAAAAAGAGGGTACGATAAAATATAATTATATATTTGACAAACTAAGTACGATTAACCCGATTGACGAAGATCATGGGATTTTGGATATAAGTTTTATAAAGGATAAGTGTGTAGAAGTATTCAAAGAGTATCCTGTTCGCTATTGTGTGCTTTTTGGATCATATGCTAAGGGAAAGGCTGGTGAAACCAGCGATATTGATTTGCTTATTTCGTCTGATGTTAAAGGTCTTAAATTTTTTGGGATGGTTGAAAGATTAAGAAGTACACTCCATAAGAGAATAGATGCTCTTAATATAGAGCAACTTAAGGATAACATGGAATTAACTGAAGAAATATTAAAGGACGGAATAAGAATATATGGATAATATAAAGAATGACGATTATTATTTGAACCGAATTATAACGGACATTACGTTTATAGTAAACCATATGAAAAATGTAGATTTACAGGAATTGCACGATAATGAGATTCTGCTTGATTCGATGTTATTCAGAATGATTCAAATCTCTGAAAATGCTAAAAGGTTATCATCAGATTATAGAGATGCAAACAGTAATTTGCCATGGGATGAAATATCCGGACTTAGAAATAGGATAGTGCATGATTACGGAAATGTTAATCTATATATTATATATGATACATTAAAGAATGATATACCAGATCTTTTAGTACAGTTAAGCCGTGAGGAGACATTATAGGTAAAAGTTAAATCAGAGTTCAATCAGAGGGACGGTTCTCTGCTCGATTTGAGGATTAAAACAAATGCCGTAAATTTAAAGATTTAAGAAAACTAAAAAATCAATCACAGAACCGTCCCTGTGATTGACATATAATCATAAAGGAGGCTGTCGGTGAAGCTTATAAAATATTTAAAAGGCGTTTTTGTCATAGCAGTCATAGCCTTTATGGTTTTTGAACTGGTTACCTTTGAACCTTTACACGAAAGAGATATTGTGTATTTTGGTTCATATGAACAGGACGATATTTTATCTAATGGGAGCGAACCCATAGAGTGGATAGTTATGTCTGTTTCGGAGTCTGAGGCGGTTCTTTTAAGCAAATATATTCTTGATATCGGGCAACCTTGCTGGAAATCCAATCCAACAAAATATTCCTGGGAAATATCTGATATTAGGGAATGGCTAAATATAGATTTTTATGAAACTGCATTTAATATTGAGGAAAGAGATTGCATTAAGCTAACTCATAATGATATATTGCCTGATCCTGTATCTGAAAATGGCATTCAAACAACTTCTGTAGACTTCGTATTTTTACCTTCAGTAGAAAACCTTGTTGACTTCGAGATGACTGATGGATTTGATTTTTTATGGGATTTGCCTAAAGAAGATCGTTTAGAGGTTTTTAATTGCTTTTTCAATACTGAATTAGAAGGAATACACGATTATGCAGAAAGAAAAATTGAAAGACGATGTTCAGCAACTAAATATGCAATAAATAAAATGGCTTTTTTAAATCTTGGTGAAATAATACCTAATGATGAATTAACTGTGGATAATAATAGATCATTTCAATGGTTGCTTAGATCAAATGTTGGTGGGGATAAATATATTAATGTTGTAAGAGCTAATGGTAGAATCGGGTTTTCCATTTTGGACTATGATGAATATGGAGTCAGACCTGTAATAAAAGTCAAATTAAGCGGAGATTTCCTAAAAATCAATAAGGAATTATCTCTCACAAAGCATGTTCCAGCCAATATTCCATCTTCAAATGAAACGTATGAGATTGTAGCAGACAATTATAAATCAATTGAAAATCTTAAAAATCTAAAAATTGGTAAATTAGTGTCTTTTGGTAAATATGAGCAGGATAATGATTATTCTAATGGATCTGAGCCTATAGTGTGGCAGATATTGGATAATAATGATGATGGATTATTGCTATTGAGTAAGAAAATCATTGATTATAGAGAGTTTGCTGATTCAAATGGATATAATTGGAGCGACAGCTCTTTAAGACGATGGCTTAACAATGACTTTTATTATAATGCGTTTAGTGATGATGAAAGAAAAATAATAAAAAAAAGAAAATCGGTAATAAATGTGCCTTGGAATGGTACATTTTTAGAAGAAACCTTTGATTATTGTTTTTTGTTAAACTATGAAGATATATTTAATGAAAAATATGGATTAAATAAAGAAGAATCATTTGATATCTATAAAAGAGCAACCATAACACCATATGTTAAGTCTTTGATAGATGAGTACACAAATAATTTCATGGAAGAAAAAAAATATGTGTTTTGCTTGACAGGAATGCATCTGTCAGGTTTTCATATAATTGGTGGAGATAGATCATACCCATATTGGTTATGTTTCAGTTATAGCTTTGAAGATTATAAAAGCCATGAATTAACATATGAATATTTAACTATTTCTGAACAGGGTCAAGAATATTATATCGAAAATCCTGAATATAAACGTGGTATTCGCCCTGCAATATTAATTTCTTATCAATGATTTAAGTCAATTAGAGGTCAATCAGGGGATGGTTCTCTGATCGTTTGTGATTAAAACAAATACTGTAAATTTAAGGCTTTAAGAAAACTATAAATCAATCACAGAACCGTCCCTCTGATTTAAAGAAAAAACCTTGATAAATCATCAAATGAATTGATAAATAGGATTATCAGTGAGGTAGAATATGAGATGTCCTAAATGCGATACAACTATATATGTAAAAAACGGATTCTGCCCAAGCTGTGGAAGTACAATAAGTGAGATTAATACTTCACAAAAAAAGAATGGGACTAATATTTTTGATACAAAAACCATTGATGGAATTAATACTTTAAAAGGGTTATGTATTATTGGATGTATCATATGTATTGCCGGATTGTTTATTCCTGTCTATGTAGAAAACTATCTCGTTTCGGCTTATGATAATTATTCATGGGGATTCAGTGGCTTTTCAATCGATGAATATTTGAGTGTTTTATTTAGTTTGGCATATTTAATAGTTCCTGTGATTTGTCTTTTATGCTGTGTGTTTAATAGATTTTTACTTTCATCATTATCAGGATTTATTCATGGGATAGTATACGTTATATGTATTGTAGACATGCAAAATGTTGAATACAGAGGATCAAATGTAATAGTTGGAAAACATATTGGATTTTATATAAACATTATTGGAATTGTGTTAATGACAGTAAGTAATTTAATTTCATATTATAAGGTAAATAAAGTAAAATGAAGGATTTTGATCAGGATACTTCAATAGAAGTTTTTGATAAACTTAATGAAACGGAAAATATAGAGGGTCCGGTATTTTATTCATCTGAAGAAAATGAGAAGTTACATAACAGACTGGTAAAGGAATCAAGAAAATATATTGATATCCAGTTAGCTATGAAACTTGATGAGAAAGATAAAAACTTATTTAAAGTCCTTTATAAAGAAATACCGCGAAATATTCATAACTATGATTTTTATATAGCCTTTAGAAATGCAAAGATAGACGAGTTTACAGAGAAAGACAAGCCAATCGAAATATCTGATGGAACAAAAACGAAGAAATCGATAATTAAATGGATTAAAGACAAAATAATAATATATGATGAAAGTCAGCTTGACAGCAATATGGGAAATATCAAGAATGTTGAAAAATGCCCGGTTGACTGGTTTTCGACTCTTTTTGTATTAGTTTTAATCTTATTTATGGCATTGATTTATGGTACTATGTCTTTCTTGGTTTTAGCTTTTGTTTTTCAAGTTTGTTCGGACTTTCCTTCTGTTGCAAAGATTTTGGTTATAGCAGGAATTGAAGCATTGCTTTTATTTGCTCTTTTCAAAATTGTTGAAAATAAACTGATAAAGAAGAAAAGGAATATTAAAAAACTTAAAGATAAACATCCATATTATAAGCTTTGCAAAGATTTGCATTATTTTAATTCGAATAATCATTTATTACATCCGGTCAGTGAAATTGAAGAAACATACAAAGAGTCCAAGATATGGATTGAGAAGGAATGGACTGATTATTATGCAAACTCTTTCTCAAATACATTATTTAGATTTAAACCAATTAATGCATTCGTAAATAATGATTATTATTTTAGATTTTTCATTGAAATATACTATTTGGATTGTTTCCCTGACTATCCCGAATTGTTAAATGTCGAACAACAGATAGATAACTTCATTCGTGAATTGATATATGATTACAAAAATGATGATATAATACCAATATATAAAAATCAAATAAGAGATTATATTGCAGGTCATTTATCTAAAAGATTACCCAATATGGTGGTAGAAGATATAGCAGTAGCAGCTGTAAAGATCAAGCGCCCGATAAATGAAAAATAAAATACCGAGAATTGTCCCAATGTTTTAGAGGTGGATTGGCAGAACATCCCGAGTTCTATTATGATGGATATAATTTTTTTGAGTTATGGTAAATGTGATCAGTATTATTTTAGTGTACAGCAAGGTTTGACAAAACCTCCACTTGGATGTAGAATAAAAATATGAATGTAGGTAAGGAGATAAGCACATGGCTATTGATTTTCAAAGTATGACAGATTCGATAGAAGCGGCTACCTGTATCATAGCAGTTGAAGTGAGGGATGACGGTTCCTGCGGCGGACTGCGTATTGTCACAGGCAATAAGGCATATATTGATTCCATAGAGCATCCTCAGGGTGATTATTCGATGAAGAAAAGCACCTTCGTGCCTAACAGTCTGTATACAGACTATCTTCCCAGAGACTTAAATTTCGAGGATTTCTGCTTGAGAAGTGCCGTACAGAAAAAGTGCCTTCATTCATACGTTAAGCCAAATCAGATGCCTATCTGGTTTAATATGACATTTATTCCTGCAGGCTCTGCAGAAGAAAATATACACTATTGCATGTACTCAATGGAAGTAAACTTTACTGCTGATACAAAGACCATGTCAAACGTATCACAGGAGCTTGCATCTGATGTACTTGAGACCTGTATAAAGCTGCGTGGAACCACTGATTTTTTAAAGACAATGCATGAGGTCGTATCAGATATCAGAAATATGTGTAAGGCCGAGCATTGCTGCATCCTGCGTCTTGATGATTATGAGAAAAAGTGTTCCATTTTATGCGAGGATTTTGCACCGGATACTAAGCTTACCCCACGTAATGAAGATATGTCAGGTTTCTATGAGATAGCTAAATCTTGGAAGGATCTGATTGGTTCGAGCAATTGTATCATAGCGAAGGATGATCATGATATGGAGCTCGTAAAAGAGCGTAATCCTGTATGGTATGAGTCGCTGAGATATGCACATGCCAAAAGTATAGTCTTGTTTCCGTTAAAGTCCCATGATGAATTTTTAGGCTATATGTGGGCTATTAATTTTGATGAAGCACAGACTTCGAAGATAAGGGATACTTTAGAGCTCACCACATTTATACTTGGTTCCGAGATCGGAAACTATCTGCTGGTTGACAGACTTAAAGTGCTGAGTGCCAAGGATATGCTGACCGGCGTACTTAACAGAAATGAGATGAATAACCGGGTGGATGCGCTGAGTGAAGATAACAAGACTAACAGGCAGAGTGTTGGTGTCGTATTTGCTGACCTGAACGGACTTAAGACTGTAAATGATGAATATGGCCATGAAGCCGGAGATGCATTGTTAAAGGATGCTGCTAAAGCAATGTTCGAAGTTTTCCCTAAGGATAACATATACAGAGCCGGTGGAGATGAGTTTACAGTTATCATGCTGGGTGTAACAGAGGATGAACTTAAAGCTAAGGTACAGGAGCTCAGAAAGGCCACAAATAAATACGACAGGGTAGTATTTGCGATCGGAGCCTGCATAGAGGATGATTATAAAAACACACGCCGTGCTCTTAAAATAGCAGATGGAAGGATGTACGAGGATAAGAGGATATTCTACGAAAATCATCCTGAACTAAAAAAACGTCTGTGATATATCATAACAAAATAATTAAAGAAAATGTCATCCTGCATTTGCCCGGGATGACATTTTTTTCTTAGTATTTAATTGGCTCGCTGCTTGAATCAACCAGCATTTCTTTCAGTTCTTCAAGCTCTTTGGGAGTGAGATTCCTCCAGGTACCGGTCTTTAGATGACCGAGTCTGATGTTCATGATCCTGACTCTGGTAAGGGCTCTGACTCTATAACCTAAAGCCTCACACATTCTTCTTATCTGACGGTTTAAACCTTGAGTAAGAATTATCTTAAACACCTTTTTATCTATCTGCTCTATCTTGCAGGGCCTGGTAACAGTTTCGAGTATCGGTACACCGCTGCTCATTATCCTTAAGAAATCCGGTGTAATATCCTTGTTTACAGTAACTATATATTCTTTTTCATGATAGTTTCCGGCACGAAGTATTTTATTTACGATATCTCCGTCGTTGGTGAGGAGTATGAGACCTTCGGAGTCCTTGTCGAGACGGCCTATGGGAAAAATCCTTTTCCCGTAGTTGATAAAATCGATGATATTATCCGGGTCACGTTTATCGGTTGTGCTGACAACACCCACGGGCTTATTAAATGCGATAAGTATCAGGTCTTCGTTTTTCTTAATATCCTGACCCTGAACTGTTACTCTTTGACCGGGGAGTACCTTGCTGCCCATCACGGCTATTTCGCCATCTATCCTTACCTTACCGTCAGCTACCAGCTTGTCAGCCTCACGTCTTGAGCAGGTACCTGATTCAGCCAGATATTTATTTATCCTTATACCGGCATTTTCGTTAGAAGCTGAGTCGGTATTCGGTTTGTTATCGAACATTTCTTTCTTGGTTTTCATATGTAGTATTCCTTATTATTAGTTTTTAAATGACTGCTTTAGTATTCGAGCCTTTAACGACATTTTCTATCATACCATCAATAAAGGTATATATCAACCCAAATATTTACTTAATTTTATATTTTTCATATAAATCTTGAAAAATCGAGAAAATCGTGGTAAAATTGTTAAAATTAGGTATAGTATAAAATATATCGTGACCTATACAATATAAAAAGTTATTATCGATATACATGATAGCTTTATTTATGAGGGGATAAGCTAATGGAGAAAGATAATACTGAAATTATTGAAAATAAAAAACATAGAAAGAAAAAACGCGGGGCAGTGCCTAAGTATGTTCTGATCATTTTGCTCCTGATATATTTCATTTCTAATGTTATGATCAACATCATATCACGTGGAAATGCATCAGGACCGCCGGCAATGATACCGATGCTTGGTGTAGACATACCGCTGACTTCGTTTACCGGAGTATTCTCATCTATCGGAAATATCTGTCTCATTTTCATGGTGGTTTATTTCGGAAAACTTGGCTTTATAAGCGCACTGGCATTGATCATGGTTCAGATACCGTTGTTGATTATTCAGTTTTTTGCAGGCGGAAACGCTATGGCTGTACCCGGAGTGTTTACCAGTATATTGACGATTATTGCCATAGTTCTGATCTATAAGAGAAATAAGGCAATAAACAGGCTTGCCGATGCAGAGATTGAACTCGTTACTGAAAAACAGAGGTTTTCACAGCGCCTGTTCGAACAGACTGCGACTGCTCTGGTTAATTCGATAGATGCAAAGGATACTTATTCACATGGACATTCCATACGTGTGGCTCAGTATTCTGAGAAGATTGCACGAGCTCTGGGTAAGGATGATGATGAGTGTTACAGGATATATTATGCAGCACTTCTTCATGATGTTGGTAAGATCGGTATCCAGAATGCGATACTTAACAAAAAGGGTAAGCTTACTCCTGAGGAATATGAGACTATCAAGTCCCATCCTTTCATGGGATATCAGATCCTTTCAAGTATCACAGAGTATCCTTATCTTTCACTTGGCGCACATTACCATCATGAGCGATACGATGGTAAGGGTTATCCCGATCACTTAAAGGGTGAGGATATACCTGAGATTGCCAGGATCATTTCTGTTGCTGATGCCTATGATGCCATGTCTTCGAATCGTAGCTACAGGGATGCTATCCCTCAGCAGATAATACGTGAGGAGATAGTAAAGGGGGCAGGTACCCAGTTTGATCCTAAGTTTGCCAAGATTATGCTTCATCTTATAGATAAAGATGTTGAATATATCATGAGAGAAAAGATAGCCAATAAGAATCTTTACGAAAAAGGTGAGCTTCATTGCGGCAAATTCAGAAGTGACATTACTGAAGGCATTCTTTTGTCTCCCTGGATTACTAAAATACATTTCCAGCTGTCGGTTGATAAAAGTGTTGAAAACAGCCGTGGCGCTGCATTTGTATTATTTGATTCGCTTGACGGACATGTTCATACAGAAGAGCGCGCTGTAAAAGAAATGCTTTATTATGAGTACGGTACTGTCTGGATGAACGGTGTTGTGGAGAGTGCTGCCTTACGTAAGACTCAGACGGATATCATTACTCATGAGCCTGATAAAGATAAGCTTTTTGAGGCACATTCAGGTAAGATTTATGATGTGGAGGCTGTCAAGAGAAAAGATCATGCAATGATTACTATCGATGATGGTGAGAGAACGGTAAAGGTTATTTTGGCCCTGCCTGACAGCTCAAGATATGTATATCTCGGTATTACAGGTGAGTATTGCAGTTTTACCGAGGGCAAGATTGAAAGGACAACTGATCCGACACCTCTTGATTATATTCCCAGGCTGGTTGAAGCTATATCGTATATCAAAGGTAAGGATGGAGATGTGCCCAGCGTACAGGTTGACGGACACAGGACTGAAGCTACACCCGGTATCACTGTTACGAACAGACTGGATGTAAGCTTCCATACGATGAGTCTGCCGACAGCGAGACTTATATGGCATTGCTCTTATCTTGTACTTTTCCATTCTGATGATGGTATAGTGAGGGGCAGAAATTATAAGGAGTATGCTCTGGTCAGACTTGACGGTGAACTTATAGATACGGCTAAAGACGGTGCCAATGATCTTACAGTCGAAAAGAGCGAGCTGTTCAAGGGCTGGGATGCATGGAAGGATCTTAATAAAAAAGGAATGGACTGTGCCGTATCCGTTGAGAGAAGCGGCGACACCATAACCATTACGACGACCAATTTCGGCATCTATATCAAGAATGTCACCAAGATAGAAGAAGATCACGGGGATGTTTATTTCGCACTTTCGGGTGACCAGTGTGCTATCACCAATATAAAGATTAAAAAATCATAAAGACTTGAAATATAACGTTTAATAAGGTATAATAATCTTCGGTGTGTTCCTTTCGGGATATACCGGAGATTTTTTTTGCGAAAGGTTAGAAATATGACAAGTGAGACAATTTATTGGCATATTCCGGGTATAGTGTATTTCGGCCTGATCAATCATGTCCTGCTCGATACCATGCAGAAGTATCCGAGCAAGTTCAGGGACAATTACAAGATCGGTTCGGTATACGGTACTTTGCCCGGTGCTATATGGAACGGCGGACGTAATATCATAGAGGGCTTTTGCAACAAGCCCGATGTGGAGCGTATCTTAAAGGCTTATAATCAGAGGGGTATTCCCTGCAGATTTACCTGGACCAATGTGCTCTTGGAAGAAAAGCACACCTATGATACCTACTGTAATATGATCATGCAGGTCGGGAATAACGGTTTGAACCAGGTACTCGTTAACCGTCCTGTGCTAGAGGAGTATATCAGGCGTGAATATCCCAAGTACAAGATCATTTCATCCACTACAAAGCGTATTCTTAATACTGAGACACTTTTAGATGAGATAAAGAAGGATTATTTCCTGGTAGTGCTTGATTATGATCTGAATCACAACGAGAGCGTAATAGAGCAGATACTGCCTGCTGCTGACAGGATAGAGATACTCGTTAACGAAACATGTTCTGCAGGATGTCCCAAGCGTGTTGAGCATTACAGGGAGATATCACGTTACCAGCTTGAGTTTGACACCAGGATCCAATTCCCCTGCTGGGACAAGACTCCGGATAAGAGGACATTTGCCGGCTGTCAGAAAAAGCCCGCATTTATGTCAAACGATGATATAGAAGAGTATATCAAGAAGGGCTTCAGAAACTTTAAGATAGTTGGTCGCGGCGAAGGCAAGGAGTTCCTGCTGGATTCCTACATTTACTTCCTGGTAAAGGATGAGCACAGGGATTTCATCAGAAACCACATTATGCAAACTCTCATGCAGCTGAGAGGCAACCAAAGACGGTAAATTCCTAAAATAGCGAATTAAGATTGTAAATTTCGAAAAAACAACGGTTTAACAGACTGCGCAAAAATGTTAATATGTAGAAGTATTAAAAATATAAAGACCTAGGAGGAGGTACTCAAATATATGCTACAGGATATTTTAAGTACAAAAACATCACTGTTCGCTGACGGTGTTCAGACCATCTTACGCGGACACGAAAACAGAAACCGCAGAGTCGTACTGTTAAAGGGAAATATGGTACAGAACTCGCGCAGTGCTTCTAACGGTATAAGTGCCAGAGTAAATAAAAACGGCACATACGGGTTTGCTTCAACAGCTGACTATGATGCAGAGGGAGCTGAAAAGGTATTAAAGGCTGCAACAGAGAATGCTCTTTTCTTATCAAAGCATTCAAACAGAAACATTGAACTGCCCGCATCACTTGGTACCGGTACGGTAAAGCTTAACGCAGAAATTATCGATACCGAACAGAAAACCATTATCGAGGCATGTAAGACTATCGATGATTACATCGTAAAGAAATATCCCGATCTTATCAGCCGTACTGTTGTTTATACAGAGGACTCACAGGACAGGATAATCTATACTTCTGATGCATTTAACGGACATCTCGTAACTCCCAGATGCTATATCTATGTTATGATGAGTGCTGAAGCTAAGGACGGAAGTCCGGTAGAGCTGTTTAAGGCATTCGGCGGATTCGGAAGCTTTAACGATAATTTCGGTAAGCTTGATGAAGTATATGAAGGGATTGACCTTCTCTACAAGAGAGTAATGGATAAAAAAGAAGGTGTTTATGCAGAGGCAGGCTTAAAAACCGTTATCCTTTCACCTTATATGGCAGGTATGTTAGCCCATGAAGCAGTAGGCCATACCGTTGAGGCTGACCTGGTACTCGGTGGCAGCGTTGCAGGTCCTTCTTTAAATAAACGTGTTGGCTCCGATCTGGTAAGTCTTGTTGATTTTGCTAACATGTACGAAGGAAAGATGGCTCCTCTTCCTGTATATATGGATGACGAAGGTATCGTTGCAAAGGATGTTGATCTTATAAAAGACGGTATCCTTGTAGGATACATGAACGACAGAGAGACAGCTAAGCATTTCGGCATGGAGCCTAAGGGAAATGCCAGAGGCTGGGGCTTTGCGGATGAGCCTATCATCCGTATGAGAAATACCTGTGTTCTTCCGGGAAAGAATACCGTAGAAGAGTTAATTTCCTCTGTAGAAGACGGTTACTATCTTATCGATTCAGGAAACGGACAGGCAGACCTTACCGGTGAGTTTATGTTCGGTGTAACCTGCGGTTATGAGATCAAAAACGGAAAGCTCGGAAAGGCTCTTCTTGATACCACTGTATCCGGTGTAGCATTTGAAATGCTCAAGACCGTTGATATGGTATCTGACAAGGTGGAGTGGACATCCAGCGGTTTCTGCGGCAAGAAACAGCCTATGGCTGTATCTATGGGCGGTCCTCATATGAGATGTAAGATCATGATAGGTGGAAGGTAGAAGGGAGAACATAAATGGCTAATATAAGAGATATCGCCGACAGCTTTGATAAGATCATCAAAGATAAAGGCATAGAGAAATTTAAATATACATTAACAGAGTCCGAGAAGAGAGAATTAAATGTTGAAAACGGCGAGTTCAAACTTTTCCGTACAGTGTTTTCAAATTCAGGATCGATAAAGGTATTTAAGGACAACAAGATCGGTTCCGCCAGCGGAAATGATCTGTCTGAAGAAGCACTTGAGAGCTTCGCTGCAGATGCTTTGGCAGCTGCTGAATCTTCACCCGAAGATCCCGCACATGACATCGCTCCTTATGTAGAGCCACACGTATTTAAACAGGGTATATTGGAGCCTGATATTGATAAGTTCCTTGAAAGATTAAAGGAATTCCTGGCAACAGTAGCAAAGGAATATCCTCTGGTAAAGATTATCCAGTCCACAGGTTCATATGACAGATGGAACTGGTTATCAAGAAACTCAAACGGTACAGAGTTTGAGGGCTTTGGCGGACAGTACGGTTTCTCAATCGAGATCTGTGCAAGCGACGGTACAAACACTACAGGCTTTGATTACACAGGCATCGGCACAAATGATCTTGATAAGCCTTTTATCGAGCTTGGAACAATCCGCAGACATATTGTGGATATCCAGAACAGTCTGGTAACCGAAAATGTAGAAGGCAAATTTGAAGGTACGGTAATATTCACACCTGAGCTTACAGGTGAATTTATCGGTGGCGTACTTGGCAACTATTGCGGTGAAGGTGTAGTAATCGACGGCACCAGCCAGTGGCTTGACAAGGTAGGAGAGAAGGTTGCAGACGAAAAGCTTACCGTAAGATTTGATCCCTATGATGAGAGGATCAACATGGGTGAGCGTGCTACTGCAAACGGATTCCTTTCGGAGCCTTATACAGTTATCGAAAAGGGTGTGCTTAAGACTCATCAGTTAAGCCTATACGGAGCAAATAAGACAGGCCGTCCTTTAGTAAAGAATACCGGCTGGGATATTATCATCGAGCCCGGTGATACAAGCTATGACGATATGCTGGCATCTGTAAAGAAGGGTATCATCCTCGGCAGATTCTCGGGAGGATCACCCGGAGCAAACGGCGAGTTCTCGGGTGTTGCAAAGAACAGCTTCCTGGTAGAGGACGGCAAGGTTAAATGTGCTCTTTCAGAGTGTATGATCAGCGGTAACTTAGGAGAAGTAGTAAAGAATATCCGCTCTATCTCAAAGGAACTTATATGTGACGGCGGTAGCGTATTACCTTACATGGCAGTGGACGGAATTGTTATCTCAGGTAAATAATCATATTGTCATCCTTCACGAAAGTGAAGGATGACATTCTTTTTTAGCACAGTAATAATGATATTTTTTGCCATAAAGGACTTGAAGTATGAGAGAAAATGTGCTATAAATATCTTTAATGTTTTAAAATAGTTTTTATGGAGGTAAAAATCGATGGCAAAGAAAGATATTGACTGGGGCAGTCTGGGATTCGGATATATCAAGACCGACTACAGATATGTTTCCAATTACAAAGACGGTGCATGGGATGCAGGCACCATGACAGAGGACGGCAATGTAGTACTTAGTGAGTGTGCAGGCGTTATCCAGTATGCTCAGACAGTATTTGAGGGCTTAAAGGCTTATGAGACAGAGGACGGCAGGATTGTTACATTCCGCCCTGACTTAAACGCTGAGAGAATAGAGCAGTCTGCAAAGAGACTTGAGATCCCTGTATTCCCTAAGGAGAGATTTATCGACGCTGTAAAGCAGGTTGTTAAGGCAAATGCTGACTTCGTTCCTCCTTACGGTTCAGGTGCAACATTCTATCTTCGTCCCGTACTTTTCGGAACAAACCCTGTTATCGGTGTTAAGCCCGCTAACGAGTATCAGTTCAGAATTTTCGGTACACCTGTTGGACCTTACTTCAAGGGCGGCGTAAAGCCTCTTACAATTAAGGTTAGTGATTTTGACCGTGCAGCACCCAATGGTACAGGTAACATTAAGGCAGGTCTTAACTATGCTATGTCATTACATGCAATCGTTACCGCTCATGCTGAGGGCTACGATGAGAATATGTATCTTGATCCTAAGACCAGAACAAACGTTGAAGAGACCGGTGGTGCAAACTTCCTGTTTGTAACCAAGGACGGTAAGGTTGTTACTCCTAAGTCGGACAGCATCCTTCCTTCAATCACCCGTCGTTCACTTGTATACGTTGCTCAGCATTACTTAGGACTTGAAGCAGAAGAGAGAGTTATTCCTTTCGAGGAAGTTAAGGATATGGCTGAGTGTGGTCTTTGCGGTACCGCAGCAGTTATCTCACCTGTAGGCAAGATCGTTGATCATGGCAAGGAGATCTGCTTACCCAGCGGCATGACAGAGATGGGACCTATCACCAAGAAGCTCTATGATACATTAACAGGTATCCAGATGGGCAGGATCGAAGCTCCCGAGGGCTGGATCTACGAAATTAAATAATCTTATTTGATCATCTAAAGCCTTCCCCTTGAGGGGAAGGTGGCACGAAGTGCCGGATGAGGTGTAAAAAAGGGACTATGCGTATTTTTTTGCATAGTCCTTTTTATGTTATATCACACCACATCAGTCAGCTGCGTTGACAGCTTAATCTAAAGAGGAAGCCTAGTTTATATCCTCGGGTTTAGTGTATCCTTTGAAAGTGATCGGCTCGTCTTCAGCCACATCATATACCTTCTCAAAGGTATTTCTTTCACGCAGCTCCCTATACTCGGTAGGAGTGCAATTCTTTAGTTTCTTAAAAAGTCTGTTAAATGTCGAAATACTCGGGAAACCGCTCCTGATCGCTACATCCGTGATACTCAGTGAAGGATTGATCAACAGCTCTTCAGCTACCTTTATCCTCTTAAAGCACAGATAATCATAAAATGTCGTATTTGAAAACTGTTTAAACAGTCTTGTAAAATGGAACTTGGAGTATCCGGTAAGATCCGCTGCAAATTCCAAAGTCAGATCATCTGTATAATGCTCATCAATGTATGTAAACAGTGAATTGAACTTATCGAGATATTCCTTTTGCTTGTTCCCGACCTTAGTAGGTATCGTCATCATCTTATCCAGGCGGTCCTGACCGATGATAGCAAAGAAATTGAGTATATCGGCATACATTCTGAGCTCCCACATGGGTTCTTCTGTAAAATAAATCTCAGCCATATGCTCTATGATATCCAGACAAGGCTTTACAAGTGTCGGAGCGGTCTGGTCATTTATTATGATCGCAGATGTAAAAAACGGCAGGATGGAAGAGAAGCTCTTTATTCTTGATATACAGTCGAGATCAAACAGGCATATATATCTTTCACCGTCAGAGGGCGCGATGGTCTCGTGCAGCTCTCCGGAAGGGATAACGATGATCTCCCCTGGATTGAGCACATATTTCTGATCGTGAATAGCTATTGTATATATGTTTTTGATAGGAGAAACTATCTCGACGGCAGAGTGCCAGTGTGTCTCAAAACCTCTGGAGATATCATTCTTCCAAAGCCTGACATTTGAACCGCGCACGAAATCAACTCTTTCACGGTCGCCTTCAACTTCTCTATGGTAAGTTCTGTTAAAAGAATCAACTATCATAATGTAATCCTTTCACTTATCAAATATTGCTATTTATTTTATCACATATTTTCATTTTTGTAAATCCCTAAATTTTCTGTAAAAATTTTGTAAAATTTCGCAATACACAAGAAGGGCTATCGCAATAAATGGATAGATAAATCGTTTGATTATAGTGTAATATATCCATAATAAATCGTGGTGATTTTATAGCATTAAGGTCGGAATATTGCAATAATTTTGTATGAAAATTACATATATATAATAACAATTATTGCTAATATGTATATAAAATGCGATAAAAAGGGGTTTGAAATGGCAAAATCTAAGGAACAACCCGTGCAGAACGGGGAGACTAAGATTAAAGTTAAGACCAGGATTAGCTTTAAGTCAAGTTTTAGAAAGTATTGGCAGCTATATCTCTTGCTGTTGATACCTATCGTTTACTTTATAGTTTTCAAATACGGTCCTATGGAATACATTATAACCGCATTTAAAAAATATAAAATAAACGCTTCGGTCTGGGATATGGAATGGGCTATGGATAAAAAGAAGAATACGGATATTCTCTTTTATTTCAAGCAGGCATTCCAGGACAATCAGTTCATGAGAGCACTCAGAAATACGGTATTGCTGAATGTACTCGATCTGCTGATCGGTTTCCCGGCACCTATCATCTTTGCTCTTATATTAAACGAGCTTGTATTCACAAGATTTAAAAAGGTTGTGCAGACCATAGCATATATGCCTCACTTCCTTTCATGGGTTATCATTTACAGCTTATCACTTAGGATTTTTGCTACTGATGACGGACTTTTAAATCTCCTTTTCAACAAGATCGGTATAGATTCAGTGCCTTTCCTTGGAGATAAGGTTTGGTGGGTAGTAACATATATCTTCCTCGGAGTTTGGCAAAACTTCGGCTGGGGCTCCATTGTTTATCTGGCAGCTATAGCCGGTATCAATACAGAGCTGTATGAGGCTGCTTCGGTAGACGGTGCAGGACGTTTCAAGAAAATGTGGCATATTACACTGCCCGGTATTAAGCCTACCATCGTAGTGCTCCTTATCATGAACCTCGGTAACATCCTCGGCGGAGGATTTGACAGACCTTTCGCTATGCAGAACAACCTGGTTCTTGAGACTGCAGAAGTTATATCAACCTACGTATATAAAAAGGGTGTGCTCGGAGCACAGTACTCACTGACTACAGCAGTTGGCTTGTTCCAGTCCGTAGTCGGAGTATTCTTCCTGCTTATGGCAAACTTCATATCCAGAAAACTGGGCGAAAGGGGGATTTGGTAAAATGATAAAATCTAACAAAACCCGTCGCGGCGACTGGATATTCGTAATAATATGCGTATTTGTTGCGGCTATATGCCTTATCCCGATGCTTAACCTGGCTGCACGTTCCCTCAGCTCCAGTCAGGCACTTATAAAGCATGAAGTATCGATCCTTCCTAAGGGGCTGAACTTCACATCATACGAGTATGTATTTGGTAATGCAAAGTATGTTAAGTCATTTTTCTGGACAGTGTTACTGACATTTATATGTACCTTGGTATCGCTGACCATGACAGCCATCTGTGCTTATCCGCTTATATTCCATAAGCTGAGAGGCAGGGGACTGATAAACGTACTTATAACCATTACGATGTTCTTTAATGCAGGTACCATCCCTAACTACCTGCTGATGAAGAAGCTTGACCTGTTAAACAACGCACTTGTACTGATCATTCCGAGCTGTCTGTCAGTTTACAACATGATCATTATGAGAAGCTTCTTCTACGGTATCCCTGAATCACTCAGAGAGTCCGCAGAGATTGACGGTGCAAATTATTTCACGATACTGTTAAAGATTTACATCCCGCTTTCAAAGCCTGTTTTTGCAACACTTGCACTGTTTTACGCAGTAGGCCGTTGGAACGGTTACTCAGATGCTCTGATGTATATCAATAACAAGAGAGAAGATCTGTATCCCTTACAGTATTATCTATACAATATCTTAAAGAGTCAGTCTGACTTGTCAGCGCAGGAAGGTTTCTCGACACCGGGTCTTAACGAAACCATAAAGTCGGCGATAGTTATGTTCTCGACCGTGCCGATACTGGTTGTATACCCGTTCCTGCAGAAGTATTTCATACACGGCGTAACCCTCGGAGCTGTCAAGGAATAATAACGGAATAAGCGGATATAGGGGTGTATCCGATATTCATAAAACCGTAGATATATATCTACAAAACCAACACACATTTATATGGAGGAAAAATCGTGAAAAAAGTATTAGCATTATTACTTTGTGTGTGTATGATCCTTTCTTTAGCAGCTTGTTCAAAGGAAGAAAACAACAACACACCCACACCTGAGCAGACTAATGATACTACACCTGCTGCACAGGACAATAACGACAAAAACACAGACACTACTACAAAGACTCCCGATCCTACACCTACAGATGTTCCTGTAGAAGTAATCGAAGACAAGGATGAGATCAGCGAACTTACCAATGGTCAGCTTGTTGATGGAAAATTCCCTGAGAAGAAGCATATCACCGTAGAAGTATACGATCGTGACGGTGGCACCCCTGCCAACGACAATATGTATACTGACTTCATCAAGAAGGGTATGCTTGAGAAGTATAACGTAGAAGTTGAGTTTGTAGCTGTTCCTCGTTGGACAGAGGTTGAGCAGATCAACAACCTCCTTGCTGCAAATGACGCTCCTGACATCTGCTATTCATACAGCTTCCCTACAGTTCAGGCTTATGCTGATATGGGTGGTATCCTTGATATGTCAGAGTACCTTACCGATGAGTACAAAGGACTTTTCCCCAACCTTTGGAACTGGTTAGGTTCAGCAGGTATCAACTATCGTAAGAATCCTCAGGATGGCACTATCATTGCTATCGAAGGTAAGAGAAATGCTACAGAGCGTATTGTAACCTTCGTACGTAAGGATTGGCTTGACAAGCTTGGTATCGCAGCTCCTACTACTACACAGCAGTTCGAGGATATGCTCGTTGCATTCAAGAACAATGCAGAGACTCTTCTTGGTGCAGATGCTAACAAGCTCGTTTGCTACGCTGTAACAGAAGATGTTGGCTGGACTGCAGCAGGCCTTATCGAGTCAAAGATCGATCCTGATATCTCAGACAAGGATCAGTATGTTTACGGTTTTGATGACAGAAGATTCACAATGCCCGGAACCAAGGATGCAGTTAAGATCCTTAATAAGTGGTATAATCAGGGTCTCCTTTGGAATGACTTTGCACTTTATGCAAGCGGCGACACCACTCTTGATGACATGCTCAAGGCCGGTTACGTAGGCGCTTATACACAGAACTATGATTTAGTATTCAGAGATGGCGAGAATGGTATCAACTACAACCTTTCACAGATCGTCGGACCTGAAGCTAAGTTCGTAGCTATCGATCCTTTCGAGGATAAGAACGGAAATCATACAAAGTACCTTTACAGTGCAGTTGGATCAGACAGAAAGATCTTCTTCCCTGCAACAAATAAGGAACCCCTTGCTTGTATGCTTTACCTTGATTTCATTTCAGATGCAGCTAACGTTGAATACCTTCAGATCGGTGAAGAAGGCATTACACATACAAAGGATGCTAACGGCGTAGTTTACATCCAGGCAGCTGATGATGCTCATGCAGCATATCGTCCTAATTCAGGTTACAATATTGACCTTACCATGACCACAAACGGCCTTCGTCTTTCTTCTGACGAGCTCACTATCAAGTCTATGGCTTATGGTTATGCAAACGTTGATCCTGAGGACGTTGTAAATGCAATCAATGTTTCACTTAACGATGCAAAGTATCCTACATCAATCGACCTTGGTACTATTGATGCAGAAACTACAGTAGGTGATACACTTACTTCATATCAGAGACAGACATTTGACAAGGCTGTAGCTGCAGCTGAGGCTGACTTTGATACAGTATGGGATAGCGGTATGGCTGATTACCTTGCAGCAGGCGGACAAGACATCATTGATGAGCGTCTTGAGAAGTGGACTGAGGCATATGGCAGCGCAACAATGCTTCCTTAATCAAAAACAGTAATCTCTTTTTTCATAAAACTTCAGATGCGGTTCTAAGTCTTCCAAGCTTAGAGCCGCATCTGTTTTTATTATGGTAAACCAATTATGGCACTGTAATAAATAGCCTTCCCTCGAGAGGAAGGTGTCGCGCCAATGGCGTGACGGATGAGGTGTAAGCATAGCAATAACTGATAATTAAATAATTATAAAAAGGTAGATATTTAAAGCGGAATGCGATATACTAAATTAAAACAATATTCAAAGAATCCAGGAGGATATAACCATGGCAGGTCCTGTGGCACCTAAAGATCCGGTAAAGAAGAGACCGGCGATATATCTAATGTATGACAAGCAGATTTTTGCAAATCCTTTCCAGGACGGAAAGGGAGTCTGCTTCCTTTTTATGGATGATGGCAGAATGCCTGCTTTAGCCCGTATGGTTGGCGGCATTGATGATGAAAATATGCTGAAGATGCTCGGACCGGCCGAGGAGTTCAGAAAGTTAGTATATGGCATCGGTGTATCTATGATAAATGAAAAAGGCGTAAAAGGTGAATTTGTACTGCAGATGTACGGTAAAAAGGATGTATACAATAGCGGAACAAGCCTTAAGACAGAGCTTACATCTGACGGTACAGAATATCTTATACCTTTAAAGGATGTTGATTGGACCGGAGACGATGACCGCGTAGGCCAGATACGTTTTCACTTTGATGAGGCTGAGTTCCCGGCAACAGTCATGGTAAAGCTTTATCTTAATGACGGATATACAGCACCCGAGTTCGTACCTTCTGATCCCGTAGATGTAAATTCGGACAGATATAAGGAGCTCATCGCTCAGTCACTTGTATCCATAGGTAACTATGAGAGATTACAGAAGGCTATAGCCAAGGCAAAATCAGGTGAGTCTGTAAAGATGGCCTTTATCGGAGGTTCTATCACCCAGGGTGCCGGAGCTACACCTATAAACTCGGAGTGCTATGCATTTAAAACATATAAGGCATTTGACGAGATGTTCTCCAAAAACCATAATACAGAGTATATCAAAGCCGGTGTAGGCGGTACACCTTCAGAGTTCGGTATCGTGAGATTTGACCGTGATATATTGAGACCCGGATATTTCATGAATGAAAAATGCTCCTTAAGCGCAGATAAAAAGTCTGTCTCAGTTTACGGAGCAGATGGCGAAGAGAAGCTTGATGCAAACAGGGAGCCTGATATAGCGGTTGTTGAGTTTGCCGTAAATGATGAGGGTGACGAGACAAAGGGTAAGTGCTTTGAGGGACTTATCAGACGTTTCCTGCAGATGAAAAATATGCCTGCAGTTATTATCATCTTCAGTGTATTTATTGATGATTATAACCTCCAGGAAAGACTCAGTCCTATCGGCTTCCACTATGAGATCCCCATGGTCAGTGCAAAGAACGCTGTAACAGAGCAGTTCTATGTATCCAAGGAGCAGGGCAAGATCATCACCAAGGATCAGTACTTCTACGACAGATATCATCCGACCAACCTTGGACATACCATTATGGCTGACTGTATCATTAACGTGTTTAAGTTAGTTGACGGTGTTAACGATTTCGACAAGCTGTTAAGTGATAATAATGCTTTATTTAAGGTAGGTACAGAAAAAGCCGGTGAAGCATTAGGTGGCAGCATTAATAAATACGGTCGTATTACAAAAGAAGATATTATTAACGGCCAGAAGGCATACCAGCTGCCCGATACATACAAGATGTCAGATGCATTTGAGTATGTAAGCCTCGTTACTATAGGTGACAAGTCTGCAGAGATGCCCGGCGGTATATTCGTTGGCACAGGCTGTGAAGGTAATGACGGTATGGGTAATAACTGGTCTATCAGTAACTTCGACATGGGTGACTTCAGTGAGACAGACAACGGCTCACAGTACGCAGAGCGTGACTTTGACTTACAGGGTACGATGCAGTTCCCTGATAACAGGAGACATGTATCAGGTACCAAGCCTCTGACATTTGAAGCTGACTGCAAACTGCTCATGGTAGTAACCAAGGACTCAGCTGCTCCTGATGAAGGAAACCTGGATATATTCGTTGATGACAAGTTGGTTAAGACGGTAAATGCCAGAGAAATCGGCTGGACACATTGTAACGCCATGATCGTATTTAATAATGAGACTAAATCAAAGCATAAAGTAAAGTTTGCAATGCACTCAGATGACGAGGACAAGAAATTTACAATTCTTTCATTTGGTATACGATAGATAATCGAAAGAGCATTTTCTATGTTAAAAAAAATATCTGATCATCTTAATGTGATTATCGTTATTTTGCTATTTTGTTTACTGATAGTTTTGGTTACTTATAGCGATAACAGTTCCAAAGATTTAATGCTTACTGATAACGATGCTATTTATTCATTAAATGAGCCATATATATATCCCGTTGTGCCAGGCATGGAGGAATGGGAAAAATTGACTAATCATGCTCAAAAGATAGATGTTTGTTATGTCGATCCGGATTTATTAAGGAAAATGACAACTTATGCATTAGTAGAAACTGTTGTTACATATCCACTATTTGTTGATGCAGTTGTATATGATTCTTTTGATATGGGTCTTGATATGGTATCTAAACAATTTGCAGGAATTGATGAATTGTTAAACCGACAGGATGCTTATGCAAATCTCGTTCTTTATGTTTCGGAAAATCAATCAGAAGATAATAAAGATAATATTTATGTACTTAATGCGATAAAACTTATTAAGTATTTTGAAGAAAAGGGATTAAATATAAGTAAATCGTTAGCATATTATAGTACAATTTTGAAAAAAATATTTATTTAATACTAATGAAAAAAATAGGAGAGGGGATTTACATGAACAAAACACGAGAGGCTGAATGCCGCAAAAAAGCAAAAGATCTTGTATCAAAGATGACCTTGACTGAGAAGGTTTATCAGTTGAGACACACTGCACCCGCTATACCGAGACTGGGACTCTCGGCTTACAACTACTGGAATGAAGCACTCCACGGAGTAGCCCGTGCCGGTGTAGCCACAGTATTCCCTCAGGCTATAGGTATGGCAGCTGCATTTGATGAAGAACTTTTAGGCCTTGTAGCAGATGTTATATCTACAGAGGGCCGTGCAAAGTTCAATGTACAGGATAAATACAACGATAACGGTATATACAAGGGACTCACATTCTGGGCTCCAAATATTAATATTTTTAGAGACCCTAGATGGGGCAGAGGTCACGAGACCTACGGAGAGGATCCCTACCTCACTTCACGTCTTGGTGTAAGCTTTGTAAAGGGTATTCAGGGCGATGATGAAAACTACATGAAGGCAGCCGCATGTGCAAAGCATTTTGCAGTGCATTCCGGTCCCGAGAGCATCCGTCACAGCTTTAATGCCGAGTGCTCAAAGCAGGATTTAAGAGAGACATACCTTCCTGCATTCCAGGCTCTGGTACAGGAAGCAAAGGTTGAGGCAGTCATGGGAGCATACAACAGGACCAACGGAGAGGCCTGCTGTGCATCAAAGACACTGCTCCAGGATATCTTAAGAAAAGAGTGGGGCTTTGAAGGTCATGTAACCTCAGACTGCTGGGCTATCCGTGATATAAACGAGGGACACGGCATCACATCCGGTCCAGTAGAGTCGGTAGGACTTGCTATGACAAACGGCTGTGATATCAACTGCGGTAACCTCTTTGAATATCTGCTCCAGGCAGTTGGAAAGGGCTATACCACTGAGGAGAGGATCGATGAGGCTCTGACCAATGTCCTTACTACCCGTTTCAAGCTAGGTATTCTTGATGAGGATGAGAACGGCAACTTCACATCGGCATTTGATGTAAAGAAGGATAATCCTTATGCAAATATCGATTATACACATGTAGATTCATTTACAGCAAAGGAATTAAATATCAGGATTGCGGAAGAAAGTCTTGTACTTCTTAAAAATGACGGAAATCTGCTTCCTTTCAATAAAAACAACATTTCCACAGTAGGCGTTATCGGACCTAACGCAGACAGCCGTAAAGCACTCGTAGGTAACTATGAAGGAACTTCTTCTGAATATGTTACAGTACTTGAGGGTATCCGCCGTGAGGTAGAGAACAGCGGTACCAGAGTATATGCATCGGCAGGCTGTGACCTGTTCAAGGATAAGGTTGAAAACCTCGGTGAAAGATCTGACCGCCTTTCAGAGGTAAAGGCAGTATGTGATGTATCGGATGTAGTTATCGCAGTAGTAGGACTTGATGCATCACTCGAGGGTGAAGAGGGAGATACCGGTAATGCATACGGCAGCGGTGATAAGCCCAACTTACTTCTTCCCGGACTTCAGCAGGAAGTACTTGATACCATAGCAGCATCCGGAAAGCCTGCAGTACTCGTAGTGCTTGCCGGCAGTGCATTAGCACTTGACAAGGCTTCAACCCAGTTTAAGGCCATCATCCAGGGCTGGTACCCCGGCGCACAGGGCGGTACAGCTATCGCAAATGTTATTTTCGGTAAGAAAAATCCTGAAGGACATCTGCCGCTCACATTCTATAGTGAAAAGAACACACTGCCCGAGTTCACAGATTACAACATGAAGGGCAGAACCTACAGATACATGACAGAAGAGCCTCTGTATCCTTTTGGATATGGACTCAGCTACACAGACTTTGATATAGTACCTACACAGATAGTTGCAGGTCCTGACGCATACAGATCAGTAGACGGAAAGCTTGATGACAGGCACATCTACTTTAAGTCAGGATCAGACAGTATCGATATCACCGTAAAGGTATCAAATAAGGGCTCTATGGCAGGTGCAGCCACTGTACAGGCATACGTGGACTACACAGCTCTGAATGTAGCCGGAGCACCTGTTAGACAGCTTAAGGGCTTAAAGAAGGTTCACCTTGATGCAGGAGAGGAAAAAGAAGTAGTTATCAGCCTCGACGAAAAAGCATTCGGCCTCTATGATGAAAACGGCGAGTGGAAGCTCAACCCCGGAAACTACACCGTATACATCGGTAACTCCCAGCCCGACAAGCGCAGTGAGGAACTCACCGGCAAGAAGTGCTGCGGCATCCCGGTAGTAATCGAATAAAATACTGAATTTACACAAAAAGTCCTATGACTTTCGCAAAAACAATTGCAAAAGTCATAGGACTTTTGCAATTGTTAACCTAATGTTGATTTTGTTCGTGTTTTGACTTATAATAATATGGATTGTAGGCTATTAAAGGAGGTATTATAGAAAATGCTGAAAAAGATTTTATCGATATTGTTGGTCCTTGTAATTGTGATTGGAACAGTTACCGTGCTACAGGATGAAACTACTGTCAATGCAGCAGAGAAGATAAATAAGAAAAAACTCACCCTTACTGTGGGAAAGACTTATAAACTTAAGATAAAGAGCGCAAAGACAAAGTATACCTGGACCAGTGAGGATACTTCTATCGTCAAGGTTAAGACAAAGAAGGGCAAGTCTACAAAGATTACTGCTTTATCTGCAGGTAAGACAACCATCACAGCTACCAATACCAAAGGCAAGAAGTTTACCTGTACTGTAACCGTAAAGGCTAAGAACAATACAAGTACACCTACCCCGACTCCCGAGCCTAAGCAGGACTACATATACCTCTATACTATAAACTCCGGCACGAATACTCCTATCAGTGTGAAGGTTGGAGATAAGATCCAGATGTCTCTCGGAGTGAACAAAACCGTTAAGCGTTATTATATCAATGACTCAGATAAGAATAAACTGAGTGTAGATGACTACGGTTTAGTGGTTGCACTTGCAGCCGGCTCAGGTTATGTAAAGGTAGAAACCACTGATTACAACTATTATACCGTACAGGTAAATGTATCGGAGGGAAATGTAACCACTGATTTACCTAAAGTTACTTCGACTCCTATGCCTACGAGCAAGCCGGAAGTTACAGCTACCCCTGCACCGACTAATATGCCTACAGTAAAGCCTACCGAGGTACCGAAGACTACACCTACAGCTACACCCAAGCCAACTACAGGCCCTAAACCTACAGCGCCTGAGCTGACCAATGTGCCTATTATGACGGAGAGTCCTACAGCGACACCGGCACCTACACCCAAGCTCGCAAATCCTTATCTGTCACCTGACCATGCTACTATAAAGATTAATGAGAAATATCAGATCAATCTTATAGGAACATATATTATGTTCTGTTATGAGAATACCTGGGACGATGTTTATGCCGAGATTGATCCCACCGGTGTGATCACAGGAAAGATGGAATGCAAGAATGCAGTAATAAACATACTTGGTGAGGATGGAAATACGTATCGTTTCTATCTGACAGTATCAGGTTACACAGATCATGTAGAAGATCAGCCTGAAGTATTAACAGAAGAAGATATAAAGCTTAATAAAATCCTGTATAACGACACTTATGGTATATTAAAGAAGAGTACTAAGAAAACCTATACGGAAGAACTTTATTATGATGTAACAGACAGGACAAGTCTTATCAAAGCAGCACATGACGGCCTTGAAAAGGGTGGAAAGAGGATTCATTTTAGATTCACAGATCATGATGCTGATTATTGGCAGAGTGAATTTAGCTACATCAGACAATACAGAGGTGAATCAGGCTCTTATACCACTATGTATTCCATAGAAAAAGGCACTAATGAGATTATCTTAAAGCCTACTTATAAGGATGGATGGAATGTAGTGCTTGCTATGAGATATAAGGATTACGAGATCAGCGAAAAAGCTGAAAAAGTATGGAGAGAAGCATATAAGCTGGCTAATGAAGCATATAAACAACATCCTGATAATGTAAGAGAAATTTTGAGTTACATAAATAAAGAGCTGTGCGATATGGTTGAATATACTTACAGCAATACTGACCATGATGATGCGAGCGGAATATTCCTGGACCATAAAGGAGTATGTGCAGGATATTCTTCTGCTGTAAGTCTTCTGTGCAATATTTTAGGAATAGATAACATGGTAATTTTCAGTAGCGATGGAGAACATTCCTGGAATTATGTAAAGGTTGATGGAAAATGGTATCACTTGGATGTTACATTTAATGATTCTTTGCGCAGTGATGGCACATACCGCAACGACTACTTCCTGTTAACCGATGAGGAATTGGTTGAGGTTAGTAAAAATTATCAGCATCCCGAATATCATCAGTATGAGGAGATAATAGAATGAAAATAGTATTTTTAGATCGTAAAACAATAGGTGAAGATATTGACCTGTCAAGCTATAACCGCTTTGGCGAAGTGATTATGTATGACTTTTCTTATCCTAATGAAGTGCCTGCCAGGGTAAAGGATGCAGATATCATAGTCTGCAATAAAACTAAGATAGATGAAAGTACTATATATACAGCGGAGAATCTGAAATTAGTCTGTGTTACAGCTACCGGTACCAACAACCTTGATAAGGATTATCTGGCTAAAAGAAACATCGAATGGCGTAATGTAGCAGGATATTCTACTGAGACTGTAACGCAGCATACATTTGCGCTTTTATTCTACCTTCTTGAGCATCTGGCATATTATGATGAGTATGTAAAATCAGAGAGATATGCAGGGGACAGACTCTTTACTCACTTTGAGAAAAACTTCCATGAACTGAACGGAAAGACCTGGGGTATCATCGGTCTTGGAGCCATAGGACACAGAGTGGCCGAGATAGCTGGAGCATTCGGAGCAAAGGTACAGTATTTCTCTACTTCAGGAAAGAACCATGATGCAAATATAAAGGAAGTAAATTTTGATGAGTTGTTATCCACCTCTGATATTGTCTCCATACATGCACCTTTAAATGCGGATACAGAAAATCTGATAAATATCGAAGCATTAAAAAAGATGAAGCCATCCGCCATCCTTTTAAATCTTGGACGTGGGCCTATAGTAAATGAGGAAGACCTGTGTGAAGCCCTGGACAATGGTATGATAGCAGGAGCAGGACTCGATGTATTAAGTGAAGAGCCTATGAGAAAGGACAGTCCTTTCCTTAAACTCAAAAACCCTGACAGAGTCTTCATAACTCCGCATATCGCCTGGGCATCCATCGAGGCGAGAGTCAGACTGATGAAAATCATAGAGGAGCAGATTGAGGAATTTCTTTAATAAATGACAGAAACTGGGGTATAATCAATATAATTGGGAGGGTTTACATGTTACAAAAGAAAAGACATATTATCAACATTTTTCTTGTAATACTTGCAGTTATTATTACTGTATCTCTGATAGATATAGTACCTGCAAAAGCTGACCAGAGTGGTATAAAGGCAGTCTATACAGTAAAACAGCTCAAAAAAGCAATGAAAGCTAAGGCTCCGAGTACGATAGTTTTCAGAACAGAGATTTACGGAGATATAACTATACCTTCTGTTAAAAACGCAAAGAATAAGGATCTTATATTATTTGCAGAGCATGCAGATGTGAAAAACAAAGCCAAATTCAGCTCTGTTTCCATCAGGAAAGTTAATCATTATACAGAGGCAGTATCCGGTAATAACATATACTGGGATCTCAATTATTATACCGATCTGACAGTAGCAAAAGGAAAGACTGTAAACAGTCTGACGTATATGAATTGGAATGGCTTTATGCCTGATTATACATTAAGAAAAGGAGCAAGGATAAAGAATCTGATCTTTAAATGTTTTGACGAAGAGAGTACATATGATCCTGAGAATAGAACTGTTTCTATGTCTGCATATAATCTTTACGCCGATTACGCTTACCCCAATAAAGCTGTATATACACTTGATAAGAGCGGTCGTATTTTAAAAAATGAGTATTCATTATCAAATGATGGTGCTAATTGTATTGAAACCTTAAAATATGATAATAACGGTAATTTGATTGAAGCTGCCGGAATGGAAGAGGGCATAGAAACTTACACGTCAATATATGAATTTGATAAAAACAACAATAAAATAAAAGCTTTCAGTGCTAACCCCGGTAGTGAAGGACTTTTATATGAGTATATTTATAACAAGAATGGAAAATTGGATTCATACTATCAGGTAAACAGTGATGGTACCATAACAAATAAATTAGTGTTTACATACGATAAAAAAGGAAGATGCCTCACATCTGAGTATATAAAGATTGGTGCCAAAGAAAAAATCACATATGATTCAGCCGGAAGATTGATTGAAAGAAGAAATTCTTATAAGGATATTATTACTACAACAAAATTCGAATATGATAAGAACGGTCTATTAATAAAAGAAATTGAAGAAGATAATGAAGGTGTATATATAAAAGAATATTCTGTTGATCACCTTGGAAATCGGATATTTAAAGTTTCAAAGTACATATCTGCAGTATCGGATGATGATAAGATTTCAGGAACTGTAACATTCCTTAATGAATGTTTGAATGATTTTCGTGTATATGAGGATGGCTTTTTTTCACCGGTCAAAGTTAATGGATTTGACAGGGATGCGGCAGAAAACTTGGAACTTATAGTTGTATCGAATGAAAAAGAACTTATTGAAGCCATAGCTCCCGGAGCAAGCATAATGATAGAACCCGGATACTATAACCTGAGCTCATATGTTGAAAAGCAGGATATAGATGATTTTAATAACAGCCATAAATATGTTCAGCTTAAGAAAACCTTTGACGGATATGAAATAGTGATCAAGGATGCCGATTACCTGTGGATAAACGGTTCTAACACTTTTGACGGATCAGAGACAGAGCTTGTTATAGATCCGAGAGATTCTGCTGTTTTCAGATTTGAAGATTGTTATAATCTGAAACTGAATAATTTCACATGCGGACATACCGAAGCGGGTGAATGTGAAGGGAATGTCATAGATCTATACAATTGCCAGAACGTAGGCTTATACGATATGGAGCTATACGGATGCGGAGTATATGGTATCGGTGCATACGATATGAGCGGTGATATAAGGGTATATAATACTTATATACGTAATTGCAGTTTAGGAGCCTTTGATCTTAGCGGTATAGCCGATAAAGTTACATTTAACAACTGTATTTTCGACTGGTCATATAGTGGTGGCTCACTATGGACACGTATTGAAGATGCTAAGGTTACGTTTAAGAAATGTTACTTTGGAGAAAACGAGACGAAAAGCCTTTACGGTGATTTAGTAATGAACTTTGAAGACTGTATATGGTATAATTGAAGTGACAATAAAAAGAATGACCATATAGTATAAAAGCTTGAAAGTCAAAAATGTAATAAAAATTTTTAGATTTAGTTTACGGGAGTCATATAGGTTTAATGGAAATATATGATTTTGTATATGTACCTGAAAAATGGGAACAGTTTTATGAAAGCTTTTCAACAAATGAACACGCTTATAAAGCTGACATAAAGAGACTTCGTGCCTACATAGATGAGCAAAAATACTTAGATGTTTTAAAGAGTTATGAATCATCCGGAAAGTTCAATGTACCTGAACTCATAATGCTTAATAAAAAAGGCACTGAAAAAAAGCGTATTGTATTTTCTTTTGACGAAAATGCTTCATGGCTATTGAAGTTTTTCGGATACTATCTGCATGCATATGATGAAAACTTTAGTGATAATCTATATTCGTTCAGAAAAGAGCGAAGTGTAAAGACTGCCATAGCAAAGCTCCTGAAAGTAAAGAACATATCATCGTTGTACGGAGTAAAACTTGATATACATGACTACTTCAACTCGGCAGATACGGATATCATAATTACTAAAGTTAGAGGTACCCTGAAAGGTCAGAATAAATTAATTCGGTTAATTGGTGACATATTAAAAGATAATGACTATGTAATAGCTAATAGAATGAAAGATTCTGATGTAACTTCTTCAAATAATGCGCATTCTATCCACAAAGGCATGATGGCTGGCAGTCCTTTGTCTCCGTTTTTAGCGAATCTGTACCTCGATGACTTGGATAAGCATTTCGACAACATTGACGGTTTCTATGCCAGATACTCTGATGACATCATATTCTTTACCGAGAGTGAAGAAAAGCGTGATCAGGAGATGGAGTATATAAACAAAGTACTTTCAGAAAACAAACTGACGCTAAATCCTGATAAAATAGCGTTTATAAAACCAGGTGAAAGCTTTGAGTTTCTTGGCTTTTCTTTCGATAATGGCGAAGTAGATGTAGCACATTCATCCTTCGATAAAATTAAGAAGAAACTACGACGAAAAGCGAGAGCTGTACTGCGATGGAAATTAAAGAAGGATGCTGAGCCGGAAAAGGCTGCTAGGGTTTATATAAAATACTTCAACCGTAAGTTTTTTGAAAACCCTGTAAAATCGGAACTTACCTGGTGCAGATGGTATTTCCCTATAATCACCACAGATGTGACTATAAAAGAAATAGATCATTATATGCAGGAATGTATACGTTACATCTACACAGGAAAACACAGTAAACGTAACTATTATCTTCGATATGATGACATAAAGCAATTGGGATATCGCTCCCTGGTCAACGAGTATCATAGGAAAAATGTCAATGATGCATAGCATCATTAGCAAATGCATTTTCCAACCGGACAGGATTGAGAATCAATCCTGACGATACAAGAATAAAATAGAAGGAAGAATTAGTAAGATTAATAGTGTAATATTCTTAAAGGTGTGTTATACTTTTAATATCCTGTATAATGACAGAAGTATTTTATTATCAAATAAACTTTGATAATAAAGCTTCTGTATCATAATAACAAATAAGAAAGGATCAAAACTATGAAAAAAGCATTCAAATTAGTAGTAATGACACTTATACTTGCTCTGTGCTGTGGTAACATTATGGTTTCAGCAGCTACAACAGAGGACAAAAGCAGTTATGAGACACCCATTAAACAGATAATTGAAGAAATCGGTTGTTTTGAATGGGAAGCATTATGGCGCTTTCAGATGGATTATTATGATCTTGATGAAATAGCATATGGTTCATCAAAGGAGTGGATGGCAGAAGTAGCAGCTCTTAGTATTCCTTTTGTTGAAGGTGATCTTATTCGTACTGATGATTACGGATATGGTTTTACCGATTACTATGCGATCAATGAAAAGACATTAAAAAAGCAGGCCTCAAAAATCTTTGGTAAAAAGATTACTTGTAATAATTTATGGTTTGGTGAAAGAGGCTCCATGTCTGAGGCATATATAACCAATGATGATGGTGCTATAGCAAAGTTTGAATGCTATGAAACAGAAACCGGACTCTATGAAAGAGATTTTTCTATAAAGAAGAAAGGAAAAACATACACAGTAACAAAGAAAGTATTCTTTGGTTACTGGGGACAGGGTGAAGCTGGTGAAAAGGCTAATTATCAGATTACTTATACCTTCAAAAAGTCAACTAAGTCTGATTATGGCTTTATCCTCACAGGTATGAGGATAAAGCGCTTATAATATAATGTCTTTTAAACATGATAATTTAAATCAAGGAGTAGTCTATTATGAAAAAGTCTATCAATAGATTATTAAAAACATTGCTGGTCTTGAGTCTTGTTCTTACATTTGTAGTATCCCTTGCAGATATCGCACCGGTAAAGACAAAGGCAGCATCAAATTCTTTTAAGGCAGTTTATACTGTAAAGCAGCTTAAGAAAGCGATGAAGGCTAAGTCGGCAGCAACTATTATTTTAAGAACTGAAACATATGATAATATTACTATTCCTTCAGTAAAGAATGCAAAGAACAAAGAACTGGTAATATATGCACAGAATGCTTCAATAAAGAATAAATCAAAATTTAAATCCATAAAGGTTAACTTTGTTAAAAAATATACCGAGGCTGCGTCAGGCAATACTTTTTATTGGACGGATGTTTCAAATGACAAGCTGGTAGTTGCAAAGGGCAAGACTGTTAATAGTATTACATTCCCTTACTCACCTACATTTGATCCCAGATATGTACTGAGAAAGGGAGCAAAGATCAAGGATGTCAATGTTGATGCTTCTTACTTTATTGGTACTTCTACAAAAAAGGGCAGGACTATTACAGTAGAAGCCCAATCTTCTTCAGATCCTTTAGGCGATCATTATGTTTCTACTTACAAGTACAATAAGAGAGGACAGATTACAGAGGTCAGCACTGAGTCTGCATATAATGGTACTAAAGGATATAATTTTAAGTTCGATAAAAACGGAAATTATAAAGAAGTAACATATTCAGAACCCGGTGATATTGTAATGACTAACACTTATGAGTATGATGCTAACAACAATTTAGTTAAAGGCTATTCCACAGGCAATGATGACGCATATGATACTTATCTTACATATGAGTATGATGCTAATGGCAACAGGACCGAGTATGCCGTTAGATATGCCGGTGGTGAAATCATGACCGGTGTAGAATATACTTATGATAATAAAGGCAGATGTATAGAGGAATACAATGCCAGATATGATAATAGGACAAAGTATACTTATGATGCACAGGGCAGACTTATTGAAAAAATAGGTAATAATAAGGGTGATATCATCGAAACATCATACACCTATGACAAAAACGGAATGCTCATAAGCACAATAGAGAAGGGAGACGAAGGATTTATTACTCAACTTCTTTATTCGTATGACTATCTTGGAAACAGGGCTTATCTCGTATCACAGCATATAGATGAAGACGGTGTAATAGATAATGACAGCAGATTCGGCTATATGATCAATGATTATGTAGGTGAGTATCCAGTTTATGAGGATGGTTTTTGGTCGCCTGTTAATCACAACTATAACAAGGCTTTCCTTGAAGAATCAGGCTTTACGGTAGTAACCAATGCTGAAGAACTGATCAATGCTATCAGACCCGGTGCAGGCGTGATCATAGCTCCCGGTGAATACAATCTGAGCGATTATATTGAAAACCTTGATCTTGTCAAGTTTAACAGTTCTCATAAGTATGTTCAGCTTAACAAAAACTTTGATGGCTTTGAACTTGTTATAAAGGATGTTGATGATCTGCTGATAAGCGGCGGATACGAAGATCCTGATGATACAATACTCCTCATTGATCCCAGATATTCGGCTGTATTCAGATTTGAGGACTGTGACAGGTTACAGCTTTGTTCATTTACAGCAGGTCATACATCGAGAGGAAACTGCGAGGGTAACGTTATAGATCTTTATGCATGTAAAGATGTTGGTATCTATAATGTGGATCTCTTTGGATGCGGTGTATACGGACTCGGCATTTATTACGAAAGCGGAAATGTAAGAGTGTTTAACAGCTGTATACATGACTGTGAGTACGGTATAGATGAGTTATATGAACTCGGTGGCAATGTAACCTTTACAAATTGTATGTTCTATGGTTCTAACGCTGCCGGTTCATGGTATAGCTTTGATAATGACAGCGACATAGAGCTTACATTCAAGAAGTGTTCATTTGGTGAAGAAGAGACAAACGGACTGTTTTATAGGGAAGATTACATCACCTTTATTGATTGTCTCTGGAGTACGATCACCAGATACCCTGAGTGGGGCTAAAAACTTGCTGTCAGCGTAGCTGACTGATGAGGTGTAATAATTTATATTGACTATGATTTTATTATATGATAAAATTTCTATTCGTAAGATATAAAACAATTGGGGATAAATGTTTTACGGAGAAAGGAAAGGGTTAATAATATGGGTTTCTTAGACGGATTATTAAGATCGGTTAAGAGAGAGGTAGAGCGTGATGTTACAAGACATGCGGTAGATGCTGCAGCATCGAGTATATCAAATGCTATTAATAATTCAGTTAATCAGCATACAGCTAATGCAAATACAACTGTCAGCAACAATGGAGCTCCTTCAAATGAAAGATATCAGGGCTATGTAATACCTAATAACACTCAGAATGGCGGATATCAGCCGAGTCCTGCACCTACATATGAAGAGGGCGGAGCAAAGATCATTGACGGTATCGATTACGCTCAGATTTATCATTGCGACAGAGATCATTTCAGGACGATCCTGAAGGAGAGCTTCCCTAATATGACACTTACGGAAGATGTTCCTGTAAAGGATTTTGTAGCGGGTGCAAACGGTGCATACCAGTCGGTAGAGTTCCTGCTTTCTGATGGAGCTACACCTAAGGTGGCCATCCAGTTAAGAAGCCCTCATATGAGTACAAAAGTAGGTACTCAGATATTACTCAAGCAGCATGGTATCGGCTATATCAGTCTCTGGACAGATTACAAAAACCAGAAGGAGTATATAGAGAAGAGAGTCAAGGACTGCTTGTGGAACTAATACTTATGTTAAAAAAGAAGAATGCGTAATATACGCACCTGCAAAGGGTGCAGCTGCTCCAAGAAGTCAATCTATGATTGATCTGGCTGTGCAGGTAGTCGGAGCAAGTATCACCTGGTAATCAAAGTATCTACTTTGATTTTAAGTTTTTCTTCTTTTTACGAGAGCTCTGAATATCGGGGCTCTTTTTTTACGAAAGGAGAGAAGGAATCAACCTGCTCGGTTATATAAAAAGGTCCCCGAATGATCGGGGACCCAAATCATAATCATTATGTAATAAAGTTTTAAGGCATATAGATTTCCTTAATATAAGCTGCAACATCAGTAAATTCTTTATTTTTCTTATCATACTTTTCGTAGATTTTAAGTTCTACATCCTTAACAATATATATACCGTCGATCTGCTTCTTGCCAAGCCAGAGCTTCATGTAGTCAGTACCAGATATCTCGTCGTAACCAAGAGAAGAACTCATATAAGCAGGCTTTACAACGGTGTTTTTGGTTACGATAAATTTCCTGGTGCCTAAGTTCTTATAGATAGGTACATAATAGTCGCCGCCATCAAACCAGGCATAGTCTTCATATGCATTTAATGTTTCTTCGTAGTTTGAATCATTTATAAAACCGAAATCATAAAATGAAGGCTGTTCCTCTAAGTTTATATTATCATAAAGCTTATCATAGAAATCTGCGGGATTCTGAGGACGAACAACTACAACAGCAACCTCATCATCATATTTATTGGGTTTATATATTTCATTGTTTTTGCTCATTTTCCAGTACTCGATAATTGTGACATACTTGCCACCGCCAAGATTTACGGTATCACCTTTCTTTGTTCCCCTGAAAGTAGAATATCTTGTAGTAAGCTGGGTCTTTACATCACAGGTGATAGAATAATTGCCTTTAGCACTGGGCCCGGATATCTTCTTTATAAAGTAAGAAGACTCTGAATTTTCACTGGTAACAGCAAAATTCTTAACCTTGATGCTCTTAACATATTTTTGACCTGATTTTGTGGTAAGTCTTACGGAGTAAGTGGCGTTATTATAGATAAGGAATGATGTTTCAACCTTGCCGTCGTCGTTTGTGTAGAAATATTGGGCGTTATCAGCGTCTTTCCAATATTTGTCAGCAGTTTTGGTAACCTTGCCCTGCTTATACTCAATCTTATCAATATCAGCTTCCTTGAGGGAAGAATATATACTGATAAACATGTAGTCATAGACTGTTTTATCGGTAGATTTTTTTAAGGTTATTTTTTTTGAGGCAGCTTTGGCGGTTACTGTACCGAGAGCAACAACTGCCAGTAAGCACAGGAAAAATCCTGTAATAAGTTTTTTCATAGGAGTCCCCTTTCAAAATTAATCATATAACTTGATATATTTATATTACCACAAATGTTAATGAATTGATATAGTAAAGTTAATAATTTTTTTATTTGTATTATTATACAAAAAGTTCTTGCTAAATTTTGACAGGGATGCTATAATACAAATTTATGTAGGTGAAGTTTGAGGTTTTTGACATTATACATGGGTTTTTGTATAAAAATTCACATGGAGTGTCAATGATATAGAAAGGCAGTCATAAGGTTATGATAGAGAAACTTAAGGATTTTATAGTTGTGACCGGGCATTATGGCTGCGGCAAGACCAATTTTGCGATAAATCTGGCTTTTGACTATATAAAGGCCGGCAGAAAGGTCACCTTGGTGGACATGGATCTGATAAACCCTTATTTCAGAACATCGGACTTTAGAGGGATACTTGAAGAAAGAGGAGTTGAGGTCATTACTCCGGTATTTGGAGCTACCAACCTGGATATCCCTTCGCTACCTGCCGCTATGTATGGTATCTTTGAGAAAAAGGATGTCGTGATAATCGATGTAGGCGGAGATGATGCCGGAGCTACAGTACTTGGCAGATTCAGACCGCAGTTTGAGACAGTGAATTACGACATGCTCTATGTTATCAACAGGTTCCGTTCGATGAGCACTGACTTAGATGAGGCAGTAGAGGTACTGGGAGAGATAGAAGCTGTATCAGGACTTAAGCCTACATACCTGGTAAACAACTCGCATATGATGATGGACACCAATCAGGCGATATTTGACGAAGGACTTGCATTCGCGGATTCAATCGCAAAGAAAACAAGTCTGCCAGTAATCTGCAATACAGTACAGAGAGAGTTGTACGATACAGGGATGATCATGGCGGATACTGTATGTGAAATCTATCCAGTGGATATATATGTAAAGACAGTATGGCAGAACGCCAAGTTTGATAACAAAGTCGGTTCTGTGTAAGCCTTCTCCTTGAGAGAAGCCATTATAACGTTAGAAATTGAACAATATATAAGAAGTCATTAGGTAAGGAGGTTTGAAGAATGGGAAAAGTAACTATCAACGAGTCACTTTGCAAGGGCTGTGAGATGTGTGTAAATGCATGTCCTCTGCATCTGCTTGCACTCGATAAGGACAGACTCAATGTCAAGGGCTATCATCCGGCTACCATGACGGATCCTAGCAAGTGTTCAGGATGTAAGTCCTGTGCTACAATGTGTCCTGATGTATGCATTACAGTTGAGAGAGATTAAAAAGGAGATAAAATCATGTCAGAGAAAGTTTTAATGAAAGGAAATGAGGCACTTGGCGAGGCTGCTATCCAGGCAGGCTGCCGTCATTTCTTCGGATATCCGATCACGCCTCAGACAGAGCTTTCCGCATATCTGTCAAAGAAGATGCCTAAAGTAGGCGGAACCTTCCTTCAGGCAGAGTCGGAAATAGCAGCTATCAACATGGTACTCGGTGCAGCCGGATCAGGTGTACGTGCCATGACATCATCTTCATCACCCGGAATCAGCCTTAAGTCAGAGGGCGTTAGCTACATCGCAGGTTCAGATGTACCCGCAGTTATCATCAACGTACAGCGTGGCGGCCCCGGACTTGGATCTATCCAGCCTTCACAGGCAGACTACTGGCAGGCAACCAAGGCACTTGGCCACGGTGATTTCCAGTTATTCGTACTTGCTCCTTCAACAGTACAGGAGATGGCTGACTTTGTAGCACTTGCTTTTGAGACAGCTGAAAAGTACAGAATGCCCGCTATGATCCTTTCAGACGGTATGTTAGGACAGATGATGGAACCCGTTGTATTCCCTGACGCTGCAGAGGTACATGAGGGAGATAAGTCTTGGGCAGCATCAGGTCACAAGAACCAGAGAAAGCACAATGTAGTTAACTCACTTTATATAGAAGCAAAGGACCTTGAGGAGAAGGTTAAGGCTCGTTATGAGCGTTATGAGCTTGTTAAGGCTAATGAGCAGCGTTCAGAGAGCTACTTAACAGAGGATGCTGATATCGTAGTAGTAGCATTCGGCGCTTCTTCACGTGTATCAAGGTCTGCAGTTAATGCTGCAAGAGCAAAGGGTATCAAGGCAGGTCTGTTCAGACCTATCACACTTTGGCCTTACCCTGTAGACGCATTAGAGAAGACTATCGGCACTGCTAAGAAGTACTTAGTAGTAGAAATGAATATGGGTCAGATGGTAGACGATGTTAAGCTTGCCGTAAACGGCAGAAAGCCCGTAGAGTTCTTCGGACGTACCGGCGGTATCATCCCTACACCTGCAGAGGTACTGGCTCAGATCGAAGCTATGGCATAAGGAAAGGAGAGTAGAAAAATGGCAGTAGTATTTGAAAAACCCCATGCATTAGCAGATATTCCCTTTCATTATTGTCCGGGCTGTACGCATGGTATAGTACACAGACTCGTAGCAGAAGCAATCGATGAGCTCGGTGTTGAAGGCAATGCAGTCGGCATCGCTTCTGTTGGATGTTCTGTATTCAGTTATAACTATTTCAATTGTGATATGATCCAGGCACCTCACGGACGTGCTCAGGCCGTTGCTACAGGTGTTAAGCGTGCTCATCCTGAGAATGTAGTATTTACATATCAGGGCGACGGTGACTTGGCAGCTATCGGTACATGTGAGACCGTACATGCAGCTACACGTGGTGAGAATATCACAGTTATTTTCATCAACAACGCAATCTACGGTATGACCGGTGGACAGATGGCTCCTACATCACTTCCCGGACAGATCACACAGACCACTCCTTACGGACGTGACGTAAAGACAGCAGGTTATCCCATCAGAATGTGCGAAATGCTTTCAACTCTTGACGGTGTAGCACTTGCACAGCGTGTAACAGTTGATAACGTAAAGCATGTAAACGAAGCAAAGAAGGCTATCAAGAAGGCATTCCAGAACCAGATCGACGGACTCGGATATTCTATCGTAGAGGTAGTTTCTACCTGTCCTACCAACTGGGGTCTCAGCCCTAAGGCTGCTGTAGAATGGCTTCAGAACAATATGCTTCCTTACTATCCTTTAGGCGTATATAAGGATGTAACTGCAGAGGGAGGTGCAAAATAATGGCTAACACTATGAATGTACTTCTTGCAGGCTTTGGTGGACAGGGTATCCTTTTCACCGGCAAGGTTATGGTATACGGAGCACTTACAGAAGGCAAGGAGCTCAGCTGGCTGCCTTCATACGGTCCCGAAATGCGTGGTGGTACATGTAACTGTAGCGTAGTTATCAGTGACGAAGCTATCGGATCACCCCTTGTTACAAACCCTGACGTACTCGTTGCTATGAACCGTCCTTCATTAGAGAAGTTCGTAAACAGCGTAGTACCCGGCGGCACAATCCTTGTAGACAGCTCAACAGTTGATATCAAGGTAGAGAGAACCGATGTTACCGTTTACTATGTACCTGCTACCAACTTAGCAGACAAGAACGGTCTCAAAGGTCTTGCAAACATGATCCTTCTCGGAAAGCTCTACAAAGAGATGAACTTCATCTCCAAGGAGTCTCTTGACAAGGGTCTCCAGAAGTGTATCCCTGCTAAGAAGGCAGATATGCTCGGACTTAATCAGAAGGCTCTTGAAATCGGTATGGAGCAGTAAATATTTTTTAGGGAACGGTTATGCCGTTCCCTTTTAATTCTTTGTTTATTGATTTTCTGATAACGATATGATACTATATTTTTATATGAAATATTTTTCATGCCTGCAATGATGTGAAAAGCCTTGACTGGGATGGAGGTTTATTTATGCTGAAGAAAAGAATCTTTGCTGTAATGTTCGCGGTTATCCTTACAATCGGATCGCTCCCTGTGATGCCTTTACTACAGGATAGTGTAGAAGTAAGCGCTGCCGAGGTCTCGGATGATGCGGAATCCCGGACTCCTAAGAAAAAAGCTCCGGAACCGCTTGTGATATATACCGACAAAGATGAAAACGTTGATGAGGATGATCTCATATTATCTTCTGAAAAAGAAAAATATGAGGATTATGACCCGCGCAGCGGCAGGATCAACGGAAAGATAAGTCTGCCATATGAGAATAATATCCCTGCGGTAAATCCTTCAATATCCCTGAAAGAAGCTAAGGATATACTTGTAATGGAAAAGTATACGCTAAAACAGGGGCATATCGGATCGGAAGAAAAGGATGTTCCGGCAGCATATCCTTATTCATCGGATGAAAAAGACCTGTTAAATCTGTATTTTGATACCAGACTCCCCTATGTCAGAGATCAGGGAGCGACGGGAACCTGCTGGGCACATTCGACTTTGGGCGCGATTGAAAGTTATCTGATGAGTCACCCTGACAGCAGGGATATACACGGTGCCATAAAAAGAGATACTGTAGGATATGAAAATCTTTTGCCCGGTATTAACTACAGTGAACTTCATCTTGCTTATTTTACCTATCATAATACTGAAAATCCTCTGATCGGCGGTCAGGAAAAGGATAAGACTACGGCTAATCTGAAGGATGATTCTTTCTTCGATTTTGGCGGAGATGAGTTTTATGCAGCAAAAACTCTTTTTAATTGGAGAGGCGCTGTAGATGAAACACTGTTTCCGTTAAGTGATTATGTTAAGTTTGATACTTCGGATAAAAAGAGTGCTGTAATGGGCATACCTGATGACTATGCCGAAAACAGTGACTCGATCCATCTGTCGAATGCTTATTATATAAACATAGAAGAAAACGTGAATCAGGTAAAGCAGGCTATAATTGAGAATGGCGCAGTATGCGTTGGCTATGATGATGAAGACGGCTGCTATAATGAAGAATATAATACATATTATAATGTTGATGGGGGTCGTCCTAACCATGCTGTAAATATAGTAGGGTGGGATGATAATTTCCCTTTAGAGTTTTTTGAGAATGATCTGATTGACGAATATGTTTATGAATACGGAGAGGATCCGAAAGACCTGTTACCGCAAAACAATGGCGCATGGCTTATACGTAACAGCTGGTGGGATACACTCGCAGATCCGGATGATGATAAACTTTCTTATTTGTCATATTTCTGGATATCTTACGAAGATCCGTCACTTTCGGACGTATTGGTTTTGGAAGCTGAACAGGCAGATAATTATAATAATAATTATTTTTATACGAACAGTCTGAGCAGTGAATGCACCGAGACAGATTTTGATACAGTTGCCAACGTCTTTACATTAAACGGTGCTTCAGGCTCTGAAAAAGAGTCGATCGATGCTGTAGCTTTACTGACTCATGATACAAATGTTAAATATAATATATCTGTTTACGCAATTGACAGCGAGGGAAAACCGGATCTTTCCAAAAAACTTAATATAACAGACACGGAAGGAACTATAGTATTTCCCGGTATGTATACTATTCCGCTTGCCTCGCCCGTTATTTTGGAAAGAGGCGAACGATTCGCGGTAGTTGTTAATACCGCAGATGGTAATATAGCTTCCGAGCGCGCTCTTAAATATGGCGGTTCACTTGATAATTTTACGACACAGTGTTATGCCAATCCGGGAGAGAGCTTTGCTTATCTGGATGATGAAGGCTGGATAGACTATTCCGAATATTATGAAGATAACGATGGATATATCGGGAATTTCTATATCCAGGTATTTACAAGCGATGTTTCGGAAACAGATTATCATTCCGTTGAAGGCTTAAGATGTACCGGCAGAACCGGGGACAGTATATCCATAGCATGGGATCCATTGAGTGGAAATGTAAAATATGATGTTTTCAGAGCGTTAAATTCATTTGAACTTAATGATTTTTATCTCGTTGGAAGTGATCTGACCGATACCGCTTTTACGGATTCGGGGCTTCCGGGGAATTCAAGATGCTATTATGTCGTAGTTCCGGTCATAGAATATACTGACAGAGATGATCTAAGATCATATTTTATCAGTGTTGAAACCAAACCAAAAGACGGTCAGACCGGATCCGGTGCCATTATTACAGATCCCAGATTTAAAACAGTGAGCGGCAGGAAATCACTTGTTTACGGACCTTTAGTATTGGCTTACGGGAATATGGTGCAATACAGGGAGTATGGCAGTGATGAATGGCAGGATATTGAGACCCGTCTGATAAATTTAAGCTCGGACGGTCTCTGCTGGGCAGTATATGAAGATCAGCTTCCTCCGGGAAGATACAGCTTCAGGAAAATTTCATTTTTCTCAAATATTTATGGAGAAAAATATACAGGTACGATCAGTGAAACAGGTGATGGTGAGGTTATAAACTTTTATCCGGCACCTTCAGAACCAGGCTATACATATGACGAAGAAGCGGACTCTATAACTCTGAGCTGGGAACCTGTGGATGAGGAAGGCGTAACAGGCTACGATATTTTTAAAACCGAAACAGTGAACAATGAGACAGGTTTTACAAAGATAAATACATCAGTGGTTACCGGTACTTCGATCACATTTACTCATTCAGAATTACCGGCAGAGCAGGTGGTTGATTATTCAATATATGTTAATGTGGACAGATTTTCAGATCTTGACAATTATATGTATTCATACGGAGCCACGGTGGAGGCATCCCGTATGAAGCCCCTGCCTTCCTTAGACAGGTTTGAAATCGAGTATCCTACAGACAGATCAGGCGAGTGCATGTACTATGACGGTTATCCACACGGGGTAGAGGTTTATACAGAGATTCCCGTGGAAGAGATCGGTAAGATAACTGTATATTATAAGAAACGGAGTTCCAGTATCTGGACCAGCGAAGTACCTGTTAAAGCAGGTTATTATTCCATAGCTTTGGATATAGAGGGAGGGACAAAATACAGATCTGCGTCTAAATTAAGTAATAAATCGTGGGGTTATTATATTGATCACAGATTCGTCTGTATCGTTCCGGGTAAACATGATAAGTTTCAATATGAGGATGATCCGGAGTTTTCTTATGAATATACCGTGGATATGGACGAAGAAAACGAAGATCTCGATAAAGTGAAAAAAGAAATAGAGCATATAGGTTTTACAGGATCTCTTGGAAGGGTTGAAGGCGAAGAAGTCGGGACTTACAGATACAGAATCGGAACTTTGGACTTTTCGGATGATCAGGGCTTTGATGGCAGTAATTATGAAATACTGCTCGACTTTTTTGCTAACAAGTTTACTATAAAGGAGCTTCCTAAAATGACAGCTCCTGAGGTTCAGGTCCTTTCAAAAACACGTACAAGCGTTGAACTTTCATGGACAGCCAATGCACATGCGTTAAAATATGCCGTATATGATGAGGATGAAAACAGAATATGCGTAACCAATAAAACAGGATGTGTCATAAAAGGATTAAAGCCTGAAACAGAATATACTTTTAAGGTATATCCATTTAGGAATATAACAAAAATAAATGATGAAGGAGAGCCGGGCAGTATTACCCTGACTACGGAAGGCAGAGATACTTTAACGTCCTCGGATTTTGTATTCGAGGCTCCTTTGAACGTGGTATTCACCGGCGAAAGCTGTGAGGAGCCTGTATTTACTCCTAATGTGGATGTGGTTGTAACCGGTATCTACTATAAGAAACAGGGGACCGATACATGGGAAAACACAGCGGTAAACGCAGGAAAATATACAGTGGCCATAGATACGGAAGAAACAGATATGTATTCGGCTGCAAAACAGCTTTCTGATGAAAACTGGAGTTTCGAGATCCTGCCTTCGGATAAAAAGATACCGGGTTCACCGTCTGAGGCTAAGATTGTCGCGTTCGGTACAAATAAGGTAGGGATGATCGAACTTCCCGATGACTGGGTATGGGATACGGCTGATGCTGAAAAAGAGCTTACGGTTGGAAAGCCTTTATCGGTTAAAGCTATATATCAGGGAACAGATAAAGATAATTATTTAAATACTGAGACAACCATAACTCTTATAAGAAGTATATGTGAGCATGAACATACCGAAACCATAAATATAAAGGCTTCAACATGTTCGGAAAAAGGCTATACCGGAGATCTTTACTGCAGTGACTGTGAACAGATACTTGAAAAAGGTAATGAGTTAGAGCTTGCGGCTCATACTTATGGTAAAGCAACCTATATTTGGAATGCTGATCATACAAAGTGTATAGCAGAAGCAACATGTACAGCAGAGGGATGCGGATACAAGGTTTCAGAAGAAGCTGTTATCTCATCCGAAGTATTAAAAGTTGTTCTGGCAGGTGAAGAAACACAAATAACCAGATTTACTGCTACATTTACTAACACTGATGCATTTGAAAACCAGGTGTTCGATGTAGAAGGTGCTATTGAAAACACCGAAAACGGTAAAGAGTCAGGCGAAGGCTCCGGTAGTGGCGAAGGCAGTGGTGAAGAATCCGGTAGTGGAGAAGGTTCAGGTGAAGGCTCCGGTAGTGGAGAAGGCGCAGGTGAAGGATCTGGCAGCGGAGAAGGTGCAGGCGAAGGTTCCGGTAATGGAGAAGGTGCTGGCGAAGGCTCTGGCAGCGGAGAAGGTGCAGGCGAAGGTTCCGGTAATGGAGAAGGTGCTGGCGAAGGCTCTGGCAATGGTGAAGGATCCGATAGTTCAGGAAACGAATCCGGTAGTGGATCCAGTAGTTCAGACAGTGGCTCATCAGGTAGTGGTTCCGGCAACTCAGATAGCAGTTCAAACAATGGTTCTGGTTCATCAGGCGGCTCAGGCTCATCCGGTGGATCAGGTTATACACCTGTAGTAGTTAATCCTTCTGATAACACAAGTGGTGGATCAACAGATGGAACTACTAACAATAACACCTCAGGTACCGGAAACACTGACGACAAGTCTGGAAAGGATGATAAGACCAATACCGGAGATAAAACCGATGATGGTACAGGAAAAGATAATACTACCGGTAACGGTGATACAACCGGCACAGGTGATACATCTTCAAAAACAAAGACAATCACCAAGACCACCAAGGATAAGGACGGAAATACCGAGAAGAATGTTTACACCGTAAAGAATGACTCTAAGGGTACTAAGAAGGCTGATCAGGGTGTAGTTGTACTTAAAACTAAGACAAGTCAGTCTGTAAATGAGACTATCTCAGGTGTGATCAAGAAGAGCGGCAAGAAATATATCGTAGAAGCTATAGCTAAAAAAGCAATGTACAAGAACAAGGCAGTTAAAACACTTGTCATTGGCTCTAACATAAAGAGAATCGGAACTAGGGCTTTTGCATATAATTCAAATCTTGAAACTATTTGGATCTTGTCAACCAAGCTTGAGTCCATAGGAAAGGATGCATTCAAGAAGATAGCAGCTAATGCAAATATTTATATTGTCACTAAAGATGCCGATACATTTAACAGAATCAAAGAACTGATTGAGAAATCAGGCATCGGAAAGAAAGTAAATATCGAGCAGAAGTCTAAGAAAGCTTATAATACCTGGAAGGCAAGTCTTTCAAATTCATGATTTAAAGACAATTGTTTAATAAAATAATAGTTGAATTAACACCTCGTTTCGTGTATTATTGAAACGAGGTGTTTTTAATCGAAAAACATTTTTATGGATAATAAAATCATGGCAAATCTGTTGGACATGAATGGATAGAGTTTAATGATAGAAATATTGAGGTGAAGTGATTCATGAAAGTAACAGGGGCAGAATTAACAATACGGATATTAATAGAACAGAATATAGACACTGTATTTGGATACCCCGGTGGACAGGTATTGGATATTTATGAGAGCCTGTACAAGCATCGTAAAGAGATAAGGCACATACTTACAGCTCATGAGCAGGGTGCGGCACATGCTGCGGATGGATATGCCCGTGCCACGGGTAAAGTCGGAGTTTGTATAGCGACATCCGGTCCCGGCGCGACCAATCTGGTCACCGGTATAGCTGCCGCATACATGGATTCCGTTCCGATGGTAGCTATCACTGGAAATGTGCCTACGAGCCAGATAGGTACTGACAGCTTTCAGGAGGTGGATATCACAGGTATCACTATGCCTATCACAAAGCATAATTTTTTTGTGGATACGATAGAAGAGCTCGCCGATACACTGCGTACAGCCTTCAGGCTCGCGAAATCAGGCAGACCCGGACCTGTACTTGTTGATATACCAAAGGATATACAGGAGAAAATATGCAGTTATGAGCTGGCAAGACCTGTTGAAAAGGATGAACCTTTCGCTGCAAAGGAAATAAGGATAACGGAAGCCGCAGAGGTCATTAATTCAGCAAAGCGACCGTTTATATATTTTGGCGGCGGCATCATGTCTTCAGGTGCTAAAGATGAGATGCTTGCTTTGGCAGAAAAGATAGATGCTCCTATAGGATGTTCTATGATGGGACTTTCCTGTATACCTACAGCTCATCCCAGATTCCTTGGCATGCAGGGTATGCACGGTCATTATGCATCTACTCAGAGCATGAACAAAGCAGATGTGATCATAGCTCTCGGAGTACGTTTTAATGACCGTTCCACAAATGACAGATTAAAATTTGCTCCAAACGCCAAGATAGTACATATTGATGTTGACGGTTCCGAGCTTTCCAAGACAGTAAACGATTATTGCAGCCTGCGTGGTGACCTGAAGATTACTATATCGAGTCTTCTTCCTATGATAGAAAAAAGAAAAAATGAAGCATGGATGAAAACCGTTGAAAAACATAGGGAAGAGGAAGAAAAACTTACACGGGAGATGTATCCGGCAAATACCACAGATCGTTTATCACCGATATCATTATATGCATTATTAAATAATTACATAGATGAAAATACGATAGTAGCAACAGATGTAGGTCAGCATCAGGTTTGGGCTGCACAGATGCTTGAGTTTAAAGCAGAACGTCAGTTTATATCAAACTGTGGTTTGGGTGCCATGGGCTATGGCATGGGAGCCGCGATAGGAGCATACCTGGGTACCGGAAAAAAGACTATACTCATTACGGGTGACGGCAGCTTTGGTATGAATCTGAATGAACTCGCTACAGCCGTAACCTACAAAATACCGCTGATAATTATAATATTAAACAACAAAACTTTAGGTATGGTCCGTCAGCTTCAGACCATGTTTTATAAAAAGCATTATTCAGCAACTGACGTAAATCGCCAGACCGATTTCGTCGCCCTGGCAAAGGCATTTGGAGCAGACGGAGTTAAAGTTTCAAATGAAGAAGAGTTTAAGAATGCTCTTGAAAGTTCTTTGAAAAATATGTCAAATTCGGACACACCGTTTGTCATTGAGTGTATGATAGACAAAGATGAACCTGTATTACCTATGCTCAAGCCTAATGGCAGTACAGAAGAAATACTGACACATATTTAAGACGATAGGAGACGGATATCTGTCTCCTATAAAAAATTAAAGATTTAAAAAAATGGATGGTAAGAAAAATGTTTAGAAAAAACAAATTATTAAATACATTTTCAATATAAAATACAATAACGCTCTGATATAGGAGGTTTTGAAAATGATTGAAAAACTTATAAAAGGAATAATAGCCGGAATGATATGTGTTTTTTTGGGAGGTTGCGGTAATATGAAAGATCCGATAGTAGAAGGCGGTACAACTGATAAAACTGATCATAAAGCTCCTAAGGTGATAAAATCTAAAGAGATCACCGGATTCAGTACTTCGTTTTATATTTCGGGTGAGTGGTCGGATGGTAATCCGGATATCACTTATTTCTTTAATATCAAAAAAGATGATAATGGAAAGCTTGTAGCTTCGGAAACACATACTAAGGTAAGTTTTGAAGCTGATACTGAACTGCTGACAGAGCTTCAAAAAGTAGTTGATGAATATAAGCTCTCAGAATTTAACGGTATTAATAAAGTGACTGCCGGACTACCCTATGAATATGAGTCTCATACGACCAGTATACTTTATTCATCCGGTGAAAGTATTCATTTTACCATGAACAATGATCCTGACGCAAAGTGGACCAGAGCGGTATATCTTGTATTTGCGGAATGGTTTAACTCTAAAGGAATAACGACACTTATGCCTCCTAAGGAAGATGCAGCTATTACCCGTATCGATATTGATATCCGCATGGATGGTATATATACCGAATACAGCGGTATAATAGTCGGAGATGAGGATGCTATAGATGGAGAGAATTACCTTTTGCAGAAATCCGTATATGATACAGTAAAAAAAGAAGAAGTAATGTGGAAATTTGTAAAATTTCCTGACGACTACTATGACAGGATATTTGAAATATTAAATACTTTTGATATAAGACCGTTTGATCCATATTCCGCATTGTATGGTGAAGGCAGGGAGAACGAAAATGATGATGACTATAATAAATCTAAGATTTGTATCTATATTGTAACAGCAGATGATAAACATAGGCATATAGGTGTCAGTTCAGACAGTGATTTAGCTATGTTAATGCCTTTTATAGGTGAACTTAAGGAATATCATGAAACCTTATTTGGAAGATCATTAGATGAGATTAAGAAAATAGAGCTTGGTGAAACATATGAAGATGTAAGTGTTAAATTAGGTGTTTCCGATGGTGCCTATGGAAGTGGATTTATTGGAGATTTATATTATTTAGATGACGGAAACAAAGCAGTTATATACTATAGTGACGAAAAAGGTGCAATAATAAATGGCGGAATAGGTGGTATTGTATCCAGGATCATGGTGGTTTACCCTGATGGTACATCTAAAATCATAAAAGACAGAGGATAATATAACAAAACAAAAGCAAATGATACAAAGGAAACGCTTGAGGTGTTTTCTAGGTGACATTGGCTTTATTAGATGAGGACACTTTTAAGGTGCTCCTTGGCATAGTCTAGAACACAGTAATATGCGAGTTCCTTTAGTTTCTCGGTATCAAGACGTTTGATATCATCAACAGGTAAATAATATTCTTCGGCCTCGTAATCGGTTTTATACCGGTTCGAGGCTTTGTTATTATCTGATTTTGCATAAGCGTTGGGTATACGGATAAAACTACCGGAAACTTTTCGGTAGGCAGTTTTAGATGTAGCTTTCTTTTTGGAGCCTGTATCTGTAAACTCGGCAACAGACTTATGTACAGCCATATTTTCTGCAGGGAAGTAGTAATAATCCTTGAAGTTGGTATAGAATATCTTTAAATCCAACTCGCATATTTCTAAAGGTATATCAATGCTAAAATCACGTTCTTGGATGTGAAGTGATATAGGATCTGTCTCCAAACAAATATTAAAGTGTCCCTGACGCATAACAAAAAGATGGGAGAGTCTCATGAGGTAGAGTACTGCTTCCATGTTTTCACGGTTCCTGGCTAATATGTTTTCTAAAAATCTGTCTCCTGCATCAGGATCTATGTGAGCCAGTTCATCCTCAATGGGTTTAGGATCATAATCAGGTATAAAACCGACATTTTCAGGTTTACCGGTTATTTCCAGAAGGGATTTCAGTTTGTTAGCAGCGATATGCTCCACATAAAACTTGCTTATGTTTTCTCCACTGACTCTTTCTTTTACTTTCTGGCCAAACTTTGCCCTGAGAGCATCAAGTTTAGTGGATGTAAAGTCCATATAAGGCTTTATTGCATGTATCTCATTAAACACATCATAGGAGCGTGAGCGTATATTCTGTAGCTTATTATACAGAAAAGATAATTTATCACATAAATCTCTGTCCTGACTGTTCTGTTTCTTTAGTTCATATATTCTTTTTCCAATAAAGGCTATATCAAATGATTCTCCCTTAAAACTCAAAAGAACATTATAGTCACCGGCTATATCAAGAAATTTCTCGATGATTTCTGTTTCCTCCGAGATACTTTCCGAGAAATAATGGCGTGAGATAAGTGTATTATCCTCATATGTCAGAGTGCCTATGAGAAATACACACCCGTTTGCTGCCTCAAAAGACGTGGTATCTATATCGAATACCATTATATTTTCCTTTGACAGCTGGGGAAACAGCGTATCGGTTGTTTTTATATATAATTCATTTTCGTTGGAGATAAATTCGTATATTTTCATGTTTGTTCTCTTATGTAATGTGGTTAGTCATATCTAAGTACGATGATAACATATTTCACCAAATGTTGCAACAAATATGATAATTTGAAAATATGTTTGTGTTTTTTTGCAGATTGTAGTATAATGTATTCTGTATTTTTGTGTGGTTTAATCAATGGGACTTGAAAATGCAAAAATATATTTGATCTTTGGCAGATTATCCCTGAGATTGTAAAGAAAAGAGGACAAAAATGAGAAAGAGTATTAAGAAACAACTTATTGCATGGATTTTAGTATTAACTTTAGTTATGGCATCGGCCTGCACCGGCTCAGAGCCTGATGATGGTAATGAAGGTACACCTACTGTTACTGAGACTGTGACTCCTGAGGTTACCGAGGAGCCTACAAAGAGTATAGAAGAGGCTACTCCTGTACCTACAGAGGCTGAAAGTATTTCAGATGATAAAAATGCTGAAGGCGGCAAATTTTCAGCAGACAAAAATGATGATATAACTGATGACCCTGATAAAATTACCGATATGCCTGAGGTTACTGTTGAGCCTACCGATATGCCTGAGGTTACTGTTGAGCCTACCGATGAGCCTGAAATTACTGAGGAGCCCATTGATTTACCTGCAACAGGCAGAGCTGAGCCTACAGAAGCTCCCGATAGTAATCTGGCAGAAACTAAGTATACTGATATAAGTGCTGTAGATCCTGAAGCAGTTGAGACAGCTAGAAAGTTTGTTGAAGGATATTGCTATGGTGATCTTGACCTGATTTATTCTACTATGGCATATGATGAGAGCATCAAAGCTGATTTAGATGAGGAAATCGGAGACTGGAGAGGTTTTGCTGATGTTATAGAGGGTAATGTCGGTATTGAAAACCTTGAAATCAGCAATGAGAATTTTGAAAAGATTCTTACTGTTGATGTGTTAGGTGGTAAAAAGTTTGAAAAAGAAGAAATACTGCCTTATATCAATCACAAAGCTGTTTTTGTTGAAGATGAAACTACCTGGGACAACTATCAGATTGTATCCATAGGTTTTAGTGGTTTAATGGCCAGATCTATGAATATGTATCTGGGAGGCGGTTTAAATATTTTTGTATGTGAGAAAAACGGTGAATTTAGGGTAATGTATGCCGAAGATATTGATGAATATGAGGAAGAGGAAGAAGATATTAATGAAGATGAATTAAAGCAGCTATTCGTTGACAGAAGTTATAAATTTACCGGTAATGAGACAGCACAGGAAGTTTTAGAGGTTTATCTTAGCGGTTTGGTTGATTTAGACCTTATCAGGACACTTTCAGCTACTGCTGTAGATGATGATAAGATAGTAGAAGTAATTTCAACAAATTATGAATATTACGAGTACTATGAAATAATGAGACTCCTTGGTTTTGCACAGAAGTATATATTTATTGAGGAAATTACAGAAATTACAGATGCCGATTCTGAAGATATGCAGGACTTTGTTAATGGTTATGCCTTGGTAGACGATAAATCAACTATTACTGATTGGGTCGGATTTGGAGTTAAGGTTAAATCCTTTGACGGACAAAATGAAGATTATACTAACGAAGAATTCGTTGTAGCTAAGGTAAACGGTGTATACAGAGTCCTTGATGATATGCTGTTTGAGTACTACGGTGGCGTTGTTAGATACGAAGATTATGTAGAGAAGTAATAATTTTATAGGGTATATATATGAATAATGATAATTCATTTAAAGATAATGTAAATGAAGCATTACAGGATAAAGATAATTCTAATGTAATATCAGAGACTTCACCCAATAAGGTTGATGTTTTCTTAAGTTACTCATCTTTAAATAAGAATGTCGCTGATGCAGTGGTTTCGGAATTTGAAAATAACGGCATCAGATGCTGGTATGCTCCGAGAGATATCATGCCCGGACAGGAGTGGGTTACTGCCATTCACGAGGCTATAAACACCTGCAGGCTCTTTGTGCTCATATATACTGACAGTTCAAATGAGTCAAAGCAGGTGGCAAATGAAGTTGCGCTGGCATTTAACTCCGGGAAAACACTTATACCCTTCAAATTATCAGATACTGAGATGAGCAGTGAGCTGGAGTATTATCTGACCCGTGTGCACTGGCTGGATGCGGTAAATCCTCCGCTGATGCAGAGTATCAAGAGCCTCAGGGAGTATTCCGAGAAGATTCTTAACGGCAATATACCCAAAGAGTCTAAGATCAGAAATGCTAACAGTATAAGAAATAAACAGGTTTCAAATAAATGGCTGTATCCTATACTTGCTGTTTTGGTGGTTCTATTGGTTTTAGCTATTGTTTTACTGGTTAAAAACAACGGGAAATCTGATAATCCCGATACACTGGTTGAGAAGATGGATAAACCTCAAGAGCAGGATAAGGTAACTGATATTCAGGCTGATGTGACAGACAAGGCTGATCCTACCTCAGGAGCGACTGATATAACTTCAACAGATGATGAAACACCGGAGGCTACAGGTTTAGTGGACGGCCTCGATGCTGACGGTTTGTATGAAAAGGCATATAGATACCAGACAGCAAGCCGTATAGACAGTGACTATGATAGGGCTTATGAATGTTACATGGAGACCGGTGATTCGTTAACAAAAGATGAAAAGATCATCGAAGCCATAGACGAGTTGGCTGCTCATTATTACAATGATCTGGATGACGAAGAAAAGAAGACTAAAGCTCTGAATCTGTATAATAAAGCAGCAGCCTGCGGAAGTATAGATGCAAATAACTTCCTGGGAGCATATTATTTAGATATTGACCGTGATCCGGATGAAGTAAAATATGCAGCAAGTGCATATGATGGAAATGGTATGACCGATGCTTTGTCCAAGGCTATAAAGTATTACGAAGCTTCAGCTGAAAAGAATGATAATATAGCTTTATACAGCCTGGGATACATTTATGAAAATCAGGATGAGTTAAATAATATTACTCATTTATCTGATAACACATATCATGACTATGAAAAGGCACTTGAGTATTATGAAAAGGCTGCAAAAGCCGGACATACTTCAGCTCAGGCTGCATATGACAGAGTTAAACGTTTAATTGAAGAATCATAAAATATAGATTTTACTATGCGCTTATAATGACAAGAAAAAGAGGTTTTAAAAATTGAAAAAAGAAGAAAAAACAAATGTCTGCCGTGTACTTGACAGTAAAAAGATTGCATACGAGCTGCATACATATGAGGCTGATCCGACGCTCACCGGTGAACAGATAGCCGGTATACTCGGAGAGCCGACAGACAAAGTATTTAAGACTCTGGTTACAGAGGGTAAGACAGGACAGCACTATGTATTTGTAGTACCTGTTAAAGAGGAGCTGGATCTAAAGAAAGCGGCTAAAGCTTCAGGTGAAAAGTCTATCAGCATGATAAAACAGAAAGAACTTCTGCCACTTACGGGTTATGTACATGGCGGTTGCTCACCGATAGGTATGAAAAAGCCTTTCCCTACATTTATCCATGAGACTGCAGCAGGCTTGGAAAAGATATTTGTCAGTGCAGGTAAGGTTGGATACCAGATCGAGGTAGCTCCAAATGATCTTTTTAGTGTTGTAGGATGTAAAACGGCTGATATTATATCTTTAGACTGAATAAATCACATATAATTATCAAGATTTAGTACAGACTTGATAAAAATATCAAAATGTAGTATAATAAACATTTATGAAAGAAAATAAAACGAAACGCAAAAAAAGAGGATACATCAAGACCTACGTCAGTGGTTTTATCAGGGCATTTGTTATAGCGGTCCTGCTTTTGATGCAGTTTGGACTTGTATTTCTCTTATCATATTATCTGTCATCTGCGGTATATGTATACTTCGCTATGGAGTTTGTAGGTGTATTTGCAGTTGTCGGACTGGTAAATCAAAAAACAAACGCTTCATTTAAGATAGGATGGCTGGTAATCATTACGCTGGTACCCATCGCAGGTTTGATAATGTATTTCCTGTGGGGTGCAAACCGTAGTGACAGGATAAATAAGAGAAATATGTCCTACATCAGTTACGGATATAAATTCCTGACACCTGATGAGCGTGTACTCGAGCAGTATATGGAGCACTATCATAGGGAATCAAGTGCTGTAACATATCTTGAAAACTGTCATTTCCCACTGTATGGTAATAACAGTTTTGAGTATTATCCTCTTGGTGAAGATGCCTTTGAAGCTATAATAGCCGATCTGGAAAAAGCTGAGAAATTTATATTTCTGGAGTTTTTCATAGTAGCAGACGGAGTACTTTGGCAGCGTATTAAAAACATATTGATAGATAAGGCGAGTCACGGAGTAGAGATTAAGTTCCTTTATGATGACTATGGCTCGATGTTCAGGACCAGTAAGCAGCTCTGGCAGGAGATAAAGGATGCAGGAGTGGAAGTGGCTGAGTTTAACTCCATAGGCAAATACCTGGACAAGCTTTATCTTAACTACCGCAGCCACCAAAAAATCGTTGTCATAGACGGTAAGGTTGGTTACACAGGTGGTTTCAATCTTGCTGATGAATATGTAAACGAAGTTGAGCGTTTCGGTATTTGGAAAGACACCGGTGTCCGTATCGAAGGTGACGGTGTATTTGGTCTCACAGCCATTTTCCTGCAGATGTGGACCATGACTGTTGAAAAGACCATAGATGATTACAACATTTACAGATATTCAGAAGATTTTTCCACTGTAACATCTGAAAAAGATATCACATTGGATGAGGAAAAATCAAATGAAAATCAAAATAATGATAACGGTAAATCCGGATTCTGTCAGGTAATAGCAGACGGACCTGCTAATAATCCGGAGAATCCTATAGCTGATACCATACTGCAGTTGATATACAGCTCCAGTAAATATCTGTATATTACGACTCCTTATCTGATACTGGATGACGATATCATGGAGGCTCTGGCGATATCGGCAAAGCGTGGTACCGATGTAAGGATTATAACACCCGGTATCCCGGATAAAAAGATCATCAATATGATAACCAAGCATAGTTATGGTTATCTTTTGAAAAACGGTGTGAAGATTTATGAATATACACCCGGATTCATACATGCGAAGACAGTAGTAACCGATGAATGTGCTCTGGTAGGCACCATAAATATGGACTTCCGCAGTCTGTTTTTACATTATGAATGCGGTGCTCTGATGTGGGATGAAACCTTGAGACACAAGGTAAAAGAAGATATACTTGAGACCATCGGAGTTTCCCATGAAGTTACATATCCTGAATGGAAGAAACGCCCTGCATTAACAAAGATAATGCAGAACTTCTTCGCATTGTTCTCAAGCCTTATGTAATAGGTCACGGTTTCTACGAAACCGTGACACGGCTCCATCCCGAAGTGATGAAGTATAAAACCTGGCTTCATCCTTTGGGACGGATTTAAGGAGGCAATAGTGAAAAAACGTTATAAAACCACATGCATTTGCAAACACTGTGGATTGGAGTATGAAGGGTATATAGGTACCTGCACATGTGACAAATGCAAAGATATCGACAACATGATATTTACTCAGATAAGGGTATATCTTAAGAGATACCCTAACAGTAATGCTGTCCAAATATCCGATGCATTGGGCATAAATGTAGCCTTGATACTCAAATATATAGATGAAGGAAGACTTTGTTTCGGAAAGGGAACCTTCTCAAAAATATAATAAAATAGGTGAAAAATGATATCATATTTAAAAGGAAAATATATAGACAGAACTGAAGAAGGTAATATTATCCTGAATGTAAACGGCATCGGTTTTGAAGTATCCGTAACAGGTGAAGTACTTGGCAGAGTTGCATATAACAATACTGACGAGATTGAACTGTTTACATATATGCAGGTAAAAGAAGATGGCATGGCATTGTTTGGCTTTTCAACACTTGATGAGTTGTCTATCTTCAAGAAAATAATAAGTGTTAGCGGCATCGGTCCGAAAGGCGGTATGAGCATTCTCTCTACACTAAACCGTGAACAGTTTATCATGGCTGTGATAGATGAGAACAGCGATCTGATAGCAAAGGCACCGGGTATCGGTAAAAAGACCGCAGCTAAATTAGTTTTAGAGTTAAAGGATAAGTTTAAACTTTCGGATGCATTAAGCGGTTCGGTATCCACCGCAGATGTTGGCAATGCACCCTTATCAAAAGCAGATGAAGGTATAGTAAGTGATGCTATAGCAGCTCTTGTAGCATTGGGATATTCTTCATCAGAAAGCACCAAGGCTGTGCGTGGAGTACAGATAACTGAGGATATGACAGTCGACAAACTCTTGAGTCTGAGTCTGAGAAATCTCTAAATAATATATTGAAAATATTTATTATACCTATAAGATTTTAAATATCTTATCGTCAGAATTAAAATTATTAACGGAGAAAAATAAGTGGCAAAAAGAATGATCACGACCGAGTTTACGGTTGAGGACAGCTCTGTAGAAGGTACACTTCGTCCTCAATTGTTAAAAGATTACATCGGTCAGAAAAAAGTAAAAGAAAATCTTAAAGTATATATAGATGCAGCCAAACAGAGAAATGAATCGCTTGATCATGTGCTCCTGTTTGGACCTCCCGGTTTGGGAAAAACGACTTTGGCAGGTATCATTGCCAATGAGATGGGAGTAAATATCAAGACTACCACAGGACCGGCTATTGAAAAAGCAGGAGATATGGCTGCCATTCTTAACGGACTTAAAGAAGGTGATGTACTTTTTATTGACGAGATACACAGGCTTAACCGTCAGGTAGAAGAGCTTCTGTATCCTGCTATGGAAGATTTTTGTATAGATATCGTCATAGGCAGGGGGGCAGCTGCAAAATCGATCAGACTTGATCTGCCTAAGTTTACCTTGGTTGGTGCTACTACCAGAGCAGGTATGCTGACAGCTCCTTTGAGAGACCGTTTTGGAGTAGTGAGCCGTCTGGAGTTTTACACTATCAAGGAATTAGAGGATATTATAACCAGATCCGCTGAGGTACTTAATGTAGAGATAGATCCTGCCGGAGCTACAGAGCTTGCCAGACGTTCAAGAGGTACACCCCGTCTTGCAAACCGATTCTTAAAACGTATGCGTGATTTTGCCCAGGTAAAATATGACGGAAAGATCACTTTGGAGGTTGCAAATTATGCTCTTGACCTCATGGAGGTTGATAAGCTCGGGCTTGATAATATCGACAGAGCCATACTTCATACCATGATAGAAAAGTTTGACGGCGGTCCGGTAGGTATTGATGCTATAGCAACTACGATAGGTGAGGATTCAGGTACTGTTGAGGATGTTTACGAGCCTTATCTGGTACAGTCCGGACTTGTAGCAAGGACTCCCAGAGGAAGGATTGTGACCAAGGAAGGCTACTTACATTTCGGACTTGAGAAACCCGAGAAGTAAAAAAATTTATATTGAAAGAAATAACATAATGAAAGATTTAAAAGAACTTAGAACTGAAATAGATATCGTAGATAAAGAACTTATTGAATTATTGAAAAAGAGATACGATATCACGGAACAGATAGGTGAATATAAGGCAAGTACGGGTGCTGCATTATTCTGTCCGGAACGTGAAGAAGAAAAGATTAAAGCCCTGAGTGAAAAACTCGGTGATTATAAAAATGCTGAGTATATTGAAAACACCTTTAGATCACTGATGGACTATGCTAAATATCAGCAGAGTAATAACACCTACGGAAGAAAAGATATTTTTCTAATCGGTATGCCCGGATGCGGAAAAACTACCGTTGGAAAAATCCTTTCGTCAAAGATCCAGCGAGAGCTCATCGACATGGATAAGCTGTTTACTTATGTTTATCAGATATCACCTGCTTCGTGTATAGAGCGTGACGGTGAGGAAGAGTTTAGACGTCTTGAGTCATTATTGCTCACTAATATAAAAAGAAGAAAAAACTATTTCAAATATAATGACACTCAGGATTTGAAGAATTCGACCTGTTCCAGGATCATTTCCTGTGGTGGCGGAATAGTTGTTAAGGATGAAAATAAGGATGTCCTGAAAAAAGACGCTATCGTTATATATATTAAGCGTGATATAAGCCTGCTCGCTAAGAACGGGCGTCCGATATCCCAGAAAACCGGAGTAGAAACTCTTTATGAACAAAGAGCAATAAAGTATGAGACCTGGAGTGATTATACCGTTGTAAATGATAAGGATTTGGATAGCTGTGCTGAAGAGATTATAAAAATCCTGAAAAATTTATAATAGGTCACGACTTCGCTGAGCGAAATATAATTGATATGGCTTTAAAAAAGAGGACTTGAAATGAAAATAATAGTAGTAGGATGTGGCAAGGTAGGTATAGCCATAGTTGAACAGTTGGTGGCAGAGGGACATACAATTACAGTTGTTGATACAAATAAAGAAAAACTGAATACCAGACTTAACGGTCTGGATGTTATGACATACTGTGGTGACGGTTGCAGCTCCACCACACTTGAGGGAGCCGGCATCGATAAGACGGATCTGTTTATCGCAGCCATGGATTCCGATGAGACCAACCTCCTTAGTTGTGTTATAGCAAAGAAAAAGGGAAAATGTAAAACTATTGCCAGAGTCAGAAATCCCATCTATAACATGGAAACATACTTCCTCATGAAGGAACTTGATATAGATATGGTTGTAAACCCTGAGCTTATGACGGCTTATGAGTTTTCAAGAATATTCAAATTCCCTTATGCATCACAGATAGACACATTCCTCGGTGACCGTGTTGAATTGGTGCATTTTAAGATAAAGCCTGACTCCAATCTCAAGGGTACCAGGCTTATGGACATGAGATCCAAGCATAACTGTAATGTCCTCATAAGTATGGTAGAACGTGGCGACGAGGTTTATATCCCTGACGGACATTTTGTCCTCGAAGAAGGGGATATGGTCGGCGCAGTCGGTACCATGCGAGAAATATATTCATTCTTTAAAAAGTTTGGATTTGCTACCAAAAAGGCTTCAAACGTTATCATCGTCGGTGGCGGAAAAACAGGCTTTTATCTTGCAAGAAACCTTATTTCATCAGGTATCAGCGTAAAGATCATAGAGATAGATAAGGCAAGATGTGACTTCCTTGCAGAAAACCTGCCCGAGGCTGATGTTATATGCGGAGACGGTACCGCAAAGGAAATCCTGCTTGAAGAAGGTATAGAAAATGCAGCCGGACTTGCAGCATTAACAAGTATAGACGAGGAAAACATACTTCTGTCTATCAATGCGATGTCACTTACCGATGTTAAGACTGCAACTAAGGTTAGCCGTACTAATTTCGAAGAAGTTATCAACAGGATGAATCTTGATACCATCATTTTCCCTAATAAGATAGTGTCTGACAGGATTCTTCAGTTTGTTCGTTCATTGCAGTATACCATGGGCAGCAATATAGAATATTTCAGACGTTTGGGCGGTGGCAAGGCTGAGGCACTGATTTTTATGGTTACTGAAGATGCACACATCACAGGCAGACCTCTAATGGAGCTGAATGTTAAAAAAGGCGTTCTGATCTGCTGTATTTCACGTAAGGGCAAGATCATTACTCCTTCAGGTTCTGATACCATAGAGATAGGTGACAGAGTAGTGATACTTCATACTAAGGCAAATATCAAGAATATTGATGATATCGTGAGCCTGTAAATGATCTGAAAACTATTCCTATGATAAATCTTGATTTGAAGTGTTTACATAGGATATTAAAAGAAATAGATGTTGGAGTAATAACAAATATATGAATTACGGAGTAGTAATATACATACTTGGCTGGATCTTAAAATCAGAGGCCATATTTTTACTTTTTCCGTTTGTCGTAGGACTGTTATACGGAGAAAATCAAGGCTGGAGTTATTTGATCACGGCTGCGATATGTCTGGTTGTTGGATTATTGTTTAATATAAAGAAACCTAAAAAAGGCGGTCTTTTCCTTAAGGAAGGTTTCTTTGTAGTAGCACTTGGCTGGATAATCATGAGCTGTTTCGGTGCGATACCGTTTGTATTATCCGGTGAAATACCGAGGTATATCGACGCTGTATTTGAGACAGCTTCAGGCTTTTCAACCACGGGAGCTACTATACTTACCGATGTTGAAGTCATGAGCCATGCGGCACTTTTCTGGAGAAGTTTTACCCACCTTTTAGGAGGCATGGGAGTATTCGTATTCCTTTCAGCTCTTTTACCTATGCTGGGTGGAAATACATTAAATCTCATGAAAGCAGAGAGTACCGGACCTTCTGTTGATAAACTCGTACCCAGGATCAAAGATACAGTTAAGATATTATATGCTGTTTATCTTGCAATGGGAGCAGTGGAATGTATCATACTTCTTGTCTGCGGTCTGGATCTGTTTGAGAGTCTGTGTACTACATTCGGTACCATCGGTACCGGTGGATTTGGTATCAGAAATGACAGTATTGCATCACTTTCACCGGCTGTACAGTGGGTCGTTACGATTTTCATGATCCTGAGCGGCGTCAACTACAGTATGTATTTCCTTATCCTGCGTAAAAAGTTTAAACAGGCTTTGAGTATGGAAGAGATAAGGCTGTATTTTGTAGTAATAGTGCTTGCAGTAGTTGTTATATCATTTGATATCCGTAATATGTATTCCTCTACATCGGACACAATAAGGACTGCTGCTTTCCAGGTTGGAACGCTTATAACATCTACAGGTTTTGCAACTACTGATTTTGATCTGTGGCCGTCTTTTTCAAAGATGGTGCTTGTATTATGCATGTTCATGGGTGCATGTGCAGGCAGTACCGGTGGTGGACTTAAGATGAGCCGTATCATCATCTTATGGAAGAGTATCAGAAATCAGGTAAAAAATCTTATACATCCCCGTTCTGTTACAAAGGTAAGGATGGATGGCGGTGTGATAGATGCAGCAACTGTTAATTCAACCGGAGTTTACTTGGCGGTATTTTTCCTGATATTTGGCGTTTCAACACTGATACTGTCACTTGACGGACATGACTTTACAACCAATTTTACGGCAGTATTAGCGACACTCAACAATATGGGTCCCGGTTTCAATAAGGTTGGCCCGACCTGTAATTTCTCGTTTTTCTCAGACTTTTCTAAGCTGACATTGATTTTTGATATGCTGGCCGGACGTCTGGAGTTATTACCATTGTTACTCATCATAACACCCAGAAGCTGGCGTAAAAACTTATAAAACTATGAATAAGAAAAAAGAAAAAGATATCGGTACAAACTGCGAGATGTGCATGTACTTCGAATATGATTATGACTACGAAGAATACTGCTGCACACAAAGCAGTCTGGACGAAGACGATATAGCAAAGATGGCTATGGACAGTCATTACCATTGTCCGTACTTCAGGGTCGGTAATGAATATACTATAGTTAGAAAACAAATATAGTGAAGCTTATGAAAATAAACACAGATAAAAAAATTTATATAAATAAAAACAAGGATAAAAAAATAAATACTAATATCGAAAAAAACAATATTGATAAAAAGAATACTTCAAATAATAATGATAACTGCCCATTTTTCAAAAAATGCGGCGGTTGTAAGTATATAAATTTATCATATGAAGAGCAATTGAAGAAAAAGGAACAGACAGTTTCAAGATTCCTTAAAGATATTGCAGAATCACAGAAAATAAAGATAGATCATATCGTTGGTTCTGAGCAGCCTTATAACTATAGAAATAAAGTCCATTCTGTATTTTCCAGAGACTTTAGAAATAAGATAATACGTGGCATATACAAAGAAGATACGCATAAGGTTGTAGATGTTAAGGGGTGCCTTTTAGAAGATAAAAAAGCTGACGAGATAATAGAAGAGGTGAAAAGGCTACTGCCTTCATTTAAGTACAAGGTTTATGATGAGGACACCGGATTTGGATGGCTGAGACATGTTCTTGTAAGATGTGGTTCTTTTGAAAAAAAAATTTCTGAAAATGATATAAACGTAACAAAAACAGTTAATGAATATATGCTTGTTTTAGTTACTGCTGATGTGCCATTTCCGGGAAAAAACAATTTTATAAAAGCCATCAGGACTAAATTTCCTGAGATAACAACCATAGTTCAGAATATAAATGATAAACGAACAAGTATGGTTTTGGGAGAGCGAAATATCGTTTGTTATGGTAAAGGGTATATCGAGGATGAACTGTTAGGGCTTAAATTCCGTATTTCTCCTAATTCATTTTATCAGGTAAATCCTTCGCAGACTCCTAAACTGTATAATAAAGCTATAGAGTTTGCTATGATGATAGATAAAACAGGAAAGTCAAAGAAATCAGAGCAAGTAAACGAAACAACTGATAATGATCCGGTAATATCCGAAAAAATGATAATCGACGCCTACTGCGGTACCGGTACCATCGGTATGTGCATGGCAGATAAGGCTAAAAATGTTATCGGTATAGAGTTAAATGCTTCTGCGGTAAAAGATGCTATATCAAATGCAAAAAACAATGGCATAAAGAATATTGAATTTGTAAAGGCAGACGCTACTAAGTGGATGCAGGAATATCAAGGCAGGATTAAAGAACAGAGTAGTGATTATATACTTGTCATGGATCCTCCCAGAAGCGGTTCGACCGAAGAGTTTATCAGTGCTGTAAGTAATGCAGAAATAAATACTGTGGTTTATGTTTCATGCAATCCTGAAACACTAGCGAGAGATCTAAAGAGTTTCATTAAAAAGAAATACAAGGTAAAAAAGATAGCTCCCTTTGATATGTTCCCCTGGACAGATCACGTCGAGACTGTCTGCCTGTTAACACATTCCTGACCAGAAGGACCTGAAAATAAAACGCTTCCGGATGATACAACCCGGAAGCTTAATTTTATATGTGAGTGAAGATTTACTTACTCTGTCCGTAATAAGCGTTAGCTCCATGCTTTCTGAAGTAATGCTTGTCAAGCAGGCTCTGAGGTACAGGATTGATAGTACAGCCTGAAAGTGAGAGATTATGCCATGCCATGAAAGCAACCTCTTCGAGTACGATGGCATTTTCTACAGCCTTTGCAGCGTTTTTACCCCAGGCAAAAGGTCCATGTGATTTTAAGAGTACTGCAGGAATATCCATGGGCTTGATACCGCGAGCCTTAAAGGTTTCAATGATGAGCTTACCGGTGTTTCCTTCATAGTCCTCGTCGATTTCTTCCTGAGAGAGACACCTTGCACAAGGTACAGCGCCATAGAAGTAATCAGCATGTGTGGTACCTAATGCGGGGATATCCAGACCCTGCTGAGCCATAACGGTTGCCCAGCGAGAGTGAGTATGTACTATACCACCGAGGTCTTTATACTCCCTATAAAGTGCGAGATGGGTAGGAGTATCGGATGAAGGACGAAGATCGCCTTCAACCTTATTACCATCCAGGTCAAGCACAACCATATCGTCTGCTGTCATTGTTTCGTAGGATACACCTGAAGGCTTGATAACTACGAGTCCTTTTTCTCTGTCGATACCGGAAACATTACCCCATGTAAGAGTAACCAGGTTATGCTTAGGGAGCTGTAAATTAGCCTCTAAGACTTCTTTTTTCAATGCTTCTAACATGTTTTGATACCATATCCGCTACATGGCGGACTTCCTTTCTGATATTTTGACAAAAATCCTCAAATCTCTTAATGAAATGATAAGATTTACATAATGAGACGGGATGTAAGTTTCCAAATTTAAATTATACAATATTTTCCAACAAAATTCAACTAAATTAATCCCGATCATTACAATATTTGACATGACATTTTAATAATTTCACTTGTATTTTCAGACAAAATTTGGTAGAATGTTAACATCTGTAAGTATGAAATAAAAATCTTTTATGTATGTAAACGAAGGGGTATATATTCATGAAGATAAGTGACTTTTTAAGACTTAGGATAACACCTGACAACAAGCAGTTTGATGCTATTAAGAACATCCGTTTCTATGATGACAATAATAATCTGCTGGTAGGTAAGGGTACCACATCGGTACATGCCTTTTGTGAGTCTTTCTTTGATTATGTTTACCGTAACTATTCTTCAGCAAGGGGAGCTGAAAAGCTAGTTAAGTCAAATAGGAAAAAGTACACCAAGTTTAGTGGCAGTGAGAATATGGCACTAGTACAGAGGATTTTAAACGAGATCTGTAATGAGTATGCTATCACTAATTATAATATTACTTGTGAAGTAGACAATGGAGCTAAGAAAGCAGCTCCTGCGCCTGCTGCAAAGCCTGCAGCTCCGGTACAGCCTCAGCCTGCTCCTGTAGCTGCTGCAGCACCTGTACAGAACACTCCTGTACAGGCAGCACCCGTACAGCAGACTGCTCCTCAGGGTAATGCCGGCTCATCTATCAAACTTAAGGCATTGGAGAATGAGATGGGCAAGATGCAGCCTGTACAGCCTGTAGTAAACGCTCAGCCTGCAGTTCAGGCTCCTCAGGTAGAAAATGACGTATATGCAGGACTTGATGAGGCTTATGTACATCCTGTTATAGATGATGCCGCTAAGCCGGTTAATGAAGTACAAAATGTTGTTAATAATGTTGTTGAAGAGCCTGATTTAGGATTGCCTCTGGTTGAGACTATAATCGACAAGACTGCCGAACAGACTAAGGATATGTACAAGGAAGCAGCTACACCTGCTCAAAATGCTCCTGTACAGCCTCAGGCTAACAATCAGAATGTTCAGGCCCAGCCCGCACAGGGTAATAATGCTAAAGCAAATGCACCTCAACAGGGTAATCAGAACGCTCAGGGTCAGGGTAAAAATAAGAAGCATGGAAAGAATAAGGATCAGTTCCCTGATGCCAGGATGAAGCCAGGTAAGGGATATAAGCCCTTCAAACCCAATGAGAACTTTAAGGAGGCACCTAAGTTCCAGGCAGCTGATACCAGAAAGAGCAACTTAAAGATTGAAGATATTCCTTGTATAGCAGTTATTGAGGAAAATATTGTACCTACCATTGATGAAGTACCGTTCATCGGTATACCTGAGGATAACAGCATTCCCAGTATGGAATCGGTACCTTTTGTTGGAGTAGAAGACGGAGAGGCAGGAAAGCCCATCCCCGATGTACCTTTTGTTGGTGTTGAGGACGGAGAAGCAGGAAAGCCCATCCCTGATGTACCTTATTTAGGTGCTGAGGATGGTGAAAAGGGCAAGCCTATTCCTAATGTACCTTATCTTGGTATAAAGGAAGGCGAAGATGCCATAGCTGAAGAGCGTGCAAAGGAAGAAGCACAAAAGGCAGCACAGGTAGCTCAGAATGTCCAGGCTGCAGCTCAAGCAGTACAAACACAGGAAGCACCTGCAGAGAATGTAGCGCCTCAGCCTGCACAAACTGTTTCACAGCCTGCACCACAGAATACTCAGGCAGCTCCTGCTACTCCGGAGGTTGTTGCACAGGCTCCTCAGGCAGAAGCAGCTCCTGCACCTCAGCAGGTTGTAATACCTCAGGGCTTAACACTTGCACAGATGGCTGAGAGGAGAGCTCAGGCAGCAAAGATTGCTCAGCCTGTAAATAATACACCTGCACAGCCGGTTCAGGCTGCACCTATACCGGTTCAAGCATCTGTACAAGCATCACCTGTTCAGGCATCTGAACAACCTGTAGCACCTGCTCAGGCAGCACCCGCACAGCCTAAGAAGCAGCGTATGCCTATCATAGCAAAGGATATCAGACAGTTAGTTGCATCTGCTATAAAGAAGTACAATCAGCTTGTATTTGTGGGACCTTCAGGTACCGGTAAGACATATCAGGTTAGAAAGTTTGCAAGAAAGAATACAAAGGGATATGAGGGCTGCAAGTTTGTACAGTTCCATCCTTCATATGAGTATTCTGATTTTATAGAGGGACTTCGTCCTGTAAATATCATTAATACAACAAATGCCACTAACGTAAGACTTGACGGTGTATTTAAGGCATTCTGCAGAAAGATAGTAGAAGATAACTTAGAGCACGCTGTACCCGGCTTCAGTACTCTGTATTCAGAGAAGAAGCAGAAGGTAGTACAGGAAATCTTTGAAGCTATCAGAGACAAAAAGGAAGCATTAGAGGATGGCAGTGAGGTCCGTGATTTCGATATGGACTCCAGAGAGTACATCTTTGAGCATGGTGTAAGAGATTATTATTTCATCATCGATGAGATCAATCGTGCTGATGCATCTAAGGTATTCGGAGATGTAATGTTTGCACTGGATGAGGATTATCGTGGTATCGAGAACAGATTTGATACCAGACTGAGCAATCTTAAGTGCTACAGGATCATCCAGGCAGATGATATAGGAAAGACCAATTATACTACTTCACATATCGGATTTGCAGAGCAGATGAAGTTTGACTGTTTTGAGAGAGGATTCTTTATCCCCAGAAACCTTCATATCATAGGTACCATGAATGAACTCGGTGGTATGGAAGCAGATTTTGATTTCTCATTAAAACAGAAGTTCAGATGGATAAAGATAAATCCCAGTGAGATCATGAAAGCTTCACTTAATGAGATGCTCAAGGATAAGGATATTTACTGGCTCGATCAGTTTGCAAATAACCTTAACCTTGTTAACCGCCTGATCAGTGAGGGCTTCTCGGATGAGTACTGCTTAGGACCTGCATTCTTTAGAAAGCTTGGTGAGACTCCCGATACTATTGATGAAGTATTTGATCTCGATGTTGAGCCTGTACTTAAGGAATACCTTAAGGGTAAGCCTGATGATATTACAGAAAGGTTTATATCCGAATGTAGGAAAGCGCTGAAGATGGGTATTTAATCTGATATTAAATTGGTGTATAGGTGAATAATTTGAAGCAACATATCGATGTATATGTCGGTGATATAAGCCGATTGAAGAACGATAGTGCAAAATGCGAAGAATATCTGTCCGGTTTATCAGAATATAGGAGAAATAAGTGTCTCAGATATAAAAATGATACCGCGTCAGTCCTGAGTATAGGGGCCGGACAGCTGTTAAAGACTGCACTATCTAAATACGGTATAAATGAAATGTTTGCAGAATATGGCTTTTCGGAAAACGGAAAGCCATATATTTTGCATTATCCTATGATAGAATTTAATATATCTCATTCTCACGATAAGGTAATGTGTGTAATATCATCGGATGGTATAAAATTGGGATGTGATATCGAGAGCGTGAAGTCCGGAAAATTGAAAGTAGCAAAGAGATTCTTTACTAAGTCGGAAAATGATATGTTAGATTCACTTAGCGATGAAAAAGAGAAGGATGCATTATTTTCTGAACTATGGACATTAAAGGAGAGCTTTATCAAGTGCACCGGTGAAGGCCTGGGCAGGTCCATGGATTCTTTTGAATTTTATAAGGATAATGGAAATTTTAATATAAAAACTTTTGATTCTGATAAAAATGATTTTGTTAGAAATGAAAGATTATATTTTGAAACATATGATAATATTGAGGGATATTATTATTCGTTATGTTCCTTTAAATCGAGTGTTTTATCGAGACCCAATATAGATTTATACAATTTAATTTTATGATTTATTGACAGTGCATTGTCGCTGCATTGATTTTGGTTAGTTTTGATAAAAAATTTACTCCGCCAGTTTAAGCCGACGGAGTAAATTTGTTTCATAGGTTTATTTCTTCTTGTTAGCTGCGATGAGTACTCCGGCATATCCTAAGAGGAGAGCGCCGAGTATGATAAGACCGATGGCAATGTAAGTAGTTGTATTTGAGTTTTCATCAGTCTTCTTAGTATCAACAACTGCAGGAGTAACCTCGGGTGCAGGTGTTGTCTCAGGGTTATCGGTTATCTCAGTATCTGTTGTGCCGTTGTTTTCGGTGGTATCAGTATTCTCTGTGTTTTCGGTAGTAGTTTCCTCACCAACTACTGGAGCGGGCTCCTCACCATCCTTGGTGTAGATAACTGATACATCATCGATGTAAAGCTTAGCAGCTCCGTTTGTCTCGAAATAAATGAAAGCAGAAGAAAGCTTTTCGGGTACATCAAAGTTGATCGAAACAGGAGTCCAATCACCGTTTGAAGCCACACGCTTTAACTCTGTGGATTCACCGGTATCAAGACCGATAGCAATCTCAGTGTCCTCAGTCATTACATAAGCAGTGAAGGTGATATTCTTACCTGAAAACTTTGAAATATCCATCATACAGGTTGCGTCCTGTTCAGTACGTTCACAAAGGAATGAGAAACCGATAGGAGCACCTTCTGTATGATTTATCTTAGACATAAGTCTGAGCTTGGGCATATGTCCGGTACCTCTGGACTTAAAGCCTGCAGAATCGGGAGTATATGCAACATTTCCACCGTTTTCGTCCTTATATGGCTCGAAATCGATATTGACATCCTTTAAATCAGTGATGGTTTCTGCAACACTCATGTTAAACTCTTCACCCTTACCTGCCATAGCAACTGCATAATATGCTGACTTAGCAGTAAGATTATAAGTGAAGAGCAGAGGATAAGCACCGTCTCTCCATGATGAGTCATCGGTAAGTCCCCAGAAAGTAACTGAAGTAAGCTTTGCACCATTATTCTTTGCTTCAATCAATGCAGTAAAGAAATCATAATAGAACTTAGCCTGGTAATACCAGCGACTTTCACCTGAATGAGTACATCCTACATCAAGCTCTGTGATATGAACCTCGTCAACGATCTCACTGTAAGCATTAAGAGCTTTGATGTAATCGTTGATATTGTTGTTATCACTTAAGTGAC
>JAEEGJ010003018.1_pt1 | contig 70733 bp, 66 predicted proteins | sample 8958761 | NCBI WGS metagenome assembly JAEEGJ01 (sample SAMN16246546, study PRJNA631951) | gut metagenome | biome: gut microbiome; feature: rumen; material: RS-attached | host: Bos | place: Iran: Karaj | collected 2018-10 | reverse complement strand
AGAAAGCGGTGAAACTGTCGCCGTTGTTGCGAATATAGTCCTGAAAAACAATATTTTCGTTTTTATCGATAAGAACAATCTTGGTAGTGGTGGAACCGGAATCCACGCCGAGGAAACAGTCGAGGCAGTCGAGTTTCTCCCATTCGATTTTTGGCACCTGATGGCTGCCTTTGTCGCGTTTCCATTTTTCGAACTCCTCATGCGAGCGGAACAGGCTCGGCAGACGGCGCGAGGTGGCGTTGAGCAGCATCCCGCCCTCGGATTTTATGGTGGCGAGGATGGCCGAAAGCGACTGCGGTTGCCGCTCGGAGGCGATGGAGATAAGTGCAGAGCCCCACGCAGGGACGAACTGCGCCTTGTCGGAGAGCACACAGTCGTCGTCGGTGAGGTTGAGCTGGTTCATAAAAGCCTTCTTAAGCTGTGGCAGGAAGGCGAACGGGCCGCCGCAGAAAAAGACTTTAGGCATTATGTCGGTGCCGCGCGAGAGCGACGAAATCACCTGAATGGCCACGGCGTTGAACACCGAAGCGGCGATGTCGTTCTTGCTTACGTTACGACTCACAAGATTCTGAATATCAGTACGGGAGAACACTCCGCAGCGGGAGGCTATGGGGTAGATAGTTTCGGCGGTGCTGGCAAGGGTGTCGAGTTCCTTAGTGTCGACGTTGAGCAGGGCTGCCGTCTGGTCGATGAAAGCCCCCGTGCCACCGGCACAGCTGCCGTTCATGCGCATGTCGGGCGACTTGTGTTCCTCGAAGAAAATCATCTTGGAGTCCTCGCCTCCGATGTCGATAAAAGTCCTGATCTCGGGGAATTTGCTTTTCACAAGTTCCGCCGAGGCCACCACCTCCTGCACGAAGTCCATCCCCGACGCTTCGGCGTAGCCCATGCCCACGGAGCCTGTGAGGGTGATACGCAGGTCGCAGTCGCCAAGCTGGTCGAAAAGACGCTGGTAAGCGTCGATGGCAGCCTCGCGAATGTCGGTATTATGACGTTTGTAATTGGAAAACAGGATATTACCCTGCTCATCGACAACCACAAGCTTCAACGTTGTGGAGCCAATGTCGATGCCGGCGTAATACAACGGTCGGTCGGAGGTAACGGTCTTGGTATCAGTCATATATAACAAAATCTAATAACTCAATTATCAAAACATCGAAAAACACTAAAAACCCAGTTATTTACGCGTTTTTCAGGTCGGTAATGGCCTTGGCGGGATTCTCGGCGGAGAATACGGTGTTTCCGGCCACAAGCACGTCGGCACCGGCCTCGTAGAGCTTGGCGGCGTTGGCAAAATTCACCCCACCGTCGATTTCGATAAGGCAGGCGGGATTCTTGCGCTGGCACATCTCCCTGAGAGTCATCACCTTGGAGTAGGTATTTTCGATAAATTTCTGTCCACCGAAGCCGGGATTTACGGACATCAGCAGCACAAGGTCGCAGTCCTGCACGGAGTCCTCGAGCAGACTGACGGGCGAGTGCGGGTTTAGCACCACACCGGCTTTCATGCCCGCATCTCGGATGGCGTTGAGGGTGCGGTTGACGTGGTTGCAGGCCTCGTAGTGGACGGTGAGGATGTCGGCGCCGGCATCGCGGAACGACTGCACGTAACGGGCGGGGTCCACAATCATCAGATGCACGTCGAGCGGCTTGCGGGCGTGCTTTTTGATATGTTTCACCACCGGCTGGCCGAAGGAGATGTTAGGCACGAAGACGCCGTCCATCACATCGACGTGGATCCAGTCGGCGTCGCTGTTGTTGAGCATTTCGATGTCGCGTGCCAGATTGCCGAAGTCGGCGGAGAGCAGCGACGGGGAGATTAGATGGGTGTTCATATTTTAATTTTATCAAATTCAACAATTTATCAATCCTTGTCGTTTTTTAATCTATAGCCTACCCTTTTTCTTGGTTTGGCCTTGGTTTCACGTAATTCGTCCAAAGCATCATTGATGGCTTCTATTTGCACGGCAATTTCCGTATTTAACTGATCTTGCTGTTCATTAATATCATTTTGGTCGTGCAAGATAGTTTCGACATAAGCATTCAGTTGGTCGACTTTATGCGACAACTGCTCGTATTTCAAGTCGGCAGTCTGCATGGCAGCAACAGCGTGACGGATTGCCACAAATGCCCGCATAATATTGATATTAACTTGAATTGCCGTTTCCGAACGCAATACAGAGCTAAGCATTGCCACGCCATATTCAGTAAAAACAAATGGTTTGTATTGTGTTCCGCCCCTTTTTGATGTATTATTTTGTGCCCCTGCAGATTGTGTCGCCAAGTTTGATGTCACAATTTGTGATCTCAAACGCATCCACTCCTCATCAGTAAGCACAATCAAAAAATCCTCTGGAAAACGGTTAATATTACGCCTTACCGCCTGATTCAAAACCCTCGTTTCAATCCCATAAAGCTCCGCCAAGTCGCGATCAAGCATAACACGCTGTCCTCGAATCTCAAAGATTCTATCTTTGATATAATTGAGGCTTGTCGCTCCAACTGGGACAATATCTTTCTTTCTTTTTGCCATCAGATCTTAATTTTATCAAAGTTTTTACCATACACGCCCTGCACTTTGCTCACGGAGACGAAAGCCGAGGGGTCGATACGGTTGATTATCTGCATGACGATGGGTTTGTCGGTGCGGTGCGTCATCACGATGAGCACTTTCTGGCTTTGGTGGCTGTAGCAGCCTTCGGCGTCAAGGAGCGTGGCACCGCGTCCCACCTCGGTGGTGATGGCCTGCCCTATCTCGTCGTTTTTCTGCGAAAAGACCATAATCTGGTACGACTGCTTGTTGCCATCTATCACCATATCAAGCACGTAGGTCATCGTCACCATGGTGATGTAACCGAAAATGACGTTCTCCAGCTTGCCCGAAACGAAATACGACAGTCCGATGATGACAATGTCGAGATACATGATGACCTTGCCGGGGGAGATATTGTAGAACTTGGTGAGTATCAGTGCGATAATATCGGTACCGCCACTGTTGCCGCCCATAGCGAAAGCCAGACCTATGCCGCCACCGCATACGGCACCACCGATTATGGCACACATAAATCCACCGAACTCGCTGACATCCAATAAGTTCTCGATATGTAGCACCTGCTGCCAAAGGATGAACGCCAACGACGACATCACTATGCCGAAAATGGTCTTGATGCCGAACTTGGGTCCCAAAACTTTAAAGCCGATGGCCAGAAGCACTGCGTTGATAAACAGGTTGAGAATACCGATGGGTATCGGCACCCCAGCAGCATAGTAGATAACCGACGAGATACCGCTCACGCCGCCACCCACTATCTTTGCCGGCAACATAAAGGCCGCCCACGCAAAGGTGTAGGTAAGTATGCCGAGAGTTATCAGCACATACGTTATTATTTCGTTTTTGAGATTTACTTTACCCTTCATATTTTGCGTTTATATTCTGTGTTTCAATTAAATACATTACTGCGCGAAGCAAAAAAACTCCGCACTATCAAATCTGCAAATATAACAAAAATAAATGAGTTTTGCAAATTGAAAGATTTTCGGATTTTCAGAGTTTCAGAGTTTCGGATATTTAAAATGCCGTTTTTGTCTCCTTGCCCTGCGGGCGGAGATTTGGTTTTAAACTCCTGCTCGCCTATGGCTCACGAGATCTGGAAATCTCTTTTTTTCTCCTTTTCGCCTACGGCGAAAGAAATCTTTTAAATCTTGTAAATTAAAAAAGGCGACCTGCGGCCGCCTTATATGTTTGATTTTGCTAACCTTTATTGTATCACCACCACTTTCTGTGCCGGACGGCTTCCGACCTTAACAAAATGCGCTTTCGTTTTTTTAGCGTGTAGCTCAATATGTCAATGTTTTATTTTTTTCTAAATACTTATATTTTTGTTCGTTATATTAAATTTTTTGATAATTATTTCTGTTTGATTGTCGGTGCAAAGGTACGATTTTTTTATAAAACAGGCAAAAAAAACACTGAACAAAAGATGTTTCACACCTCTGTAAGAAGGAACGCCATATAGGCCGGCAATGTCAGTATTGGTCCTTTACGTCCCACATTGTAGTCGCCAAATTTTATGGCGTGGTAGATGTGATAGTGTTCCGGGTGTTTAAGCACTGTCTGCAACGATTTGGAGTTTCCCGAACGCGCCTTGCATTCCAACGGGCAGCACTCACCTTTGTAACGGATAAGGAAATCCAGTTCCAATCCTCCCTCTTTTTGGAAATAATACAGTTTCCGTCCCATTTTGCAGAGTGTGTCGGCAAGTAGATTTTCAAAAATAGCACCTTTGTATCCCAGCAAATTGCCTTGAAGGATGCTCCATGCCGTACCCTCTTCGAGCATGCTCACAAGCAGCCCTATGTCAGTCATATACACTTTGAAAATATCCGGTGTTGCATTACCGTCGAGCGGAAGTTCGGTAATATATGTGTTGTGGCAACGATGAATAATACCTGCATCCTCTATCCATTGCAGACTGCCCCTGTATTGGCTTGAGCGCCCGCCTTTGCGAATCACGGAGTATTGGAATTTCTTGTTTTCTTTGGCCAACTGTGCCGGAATGGATTCGAAACACTCACGGATACGAGATTTGTCTTCCTGAAGTGCATATTTCAGCATGTCGGCCTTGTAGGTGTCAATGATAGCACGTTGAACATCAAGCACATCATTCATATTGTTGGTCTCAAGAAATGTGGACACAGCCTCGGGCATGCCACCTACCACAGTGTAACGCAACAGCAAATCGCGCAAACGCTGGTGTATGCCCTCGTTTACGGGGATCTCGTTTTGCAAACATTCGCGCAGATAATCGATGTGCTGTTGTGTGAGGCCGTTTGCCCAGAGCCATTCTTCAAAATCCATAGGATACATAGTAACAATCTGTTCAAATCCCACGGGAATTGACGCGTTATCTTCCTCGGCTTGCTCTTCTTTGGTTTTGTATCCGTTTACACCAAGCAGCGAGCCGGTGCAAATGACATCATAACGGCCGTCGAGTTTGAAAAACTTCAATGATGCGCGGGCGTTGGGACAGTCCTGGATTTCATCCAACACAAGACAAGTTTCCCCTGGCACAAACCGTGCATCTCTTATTCCGGCCGATATGGTCATGATTAGAGTGTCCACATCGAGTGCTCCCGCAAAGAAAGCTTTGTATTCCTTGTGTTCGTGAAAGTTAAGGCAAATGACATGCTGGTAGTTCTTGCGGGCAAAATCCATCACAGAACTTGTCTTGCCGCATTGCCGACATCCCTTTATTACCAAAGGTTTGTGTCCTTTCTTCTTTTTCCAGTTTTTTAGTGTCTGCTCAATTTTTCTCCTGTACATTTTTCTTGCGTTTTACACTTTTCGGGGCGAATTTTTGACGAAACCACACACTTTTCGGGGTGAGTTTTTATCAAAACCATACACTTTTCGGGGCGAGTTTTACAATTGCAAAGTTACGATTTATTTTTGAAACAGGCAAATTTTATTTCATGGGCGTAATTTTTTTTAAGTCCAAAATTACTACTGAGCGTAAAATTCGGCAAAAAAATTTTCAGATTTTCGGATTCTCAGATATTCAGATTCGGACACACTCGGTGTGTCCCTACAAACTGACCACTGACCCCTAAATCATTTCAATTTTCAACTTTCAACTTATTTAAAGCCACCATCCCCATCGTGTGCCGAAGGTTCATCTCGCAAAGGTGGATACCATCTTTCTCGTCCACCACAAAATCCACCCCCACCGGTCCGTGGTAGTGCGGCACGATTTCCGACACAAGAAACCGCTCCACTTCGCTGCGTTTCTCCGCCAAGGCTTCAGGCGAGCTTCCGGACTCAATCCTCGCACGTATCTCACTGTCGGACAGCAAGATATTCTCCCTATACACGCCGTGGGCCGTGGAAAAGAGGGAGTAGCCCAAGAACTCCAACCTGCCGTCGCGCACATAATATTCCAAAGCAAAGTCCATCGTCACCTTGCGCCACGGCTCGGCCACCACGCAGCTCTGCTGTGCCACGGTCTTTTGCAGCCACGCACGGTCGTTTGGCGAAAGTGTGCCGTCTATCCAATGCAGTCCCCTCCCCGCTCCCGACCACGGGGCTTTCAGCACCCAACGGCGGTTCACAGATGCCAAGAGTTCCTCAACCTGCACTGCCGTCTCTATGCGATGGGCGTCGGGTTGCAGGGGGAGCACCGTCTGCCGGTGTTGGAGGGCGCGCCAGCAGGCGAGTTCTTCGTCGGTGGGGAGAAGGCTTTCGTGGATTCCCGCCTTCAGCAGACGTTTCTTCAGAGTGACGTTCCAACCCCACGCCACCACCTCGGTGATGCCTTCGATTGGCAGGTCATCGTAGGCCGAGCGGCAGAGGCCGTCGGGATATAGGCTCTGCATCACCGCCGACGAGCTACGGGCGTAGTCCACCGCCGACTGCGGAGGCACAAAATCGGCACTGCCGTTGGCAAGACACAAGTCGTGTTCGGGATTGAAAATCAGCAGTTTCACTTCTTTTCCGTTGATGGTTTTGACAATGCAAAGGTACGGAATTTTGGTGAATAGTGATGAGTGATTGGTGATTAGTGATGTGAAGATAATAAGATGATAAGGCGTGAAGATGTTGAACTGTTTAATTGTTGAGTTGTTTATTTGTTTAATCGCAAACTTCCACCTAATTACTAATTAATTTCAAACTGCCAACTGAATACTGAATACTGACCACTGACAACTTTTTTCCAAAAACTCAACTTTTTTTCGTAAATTTGCAGACCTCAACCCGCAGACGTATGTTTTGGCAAAACCTTAAAAATCAGATACTCGCCTTTTTCCGCAGTCGCACGTGGCTGTCGCGGATAGTCATTGCCGACTGTATCGTATGGCTGTGCCTGATTTTGGCGGATTTCGTGGCCAACTACTTCACCCTCAAGGGGGAACACCTCGCAACAGGCTGGGTTGGCAAGTGGCTTTGCGTGACGGATTACTACGATTTCCTGCAACGTCCGTGGACCGTCCTCACCTACTTTTTCGTACACACGCGTTTTCTTTCGCTGTTGCTCAACATGGTGGTGCTGGCGGTGGTTGGCAAGATGTTCTACCGATACCTCGGCGGACGCAAATTCATCATCACTTTCCTTGCCTGCGGCGTGGTCGGGAGCGTGCCTGTGCTGCTTGCCAGCTTTCTTTTCAAGAGTCTCCTCTCCACCACCCTGCTCACAGGCGCTTCGGCAGCGGTAATGGGCGTTTTGGTGGCATTGGCGACCTACCTACCCGAATACAACCTTTATTTCTTCCCCAACCAGGGCAAAGGTTTTAAATTCAAATACTTGGTACTGATCTTCGTTGGTTTCGACCTGCTGATGGTCCTTACGGCGAAATCACCAACCAACATGGCCAACCTCGGCGGCGAGCTGTGCGGTTTTCTGATGATTTACCTGCCGAAACTCACTGGTGGACTGAAGATTAACCTCTCCCAGAAGAGCCGCCGTCCCCGCAAAGGCGAGCCGCAACACGAACGTCCCGTCTCCGACGAGGAATACAACCGCCGCCGTGCGGAAAACGACCGCCGTATCGACGAAATCCTCGACAAAATATCGCAATCGGGTTACGAAAAACTCACCACCGAAGAGAAAGAATTCCTTTTCAAGTCCTCAAACAGAAACAACTCATGAAAAAATTCCTCAAGATACTGATAATCACACTCAACGCACTGGCCGCAATTGCCCTGCTCATCGCATCGATGGCCGGACTGGTGAGCCCTTCGGCAAACATCTTTGTGTCGCTGGCCAGCTACGGATACCTTTTTCTGCTTTTCGTAAATATCTTGTTTGCAGTATTTTGGCTCTGTCTAAGAAGTAAATGGTGCATACTCTCGTTGGCAGTTATCTTATTAAGGTTCAACCTGATACACCGATACGTACAGCTGGGCGGCACCGAGGATGTGGAAACCGTTTCGGAGGACGACATCAAGTTGCTGAGTTTTAACGTCAACATCTTCAAATGGAGCGACTCGGCATCGCGCAACACTTTGGACATCATCCGTTCAGAAAAGCCCGACGTGATATGCTTTCAGGAGTTTTTCACCAATCTCCCATACCCCATCCTTGACACCATGGAGGCTCTGGGCTACAGCGACATGCACAATTTTATGAAAACATCGAAAGGTGTTTACGGCTGCACCACTTTCTCAAGATACAAGATGATTAAAAAGGACAAAGTGGGCGGCACACGCACCATCTTTACCGACATTGTGAAAGGTTCCGACACCATACGTATATATAACGTGCACCTCGACTCGTACCATCTCGACGAAACCGACGAGGCCGAGATTGACAAAATGAGTCACGGCAAAGTGGACACCGTGACCAGTCGCCGTACCATGCGGAAATTCAAGACCACGCTGCTCAAGCACGAAAACGAGGTGGCGCTGTTGGAAAGTCATATCGAGCAATGTCCTTATCCATCACTGCTTTGCGGCGATTTCAACGACCCACCCGCCTCCTACGCCTACGGCCGTCTGATAAAACACTACTCCGACGCTTTCTGCAAGAAAGGTCACGGCTTCGGCTCCACCTACAACGGCGATTTCCCCGCCTTCCGCATCGACTACATACTGTTCGACAAGCACTTCAAAGCACTGTCGTACAAACGCATCAAATCCGACATCTCCGACCACTACCCCATCATTGCCACAATGCAAAAGAAAACAGATTGAGCCGATTGTAATCCCTGATTATCAAACGATTACAACAAACCAAACCTTCCCTCAAAACATCCAAACCATATAATAATAATGTATATCGTGTTTAAAACCTCCATAAGACTGTCTTTCAGGACATTAGCTTGTGTTTTATTGCTGACGGTCGGAACCTCGCTTTCGGCGCAGACCAAAAGCACCTACCCCTTTGTGCAACGCGACTCCACCCTTTACCTCGACGTGTACCGTCCACAGAATCCCCGTCCCGACAAGGCTGCAGTGATGGCGGTGTTCGGCGGCGGTTTCGTGGTGGGCAACCGCGACGACGCCTACCAACGTCAGGTGGCCGAAGTGCTTACACAACGCGGCTTCACGGTGATTAGCATCGACTACCGACTGGGACTGAAAGACAGCACCACGGTGAAAAAACACAGCAGTCTGTTCAAAATCGACGACCTGTTCCAATACTGCATCGACATAGCCACCGAGGATTGCGCCGCTGCCGTGCGTTGGGTGTGCGCCCATGCCAACGAAATCGACATCGACCCTACACGACTGGTGCTTACCGGATGCTCGGCAGGAGCCATCGCCGTGCTACAACTCGACTACTGTCGTGCCAACGCACTGCCCGCCGCCAAGGAGCTGCCCGCAGACTGGAAACCCGCCGCCGTGGTGCCATACTCGGGCGGAATAATGTGCCACAAACGCGATTTGAAATACAAAACGCCTCCCGCACCAACCATGCTGATGCACGGAGTGAAGGACAAAATTGTGCATTACAAACATTTCGGGCTGCCCTTCTGCGCCAAGATGTACGGTGCCAAAACGGTATCCAAACGCATGAAAAAACAAGGCATACCGCATTGGATAATTCGTTTCGAAGGTGTGGGGCACGAGGTCGCCGCATGGCTGCCCAACTCCGTGGACCTTTTCTGCGCCTTTGTGGACCAAGCCTTAGCGGGACGCATCTCCTCCCTCGACGCCACCATGACCGACAGCGAGCTGAAACCCACCAAATGGACCACCATGACAATGCTGCAGATGTACAAGGGAGTTGAAAATTGAAAATTGAGAGTTGAAATGCTCCTAGCCGCAAGCGGCTGAATTACGAAGTAATCGTGAACACCTATGAAATAAAAACATTAACGTGAACAAATCTTGGGAATCTAAACTATATTTCGCCGTAGGCGAATGCAATTTACAAGATTAAAAAGATTTCGCTCGTCGGAGACGAGCAGGAGAAAATAAAAAAAATTTACCGAAACAATTGACCCGAAGCTGAGCAGGAGAATAAAAAAAATCTAATCACTAATCACCAATCACTATTCACTATAAAAAAAAAATCGTATATTTGCAATTCGCAAAATCTATGCGAAACACACGTTCCGGCATAGGTATTTTTAAGTTTAAAACATTGATAAAGAAACAGATAAAACCGATGAAAAAAAATATCTTTTCGATAGTGGCGGTGTTGCTTTTTGCCACAATGACGATGGCTCAACACGAAAATATCAAGTTCAAGGTGAACGGCCAGACCTTTGAGATGGTGTATGTAGGCCCCGGCACTTTCATTATGGGCGCCACGCCCGAACAGGGCATCGACCTGTGGCTCAACGAGCGTCCCACCCACAGAGTTACACTCTCACCCTATTTTATTGGAAAATACGAAGTTACGCAGGCTCTCTACGAAGCCGTAATGGGCAACAACCCCAGCCGTTTCCAAGGCGCGAGCCTCCCAGTGGAGAACGTCACATGGATTGAGGCCGAAAAATTTGTCGAAACCCTCAACGAGCTGCTCCACGAAGAGCTTGGCAACAAGAAATTCGCCCTGCCCAGCGAGGCACAGTGGGAATATGCGGCTCGTGGCGGCAACGAAAGCGAACACTACAAATACAGCGGCAGCGACGTGGCCAACGATGTGTCGTGGTTCAGCGAAAACAGCAGCGACAAGACCCACACCGTGGGCATGCTGAAACCCAACGAACTGGGAATCTGCGACATGAGCGGCAACGTCAACGAATGGTGCTACGACTGGTGGGGAATCTACAACTCCGAACACCGCCGCAATCCCAACGTAACCACCGAAGGTATCGAACACCGCCGTCTGGTGCGTGGCGGAGGCTGGGACCGCAGCGAACGCTACAGCCGTGTATCCATACGCCACAACATGCAGCCCGAACGTAAAAGCCCCAGCATCGGTTTCCGCATAGTGCTGGTCGACGACCACGACCCCGTTTTCTGGAAAAACGAATAAATATTTCTTGAAACTTTATCATTAAAAAATTTTAATAATGACAATTGCTACGGATAACATATATTCGCAACAGAATAGTATCGTTTTTTTTAAATAAAAAAAACAATGAAAAAAAAATCTATTTACAAAGCTTTACTGCTGGTAACGGTGGCTATGATGGGAGTGGCGATAGCTATATCCTGTAAAAAAGAAACAGTTAACCTCGAAAATCATGGAAGTATAGAACCTCCTGACAATATTATTGATTCGTTACAAAGACCATTTATAGGAACGTGGGTATCACGAGGTGCATCTAATATGGGGGATCCCGTTTGCTCCCCAACTGATAAAAATTTGGACACTATTACCTTTTTGCCCAACCACACACTGCTTTACAACTGTGATTACTCGAGCCGTAACGGATTACAATATACAATTCTTTCCGACACAACTATACAAATTGGCACATTGCAATACGATGTAAAATTCACAAATGCAGATACTCTTATTATTTATAATTGGGGAGACTGCGGTTTGGTTATATCAATAATTATCAATAAGATATTTACTAAAATAAACAATTAATATAAATTGAAAAAAACAATCATTACAAAGCCATGAAAAGATTTCTTTTTTCCACAACATTGCTCCTATTTGTGGTGACTTTGGGAGGATTGTTTATCATAACATCTTGCGAAAAAGAAAAGAGCACCAACAACGTTGCAACTCCCACTCCAGACCCATTGCCACCTGTCATACAGGATGATGATTATGTGTACACTTCAAGCGGAGAAAAGATTTATTATGATGTTTTAGATTCGATGTTTGCCGTAACCACACACAGCATAAACGACTCTCTGTTTATAAGGGCAAAACAGGCTAAAGGACATCTCTATACTTGCATAAACACTAATTACACTTGGATGCATATCAATTCTGCCACCGGAGAGATAGACAGTATGCTTGCTTTTCTCAGAGAAACTGGCGAGGACTTCGGGTATTGCCATCTTCTAATGGAACGGGGAAGCATGTATGATTTTCGTTACTGGCCAACAAGACAGATTTTTGTAAAAACCAAGCAAAATGTGGATATATCACAATTGCTCAATGATACAAAAACGCCTTATCTCAGAGAAGAACAATTTGGTTACGACACCAATACTCATTTAGTTTATCTGAAAGGTGAAAAAGATTTGTCTTTATATTACTGCAACCGCTTGTATGAGACGGGAAATGTGGATTTCGCAGAACCGAATTTTGGACAAATGGGTAGTAGTTTTCCAAAACAAATAACCGAAAAACAACAAAACAAATAATACTTTACAATGGACAAACTGATAATAACCGCCGCCATTTGTGGCGCAGAAGTAACCAAAGAACAGAATCCCGCAGTGCCTTACACTGTCAAGGAGATAGTACGCGAAGCCAAATCGGCACACGAGGCCGGAGCCGCCATCGTGCACCTGCACGTGCGTTTCGACGACGGCACCCCCACCCAGAGCCGCGACCGTTTTCAGGAATGTACCGAGGCCATCCTTAAGGAATGTCCCGACGTGATACTGATACCCTCCACCGGCGGTGCCGTGGGCATGACTCCCGACGAACGTCTGCAGTCCACCGACACCAACCCCGTTCCCGAAATGGCCACCCTCGACTGCGGTACCTGCAACTTCGGCGACGAGATTTTCGACAACACCATGCCTACCATGCGCGCTTTCGGCAAACGCATGATGGAACGCGGCATAAAACCCGAATACGAGTGTTTCGAGATGGGACACCTCGACACCATACTCACCATGGCCCGCAAAGGCCAGGCTCCCGGAGCCCCCATGCAGTTCAACTTCGTGCTTGGCGTGCCGGGCTGCACCCCCGCCACAGTGCCCAACCTGTGTTGGCTGGTTAACAACATCCCCGCTGGCTCCACATGGACCGTCACCGGCATTGGCCGCCACGCTTTCCCGATGGCTGCCGCAGCAATAGCCATGGGCGGCAACGTGCGTGTAGGTTTTGAGGACAACCTCTACCTCGAACGCGGAGTGCTGGCAAAATCCAACGGCGAACTGGTGAGCAAAGTGGTGCGCATTGCCAAAGAACTTGGCAGAGAGATAGCCACCTCCGACGAGGCACGTCAGATTCTTGGACTGAAAGCCAGATAGTTAGACAAAATAATAATAGAAAAGGCATTTTCCTGAAAAAAGGGAAATGCCCTTTTTCCGTTTGCATACACCCGTTACGCGATGAACGAACTTTTGGATAGATACCTCTCCTCGGCGGAGATAGCACAGATAACCGAAGCCCTGAACGGCAACGCCACACGGCTCCGACTCAAAGGCATGGCCGGCTCGATGGCCTCCGTCGTCGGTGCGGCGGCGCATAAGTCTTTGGCAGACAAAACTTTGCTTTTTATTGCCGAAAACAAGGAGCGTGCCTACTATCTCTGCAACGATTTGGAGTCGCTCTTCGGCGAAACGGACACCGAACTTTCCGAAAAGGACATACTTCTATTCCCCGCATCCAGCCGCAAGCCTTATCAGTACGACGAAGTCGAGAACAGCAACATGCTGCTCCGCTCGGAGGTGATGAAACGTCTAAACGCCGGCGGACACCCTGCCGTGGTTACCTATCCCGAAGCCCTTTCGGAGAAGGTGGCGTCGCCAAAACTCTTGGAAACCAACACCATAAACGTTTCCGTTGGCGAAACCCTCTCCATCGACGATATGGTTGACCTGCTCGACGAGGGCAATTTTGTACGCACCGATTTCGTGGTGGAGCCGGGACAGTACGCCCTGCGCGGCGGCATAATAGACGTGTTTTCGTTCTCCAGCGAGCACCCCTTCCGCATCGAGTTTTTCGGCGAGGAGGTGGAGTCACTGCGCACCTTCGACCCCGTGTCGCAACTCTCCATCCAGAAACAGGACACCATCAGCATCATCCCCGACATAGAACACAAAGCCGCCGCCGCAAGCTCCGACACAAAAGTATCATTGCTTCAATACCTTACGGCAAGCGATGTTGTCTTTGTGGAAAATATGCCACTTTCGGTGGAACGCATCGGACAGGATTTCCGCAAGGCGGAGCAGACTTTCGCAGGACTCTCGGCCACGGTGGAGCAGATGCCGCCGAAAGACCTCTATTGTAATGAAAATGAGTTTCTTGGTGATGTCCTAAAAAAGAAAATCGTAGAATACGGACAGACGCAGTATTTCATCGAAGCCAAGCAGATAGTGTTCGATGTGGCGCAACAGCCGGCTTTCAACAAGCAGTTCGAAATGCTGGTGGACTCGCTGAAAAGGTACGGCGAGCAGTCGTTTGCCACCTATATATGTGTGGAGAACGAGCGTCAGCGCAAGCGTCTGGAGGATGTGTTCGAGCAGCTGGGAATGCCCGAAGGGATAGTGCGGTACCTCGATTTCTCGGTGTCGCAGGGTTTTGTCGACAACGGACATAAGGTGCTCTGTTTCACCGACCACGAGATTTTTGAGCGTTACCACAAGTACAAAGTCAAGGATTTCCGCGACGCCCGCGAGAGCCTTACCATGAAAGAGCTTTTCGAGCTTAAGCCCGGCGACTACATCACCCATATCGACTACGGCGTGGGACGTTTTTCGGGACTGGAAAAGATTGAGGTAAATGGCAAACAGCAGGAGGCTATCCGATTGATTTACAAGGACAACAGTATGCTGTACATCAGCATCCACAGTCTGCACAAGATAAGCCGCTACATAGGCAAGGATGGCGTGACGCCCACCCTCAACCGTTTGGGCTCGGCCTCGTGGCAGGTGCTGAAACAGAAGACAAAACAGCGGGTGAAGGACATCGCCAAAGACCTGATAAAACTCTACGCCCAGCGCAAGGCGTCGAAAGGGTTTGCCTTCTCCGCCGACTCGTACCTGCAGCACGAACTGGAGGCGTCGTTCCTGTACGAGGACACCCCCGACCAATACAAGGCCACCCGCGACGTGAAACACGACATGGAGTCGTCCACCCCGATGGACCGCCTTGTGTGCGGCGACGTGGGTTTCGGCAAGACCGAAGTGGCCATACGTGCCGCCTTCAAAGCCGTGTGCGACAGCAAACAGGTGGCGGTGCTGGTGCCTACCACAATCCTCGCAATGCAGCACTACAACACTTTCTGCGAACGTCTGAAAGGGCTGCCCTGCAACATCGAATACATCAACCGTTTCAAGTCGGCCAAACAGAAAACCAAGATTTACAAGGATTTGGCCGAGGGCAAAATCGACATACTGATAGGTACCCACGCTATCACCAACAAAAGCGTGAAATTCAAGGACTTGGGGCTGCTCATCATCGACGAGGAACAGAAATTCGGCGTAAGCGTGAAAGAGAAACTGCGCCAGATGAAAGTCAACGTGGACAGCCTCACCCTCACCGCTACGCCGATACCGAGGACCCTGCAGTTCTCGCTGATGGGCGCCCGCGACCTTTCGGTGATAAACACCGCACCGCCCAACCGTCAGCCCATTGAGACAAGTCTGGAGGTCTTTTCCGAAGAGACTGTGCGTGACGCCATCCTTTACGAGATGTCGCGAGGCGGACAGGTGTTTTTCGTTAGCAACCGTGTGGAAAACCTCGACAGCATGGGCGACCTTGTGCGCCGCCTCGTCCCCGACGCCCGTATCGCCATAGGTCATGGACAGATGGAAGGCGACAAGCTGGAACGTGTGCTGATGGACTTCATCGCAGGCGACATCGACGTGCTGGTGGCCACCACCATCGTGGAAAACGGCCTGGACATACCTAACGCCAACACCATCATCATCAACAACGCACAAAATTTCGGCCTAAGCGACCTGCATCAGTTGCGCGGACGTGTGGGACGCTCCAACAAAAAAGCCTTCTGCTACCTTTTGATACCCTCTTTCTCCACTCTCACCGAAGAAGCCCAGCGCCGACTGCGCGCCATAGAGGAATTCTCCAACATCGGCAGCGGGTTCAACATTGCCATGCGCGACCTCGACATACGCGGGGCGGGCAACATACTCGGCGCAGAACAGAGCGGTTTTATTTCGGAAATCGGCTACGATATGTACCACAAAATCCTCAACGAAGCCATCGACGAGCTGAAAACCACCGAATTCCGCGAGCTGTACGCCGACGAGATTGAAGAAAACACCGGCTTTGTGCGCGAATGTCAGATACAAACCGACTTGGAGGTGCTTATCCCCGACGACTATGTGTCGAACATCCGCGAACGTGTGGCGCTTTACAAGGAGTTGAACGACCTTGAGACCGACGACGAGCTTGAGGCCTACAAACAGCGTCTCACCGACCGTTTCGGACCGCTGCCCAAAGCCACTGAGGAGCTGGTGGAGACCATCCGTCTGCGCCGTCTGGCAAAGACAATGGCCGTGGAGAAACTCATCCTCCGCGACGGCAAGATGACCTGCAATTTCGTGGCCGACACCCAAAGTCCTTTCTACCAGTCGGATTTGTTCGGCAAGGTGATAAAATACGTTCAGAACAACCCACGCACCTGCCTGCTGAAAGAGAGCAAGGACAAACTAACGCTCACTTTCAGCAACATAAGCACCATTGGACAAGGGATGAAATGCTTGGAAGAGGTGATGAGTTTGTAGTTTGCAGTTTGCAGTTTGGAGTTTGGAGTTAATAATTTATAGTTTATAGTTTATAATTTATAGTTACTGCGTAACTTTCGCCGCAGGCGAAACAAAATTTACAAGATTTCCCTAATTTCGTTCGACGAAGTCGAACAGGAGAAAAAAACAGATTAACCGACCATAATGCTAGGAAAACAAAAAAACTGCAACTCGTAGAGTTACAGCTTTTTGTACTGCTTGCGGGATTCGAACCCGCGATCCTCAGACTGAGAATCTGATGTCCTGGACCACTAGACGAAAGCAGCATCTTTTGTCAATGATTTGACTTTGCAAAGTTACAACTTTTTTTTCAATTATCGGAATTTTTCTTCAAAAAAAAGTGGCTTCCGTCATCGAAAGCCACTTTTTCTAATATCACAAACAAATTCAATTACTTGCAAATCAAATATTTACACTAGAAATACAAATCTCTCTGACCTTCACCGATTTTTTCGAGATTTTCCTCGATTTTGGGCACAAGATTCTTGTGTTCCACGTCTTTCAGCATATTTTTTATCAGTTTCAGGCCTTTTTCTTTCAGTTCGGGCGAGGCAAAATCTTCGAGATATTCGCGGAAGGTGAACATGGCGTTGGGCAGGCAGTACTGTTTGATAAGACCGGGCTTGGCAAGATCCATAAAGTCGTTGCCCACGCGTCCCTGACGGTAGCAACCCGTGCAGAACGAGGGGATGTAGCCTTCGTCCACGAAAGTGGAGATAACCTCCTCCATCTCGCGGTGGTCGCCGAGGGCAAACTGGCTGCCAGTCTGGTTCTCTTCGTGGGCGTAGGAGCCGGGGTTGGTGCGCGAGCCGGCGGAAATCTGGCTTATGCCGTAGTTTATCAGCTCGTTGCGCATGGCGGCGCCTTCGCGGGTGGAAAGTATCATGCCGGTGTAGGGCAGTGCTATACGTATGATGGCCACCAGTTTTTTGAAATCTTCGTCGCTAACGGGGTTGGGCACGTTCTCGGCGTCGGGGGCTCCCACGGCGGGCTCCATGCGGGGCACGGAGACAGTGTGCGGTCCGCAGCCGTAGCAGCGTTCGAGGTGGTTGGCGTGTTCAATCATGGCAAGGACTTCGAAACGGTAGTCGCCAAGTCCGAACAGAGCGCCGATTCCCACGTCGTTGATGCCGCCTTCCTGGGCGCGGTCCATCACGGTGAGACGGTAGGCGTAGTCGGCCTTGGGGGTGCCTTCGGGGTGGAAACGTTTGTACAACACGGGGTCGTAGGTCTCCTGGAAACAGACGTAGGTGCCTATCTTTTCGGCGTGCAGACGTGCGAAATCCTCCACCTCCATGGGTGCCAGCTCGATGTTGATACGACGGATGTAGTCGCGGCCGCCGCGTTCTTTCACGCCGTAGGTGGTACGAATGGCCTCCACCATGTAGTCGGTGCCGTTTTTGTTGTTTTCGCCGCAGATGAGCAGCACACGTTTGTGACCTTGTTTCAGCAGAGCCGAAGTCTCCTGTGCAATCTCGTCCATGGTGAGTATCTTACGGGCAATCAGCTTGTTGTCCTTGCGGAACGAGCAGTAGGTGCAGTTGTTCACGCAGATGTTGCCGGTGTAGATGGGGGCGAAAAGCACCAGACGTTTGCCGTAGATCTCCTCTTTCACAATTTTGGCGGTGTCCATAATCTTCTGGATATGGTTCACATCCTCCACGCGGAGCAGCAGGGCCACATCTTCGAGGCTCAGCCCTTTCAGTTTCAGGGCTTTGTTGAGAACTTCGTTAAGCTCGTTCTCTGTCGGGATTTTCCCGTTTATCAGGGTGTTGAGTTTATCGCGGTCGATAAACACTTTGTTACGTTCTTCGATATTCATATTATTAATGTATTAAATGTTATTAATTGCTTTTTTGTTTCGATACAATGGCTTTCACCTCCACGAACTCCAAACGGCCGAGCTTGCCCGTAAGCGCGTTGATTTCGTCGAGGGTGGCTTCGATAACTATGTTGATGAAATTCAAGCCTTTGTCGCGCAATGGCAGACCTTGGCGTGATAGGATTCCGTCGCTGTACTGCGACAGGGTGTCGTTTACCGACTTTACAGCGGATTTGTCGCTGATTACTATTGTTATTGTTCCGATTCTCTTTTCCATCAGGGGTTAAGCTTTTGGATTAGACACTGATTTTTAACAACTTGCTCCAGATTTCTCTTATCTGAAGGATGATACAAAGATACACTTTTTTTCGTTCAAACAAACTTTTTTTCGATTTTTTTTGATTTTTATACAATCGCGGCGTGGATGGGGGCTTTTTTACCCCACACTGCCGTGTGGGCTACTAAGAGAACACCCCTACGGGGTGATGAAAAACAAAGAAAAGTATTTGAAAAATACCTCGGAATCAGCAATCAATAAAATCAGCGTTTTTCTTCAAAAAAAACAAGCGTTTTTCTTCATATTTGCTTTCGGAATAACCCAATGCGCGCGGGAGCTCGCGGAGAAATTCATCCTTTGTTAAACCGTATTCTTTGAGAGCAGCAGACAAACTCCTCAATCGTTTGACAGCGGCGGAACAGCCCATAATGGCCAAATCATGCGGGGACATTTCATCTTCCATGAACTCCGCATGCATGGCAGTTGTCAGTTCTTCCGATAATTCGTGTTTTTTATCCATAATTTTTTTTGCAAAGATACGAAAAATTAACGACACCCAGCAAAAAGATGAATAATACGCCCACAATTTTCAAACAATTGTAACACATTAAAAAACCTGTCCGAAAATTCTTTTTCGCATAATTCGATTTTTTTGCGTATATTTGCAAATCGTTTTCAACAAAAAAAACACCTTATGAAAAGAGCATTTTTTATTGTGGCAACGCTGTTTTTCGCGTGTTCCGCATTTTGCCAGAAATCTGTCGTGGCTACCGGCGGAGCTGCGAACGATTCGTATGGCAACAAAATCAGCTATTCCGTCGGCCAAATTGCCATTGGTTCAGCCAATACCGCCAATTTCAGAGTGAACGAGGGCGTACAGCAGCCCATCTCGGTGAGCGAGCTTTCCATCGAGGAGGCTCTTCGTCTTGCCGTCGAGCTGAACGTTTATCCCAACCCTTCGAGCAACACTCTGAACATCGCCCGCACCGACGAGGCGACATCAAAGCTTGATTACCAGCTTATTACCAGTGACGGTGCCGTGGTGCTTTCCGGAGTTCTGGAAGGACAAACCACCGCAGTTTCGCTGCAAAACCTGCCCGCAGCCGTGTATCTGCTCCGTGTTACCGACGGCAAGCAGCAACGGGCTTATCGTATTATAAAGAAATAACTTACAGCCATGAAAAAGATACTGACAACGATATTTTGCATTGTGGCGACGGCAACGCTGTTTGCCCAAGTGCCGCAGAGTTTCAGCTTTCAGGCCGTGATACGCAACAACGACAACACTCTGATGACCAACCAGATTGTCCATGCCAAGTTCACCATCACGCCAAACGACAACTCGGATGTGATAACCTACTGCGAGGAACACAACCTCACCACCGACAGCAACGGCATACTGCGTGCCGAGATAGGCAAAGGCACTTCGTGCGGAGGACGTTTCGACCAGATACACTGGGAACGCGGCGAGTACCTGCTCAACTGCCGTTTCGACTATTCGGCCGTTCCGGAAGAATTTTTGTCCAACACCACCCAGCTCATCAGCGTGCCTTACGCTCTGGTTTCGGGCAGCGCCAAGACATCCAGCGACTGGGAGCTGTTCTACGTCTTGTACAACCGTCGGCTCGACACCATCGACAGCCTGATGAACGTGCTTGAGGCCGACATCCGCGCCACCGACAGCATGATACGCGTGCTGCGCCTCAACTCGTCGCCCATAGCTCCGTCGCCCGCCCAACCCGGTGTTATTACAGAGCCGAAAGCCGTGAAATCGGAAATGAAAAAAGAGAGAAACGCAACCCTTAAAAAAGATTGAGCCATGAAAAAAGCATTATTACTCACGATAGCTCTCTGGGGAGCAATGGCAATGGCGCAACTGCCACAAAGTTTTATGTATCAATCTATTATGCGCAACAGTAGCGGCACTGTGCTCACCAACCAGCGCGTTGCCGCCAGAGTAAGCATCCTAAAGACAACCGCTTCGGGGACAGCCGTTTATGTAGAGACACATTCGGTCACAAGCGACGCCGACGGTGTGCTGACATTGGCAGTGGGCGGCGGAACTGTGGTTTCGGGCGTTTTCGCCAATATCGACTGGCTTGCCGACGATTATTTCCTGAAAACAGAGATAGACCCCATCGGCGGTTCCAACTACATACTCACCACCACACAGCAGCTGCTGAGCGTGCCTTTCGCTTTTGTGTCGGGAAAAACGGCACGGCTTATAGGCATCGACAGCACCATGGGAGTGCTGAACGCCCGCCTCAACCGCGCGGACAGCCTTATCGGTGTTTACAACACGCTAATCCGCAACCTCAACGACTCGATACAGACTTTGAGCCATAGTCCGGCCATAAATCCTTCGCAGCTGCAACCTCTGATACAGCGCAAAGCCGCACTGGAGTCCACGTTGAACGCACTCCGCAGGAGCATTGCCGCCACACGCAACGAGCAAACGGCAGTGCCTCCCCGTCAAGAGGCCGTTTTGCCACGGACTTCGGCACATCACTGTGACAGATAACCTTTAAAAACGCTTTCAAAATGAAAAAAATAGCATCATTGATATTAGCACTTTGCATAGCAGCGGCGACTTTCGCCCAAATTCCGCAAAGTTTTGGATTCCAGACAGTTGTTCGCAACAGCAACAACAATGTACTAACAAACAGCCACGTGGGAGCGCGACTTACAATACTGAAAAACTCCGCCACCGGCACCAGCGTGTATTGCGAGACACAGGACGTTTACACGAGCGCCAACGGCGTTGCCACTTTCGAGGTGGGCAAAGGCACCGTGGTTTCGGGCGTTTTCGCCAACATCAGCTGGCTCACCGCCAAGCATTTCCTTAAAACCGAGATAGACCCCGACGGCGGCACCAACTACACCATCACCGAGACAACCGAACTGCGCAGCGTGCCTTACGCTATGTTTTCCGGGATGTCGTACGGATTCGACAAGATCGACAGCCTGATGGCGGTTTTCAACAATCGTTTGCGTGCCACAGACAGTCTGTTGGGCATACGCATAGACAGTCTCAAGCACATCGACAGCCTGATACTGATACGCCTCGTTTCCGACAGCGTTTTCCGCAACGGCATCGGCTATTTCGCCACATCGAGCAGCACTGCCATCACCTTTGCGCCATCCAACTTGTGGTATCGTCCGAGCGACACCGCATGGAAAATGCCTGACCACCAATGGGATACTGTAGGACAGGTGAGCAACTCGCAATTGGCCGTGGGCTACAACGGATGGATAGACCTTCTAACCTGGGCCACAAGCGGATACAACGACATCTACCCTACCGACACCGTAGTTACTGGCTCTTACTTCGGCAACGGCATGAACAACCTCAACGGCACATCATACGACTGGGCTTACTTCAATCAAATCGATTTTTGCCATCAGACATATCTGCCCGACACATGGCGTACTCCGACCGCAGCGGAATGGACATATATCTTCAACACACGTCCCAACGCTACCAACCTGCGCTGTCTTGCCACGGTGAACGGCATCAACGGGCTGGTGCTTCTGCCCGACGACTGGCCAGGAATGCCCTTCGGCTGCACTATGGTGCCGCAAGCCGACAACTGGGGCATCAACATCTATGAAGGCATTTTCTGGACAGCTATGGAAAACCAAGGCGCTGTGTTCTTACCAGCTTCAGGATATCTGCACCGCTCACCGCCCTACCACTGCCACGACCAAGGTGTGCAAGGCTTCTACTGGTCCGAGACATCGACCACAAACAGTGCAAACAACTGCTATTATATGTATTTCGGGATCATGTACACTGTTGGCGGTTTCCGCCATGCTCAGTATGTCCCAGACGGCATCTGTGGCCGCGATTTCAGCCATTCTGTAAGGTTGGTGAAAGACACACGGATTCATCAAGACTGATTTAATAGTGAAGACACGAAGGTGTTAAGATGTGAAGTTGTTAAGACATCCCTTTGACCTTTGACAATTACTAATTATTTTTCGTCTGCAAAAACCAAGAAATGCCTACCATAGACAAGACCAAAGAACTTGAGACTGAGCGAATTGGAAAACTTCTACTGATTTATGCCCTACCTGCCGTAATCAGTCAGATTATCGCGTCCGTATATAATCTTGTGGACCGCATGTTCCTCGGCCAGTGCGTGAGTGCGATGGCAATAACGGGCTTGGGCATCACCATGCCTGTGATGAACGTGATACACGCCTTTGGCTCGCTGGTGGGTGCCGGTGCTGCGGCTCGCATGAGCATAGTGCTAGGACGCAAGGACGAGCGTTGGGCGGAGAAAATCCTCGGCAACACCATGCTGCTCACCTTCATTTTCGGTGCCCTGTTCGTGTCGGTGGGCTACGGCTGGATGGACTCCATACTTTACCTTTTCGGCGCCGACGCCGAAACCATCAGCTACGCCCGCGAGTATATGATGATAGTGTTGCCCGGCATGTTCCTCACCACACTCACTTTCAACCTCACGGGATTGATACGTGCGTCGGGCTATCCCATTAAGGCAATGTTGATAATGGTGGGAGGTGCCGTCCTAAACATCATCCTCGACGCTCTGTTTATCTACAAACTCAACTGGGGCATAGCAGGTGCGGCGTGGGCAACCACAATCTCCATGGCGGTGTCGTCGGTGTTCTCCGTGGCACATTTCATCCAGAAAAGTTCGTTCATACGTTTCCGCCGTCACGGCTGGGAGCCGAAAGGCTATATTTTCCGCAACATACTGATGATAGGCATCAGCCCCTTCTCGATGAACATCGCCGCCTCGGCGGTGGTGGCGCTGCTCAACCATCAGCTGATACGCTACGGCGGCAATATGGCCGTGGGAGCCAACGTGGTGGTGAACTCCTACGCCACCCTTATCATCATGCTGATGCTCGGACTGTGCCAGGGCATGCAGCCCATAGCAGGCTACAACTATGGTGCGGGACACAGTCACCGCTTGAAAGAGGTTTATATGCTAACTATGAAAATCTGTGTGGCGGTGGGCATTTTCGGCACCATCACGGCGGTGTGTTTCCCAGCTTTCATTTCGGGTTTCTTCACCGACGACCAAGCCCTTATCAAGATGTCGGCCATGGCCATGCCGCTGTTGCTTGTGATGGCTCCTTTGATAGGTTTCACCATCACCAACTCGCAGTTTTTCCAAAGTATCGACAAGCCGTGGATTGCCATCGTTACCAGCCTATCGCGTCAGGTGCTGTTCCTGATACCGATGATGTACATAGTGCCTCCCATTTTCGAGGGCGTGGGCCACGACGGACTAACGGGAGTCTTTGCCTCGTGCACCATCTGCGACGTGCTTGGCGCAGCCCTTGCCGCCGTGCTGCTCTACACCCAGCGCAAGGTGTTCCGTCCGGGATATGTGCCTCCATTGCGGAAACCAAGAAAGGAACACGGCCCCGACGACGAGATAAAAAATCCTTCAATAGCATAAAACATTAAAAGCGTTAAAAATGAGACTGTTCGTTGATTTTTCCCCAAAACGCAGACGCAATATCCTGTGGATAGTGTTCACGGTTATCATCATTCTGCTTGCACTGACAATCACATTTATGTTCAACTCGATATTCAAGTCAAACTCCATATTACTAACCATCAGCGGGTTAATACTTATAGCACTTATCGTGTTCACATACATCCTCGGTATCATCATCTCCAATTGGCAATACATTGCCGAGATGTCGAAAAACAACTTTACGAACAACATCGTGCACGAAATCAAGACGCCCATCACCGTTATTTCGCTTGCCTGCGAGATGCTTCAGGAGAAAAATATTCCTGAAGGCAAATCGCGCGAGGAGCAGATGAACGAGTACCTGCCGATAATTGAAACTGAAACCGAGCAGCTGAAAAAACTTGTTGACGTGTTTTTGCAGCATTCGCGCATCGACAGCAGCAATTTTGCATTGAACATCGAAAAATTCGACCTGCACGAACTTATCAACAACGTTACAGAACGCGCCGACATCATAGTAAAAAACAAAAACGGCGCCATCACCGCCGACCTGAAAGCCACCAAGCATCTTATCGACGGCGACAGGCTACAGATTTCAAACGTGTTGACAAACATCATCGACAACGGCATCAAATACTCCGAAAAGCCCCCGCAGATTGCCATATCCACCCACGACGACCCTCACGGCATCGTAATCAGGATTGCCGACAACGGAATAGGCATCCCCAGCAACGAGATAGACCATATTTTCGAGAAATTCTACCGCGTACAGATAGGAGACCGCCACAACGTGAAGGGCTACGGCATAGGCCTCAACTACGCCCTGCGCATAGTACAGATGCACGGCGGCAACATCAGCGTGTCGAGCAAACCCGGCAAAGGCTCGGTGTTTATGGTGTTCCTTCCTGCGTAAGTTGAAAATTGAGAGTTGAAAATTTGTTGCTCGCTGCGCTCGCGAGGGTCGGTAAATCTTTTTATTTTCTCCTGCTCGATGCGCTCGCTAATTCCAGTAAATCTATTTTTATTTTCCTGCTCAGCTTCGCTTCGCGAAATTATGTAAATCTTGTAAATTGCTTTCGCCTTCGGCGAAAGCTACGCGGTAACTATAAATTATAAACTATAAACTGTAAACTAAAAACTAAAAAACGGAGGACTCTTGCCCCGTCCCCCGTTAATGCCTAATTTAGCGCTTTATAGATAGTGGGTATATTAATTAGGTTCAACGTTTGCTATATTGACACACAACACGTTGAGTTTGCTACAAAGCACTAAAAAATCACTTCAGAACGAAAGTCCCGTCGAGGAACTGACGCCGTACCACGTCGGGATACTTTTCTATTGCGTAACGCAACATTGTGCGGGGCATACGTTGGTAACGCGTGGCGAGGTATGCCGTGAGACGCCCGGTGTCGCGTTTGCCGGCCTCGCGCAGCAACCACCCCACTGCTTTCTGCAACAGGTCGTGCAGCGGGGCGGGCTTGGCAAGGAATATGTCGGCAATGGCGTAAGTGTCGTCGAGTTGGTTGTGACGCAGAAACTGCATGGTGCTGACAATGCCGATACGCTGTTCCCAGATGCTTTTGCCCTTGTCGGCGAGGCGGTATAGCACGCTGCGGTCCTTGTCCAGAAGCCAGTCGCCGAGGATTTCGTAGCACGACAGGTCCACCAAATCCCAGTTATTGACAAAGGCTGTGTGCGAGAGGTAGAAATCGGCGTAGGCAGGGTTCTTTTTGTCGTGCTTGTATTGAAGTACAAGAATAAGCAGGGCCACAAGCCTCACTTCGTGGTAGGGCGACTGCGTCAGCTTGTGGAGGTCGTCGAGGGAGCAGGATTTGTAGTACTGTTTCGCCACAGCGCGCGACTGCGGCACTTTTATCCCCAAAAACAGGTCGCCCTCGCCGTATTGTCCTTTGCCCGTCTTGAAAAAACGTTCGAGTACGGTTCTCTGTTCGTCGTTTTTCAGCGCAAGCATAGCCTGCAGCACAGTTTCATAAGCAGTCATAACGATAATTTTTGTAGTGATTTATGACGCAAAGATACTCATTTTTTGGTTATTTTTTCGTCTTTGTCGAAAAAAATGATGTCACAATTGAAAAAAATTGCACAAAAAAACGTAAATTTGCAGTGTCAATTAAAAAAGCGACAAAATATAAAACATTAAAACATATACAATTATGAAAAGACTGTTTGCTTTGGTGGCTGTTGTTTTGATTTCGGCAGCCGTTTTCAGCTCCTGCAAAAAGGAAGACAAGGATTACGCAGCCAAGATTGCCGGCACATATCTGGGCACCAACGATTTCAAAATCGAGACTCAGGCCAAAGTGGTTATCACCCGCAGCGACGACGAGTACGTCAGCGTGCAGTACGACGCCAGCATCGAAGAGGAAAAAGAGCTCGCCCCAGTGGGATTCAAGGTAAGAGTGAAGAAAAGCGGCGACAACTACACCCTCTCCGGAAGCAGCACTATTGAGTCCATCGACGGCACTGTGACCGGCTCCACCCTCAAGATGAAGGTGTATCAGGGCGAAGTTGAGATCATCAACTTTGTGGGAACCAAACAGTAACACGTTCCATCAATGCTATTGGACGAAACCAAGATAGAAACCTTGCGCCGGCTGATAGAACAGTCGGAGAACGTGGTCGTTGTGTCGCACGTCAACCCCGACGGCGACGCCCTCGGCTCGGCTATGGGACTGCGCGCGGCTCTTGCCAGACGTGACAAAAACGTCACCGCGATGCTGCCCTCCGTGTATCCCGACTATTTTGGTTTTCTGCCCGCAGCAGAGTCCATCCTTGTAGATGAGAAGGAACACGACCGCTGTGTGGAGACCATTGCCAAGGCCGACCTCATTGTTTTGGCCGACCTCAACCAGATAAAACGCACCGACAAACTTGCCGAAAGCATCCGCCAGAGCGCGGCGCCTAAAGTGCTGATAGACCACCATCCCAATCCCGAAACGGAGCCGATGGCAGTGGTTTTCTCCGACACCGATATATCGTCGGCTTCGGAGCTTGCCTACTGGGTGGTGTGCCAGCTCTACGGCAGCGACTTTATCAACAAGAGCATGGCAACATGCTTCTACTCAGGCATTTGCACCGACACCGGCTCGTTCAGCTTTTCGTGCAACCACCGCAGCGTGTACGAAGCCGTGGGCAATATGGTGGAAACGGGCATCGACATCAACGGCATACACGACTCCATTTTCAACGTGTTCAGCGAGAGCCGTGTACGTTTCCTCGGCTACTGTCTCACCGACCTCCTGAAAGTGCACAGCGACATACGTATGGCCTACATTGCCGTCTCGCTCGACGACCAAAAACGTTTCAACTTGGAGGAAGGCGACATGGAGAGCATAGTTAATTACACCCTCAGTATGAGACACATACGCATTGGAGTGCTGATAAAAGAGACACCCCGTGGAGTGCGCATGTCGTTCCGCTCCAAAGGCGAGTTCGACGTAAACGTCTTTGCGGCGAAGTATTTCAACGGTGGCGGACACCGCAGAGCTTCGGGAGCCACCTCGCCCTACGATTTCGCCACCACCGAGGCAAAGCTTGTGGAACATCTGTATAACGAACTGAAAACCAACGCACAATGAACCGACTGCTTGCCATATCAACCATTGCGTTTCTGTTCACAGCCTGCGGCGGACGCGATGTGCCTGTGATAGAGATGGACACCAAACAGGACATCGGCGAGAATATGATAAACGCCAACCGCTATATGTCCAAGGCCGAAGAGACTCAAATCGATGAACTTGTGAAGCGTCACCGCTGGGACGCCCGCAAACTCGACAACGGAGTGCGGGTGTGGGAATACCAGAAAGGCAGCGGCGAGAATATAAGCTACGAAACGGTGATAAAACTGCGTTACACGCTGAGTGCCATATCGTTGGAGACCATCTACGACAACATGGAAAAAGAGATAACCGTGGGCAAAAACGAAATAGTCCCCGGCCTCGACACGGGACTTATGGAACTGCAGCGCGGCAGCAAGGCAAAGATAATAGTGCCAGCCTACGCTGGTTACGGCGTTGCAGGCGACGGCGACAAAGTGCCGCAGAACGCGACATTGATTTTCGACGTGGAAATAAATTAAATTATAATATAAAGTATCAACATCACAATGAAAAAAACATTAAAAATCGCTGCTTTGGCAGCTGTGGCCGCCCTCGTTTTCGCGGCTTGCGGTGACGGTTACGAAAAAACCGCATCGGGACTCAAATACAAATTTCTGACCAAAAACGCCGAAGGTCAGCAGGTTAGCAATGGCGACCTGATTATTGGTACGGCAAAAATTTTCTTCAACGACTCCATCATCGACTCGGTGAAAGGCGGTCCCACCCCGCTGTTTATGGCCGACACCACAGTGAAAAACAACTATTTCAGCCGCTGCCTCAACGAAGGACTCATACTCCTGCACGTTGGCGACGTTGTTGAATTTGCTTTCGATGCCGACAGCCTGCAACCCCTTTTCGGACAGATGCCCCCCGCTTACAAAGCCGGCGAAGGTCAGACAATGAAATACCAGATCAATGTTACAGAGCTCATGAACGAAGCCGGTGAACAGAGAAAAATCGACAAATATCTTGCCGACAACAACCTTGACATTCAGCCCACCGAGGACGGCATATACATCCTCTCGGTAGAGCACGGCAAAGGCCCCAAGGTTGAAAACGGCAAAAGCATTAAGGTGAACTACACAGGACGTTTCCTCGACGGTCAGATTTTCGACAGTAGCGACACCACCCAGGCTCCCGGCGCCCACGACCCCATTGAATATGTGGTTGGAGAACAGCCAATGATTCCCGGTTGGGAGCTGATTATGGCCACTATGGAACAAGGCGGCAAGGCTCGCGTTATGATACCCTCGAAACTCGCCTACGGCACTTCGGGAATGCTGCCCCCCTACTCCACCCTGCTCTTCGATTTCGAAGTGCTTTCGGTGAAAAACGCCAAACCCGCAGAAAAGAAATAACAAAGAGTGCCTGCTTCGCGGCGGGCACTTTAAACCCATTGTTTCACAATTATACAAACAATAAAAACGATGAAAAAAGTATCGAAAATATGGCTGATGATTCCAGCGATAGCCTTGCTGGTGGCCTCCTGCGGCCCTAAATCCGAGATAGAGGGTTTCGACATAACCAAGTCGGGACTGCACTACCAGTTCCTCAACAAAGCCAAAGGCGGTGAACAGGTGAAAGTCGGCGACGTGCTTTTCTGCGAATGCACCATCTCTTTGGACGACAAGGAATTAGGCTCGGTAAAAGGTCATCCCGAACCGCTGTTCAAAGTCACCGACGAGAATCCTTTCTCCGGCTGCCTCAACGAAGGTCTTCTGATGATGCACGTTGGCGACGAAGCCATCTTCGCCGTTAAGGCCGACAGCCTCAGCCGCATAGGCATGCGCATGCCCGAAGCTTATCAGAGCGGACAAAACCAGACCATCCGCTACAAAATCAAACTCCACGAGGTAAAATCGGAGAAACAGCTGAAAAAAGAATTCGAAGCCGAGATGGAAAGCCGCAAGAACGCCGAAAAGGACGCCCTTGCCAAATACATCACCGAAAACGGAATCAAACAAACCCCGACCGCCGAAGGCCTTTACATCATACCGGTGAAAAAAGGCAACGGCCCGCAGGTTGAGGATTGGAAAAAAATTACGGTAAACTATACCGGACGTTTCCTGGACGGCAAAGTGTTCGACACCAGCGACAAAAACGAGGATGCCGAAGCCCACGAGCCCATAACCTACGTTGTTGGCGAACAGGCCATGATAAAAGGCTGGGACATAGCCATTAAGACTATGCGTCAGGGCGACAAAGCCAAGGTTATAATACCTTCGGAACTGGCCTACGGCGCCGGCAACGGCAGCATCCCGCCCTACTCCACCCTTGTATTCGACATCGAAGTGGTTTCGGTTCAGTAGATTGCTCCAAGACTATACGGGACTTCTATTATTTTGACCACAGATTACACAGATCTAACGGATTGTTTTTGTGAATCATCATGTAATCAAGATTACAGTTAGCAGATTTTATTAGAAATCTCCAACAAAAAAAACGTGGCTCGGAACGGGCCACGTTTTTTTTATGCATAGGAGATGTGTGTCAGAATCCTGTCCAGTAGCGTTCCCACAGGGTGCGTTCTATCTCCGACCACGTCTGGCGGGTGGCGCCGGCAAAGTCGGAAGTGTATTGGTTAAGGATTTTCTGAGCCTCTTTCTTTTTGCCGTCCTTGAGCAGCGCTGCGACTTTCTTTTCGAGGGTGGGCAGCTCTTCCATAGCTTTTTCCTCGTAACGTAAAACGTTGTCGTAAATCAGTTTTTTGGCGTTGCCCCACTGGACCTGCGAAAGCTTGTTGGCCTTGCGGTAATGCCACAGCACGGCGTTCTCGTTGTAGCGGTGATGTCCGCAAACGTCGAAGCCCTGCGGCAGTTTGGTGGTGCCGGCATAGATGGGTATGCGGGGACTCTGTCCGGGGTTTTCCACCGAGAACCAGCACAGGCAGCCGATTTCGTCGGACAGCCAGTCGCGGCACTGGATAACGAACGAATAGGAGCACCACGACATTGCCACGCCGCGGTAGAAAGTCACCGTACCCGGTTTCAGCATATTGTACATATCCCTTTCGGTGCCGCCCATCCACGGGTTGGCGGTGGCGCTGACGGCGGTGTCGGTAACGATTTTGCCCTCCTTGTTACGATAGCGGCGCGGGGCAAGCAGGTTCTTTGTCTGGTCGAGTTTCTCGCAGCCCTCGTAGTTGGCGCGGAAAAGTTCCATAACACGCTGCACATCGACTTTCTTGTCGGGTTTCACAGAGAACGGCAGCTCGTCGGCCTCGAACGAGAGGTTGAGCGAGGGAGCCAGCTCGTTGAAGATGTACCACTCGCGTTCCTTGAAGTTCTTTTTGCCCGAGTAGCTGGACGGGAAGGCCTTCCACCACAGGAATTCGCCTTGTCCGTCCCAAAGGCCGTATTTTTTGGCCACCTTTTCGATATTGTCGGAGCACATGAAATAATCCTTGTTTTTGCGGTCGAGTTTGCCTATACGAGCCACGTTGCAGCTCACAGCCACCTCGTCGTCGGGCACACGCTGTGCGGCCCAGATGCCGCCGATTTTGTCGGGGCCTTCGCCGAGGATTTCGAGCTGCCATACCTCTTTCTTGTCGGCAATAGTGAGGCATTCGCCACCGTCGCCGTAGCCGTACTGTTTAATAAGGTCGCCGATGAGACGTATGGCGTCGCGAGCGTTGTCGCAGCGTTGCAGGGCCACACGTTGCAGCTCCTCGATGGTGAACATGCCGTTTTTGTTAAACAGAGTGTCGGGGCCTGAGAAGGTGCTCTCGCCCATGGCCAGCTGTTTTTCGTTGAGACACGGGTAGGCGGTGTTCATATAGGCGTAGGTGTGGGCCACTTCGGGGATTTCGCCTGCGAGGGTAACGCCGCCCATGCCGCCAGGAGTCTCGGTGTGCATGGTGTTGCGATAGACTTTGTGCATGGTGCCGGGCTTGTGGTCGGCGGCGGGTTCCATGGTAACCCAGGTGCGGTATTTGCCGTCGCAGGTGTGCGAGGTTATCACCGAGCCGTCGGCGGAAGCCTTGCAGCCCACCATAATGGAGGTGCAGTTGGCGCCGACAAGATGCTCCTCGTGCTGTGCCTGCAGTGGCAGAAAAGCGACTAAAAAGGCGATAATTGCGGTAATTTTCAGTATCTTCATATTATTTACGATGTTAGTTTTTACTGTTTTTTGAATTTGCAAATTTACACAAAAAAATCGAAAAACATCAAGGCATAGAAATTCATCATAAAAAAAATAAAATATTTCGAAAAAAAATATTATCTTTGCACAACCGATTGTGGAAAACTACGCAGGGCGGAAAACTCCCTAACAGCGTATTTTAGCCACATTGGTGATATTTGTATTAACCATTAAAACAACAAAAACAGATTTAAATTAATAACAAATAAAGAAAAACGCCATGAAAACATGCCTCAAAAGCCAACTAATGATAGCGTTGGTGACAATTATGATGCTTGGAGCAGGCACCGTTTCGCTGACATCGTGCCACAACCAGCCGAAGCCTGAAGAGACAGAGCAAGACTCAACAATTACAGACGAACAGAAGCTTGCCGACTTGGAAGCCGACTTGGCAATTGCCCAAAAAGAATACGACGACGCTCTGAAATTGGCCAACGACGCACAATCCGAAGCCGACCAGAAAGCCAAGATAGCCAAGAAAAAAGGCACAAAAGAAGCCAAAGCTGAAGCTGAAGAAGCCCAGAAAAAGGCCGACGAACTGAAAGCCGATGCCAATGCAAAAGGCGAAAAAGTAAAACAGCTCGAGTCTGAAATATCACAGCTTAAAATGAAACTGGCCGGCGAGGACGAAGAAAGCGAAAAACCGCAGACAACCGCCACTGCAAAACCAGAAAAAAAATCTGTTGTCAACACAGAGAAAAAGACAACTACCCCCACAGAAAATCCCAAGGTAACAGAAGAACGCTTGCAAAAAGACTTCGAGACCATTATAGCCAACTGGAAGAACGGCAAAAACAGCAAACAGAAAGCCAACCAGTTCTGCACTGGAACCCTTGGACTCAAAATAAGAAACAACGACCCATACGCAATGATGGAACAGCATTTCAAATCTCTCGACAAAGACAAAAAAAGCGAGATGGTAAACGATATGAGAAACTTCAAATTCACCAGCGACAAAGAATAAAAAATAAAAAAATAAATAGTTTAACATAAAAATACAATAAAATGGAAGGACAATTCAAACAATGCCCCAACGGGCACTATTATCAGGGAGCAACCTGCCCCTACTGCAAAGGCAACGGCGCAAACCAACCCACACAGGGAAACAGCACTTCGGCAGAAACAAAACTTTACGATCAAGGCGGCATGGGCGCATCCACCAGTGCCCCGACTTTACCTTTGGACGGCAACCAAGAAACCCTAGTTCACACTCCAAACTCCAACGGAATCGGAAGTAACAATCCGGTAAGACGTCCTAACGAAACTGTTTTTATAAACGAAGACGCTGGAACAACCACAAACGATAACGGACATATAGTAGAAGCCCCGAAATACCGTCCAACTCGCAGACTAGTTGGCTGGTTGGTATCGTACTCTCTCGACAAGATGGGCGTTGATTTCCGTCTTTACGAAGGCCGCAACATAATAGGCCGCGATATGGACTGCAACATCACCGTAAACGACAATATGGTGTCGGGCAGACACGCTGTTCTGCTGTTCAGAGCAGACAAATACTCCCTCACCGACCAGCAATCGACACACGGCACCTTCGTGAACGGCAACGACATCGACCTCGAGCCCTGCTATCTGCAAGACGGCGACGTGATTAAAGTGGGCGAGACAGTATTCAAATTCAGAACGTCATTCTAATAAAACGATGAAAAGACTTCTTTTTACAACTCTGTTCGCTGCTGTGGCCATCGCTGTTAGCGCCCAGCCACAGCACGGACTCAAGGGTAATTACAACACCGAAAATTTCCCGAGGATTAGTTTTGTGTGGAACTCTCCTTCTCCCGAATCGTTGGACAAATCGCAGTTTGTGCTCACCGAAGACGGGCAGAACGTGGATTTCGACTTCAAGTCGCTGTCCAACAACAACACGGAGATGCCCTACAAAAAAAGCATCTTGTTTTTGTGGGAAGATATGGCTGTTAACCAAGGCGAATACGAATTTGCCAAGAACACGCTTAAACGTTTCTTCTCCGAAACGCCACTTTCAGGCAACGACGAGTTCTGCATAGCGGTTTTCAACCGCAAGGATGACGGCACTCCCGTGCTAACCCCTTTGCACAACGGATTCACAAGCAGCACCTCGGTTATAGACGATGTGATAGACCGCTATCCGAAAAGCAAAAGAAAATACGTAAGCCACCCTCTTGAAAGCGACCTTTATCTGGCCATCAACAGTGGCATCGACATGCTGAAGGAAGAACCGTCGGACCGTTTGGGCGTAATAGTTGTCATCACAGCGGGAATGAATATGAAAGCCCCCGGCGCTAGCACCGAAATGGCCACAACACGCCAAAATGCCGAAGACGCAGGCGTGCCCATCTACGTGCTTAAGTACCCCTTGCGCGGCAACACACCTGAAGTGAACACCCTTGCAGAAAGCACCTACGGACAATATGCGAGCGACAAGAATGCCGACTATGCCGTCTCCTATCTGAAAGAGTTCTACAGCAATATGGACAGCCGTGCCTACGGCCACGACTACCACATAACTTTCACAACCTCGGCCAAACGCGACGGCAAGCCCCACAACATAAGTCTCGCCGTGGGCAAAGTAACACAGAACATACCTGCTTTCACTAGCCCCAACATGACTTTCGGCGACTGGGTTAGCGAGAACACCATTCTGTTCATAATCCTGGTGATTTTAGGCATAGGTCTGATAGTGCTTGCCATACTGCTTATCCGTCGCAGCATTGCCAAACGCAACAAAAAAATAGCTGAAACCGAGGCCGGCCTGCAGAACGAGATAAACCGCTCCAACCAAGCGCTGAACGAAATGCAACAGCGACACGATCTGGAAAGACGGCAACGCGAACAGGAAGCCGCACTAAAAGCACAAGCCGAAAACGACGAGAGGCTTCTCAACTTGATGCACACCAAAAATTTGTGTCCGCGTCTGCAATGCAGAATCGGTGAAAACTCGTTCAACTATTATATGGACAAGATAAAAATCACCTTGGGACGCAACAACGATAACGACGTGGTTTTGCCAGCACAAACAGTATCGGGTTATCACGCCGAGATAGCTTTCGACGGCATCAACTTCAATCTCACAAACAAGAGCCACACTTATAAACAAGGTATAATAGTGAACGGCCAGTTTTTCCAGCAATGCATCCTGAAAAACGGCGATATGATAGGGATTGGCGAAGCCTTGGTGACATTCTTTATTTAATAACAAAAAGAGTTGCCATCTATGAGAGTGATAAGAATAGGGAGAAGTTCCCAAAACGACTTCCCGATAAACGACCCATACGTTGGACGATTCCACTGTCAGATAATGCAGCACGACAACGGACAATACACGCTGTCGGATTTAGGAAGCTCCAACGGCACTTACGTGAACGGCATCCGCGTATCGGGTCAAACAGTGCTCAACCCCAACGATGTGGTACGTATTGGCAACACCACCCTGCCGTGGCGAATGTATTTCGAAAGCGGCAGCGGTGGTGGCTGGCAAAACCCGTCCTATCAACCGAATCCGGCATACACCCCCACCCCCGAAAGGGGCCGCAACTGGTTTGTGGTTTTCTATCTCATCCTCTCACTGATAGGGGCTGTGTTCACCGCAGTTTTTCAAATTATCACCACTGTGGAGGCCGCCGAATTACTAGACTACTTTGGCATTGCCTCTCCATTTATCACTTTCCTTTTTATGGCAGTGGGTTCCATTCTTATGATTGTGGGTTCGATATTGCTGCTGGCATGGAGAAAATCGGGATATTGGCTAAATTTCGCCGGCTCCGCATTATGGCTGGTCATGTCGATATGGCTTTTGATATTCGCGGTCAACTTTTATTCTGAAAGGCTGACGATTATTGCAATATGCACAATATCGAGCGCCATTGCGACACCACTTATACTGTGGGCCATACTGCAGATAAGCAAAAACGGCGTAAGGTGCTGGAAATGGCTTAGATAAGAAAGGCAAAAAAGAAGTTTTTTTACACAAAAGTACAAAGACCATGAATCCTCAGACTTTGCACCGCTGCCCGAAAGGTCACTATTACACAGGCGACCACTGTCCGTACTGCCCTACGCAATATTACCCCGTGTCGGGCGATACCAAAGCCTCACCCACTTATAATCCCAATACCATTCCAACGGACACCACGGTTATTGCCACACACTCCGACATTCCGCTTTGCCCGCATTGCGGAAAGCCGGTAAGGAAACACGTACCCATGCCGCCAAAAGACGCACGCATATCGTCGATACAAAATATGGGCGACGGCATTGTGCCTTGGAATTTTGGCTGGGACGGCCGTTGCGAAAACTGCGGTCACGATTATAACGTTGTGATGCGCATCGACATGGGTTCCACGGGACCGGACAACAGGGATAGACAAACCGTTGTGAAAGTGGGTGCCAGAGGCTATTGTCATAATGTTGAAGCCTTTCTTGGAGAAGGTTCTTCGACTGTTCTTTCTGGCGTAGAAATAGAAACAAGATGTGGTCATCAAGTTGAAACTTTATTTCTAAGTGCCAACGAATTGAAATACCTTATGAAAGCGTTGCAGAACTCCCCCATTTTAAAGCAATTGGACTATTACGATGAGTGTATGGGAGGCGATCTTAATACTAGAGAAACACTGTAGATATTTGAATAGCAAAGAAGTATGAACAAGAGACGCATTTCATCAGGCAGAATAACCAGCCTTGCCCCTAACGAGATTTTCGTTTTCGGCAGCAACCTACAGGGGGCGCACGGCGGTGGGGCCGCACGTATGGCCTACGAATGTTTCGGAGCCGTGTGGGGACAGGGCGTGGGACTTTACGGACACACATACGCCATACCCACTATGCAGGGAGGCGTGGAAACCATAAAGCCCTTCGTGGACGATTTCCTGATGTTTGCCGCAACACACAGCGAGCTGGATTTCCTTGTTACGGAGATAGGATGCGGCATAGCGGGATTCCCACACGACGAAATAGCCCCACTGTTTTTCCAAGCCATCGATAACGACATGCGCAATATATATTTGCCCGAAAGTTTCTACAGAGTGTATGACAAATTAAACCTTGCAAGACAGTAATGAAAGTTATAACCATTGGCAGGGGTAATGATAACGATGTGGTAATTAACGACATTACCGCATCGAGTCGCCATTTGCAGATAATACAGCACGACGACGGCCACTTTTCGTTGGTGGACTTAGACAGTTCGAACGGCACTTTTGTCAACGGGCAGAAAATAAGCGGCGAAAAGACTTTGGACCCTTACGACTTTGTGCGGATAGGCAACACTATTATCCCGTGGAAAAAATTCTTCGACCCCAAAAAAACGACCGTAAACAACGACATTAGCGCCCCCGCATATCACAAGCCCGAAGATGAAAAACCGATAGAATCTAACGATATCGGCACTCCTGATTTCAACAACCGCACTACCGAAAAAATGTCTTCGAAAAGTGACAATCGCACCCCTGCAGAAGCCAAAGAACAGCCAACCCCACCACCGCCTCCCGCTACTGCTCCTGCCCCCACTACCAAAGCCACACTTAAAGTAATAAGGAAGAGGAGATTAAAGGGGTGTGCAGTAAGTTTTTCCGCATGGGTCGATGAAAAGAAAATCGGCAGCTTAAACAACGGCACCACTTTGACCTGCGAGCTGGAAAAAGGCCAACATATATTGAAAATAATATCGTTTGAGAAAGACATCAGCCAAGTAATCAATATAACCGACGGATGCAAAGGTGTTGAAGTCAATGTGTCGATAGGTATAGGCGTTTTGGTAGGAAGGCCGCGTTTTAAAGAAGTAAAATATTTTTAGAAAGGTTATGGAAGCAAGAATAATAGATTAGTGGAATTAAATAACATAAAAAAACAACAATGAAAGCAACAACGACAAAGAAGTTTTTAGCCACCGTTCTGCTATGCACAATGGCGTTTGTGTGCCACGGACAGGGCAGTTTCTCCGGCAAATGGTATCTTCGTGAGGTGCAAATACCTTCCAACGAAGAATTCAGCGACTTGACAAATTACGACAAGGATTCGTGCATTGTATTGACCGACATCAACGCAAACACCCATTCGGGCGTCAATTTTATGGCTTCCGAAGAAGAAATAGATGCTTTTTTGGAAGAATTCAAAAGGCTTATCGAGGACTCCACCAGTTTAGTGGCTGTAGAAGAAACGATAACCGAGAACTGCGAAAAATATTACTATGAAATTGTCAACGACACAGTGCTTATTTTTAAACAAAGCGTGGGCAATGGCGTTTACGACAGAAGATACCGTGTGTCGGACATATACTTAATAAAACAAAAGACCGACGACAGGCTGTTATTGGCCCAAGGGAGAACAATGCATGGCGAGATGCGCTTTGTTTATAGCAGGACCAAACAGCCAATAAAGCACACCCACCACAACACTGCCCGCCCAAGCTACCCCAACCCAACTGTATCACGACTGAGCACTAAAGAAATATCGGCAAGCCTGACACCCGCAGCCGTGGCATACAATTTTGTAAACGCCATACTGAACAGCAACCCCAGCAAGATGCTATCGTATATGGACAATGAAACAGCCGCGAATTTCGAGAAAAGCAGAATGCGCGACGGCTACTCGAACTACGACCCATACTTTTCTGCAAAAGGGAACAAACTGAACATTTTGGGATGGAAAGATTTTTTGCCCAACAAATGCGAGGTGGCAGTGCTGTATGTGCAGTCCGAATGGTTCGACAACGATGGCCGGGAGATAAAGAAAGTATATGTAGGATGTGTTCCATCGGCAGAAGTCGGACATTCCGGTTTCCAGGACATAACCACATACGGAGGTACTAACGTGAAAGTGTTGGTTGCTAACTGCAACGGCACGTGGAAAGTAATAGGATTCAAATAAAGATATAACCATGAGCAATTTCAAACAATGCCCCAACGGCCACTACTACCAAGGCGACCACTGTCCGTACTGTGAACCGCGACAATCTGAAAAAATTGATGATGGAACAATTTTCACACCCATTTCGAACAATGCGGATGACTTAAACGCAAAGGTCAATATTATCCTTCCGTTCGACATTGCCCCAGACGGTTTAAAAAGATATATCGAGATCAAAAGGAAAAGAGAAAAACTCGATCTGCAATACAAAATATCGTCAGTGCTAAATTGTGAGCGTGACGAACTTCCCTCAACAATCAGTAGCAAGATATCGGAAATGGACGAATTAGTGAATATGGAACTGTTGAAAAAAAACATCCACAGTTTCAACGACTCCCAAAACGGACTTCTGGGCGACTATTACCTGTCCGACAGAGCTGTCAGTTCCATTGTCCCGACAACCTTGATGACTCAGATTTTGGGAGCACAGAGCAAATTGGATCATCTGTATGCAGAAAATGGTTATAGCAGCTTTGCCAACAGAAGCGTAGCTTTGAACACAGCCGCCTGTGCTTCGTACGGAGACGAGTACAGCAGCAAAGAGTTCCAAGATGCCCGAAGGGAAGTAGAGAGCAAAAAGTATATCTCCATCTCACTTGGGGACAACTCAGTAAATGTTCTGTGCCTGCCCGACCGGGAAGATCCGCAATCGGTGAAGTCAGTTGAAAAATTCCAAAGCGAAGACATATCCATTTTCAAGCCAACTGTGGTAATAAAAAAATGGAGAGACATAATTTGCTCCACCGACATTGACGATAACGAATACAAGAAACGTTTGATAGATGTTGTCAACGGCAACTCGCTATCCCTATATTACAGAGTATCAAGACATCAGATAGCCAACGCATTAACCACTCTGTTCAAAGACCTTTCGCAATTGCACAAATCGGGATTCGTGCACTGCGACCTGAAGCCACAGAACATACTATGTCTGCACGACGGATTGCATCCCTTCGACCCGGTAAACACCAAAATCGGAGAGGTCTCGGCGGGTATGACTACGAATTTCTGCGCGCCTGAACAGATTTTGGCACAACCCGTAACTCCTGCCACGGACATCTACAATCTCGGACTTATTGTACTTTCCATTGTCGACGGAGTGATTTTCGGCAAAATATCCGACTATATATTCCCAACCGGCGGAACCAATACAAAAAATGTGAAACAGCTTGTAGAGCCTTTTGTTTTCATCGATTATAAAGAATCGAACATCGGCGACATTAAAGGCATCCCGCACTGGAGAGCTTTCTTGGAAAAATGTCTTGCTTTCGAGCCAACAGACCGTTTCCAAGACATAGAAAGCTTTGCTATGGAATATCAGCGGCTGTTGGTACAATATCCTCTTAAAAACAAAATCGAATTCAGTCCCAATTTCGGACATTTGTCAATGATAAAACATTACCACAACGGGAATATGGAGCCGGCTTGGTTTATCGAATAACAAATGGTATTATTACGAGCTATTTCAAACAATGCCACAACGGCCAATACTACCACGGCAACCACTGCCCGTACTGCAAACAAGACAAAAAGATCAGAATAAATAACGACGGACGGTACAGACACCGACACCACACAGAACAAATAGACACACAAAAAAACATAATACAGTAAACAATTAAACAACATTCAATATTATGAGTTTAGTAAACAACCTCGACAACATTTTCAAAAAAGGCGTAATAGGCAATGTGCGCAAGGCACAGGAAGACAGCCACGACATGGCTCTTAAAACCCCCAACGGCGACCTGTTTGTGGTTTGCGACGGCATGGGCGGACACGTTGGTGGCGCCAAAGCCTCCTCGCTGGCAGTGGAGAGCATCATAAGCTACATGAAAGGCCAATACTACCCCAACCCCATAGATGCCCTGAACGGATCATTGCAGTTTGCCAACATGCAGATACTGGGCTTTGCCGACGCCCATCCCGAATACAAAGGCATGGGCACCACCGCATGCATAGTGCTTATGCGCGATAACGATGTTTGGATAGCTCACGCCGGCGACAGCCGCATCTACCTCTACCTCGGCAAAGAACGTCAGCTGCACCGTATTACCAGAGACCACTCCTTGGTACAAACACTTGTCGATTCAGGACAGATAACCGACGACGAGGCCGAACACCACCCCAACAAGAACCGCATTCTCAAAGCCCTCGGTATAAAACCCGAACTCAAGCCCACTTTCAACCACCTCAACCAACCCATACACCCCAAAAACGGCGACATATTCCTCATCTGCACCGACGGTCTGTGCGGCATGATCTCCGACAACACCATAGAGCGGGTACTGGGCGACAACACTTCACTCGCCAACAAAGGCGAAGTGCTTATCTCGCTTGCCATGCAGGGCGAGATAGTGCAACCCGGAGGACAGGACAACTGCACCCTTGAACTGATACAGATAGACGGCAGCCCCTTCAAAACCAGCTATTTTCACTCCGAAAACCCCGTGGGCAGACCACAAGGAGGACAAGGCGGAAAAGGTTCGCGTAAGAAAACAACCATAATATTGGCAGCTGTAGCAGCAGTGGTTCTCGCCACCATTGTAGGTTTAACAGCACTGTTTATCATCAATGCCAAAAGCAACGAACAAGAAAAAGAACGCCGAGCTGAATTAGAAAAACTGAAACAAGAAGTTAAAGATTGGGAAGACAGCTTAAATCGTTGTGATGAAAAAATCAATAAATATAATAATGACAAAGGTACTCTGGACTCTCAAATAAAGCAATTAGAAAAAGGCAAAAAACTCCAAACAACTGAGGGGAAGCCTATAACCATTGATGATACAAAATCAAAATTAGAACAAATAGAAACAAATATTACATATACGAATACAAACAAAGAAAAAGTCCAAAAAACCATAAACAATCTTAACAAAAAAATAGATAGAATCGAAAAAGAGCTCAACAAAAAGAACGGAAACCAAGACACGAAAAAAGCGGACAAAGGAAAAAGCTTTACTAAAAAAACACCAAAAGCCGAAAATCCCCCTTCACCAGTTATCGCCTCTGGAACACCCACAACAGGTGATGCAAGTCTATCCGAGGAAGAAAAACTAAACAATGAATTCAATGATCTTTACAACCAACTTAAAACAGACGAGAAATGGCAGCTCAATGTGTACTTATCCCCATTGTTTTCGAAAGGAACAAAAAAGAACATGAATACTCTGAAAAACCTTTGGGAACAAAATCCAATTAATAAGAAAAAAGATATGATTTCTGAAATAAAAAAAGCGAAACCGAAAAAATAACTGTTATTTGCAAACTATTTATTCTAAATTGTAAAAACCAATGAAAGTAATAACCATAGGGCGCGACAGCAAAAAAAACGACATTGCGGTGAACGACCCACTTGTAAGCCAGCACCACCTGCAGATTGTTGTTGACGACAGCGACAATGTGTATGTGGCCGATATGGGTTCCGAAAACGGCACATACGTCAACGGACATCGCATAACAGGCCAAACACTCCTGCGTTCGGACGACAAATTGCGCATAGGCTCCACTACCCTGCCGTGGCACAGTTATATAGGCATAGCCGCATCGACTATCGACGACAAACCCGATACGGAAAACGGCGACGAGCATGGCGAAGGCGAAGACAACGCCGACGGACAAAACAGAAAGAAAAAATGGATAACTGCGGCGGTGGCAGCCATGCTGCTGGCCGCTATTGTGTCCATTGCACTGCTGGCACACAGCAACAGGCAGAAAGAGGCCGAGATAGCAAAACTGAAAACCACTATCGACAGTCTTAACTCCAACAACGAGCTTCGCGGACTGAAAAAAGAGCTGAAACTGATAACAAATAAAATCAACGAAATAGAGAGTCTTATGAAGCGGCAGCAAAAGCATCAAGATTCGCAACTCGACACCTTCAAAAACCGCCCACACCCAAAGCCTCCCAAAGACGTAAAGAAAAAAAATGTCAAAGAACGGCCAATTTTAGCTCCAATGTCGGGGAATTCGGGCAATTATATGGACGAGAAGCACATGTCGGACCAATTGGCCTCGTTGCGGAACAAACGACATGAATTAGAACGCACTATCGCCCTAAAAGAGGGAGAATTTAACGGTGACAAAAAAACAAGTCAAAACAAATACTCATCGAAATCTGAAACATCCAATGTACCCCACCACAAAAAAAACGCTTTCTCCGAGGAGGAACAACTCGACAGAGAATTCGATGAGCTTTACCGACAGCTTAACACAAAAGAAAACACCGAGTGGCGGGACAATGTATTCAATTCTGTTTTAGGAAAAGGCACTAAAAGGGAAATGGTTGTTCTGAGAAACCTCTGGCAGAATTATACTATTGAACAGAAAAAAGAGATGATTACGGAAATAAATAGAGTAAAACCGAAAAAATAATAGCAAAACTATAATAATCCGATGAAAGTAATAACCATAGGGCGCGACAGCGCGAGCAACGAGATAGCGATATCCGACCCCAAAGCGAGCCGGACACACCTTCAGTTAGTGATGGACGACAACGGAAACATATTTGCCGTTGACCTCGATTCCACCAACGGTACGTTTATAAACGGACAACGCATAACGGGCCAGGCGCCCTTGCATCCGGGCGACGATCTTCGCATTGGCGACACCTCGCTGCCGTGGCTTAATTACCTGCAAACCTCCCCTGTCCGCACTCCATCAGCGACTCCCGCCAGTGGCCCACAAAACTCCAGCAACGGACAAGGCGGCGGTAAAAAGAAAGCCCTTATATGGATAATAGTCGCATCGGCCGTGGTGCTTATAGCTTTGGGCATCGGTTTGGTAATGCTTTTCAACAATGGCGGTAATACTCCCGAAGACTCTGAATCCGAATACACCCCCGAACCTGGCAGGACAATTGTCGATGTTGATGTAGAACAAGGTATTGAAGTCAAACCCGATCCAAAAGAAACAAAAAAGAAAACTCCCGACCCCAAACTGTTGCAACTCGATCAGCAATTTGAAAAACTCTTCAATGAACTTAAAAAAGCTGAAAACAAGCAATGGAAAGATAGTGTAATAAAAGCGCTAAATTTAAATATAAATGACGTTAATATACTAAAAGAAAAATTCAATAATTCACCCGAGAAGGAAAAACAGCGAATAATTGAAAAAATAAATGGTGCAAAGCCGAAATCAAATAGTTCAAATGTCGATGTCAAGCCAATAGGAACAGAGCCTGATTTGTTACAACAGAAATTTCAAGCTTTATGTGATGACTTGGAAAAAAGTGATAATAAAGATTGGAAACTTAATGTATTAGAGGTTTTAAAAGAAAAAAAGATTATTAATAAAAAGAACATGGGCACTCTAAAAGAGTCATTCTCCACATCTGACCCCAAAACCAAGCTACTAATAATAAGTACCATAGAAGATCTCAAACCAAACACTACGTCTTCCAAGTCTACTCAACAAGAAATTGACAACAAAAAGGAGAATGCTCAAAACAGTAAAAGCACAAAGAAATGAACGACTTGCCAAGACTGCCATATTACCATGTTGATCACCTGATAGCCGAGGGCGGCACAGCCCGCGTTTATTGGGGTGTAGACCTGCGCAGCGGTTACCCGGTGGCTATTAAAGAGCTGAAAATACGTCATTTCAAAAACCAGGCCATAAGGAACAACTTCAAAGACATCGAAGCGCAGATGTACCTGTATATGCAGCACCCCAACATACCCAAACTGGTGGACTTCATCGACATGCCTAACACCCATCAGATGTACATTGTAATGGAGTTCATTCAGGGCCGCACCCTTGAACAGTTCATCTACAATGAGATAGGTCTCATCCCAGAACAGAAAGCCCTGCCTATGTTCCTAGATATTCTCGACACAATGGCATACATACACAAAAAAGGCTACCTGCACCTCGACATAAAAACCAACAACGTGATGCTGAAACCCGACGGCGGAATTAAAATCATTGACCTCGGCATTGCCTCACGTATGACCGACGCCTCCACCAACACAGGACACGGCTATGGCACACCTGCATATATGCCCGCAGAACAGTCGGAAAAACGATTGCTGGGCAAATACACCGACATCTTCGCCCTCGGAGTGGTGCTGTTCGAAATGCTCACCGGACGCCTTCCCTTCAACTCCGACAACCCCAACCCCACACAAAACATAGCCGAGATACGCAACAAAATAAAATACGAACCCACTCCAAAAATGAAACAGTTCTACCCTATGATTGGCGACGGACTGCAAGCTATAGTGGAAAAAGCCACAGCCAAAGAGCCGAGCCAACGCTACCAGACTTGCGAGGAATTTGCACATAGCATCAATGACTATCTAAAACAGAACAATAACAAACGCTGAATACCAATTTGACAATCACGAACCACAAAAAAACACATAAATAAAATGAAAGCAATAACAATAGGACGTCTTCCCGGTAACACAATAGTTCTAGAAAACCCAAAAGTGTCGCGCAACCACGCGAAAATCACCCTCAACGACACCGGCACATACGAGATTATCGACCTCGGAAGTCTCCACGGCACCTACGTAAACGGCCGCAAAGTGAAAGGCAGCATGCCTGTAACCCCACGAGACAGGATAGTACTTGCCAACCAAACCCTGCAAGGCGACTGGAGCAAGGCTTTCGACAGCATTCCCAACCCCGAAAAACCCGAACCTAAGATAATAATAGAGACTCAACCTGAAAAGCCTAACGTGGCTCCCCCCGACTCGGTGCTGTACAATTTCGGCAAAAATGTAGAAAGCTTTTTCGGCGAATGGTCGCAGACACTGAAAAGAAACGCCGAGGAATTGAAAAAACTCGTACGCCTGCAAAGCCATGGTCACGACACACGCCGCTACTCTGAAGATGTGTTCGACCTCTCGCTCGAACGATACAACTTCCTCTGCACCCAGATGACACAGCTGCTCAGCAAAATGGAAAGCGACAACGCCACCTTCCAACAGCAATACGACGATGACATGAAAAAGCTCGAAATAACCTACCAGTACCGCATGGGCAACAGTCGTAGCGAGACCGAGCTGGCAGCAGGACTGAGAGAGGTGGACGAACGCCGCCAGCAACTACGAAACGGTTACGATAGCATACGCCGCGAAATGGCTTCCGTAATAAACAACACTATACAAGACTTCTACGCCGGCAACCCGCCGCTGTTCCCCAACCGTCTGGAGCTTGCCCCTTCAAACTCAGATGTATGGAACGCCACCCCTAAACAAAACGACGAGGCTCAAAATACCTTCTACATAGGCGAAACCACACACCAATTCAACTTTTGGGGAGAACGTGTTGAACTGAAAAAACGTGAATACCTCAAGGCACTGTGCGGCGGCAACGTCATTTTCAAATACAGCAAGAAAAACCGTCAGACCTGTTTCGACACCGTAAACGCTCTGATATGCCGTATGCTGTCATGTACCACCAAGGGCGAGATGCGTTTGGTGATGGTGGATTTGAACGAGATGGAAGGCACATGCGCCACTTTCAAGAAACTGAACAAAGGTGTGTTCGAGATTATTTCGCGCTACGATGATTTTCTCCACACTCTCGACTCTTTGGCCTCGCGCACCGAAAACATCATACAAAACCTTCTGCAGGACGATATGGCCAACATAGCCGACTACAATCGTGGCAAATCCGAAAAAGTTGCATATACAATTCTTGTACTCAAAGACATACCTGCAGGATACGGCAACGAACTCGGCAACAAACTTTCGAACATAATGCGCAACGGCCCACGTGCAGGCGTATCAGTGATGGCATTGGTAGACGAAGACGAAGCCAACCGCAACGAGGAAACTCTTAAGATGTACCGTCTGCTGCAAAAAAGCGCAAGCACCGCACAATGCGCCCTATGCGACCTCACATCGCCCGACAACGATGACGAGCAACACAAATCCGCCACAGCTGCACACTACGACGCCTTCCCCAGAAGCGTGATGTCGGCCATTGTGGAGAAAGTAAATCAAGCGATGGAGATAAAGCAGGAGACCATACTGCGTTTCAACGAGTATATGCTTCCCGAAAAACAATGGTGGACCGGACAGAGCGCCAACCGCATCGACCTGCCCTTCGGCCTGTCGAACGATATGAAAACCACAGCCCTGCAGATAACACAGGAAAGCGGACAGAACTCCGCCGTGGTAATAGGCATCCCCGGATCGGGAAAGAGCGTGTTCCTGCACACCATCATAGCCAGCGCCATAACCCACTACTCGCCTAAAGAGCTGCAGTTGTACCTGCTCGACTTCTCGGGAGTGGAGTTCAACGTTTATGCCAACCACAAGCTGCCCCACGCCCGCGTGATAGCCCCCGAAGCCGAACGCGAATTCGGTCTTAGCATACTGCGCGAAGTATACGAAGAAGGCACTCGGCGTATGGACCTCTGCCGCGAAAACGGTGTTACCAACATCGTGGAACTCAAGCGCGTTAACCCCGACTTGGTGGTGCCGCGCCTGCTGGTGATAATCGACGAATTCCAAAAGATTTTCGAGATAGAGAACGACAACATAAGCAAGGAAGCGAACTCTAAAATTCATGCCATAATTCAAGAATACCGCAAGTTCGGCATCAACCTTATATTGGCCACACAGAAACTGCCGGCCAAAAGCATCGTACCCTACGACCTTATTGCCAACCGCGTAGTGTTCAAGAGCGAACCCAACGATTTCAGCAACCTTATCAATTGGCCACGAATGATACCAGCTCCTCGGATGCTCACCGGAACCTGTATATACAACAACGAGTCGGGTGCCGAAATGGCGAACATGGTCACACGCTCGTATTTCATCAACGCATCCAAAGAACTAGAAGAATTACTTGATAGAGTACGTGCGTTTGCCGAACAAAACCCAAGCCTGAACGACAAGCACGAGTTGCGCACCTTCCGCAGCGATGAATTGCCCATTTATGCGAAGAGGATCTGCTCAAATCGCCACACAACACCACAAGACATACCGCGCGAAGTGGGCGTTTATGTGGGCGAAAGCATTGCTATCTCGCCTTGCCACGTATATATGCCGCTTACCAAGGAGAGCAACAACAACATACTTATAATCGGTGGCGACCAGAGCGTGGCCAAAGGCATAGCCTACCACACTTTAATCTCAGAGTTGACCCAACACACTCCAAAATCTTGCAAAATGTACCTGCTGAACTTTATGATGCCCGACGACCCGATGCAAAACCTCTTTGCAAACGACAGCTTCAATGTCATAAGCGATTTCGCCGACATAATGGAGATGAACAATGAGGAAGATGTGGCCACGATACTGGATTACATCATAAAAGATGTTATAGACGCGCGTAAAAAAGACCCATCTTTGCCGCTGGAACACGTCTACATCAACATTTTTGATTTCCAGCGCGGCAGAATGTTCGACAGCACAGGCATACGCAACGATTTCGAATCGGAACACGCACAGCAACTGGCCTACATCTTGAAAAACGGTCCTATGGTGGGAGTGTTCACAACACTGCAAGTGGACAACATAACCAATCTGAACCGAATGGGTTACGACTCTCAAAAGCTGTTCTGCCACCGCATTGCTTTGCAGATGCCGGAACAAGAGTCCGACAAAATTGTGGGCAACTCGGCGGCCAACAAACTGCTGGTATTCAACCGTCCAGCAACAAAATACAGGGCTCTGTACTACAACAACGTTTACAATTCAACAACAAAATTTAAACCATACAAGATATGATGATTATAGACTATAAAAACAACATCTCAAGATTACGGTTACAAATGGCGGATTCCACAGATGAGATAAGGAGTCAATTTGTAAAAATCGAAAGAATTTTCAATGAGTCCTAATCGGAATTATCAGAATGGGACAATAACCTGATTGACGATTTCAACAAAAGCAAGGGAGATTTTATCCTTTTTTGCAACACTTTGGATAACATATCGTACCGACTGAACGAATTAGAGAACAAACTGAGATGTCTCGAAAACAGGAAATATGATTTTTGAATAATTCACTTTAACAACAAACACATTATGGGAGCATCAATAATAAACAATAGTGAATCGCTAAACAAATACAGAGGGCAGATACACCAAGCCATCGAAGATCTGAAAGAGCAAATGAGAAAAACCGAACAAGCAATAGAATCTGTGTACGAAAACGGGTGGAAAGACGATAATTTCCGCCAATTCCAAAACAATTTCAACCAAGACAAGGAAAAGATTCTTCCACTTTGCAATGTTCTGGACAACTATGAGAGCAACACACTCTATCATCTCCAGAAAAAAATAGAATCAATGGAGACACACGATTTCAAATGTTAAGACAATGTCGGACGGCTTATTTATACGCGATATACACTCCCTCGAGGAACTGAACAACATTATCGGTTTCACAGGCGAGGCTATGGCAAAAATTGAGGAAAGCGTGAGCAAATACATCGATGGTGTTCAACAAGTACTCGACAAACAACAGGACATTATCCGCCAGAATCTAGACGAGGCCAGACAACGTCTCGAAAACGCGCAGAAAGCTCTGTCGGCTTGCTATTCATCGCAAACATACGATGAAGACTCGGGCGAATACACTCCGAGCTGCGACTGCGAAGAACGAGATGTAGAATCGGCACAGAAAGAGGTTGACGAATGGCAGAAAAAACTCGAAGAAGGAGAGAAAATCATTGGAGAGTGCAAACTGGAAATAGACGAATATAACGACCCTGGAGGTGCAATATCCCCTCCGGGAGGCCATTACCTTATCGAAAACATGTGCCAAAGCCAGACTCCCAACGCCACCCAAAGTCTGCAAGAATTCATTGCCGAAGCCCACGATTACTCACAAAGCGATTTGGGCGGCGAACGGGACATCGCCCCCGGCACATACAACTCCTTTGTAAGTGACGACGACCTGCCTATGACCGAGGAAGAAAAGGCAGCTGCCTTTGATAGCAACATACAAGGCGTGAAAGACGAACAGGAGTCAAGTTCAAGATATTACGACATACAAGACGCCAACCGCGCGATGTGCTGCCCCTCTTGCGGAAGACCACTGCAAATGTGCAGTTGTAACATTATGCACGTTGATGTAAACCTATATCAATAACAATAACGAAAACAAAAAAAATGGGCAATATACCTGATTTCGTATTACAAATACAAGAAGCCGAACGCAACCTTAAAGCAAAATGGCAGATGGTACAGAATGACTGGAGAGGCCAAGCCGCCAACAACTTCAATAGTGGAGTTATGGAGCCATATACCGCCAACTTCCACAAGTATATTACCGGCGACGGAATAAGAGGCTGCGGTGTGGACGATTTGATGAAACGGATGGACAAACACATGCAAGAGATGGCAAAACTATCGGGAGTATCTGAAGACGTAGCATTCGCCTGCGCCGCCGGAGCACAACACAACGGTGGAGTGAACAATATGTTCGACGACCACATAGACGTGGAGAATCTCGACATAGTGAGAAGCCGCGGAGGCGTGGTGCACAACAGCAACCGCGACCGAGACTATTGGAACAACGATTCATCCTCGTTCGGTTACGACGGTGCAAAACCCGGCGAATTAAACAACAACGACATAGAAAAAATAATGCAACAAAAAAGATAATTCACTATGGCATCAAGTTATCTGGAAGTCGGTTCACAAGGATTGACCGACCTTAAAAACGACTTAACGAACCTGTCGAAAGCTTTACACGAGCTGTATGAGTTGATGAACGCTGACATGCGAAACCTCGGACAGGCTTGGCGTGACGGGAAATACGAAGAATTTGTAGATGGCTATCGGCCACAAATAAACAAATGCGAGGAGATAAGCCTACGTTACACCGAATGGTGTGGGAAAGTGTTGGACCCCGCCATCGAAAAATGCATCAGAATTGAAAAACACGATGTAAGTGCCGATGGAGGTGGAGGAGTTTCTTCAAGCAGTGGCGGTGGCGGATCAACCGGCGGCGACAGACCGCTCACCTCGGCCGAAAAAGTAGCCAAAATGTGGGAAGCCAAAAATAGAGTGCAAAAGAAAATAAACGACAGAACTCCCGGCCCACAAGGTTCTGGATTCGACACCCCGCAAAACGAACGTCCATGGAACCTTTTCGAAGTTCTATACGGCAAAAATAGACAAAGATAAAGACGCTCCGACCATCTATCACGCCAAAACTCCGATGAAAACGGTATCGATAGGGAGAAACCCGAACAACAGTGTGGTAATATCCGACGCCAAAGCGTCGCGATACCACTGCTCTATTACCCAGTACGACAACGGCATCTGCCAGATTTCCGATATGGGGAGCCTTAACGGCACATATGTAAACGGCCACAGAATAACGGGCACGACAAACCTCTTGTTCAGCGACGTGGTACGTGTCGGCGACACAGTGATACCGTGGCAGAACTACATCTCCGGATATGCTGGGAACAGAACGATGGCCGACCCGAACCTTTACCCGAACTACATCCCCAACAATCAGCAAGTAAGAAAAGAGGTTGATAACAGTTTCGGAATAACAGCTATGGTGCTGGGCATATGCGGGATAAGCCTCCTTGCCATAATCTTCGGCATAGTGGCGCTGTGCCGTCACGAAAAGAACCGTGGCTTCGGCCTTGCCGGACTTATTTCGGGCATAGTGTGGTCGGTAATATACACACTGTGGGTGATAATACTTATAATCACCGAAGGAATCTTTCTCAGCACTTTGTAACAAAAACAACTATTAAAAATGAAATCGGTAACCATTGGCAGAAGCTCTAAAAGCGACATAGTAGTCCGCGACAGTGCGGTAAGCCAACGTCACTGTCAGATAACGCAGCTCGACAACGGCGGCTACACACTGTACGACTGCGGCAGCACCAATGGCACTTTCGTTAACGGAAAACGTATCAGCGGACAAGTAGCTCTCAACATATCCGATGTCGTACAAATCGGGAATACCACCCTGCCATGGCAAAAATATTTCGGCTCGTCGGAGACAGCCAAAACAATAATAGTGGGACGCAACTCCGATAACGACATCTCCATCGACGACGGCCAGGCCAGCCGACACCACTGCCAGATAAGCCGGCTCGAAAACGGAGTAATATACATAACCGACCTCCAAAGCACAAACGGCACTTACGTGAACGGCCAACGCATCGTAGGTCAGATATTGCTCCACAAAGGCGACAAGGTGACTATAGGCAAAACCTTGGTAAACTGGGAATCACAACTCGAATTGCCACAGAGACAACCACAACAACCTCAGCGTCAGCAACAAGAACAGGAAACTCAGGAAAGACTGCGGCAACAGCAGCTACTAAAGGAACAACAACGACAGCAAGAGCTGGAACTTCAGCGACAACAAGAGTATGAAAAACAGAAACAACTACAACAACTGCAACTAAAACAAGAACAACAACTGCGACAACAGCAACTATTACAAGAACAACAACGCCAACAAGAGCAAGAACGGCTGCAACAACAAGATTATGAAAAACAGAATCAACAGAACAGCCTGCATACCAATAGTACCGGCAATATACTCTCAAAGCTCTACGCTGCTCCGATTTACACCTACGCAAGTCTCATCACATTTGCCGCAGGATTGTTATCCGCCATCATCATTACATATCTAACATTCAGCTACTTCGGCACGGAAGAAGGCGTATCATTCTCCGCCCACCTGCACGGATACGGCGATTCGGGAGGACACTGGTTTGGCATGGCCGCTGCCGTGATACTCGGCGCCGTGGCCGATTTCACCGACGGTATCATAGGCTCAAAAAGCGACAGCCAGTTGGCCCGCATCGGCCTGTGGATGGCAAACACCGGCGTGGCATTGGGGACATTGTTTATACTGCTTGCCATCTTTGCAGCAAGAGCACTTTAAATTAAAAGAGACATCATAAAAGACATATAAGATGAGAGTAATAACAATAGGACGCAGTTCGGAGAACGACATCTCTATAAACGACCCCAATGTGTCAAGGCATCACTGCCAGATAATACAACACGACGACGGCCACTTCACCATTGCCGACCTCGGCAGCGCCAACGGCACTTTCGTCAACGGACAACGCATACATGGCAATGCCTCACTCTTCCCAAACGACGTTCTGCTTATAGGCAACACTAACCTGCCGTGGCAATCGTATTTCATGGTAGGCGTACCACAACAACCGGGACAGCCCCAGCCGCCAAAACGCAAATCGCATGCACTGCCCATAGTGCTCGGCATAGTGGGCGGACTGGCACTTGTGGCAATAATAATTGTTGTGCTGCTGTTGACAAACCGTTCGAAACACCAGTACAACATAGACGGAGTGGCCTTCGATTTCGGAATGACCTTGGACGAACTGAAGGCGGAAAACCCCTCGGCTTCGGTAAGGAAATACACTGTCCCCGCCGAGGACAATATCGAAGTGTACATCCCTGCATTCGATTACTATATTATAAACAACATGTTGGCAATAGCATTCAACAACAAAACCAAACAGATACAATATTTCAGCACCTACGATCCCAATTTCTCCACTCCCGAAGGCATACACCCCGGCAGCACTTGGGGAGAGATGGAAGACGCCTACCCCAATCTGGAATATCAAATATGGTACTTCAACTACGACCATTTTACACACAAATACCATAGTGTGATATTCGCCCAAGATTCTACCACAAGCACCTCCTTCGTTTTCGACTACAATCTTTTTTCCGACAAACAAATAGAGGATATTTCCCGCATCACCAACCCTTCATGTTTTGACGCATATTTCACTCCCTCTGAATTGCCCGACAAAGTGCATCAGACAATCAGGACATCCATCACTGTGTCGCATATAACTATCACCGACAAAAACCAACCCGACGACACCGACTACGAAGACATTGAAGGAAGAATAGCCGACATGTGCGAGATTTTGGATTCAGTCTCAAATTAACCGCATATAAAGCCTGAGCAAAAAAAAATAGACACACTCCAAAAACAACACCAAAACACGATGAAAAAAACAAACACTTTACAGGAAACAGCCAACAGCGTCGCCACCTGTCTGCGCTGTGCTTCGGGAACAACGATGCAGCATAATCGTCGCCATCCAGCCCGAAGACACTTTTCGAAATTAAGAGCCGCTGTGCTTTTTGCAGCCATAGCCACTTCTGGCATACTGCTTTCGTTGGCGACTATGACAAGCTGTGCCGACACCAATGCGGCTGAACAAACTAGTGGCATTGCGAAATATATCGGAGGCCCGCGAAACACAACCAACATCACAGGCTATTGGTCTTGTACCGCCAGCGAGCAAGTCGTCAGTTTCGGAGAGTCTGTACCCGCTTGGACTTTCGACCTCAAACTTACCGACAACGGCGAAGACATATATGGCGACTACCTTGTAACCACACCCTTTGAAAAATTCGACGGCAATTGGGGCATCTTCGACGATGTGGACAACTTCGACATCAAGGGAAGCTGGGACGGCTCACGGTATGTGGTAAAATACACCTCGAGCTGGGAAGGCAGGGTAACAGCCACCATACGTCCAATATCCAGCAACAAAATCGAATGGCGGGTGCTGTCGGTAAAAGACGGCGGCTCCATGGCTCCCGATTATGCAGTTCTTACAAAAACAAAACGTCCATAAAAACACCAAACACCATGAAAGTAATAACCATTGGTAGAAGCTCGCAAAACGAAGTCGTTCTGCTCGACCCCAATGTGTCGAGGCACCACTGCCAGATAATACTACACGACGACGGCCACTACTCCATTGCCGACTTCGGCAGCACCAATGGCACTTTCGTCAACGGCCGGCGCATACAAGGCGAAACGGTTCTCAACCCCGGCGACGTGGTGAGCATCTGCGGCGACACCATTCCTTGGCAAAATTATTTCGGCTCAGCCACCGTCCCCGGTCCGACAAAGACTGTCACCGTGGGCCGCGCCTCCGACAACGACGTAGTAATATCCGACAGCTTTGTGGGCCGCCACCACTGTCGCTTTGCGATATACGGCAACGGCAACGTCGTAATCGAAGACCTCAACAGCGCCAACGGCACTTTCGTGAACGGACAGCGCATACAAGGACAGAGACCGCTGAACCCCAGCGACATAGTGCGCATTGGCAACACCACGCTACCATGGCCCAGATATGTGGGAATTTGGAGAGGCAACTCACTGCCACCCCAACAGCCGACAAAATCCAATGCAAAAAAATGGATATTCGGTTCTATTGGCGCCGCAGCCATGTTGGCGGCAGCCATATTGCTTATTGTCCATCTAGTAAACCACAAACCAGAGAACATCTTTTTCGAAGGCGAATACCCGCCCGTAGCACAAGTGCAGTACGAAGACGGCGGCGTTACCTACAATGTGGAAGCAATACAAGGACAAGTGATGCTGTTTTTCTACGAAGACGTATCGCACCGCTCCGCCGTAAGCGCCATAGAGGATGCTGGGGGCAAAGTGGTGGCGCAGATGCCCGAAACACATTATTACCTTGTAGATGCGGGCGCCGGCAACGAGAACTCTTTTATTAAGAATATACGCAGTTCGGCAAGTGTAAGCTACGCCTATCCCAATGCCGTCTCCTATCCATGTAGAGTGTCAAAAGAGGTCATAGACAATTTCAGCTATCTCTATCCGAAACATAATGCCACACATGGAGAAATGGTATCCTTCGCCCTCAATTGTGACGCAGAGAGCAATGTCGGAGTTTACGATGTGGCCAACAAAGATGGTGAAGAGCATCTGAACTCGAATAAAATCCACGAAAGCTTATACAAAATTCTATCCAATGCCGACACCGGGAGTTCAACTTTAATAAACATGTCGCTAGGGTATTACATAACTGTGGATGGTAAGAAAGAAAAATGGTATGATACCGAACACGTAAATGATTCCAAACGCGAGAAATATAGGAAAGACTATATAAACTTCGGAATTATTCCAATATTACAAATCATCAAAGAATTCGACGACAAAGACTTTGTCATTGTAAAAAGTGCCGGCAATGTGGGAGTGAAAGATTTTGAGAACGACATTATCAATTCCATGACGGATTCAATACAAAAGAATAATCTAATTGATGTGATGAACCGCCATGTAATACTCGTATCCGCCAAGGACGACCGGGAGGCTTGGGCTTATCCCACAAATGACAAAAAATACAAGTCGTTATACAACGGATATTCCAACGAGTTGAAAGCTGGCACACATCATCCGTGGGTGACAAAAGTGGACATAACCGATTTCCAATTTGAAGGGAAGGACGCAGCCGGCACCTCATACGCATCGCCACGTGCAGGCTGTTTCCTCGCCAACGCAATAGACAAACACAACATCCGTGCGGTGGAAGCTCTGCAATATGCCCGCGAAGCCACCCGACAGCACCCGCAACACCTTCTCACCCAGGAGATGCTCGACAGCCTTATAGCTGCCGACAAAGGTGAAAAACAACCTGACAAGGATGCGGAGTATATAGACCTCGGACTGCCAAGCGGCACACTATGGAAAACAAGCAACGAACAAGATAATTACGGCCAGTACCTATTCGATGAGGCCATGCAGAAATACGGTCAAAGCCTCCCGACAAAAAAGGAATTCGAAGAACTTGTCTCCAAATGTAAATGGGTTTGGAACGGAAAAGGTTATCAAGTAACCGGACCCAACGGGAAATCCATCACATTGCCGACATCGGGATTCGGCCGTTACGAAGGTGGCGAGGAAGGCTACAGTGAGTTCGGATATCTGGATGAACTCGGCATGTATTGGACATCCACATCAAACGGCTCCAACGAGGCATGGATTCTCCATTTCGACTCAGGCATCGACGGCGTCGACATCCGCAGTTTATCCCATACCGATGATAACGATGTGTGCTCCGTGCGACTGGTCAAAAAGGCGGAAAACAACAAAAAACAGTCACCATCCACAGTCTCTCCCAATAGCATTTCAGGCACACAATGGAAAAAAGACCATTCCAACCAAAATCACGTGTATTACGATGCATTGCGTTTTGACAGCGAATCGGAAGGAACCGCATATTTTGTTCTTGATGGGGATACTCATGTGATTACCCATTTCCACTATCACTACGATAACGAACTCCATTGTTGGTGCATTACCGACTGGGGGAAAAACACAATATATTTCATGATAAAAGGCAATGAACTTCATGAAAATTTCTACAAACCATGTATTATCAACGGAGAACGAGTCATTTTAGACCCCACTCGTTATTACAAAATGTAATTTAAAGAATATAAGGCTATAATAAACAACAACTCCACATGGATGAAAACACCCGATATTTCAAGGAACTGCTGCCCGGCACCACCCTCAACGGCGGCAAGTATGTGATAGAAAAGAAAATCGGCGAAGGAGGCTTTGGCATCACCTACAAGGCGGTGCAGGCAGGCCTGAACCGTGCGGTCTGCATCAAAGAGTATTTCCTTGCCGGATACTGCGTGCGCAATGCCTATGACAATTATGTGCAACTGCAAGGCTTAGACCCCAACTCATACGAAAAATATCGACAGGCATTTGCCCACGAGGCACAAACCCTCGCTGAACTGCACCATCCCAACATCGTAGAGATAATCGACGTGTTCCACGAAAACAACACATCATACATGGTGATGCCGTTCATCGAAGGGCGCACCCTGCAAAGCATAGTGGAAAACAACGGCCATCTCTCATACCCCGATGCCGTGAACTACATAACCCAGATTGCCAACGCCGTAGGTTATATCCACGAAAGGCACATACTGCACCGCGACATCAAGCCAGCCAACATTATGATTACCGCCGGCTACAAGGCAATACTCATCGATTTCGGCTCTGCTCGAGAATTTGTTGAGGACAAAACGCAGTCACACACCTCCATGCTCACCCACGGCTACGCCCCCACAGAACAATACACCCGCAACAGCCGCAAAGGCTCTTATACCGACATCTACGCCTTGGGCGCCACTCTCTATTTCACACTCACCGGCAAAGTGCCTGTCGAAGCGGCCGCACGCATCTCGGAACCTATGCCAGAGCCAAAGGAGCTCAACCACACACTGCCCTACGAGGCTAACTACACCATTATGAAAGCCATGCAGCTGAAATCTGCCGACAGATACCAAAATGTGAAAGACTTTTTGGACGACCTGCTGAACAGAAAAGCCAAAACACCTCCCGTGATGCCGCCACCTCATACTGTAAGAACGACACCACCTCCAAATTTCAGAGTGACACCACCTCCAAATGACCCACACGACAAATGGAAAGTATGGGTTGTTGCAGCTATAACAATTCTTATCATTGCTGTTATCTCGCTAATAATCAACAACATCAGTTCAAACAAGCCTGATTATGTCGCCGACACCACTTATTACGAAGAGCCCGCGGAAGTTATTGAGGTACCTGTAGAGACACCTTCAGAAGAACCATCCACCTATACCCAAACCGACGATTTCCCCGACGATGACAGAGTGAAAGATGTGCTGGGCTCGTACTGCCAAGCCATCGCCGACGACGATTTCGATTTACTGTCGAGCCTTTACGCACCCTATGTGGAAAGATTCCACAACGATTCAAATGGAATATCTCGCGAGGAGGTAGTGCAAGATCACCGCAACTACGACAAAAAGTTCAAAGTTTATGGCAAGCACAGCTCAATACGATGGGGAACATTCGAAATAGAGAATGTGGATTATGACAGGGAAAGAGTAAAGGCAATTATTGTGGAAGACTATTCCATCGACAGGGAAGATAAATCAAAATGGTCCGTTTTCGTTCTTGAAAAACATTTCACCCTCGACCATAATTACCAAATTGTCCGCGTTTGGGACAAACAACTAAGTCATAAGTAAAAAACAAAAAAACACAATGGAAGATAACACTCAAAATTTCAAGGAACTCCAGCCCGGCACGGGACTCAACGGCGGCAAGTATGTGATAGAAAAGAAAATCGGCGAAGGAGGCTTCGGCATCACCTACAAAGCCGTGCAACAAGGACTGAACCGTCCTGTGTGCATAAAAGAATATTTCCTCGCCGGACGCTGCGTACGCAACACCCTTGCCCGCACAGTGCAGCTGCAAGGCATCAGCGAAGAGCTCTTCGAAAAATACCGCCAATCGTTTGTACATGAGGCACAGACACTCGCCGCACTGCACCATCAGGGCATTGTGGAGGTTATCGACGTGTTCGACGAAAACAACACCTCCTATATGGTGATGACCTTCATAGAAGGCCGCAGCCTGCAAAGCATTGTGGATCAGAACGGTCCTCTACCCTACTCCGACGCCGTCAACTATCTCACACAGATAGCAAACGCCGTGGACTACATACACCAACGCCACATACTACACCGCGACATCAAGCCCGAAAACATAATGATAACAGCCGACTACAAGGCCATACTCATCGACTTCGGCTCCGCTCGCCAATTTGAGGAAGACAAGACACAGTCGCACACCGCCATGCTCACCCACGGCTACGCTCCTACCGAACAATACACACGCAACAGCCGCAAAGGTGCTTACACCGACATCTACTCCATAGGCGCCACACTCTATTTCATACTCACAGGACAGGTACCCGTAGAGGCCGCCGCACGCATTGTAGAACCCATGCCGGAGCCTAAACAGCTAAACCCATCCATTCCCGACGAGGCCAACCGCACCATACTAAAGGCAATGCAGCTCAAACCCGCCGACCGCTACCAGTCCGTACAGACATTCCTCAACGACCTGCTCAACAAAAACAATCCCCAGCAGCAAATCCCAATAGTGCCGCCGCCCGCACCCAAAGCCGCACCCGTAACACAGACTCCCAAAACGCCTACAGCACCGCCGCCGATGCAAAAGACAATGTCGGCACCAAGCGACAAACCAACCACAAAAACAAAATACTGCAAAAAATGCGGCACGGCAGCATCGTCGCCAGAAGCCAAATTCTGTAGAAAATGTGGCACAAAATTGAATTGAACAACGGCTATAGCGACTGCTTTAGCCACTAACTGAATCTTATAAAAAACACTCTCAAATTATGAAATGTAAATATTGCGGAGCGGAAATAACCGACGACAGCGTGTTCTGTGAATTCTGCGGAAAAAAGACAACCAAAAAGAACTTCAAACCCTTTTTGTGGGTAGGGGGTATAGTTGCTGTTATAGCCATTGCCTTAATAATTGTCCTTTCGCAATTTGGTGGAAATGCCGAAGCTATATTCAACAGACTAAACGAGCAAGAACAAGAACAAACAAAATTCGATTGCAACACAGGAATGCTTGTTGTTGAGAATGGCACCACAACTGATGGTTACGTTGCCCTAAGAGAAAAACTTGCATCTCATCATAGTGTAGAAATAGAAGTACGCAATCTGGCAACAGTGTATATCAACAGAGAGGGAAGGACACTTGTAAACGGGGAATTTATTGATGACATTGACCAACTAAAAAGCAGACTGAAAGATTTTCTGGGCAATCCCAACGATTTGTCTGAACTACCCGCAAAAGAAGGAAAAAGCATTTGTTTCAATGAAGGTGAAACCCCATCCACATTTTATGTTTCCAAGGGGGTTATCAGCTTCCAGCCGTCCAAAAAAGCAAAAAGCAATTCTGACAATGTCAGGGATGCCATATATCAAGCCATATATGAGCTACGTGACGAATTGTCCCAAATTAAATACAACACCCCCTTCCGCGAACTTACCGACGAATACAAAAGTCTTCGCATAAGAGAAGCCATACCGTTTGCAATTGTTGAAACTAAAGATTGTTCAGATGATAAATATGAACAAGAAGTACAAACAAGAAAATCAGATGGCTGGCATGAATCGGAAGTACAAACAAGAAAAGATGAAATCCTTAGTAAAGCTCGCGAAGCCGGTCAGGCTAAATGCAACTGCTACAAAAACGACCCTGTGGCTATTGAAAGCTGTTTCAGACCCATTTTGGAAGAGAACTTCGCTGCATATAAAGACGATGCCAATTTCCAAGCCGAAATGGATGCCGAGTACAAACGTTGCATAAGGGGAGAATAAACGACCTTTACTTAGGTAAAATATTAAGCAGTTAATAAAGATAAAAAAAGTATTATAATAACAACAAACAATTATGAAATGTAAATTTTGTGGCGGTGAAATAGCAGACGACTGCCAATTCTGCGAACACTGCGGAAAAAGATTGAAAAAAAACAAGACATGGTTATGGATCCTTCTCGGGTCGGGAGCGGCTTTGATAACAGCCATCATATTAATCCTATCCTTAGGAGGGCGGCATTCGTTATCCGACAGCGAACAAGTAAAACAAGTGGCCAAAAACTTCCTCACCTCTTTCAACAATATGAAATGGGACAAAGCCAAGCAATACGCCACACCCGAAAGCGCCGAGCAAATCGACGCCTACGCAAGCATAGCAGATGATTTGCTCCGTAATACACCTATCCCCGAATTTTACGTAGAGATTACAAGCGTTACTATCAATTATGACGTATATCCTATGGAAGCCACAACCAACTACACTCTTACTAATGAAGTGAGCGGCACAGAATCAGCTGCTTTGAGACTCAAAAAAATTGACGGGAAGTGGTTAGTCGTTTACGAGAAAGAGGGTCCGGAAGATGATGGCAATTATGAATACGACGAATCGACAGACTATGACGACGATGACGAAACATTCGTAGCTGTAGAGAATATGCCAGAATTCCCCGGAGGAGAAGCTGCTTTGTACAAATACCTAACCAAAAACCTCAAATATCCGGACATCGCCCGAGAACAAAATATCCAAGGTAAAGTATATGTGCAGTTCATCGTTGAAAAAGACGGTTCCATCACAGACCCGAAAGCAATCCGTGATATCGGTGGCGGATGCGGAGACGAAGCCGTGCGCGTGGTTAGCGGAATGCCTAAATGGAAACCTGGGAACCAACGTGGCAGAAACGTGCGTGTGCAATTCACACTGCCAGTAGCTTTTCAATTAGAATAAGAAGAAATAACCTTGGGCTCTTTTGATAGCGAAGGAGAGAATAAACGAACTTTACTTAGGGCACATATTAAGCAGTCAATGAAGATAAAAAACGTATTATAACAACAATAAATAATTTATGAAATGTAAATTTTGTGGCGGGGAGACCGCCGACGACAGCAAGTACTGCGAACTTTGCGGAAAAAAATTGAGAAAAAGCAAGGCATGGTTATGGATCCTTCTCGGGGCGGGATCTGCTTTGATAACAGCCATCATTTTAATTCTATCCTTAGGAGGAAGCCGTAGCAATTCGTTGTCGTTGTCCGACCGCGAACAAGTGAAAATTGCTGCCGAAAACTTCCTCACAGCTTTCAACAATTTTAACTGGGACGAAGCCAAACAATACTCCACACCCGAAAGTGCCGAGCAAATCGACGCTTACGCAAGCATAGCTGCCATGGCTGGTGCTACCGAGCCGTCCGAATTCCACATCGAGGTAACAAGCACTTATATCGATTATGACGTTTATCCTTTGGAGGCAACAGCTATATATACATATACAAGTGAAGGGAAAGAACCTGAATCCGCCTCTTTGAAACTCAAGAAAATCGACGGCAATTGGTTAGCCGTGTACGAGAAAGAGGGTTTCAGTGATGAAGAGGATGTTGCTACTGTCGAAGAGACACCGGATTTCGATTATAACTATTAATTCTGTATCGAAAAAAATAAATAAAAATGGACGAAAACACCCAATATTTCAAGGAACTGCTGCCAGGCACCGAACTTAATGGCGGCAAATACGTAATAGAAAAGAAAATCGGCGAAGGCGGATTCGGCATCGCCTACAAGGCCGTACAGCAGGGACTCGGCCGCACAGTCTGCATAAAAGAATATTTCCTCGCAGGCAGCTGCGTGCGCAACACCCAGTCGCGCACAGTACAACTGCAGGGCGTCAACGACGACACTTTCGAGAAATACCGCCAAGCCTTTGTGCGCGAGGCAAAAACACTTGCCACACTGCACCACCCCAACATTGTGGAAGTTATCGACGTTTTCGACGAAAACAACACCTCCTATATGGTGATGCCTTTCATCGAAGGCCGCAGCCTGCAAAGCATTGTGGAAAACAACGGCCCCCTCTCCACCGACGAGGCCGTAAACTATATGGCACAGATAACCAACGCCATAGGCTACATACACCAGCGCCACATACTGCACCGCGACATCAAGCCCGACAACATAATGATAACCGCCGACTACAAGGCCATACTCATCGACTTCGGCTCGGCGCGCCAGTTCGAGCAGGACAAGACGCAGATGCACACCGCCATGCTCACCCACGGCTACGCACCCACCGAGCAATACACCGCCAACAGCCGCAAAGGCTCCTACACCGACATCTACGCCATCGGCGCGACACTCTATTTCATACTCACCGGACAGGTGCCGCTCGAAGCCGCCGCACGTATGACAGAAAAAATGCCCGAACCCAAAGAGCTACGTCCCGACCTCCCCGACGAGATAAACCGCACCATACTCAAGGCAATGCAGCTCAAGGCCGAAAACCGCCACCAAACCGTGCAGGAATTCATGGACGACCTGCTAAACGTAAAACCATCCGAACTCGTCGACGAAACCATCGGCGCAAAAACCGTGGTGGTTGAGAAAAACGTGGTGGTTGAGAAAAACAAAAAATGGGTGGTGTGGGTGATAGCCGGTGCCGTGGCCGTCATCGCCGCTCTGGTGATATGGCTGCTCCTCAGGCCGAAAGAAGTGGTCGAAGTGGACCGTGGCAAAACGCAGGCAGAAACCAAAGACTTCACCGGATGGGATATGTACCCGATGGTGTGGGTAGAAGGCGGAACCTTCACCATGGGCGACAACAACCACAACAACAAGGATGGCGACTGCCCCGAACATCAGGTAACCCTCGACGGATTCTACATCGGGCAATACGAAGTGTCGCAGGCCCTCTGGAAAAAGGTGACAGGCTACAACCCCTCCGATTACCAGCCTGATACAAAGCCCGACGGCGAACCGATGTCACAGCAGGAGAAAGACAACCTCCCCGTGGAAAACATCTCATTCAACGACGCCCAGGCTTTTGTAAACCAGCTCAACCAGATGACAGGCCAGAATTTCAGCCTGCCCACCGAAGCACAATGGGAATACGCCGCTCGAGGAGGCAACCAAAGCAAAGGCGGCAAATTTGCCAACGGCATGACAGCAGACAAAGGCATCAGGTACAACAAAGAATTTCCGCTGCCCACAAACGTCAGCGACATAACCAACGAACTCGGTATATACCACATGAGCGGCAACGTGGCCGAGTGGTGCCGCGACTTGTACGACCAAGGCTATTACCGCAACTCGGAGAGCAGCAATCCTTGCAACACAACATCCGGAGATCAACGGGTTTACAGAGGCGGTTCTTTCTCCGAACCCGACGAAAAATACGTAACTGTTTTTATCCGAGCTTTTAATTATCCCGAAAACAGTAACCGGACAATAGGTTTACGACTTGTATTGAAAAAATAACATAAAATTATTTTACCAAAAATCGATTTTTTTTCGTAAATTTGCAATTGAAAAATGGATGTGCAAAACAAGCTTTTTGAGATAGAAATCATTTATTAACAACAATAAAAACGATAAAACAATGACAAAAAAAGTATTATTATTTACATTAGCAATTGGACTGGCTTTTGGAGCCATTGCCCAAGATCGCGAAAAAATAGAACAGGATGGCGTAAAGAAAAGATACACGGAATTCTTCAACGACATCAACAATGCATTTGCTAAACACGACAAATATTCGGGTCCCAACTGGTACGACGTTGGAAACAACGGCAAACAGTTCATTGTTGACGAACTCGCCAAATTCGGAATAAAAGCCTCCGGCATCCAGAAACAGTTCGACGCTCTGGAAAACGACAAAAAAATATCTGTACAACTCACACATGCCGATTTGGGCATCAAACAAGCCCAAGCGGGTAAAAAAGACATGAACTGCTACACTTCAACCCACGAAGTGAAAGCTATCGCAACAAAAAACAACGTAAAAAGCATTGTAAGAAACAGAGTTACAATAAAATGGATTGTTGACTGGAACAAATACGACCCCAAGAATAACGAATGGAAAAAAGGCAGCTTCGGCGAAAAAGGTAAAGCTATTAACATCGTTTCCGTCTCAACACAGGAAATCGACCTCATCTCTTCCGAAAGAGCAACTATAGCCTCCAACATCAACGCCGCAATACGCGAATGGTACGGCAACATCAACAACAACTTCCAGCACAACAAGGCCGGCATCGATCGTAGCGAATGCAACCCCATCGTATTCAACGAAGACCTGTCCAAAAAGTCTTTTGTATCAACCAATGATATAAGCTCCAGACAACCCATCACTGTAAAATCCGCCCCCGACTTCGTCGTTTACAGCAACAATCCCTACAATCACATAAACCCTGGCGAAGAATTCAAATATACCAACCCCGAAGCCTTTTGGAAAGTGAAACCCACTTTCAACGTAACCGTAGATATGGAAACTTTCCAAGTTACCGACATTGAAGCCTCATACGACGCTAAAATCAGAAAACCCGAAACCGACGGACAGAAAATGGCCAAGCTCAATGCAGCAGCATCGGTGGCCCGCAACTACGCCAACAAAGTGAACCAATACGCACAAGCATCCAAAGGCAAAGAAAAAACACAGATGAAAAACGAGATTCTGAGCATGTTCGCCAACCCCAAAGCCAATTCCATCCAGTTCTCGCTCATAAAGAAAAACGGCACCGAAATGCAGAAATACATCGACAAGCCCACAACCCCGAAAAGCTATATTGAACACCTGCCCGCCTGCGAATTCTCTCTGGACAAAGAGTTCGCATATTTCGGCGAAAACACCGACGAAGTGATTGTCGACTACATACAGACATACAAACAAATCTACCCCGAAAAATACAAAGGCAACAAATACGCCGACAAAACACACAAATCCATCTACCTCAAATACGATGCCGAAAAAGACACATGGCTGATCAACAAAATCACAGCAGAGAAAGGTTCCACCGAACTTATCGAAAACGAATAAACAATTTCTTATCGACAGGGTTGCCGGCAGTAGCCACAACCCTGCCGATGTTTAATAACCATTAATATAAAACAACCGAGATGAACTCAATAACAATTGGTCGCAACCACGACAACACAGTTGTCATCAACGACCCCAACGTAAGTAGACACCACTGTCGAATCGACGACAACGGCAACGGGAATTACTTTATCCAAGACTTGAATAGCTGCAACGGCACCTTTGTCAACGGACAACGCATCGTCGGCACCGTAGCTCTGCGCCCAACCGACATAGTAAAAATAGGTGGCACCGTTTTGCCTTGGCTCAACTATTTCAACAACTACGACATGAACAAAACCGGCATTGAGCCTTCGCCGAATTATGCCCCCGCACCACAATACCAACAGCCACAGTATCAGCAACCACAATACCAACAACAACCTGTCGGGGACAAACCCGGCAACTTCCTTGCATGGTCGATACTGTGCACCATTTTCTGCTGTCTGCCGTTCGGCATACCGGCCATTGTAAACTCCGCCCAAGTTGACGGTCGTTGGAACCGCGGCGACTATGAGGGAGCACGCAGAGCCGCACACAAGGCTCGTGTATGGTTCTGGTGGAGTTTCGCTTTAGGACTCTTTTTCGGAATAATTTACCTTATTTATTGTATAGTAGTTGGTGTCGGCGTAGCCTCCTATTATTAATAATTAATCCACTATGTCGCGAGGGCTTAAAGCACTCCTGGGCATACTGATAATTGCGATACCGGCATCTATATTGTTCTTTTTCAATCCAAAAGAGGCAATATGGATGCCGAAGTGTCCTTTATACATGCTCACGCATTTGCAATGTCCCTCGTGCGGCTCCACAAGGGCGGCATACAGTTTCCTGCACCTGCATTTCCTTGACGCATTCCTCTACAACCCCTTCCTCGTACTTTCCATCCCCTATGCCATCATCCTTGTTGCGGTAACTTTTTTCGACCCTAACGGACGGCTATCCAACCTCAAACGCATATTCTGCTCCAACACAGCCATCTACATCTACCTTTCACTTTACATACTCTGGGGCATATTGCGCAACATCCCCCCGCTAAACGGAATACTTCTTCAATAACCCACAAATCTGATAAAAATATCTCACAGCATAAATAAAACAACTTGTAAAACACTATTTCACGACCATCACCATGGAACAAAACACACAAAGATTCAAAGAACTACAGCCCGGCACAACTCTATATGGAGGCAAATACATCGTTGAAAAGACGATAGGCGAAGGCGGATTCGGCATCACCTACAAAGCAATGCAACAAGGACTCAACCGTCCCGTGTGCATAAAAGAATATTTCATTTCCGGCAGATGCGTCCGCGACACAGCGGCACACACACTACAGCTGCAGGGCATTGACGATGCAACCTTCGAAAAATACCGTCAAGCCTTTGTACACGAAGCCCAGACAATTGCCTCTCTCCACCACTCCAACATTGTGGAAGTAATCGACGTTTTCAATGAGAATAACACCTCGTATATGGTTATGCCGTTTATCGAGGGACGCAGCCTACAAAAAATCGTGGAACAAAACGGCCCTCTCTCCTACAACGATGCCGTTAACTATATGGCGCAAATAACCAACGCCGTAGGCTACATACACGACCGGCACCTGCTACACCGCGACATCAAACCCGACAACATAATGATCACCCCCGATTACAAGGCGGTACTCATCGACTTCGGCTCCGCACGCGAATTCGAGCAGGACAAAACTCAGATGCACACATCAATACTCACACAAGGCTACGCCCCCACAGAACAATATACACGCAACAGCCGCAAAGGTTCCTACACAGACATCTACGCCATTGGCGCCACACTCTATTTCATACTCACAGGACAAGTGCCAATCGAAGCAGCCGCACGTATCACCGAACCGATGCCGGAGCCAAAGGAGATAAACCCCAATATACCCGACAACGCCAACCACACTATCTTAAAAGCAATGCAACTGAAACCGGCCGACCGTCACCAAACAGTGCAAGAGTTCATGAACGACCTGCTCGGGAGTCCGTTGCAACCCACCGATAGTAAAATAGTTCCTCCTACTCCCCCCACCCCTCCAACACCACCATCTCAACCCAAAGCCACCACTCCTCCCATACCAACCGCACTAAAAAGCACCACTACCGTGCCGCCGACACCTACCGCAAAAAACGAGGAAAGAATAACACCACCCTCTAATAAACCGTCGAACTTTCTCACTTGGTCTATCCTTTGTACCATCTTCTGCTGCCCGGCATTAGGCATTCCAGCCATAGTAAACGCAGCACAGGTGGATAGCCGTTGGAAGAATGGAGACTACGAAGGTGCGGAAAAAGCAGCCCAGAAAGCAAGAAAATGGTTCTGGTGGAGTGTCGCTGTAGGACTCGTGATAAATACAATTTATGTAATTGCCGAACTTTCCTAAAGAAAACAACTTCTCCAATCTTCACAAAACCATACACAGCAGATTTGCATTCCACTCCTCGACGAAAAGAAACTTAAAACGGACACGTTTTGAAAAACCGTTTTTTTTTCTTAACTTTGCATTTTTGGAAAACATCAGAAAAAAACGGCCAACCTTTGGAAAATAGCCATTGACAAAGTGAAAAGTTGTTGGCCTTTGGTAACAAAAAGGTGTTTTTTACGTAAAAAAAATGCTTATTGTATAATTTTTGACAAAAAAAATCAATGTATATGGCAAAATTCATTTCCAAAAACATCCGTACAGCGACATTGTTGCTCGCGGCTGTAGCATTCTTTTTTCAACCCGTTGGCGCACAGGAGATTGTAAGCTCATCCAACGAAACCCAGACCAACATAAAATACCGTCGCACGGTGGTTAAGAACCTGCAACAGGAGGTTGCCCGCCGCCAGACCGTTATGCAGCAGAAAGCCAAGGACATGCTCCTTTCGTTGCCCAACAACGAGAAACTCTACGACGAAGGCGACGTAGCCATCCAGACCTCGCTTGTGGAGGCAAACGACAAAGAGGGACAGCTCAACTTCACTTTCGACATATCGTACAACTGCAAGCACATCGACGGCCAGACCGACGACTACCCCGCCGGCACCTACAACTACAATGAATCCAACTCGTGCCGCGCCATCTGCGCACTCACCAAACAGTTTGTAGAGAACGACCTGCGCGACATCTTCACCAACGGCAAGAAAGTGAACATCAAGATAACCAGCACCACCGACGCCACCTCCGTCACCGAGGTGCCATACAAAGGCGAATACGGCGACTTCCGCTACTGTCAGGCTTATTACAACGACAAGCCCACACGTATTTCGGTGAACACCACCGAAGGCATAGTGAACAACGCCCAACTGGCTTTCCTGCGCGGACAGAGCGTGAAAAACTATCTGGAAACCGCCGTTGACAACCTGCGCAGCACACAGAACTCCTACGAGTTCTACACCAAGAGTTACGAGATGACCGGCTCGCAGTACCGCCGCTGCTCCATAGTGATAACCGTTGCCGACGCTTTCAGCGACAAAGTGAAATCGATGCTCACCACCCTCGAGGAAGAAGACCCCAACGTGGACATCAACATACCTGTAAACCCCTCCGACAACACCAACACCTTTGTGTTAATCATAGCCAACGACCTCTACGACACACTGTTCCCGTATATACCCTATGCAGCCAACGATGCCAACATTTTCCGCGAATACTGCATCAAGACACTCGGCGTTCCCGAACGTCAGGTGAAGCAGCTGCAGAACGTAAACAAGGCCAAAATCGAGACCGTGGGCGTTAAATGGCTACAGGATCTGATGAAAGTAACCCGCGGCAAAGGCAAAATCATTGTCTATTACGCCGGCTACGGTGTGCTTGATGTCGACAATGTGCCGTACATACTGCCTTCCGACGCTACTATCCCCGTGAAAGGCGCCTTAGGCAAAGAGCCGCTGAGCAAGAAAAACCGTCAGCTGCTTGTGGAGCAGGGACTTTCCGTTTCGGAATTCTGCACCATGCTGACAACAGTTCAGGCACAGAGCGTTACGATGTTTTTGGACGCCAATTTCAACGGCGTGCAACGCGACGGCGAATACCTCTTCCCGCCCGACGAAAAGAAATGCGGCTCCAAAAAAGCCAAGAAAACCAAAGCCCTGCGTATCCGCGGCGACGTGGTGGTGTTCTGCTCATCCGACTTCACAGCCACAAGCTACGCTTTCAAAGAACAGGAACACGGTTTCTTCACCTATTTCCTGCTTAAAGAGCTGAAAAAGAGCAAAGGCAACCTCTCGTACGACGATATGTTCACCAACGTGAAAGAGGCCGTATCCTTCGAGTCGTCGCTGCAGGGGCTGCAACAGATACCGGCAATGACTCCCGGCGGCAAAACCAAAGACACTTGGACAACAATGTCTTTCAGATAGTTAGAAACAAATAACAGAAACATAGCGACACAACGACAAACTGTGTCGCTTTTTTTGATAGATGAATATTAAATACTTTACTCAAGATGTGTCGGAGACACATGATCTCAATAACCCCAGACAAACGCAGTGCAGTCTGGGGATAACCAAAGGCACTCAAAATCAGCGTCTCGGAGAGACGCGATCTTTACTTGGGTAAAAAAAACAATAGTTTAAATAGTTAAAAACAGATCAATATGAAAACAACCATTGTAAAGAAACACACCGAAGGCACCCCCTTGGCCGTGATTGTGCCGAAAAACGCCACCGCCAAGAGCCTTGCCAACTACCCACTCACCAAAGACGAAATATCTTACGTTGCCAAAAGAGTGAAAACCGAAGGCAAAACGCTGGACATCAGCATACTGGACTGCAAGAAATACGTTGTCGTTGCTGACAGCGAAAAGCCTGAGAAACTGCGCAATGCCGCCAACAGCGTCTGCACCAGGCTGGCCGCCGCCAAGAAAGAGGAACTCACCGTTTTCTGCGAAGACAAAAAGAACGCCCTCACTTTCCTCGAAGGACTGCTGCTGAGTACCTATAAATTCGACAAATACAAAACAGAGAAA
>JAEEGJ010003017.1_pt1 | contig 70752 bp, 66 predicted proteins | sample 8958761 | NCBI WGS metagenome assembly JAEEGJ01 (sample SAMN16246546, study PRJNA631951) | gut metagenome | biome: gut microbiome; feature: rumen; material: RS-attached | host: Bos | place: Iran: Karaj | collected 2018-10 | reverse complement strand
GGACGGTTATTAAGGGAGAACGATTATCCGGAAGATAAAGTGCAGCTTGTAAAAAAATGTATTTTAAACCACAGTAAAAAAAGAAGTGAATACCGTACAACAGAGGAAGAACAGATATTGGTCGATGCTGACGGATTATCCCATTTTGATGCTATAAATAAGCTTTATTCATTACCCAGCATGGTGATGGGATTAAGTGAAGAAGACGCTGTGCATTTTGTACAGGATAAACTGACCGGAGATTATAATGAGTTAAGCGATGATCTTAAGTACCTGGTGAAAGATAAATATGATATGGTGATGGCTGCAAAGTGCGCAGATGAAATAAAAGCACTTTAAAACAGAAGGATGGGGCTAAGAATTACTTGGTTGTACCAACCATCTGCTCTACATCTGCCGCAAAAGGTAAACTGATAAGACAGAAAGAGTATAGAATTATGACACATAAAGAAAAAGCATTACAATTATTTGCAGATAAATTTCATTGTTCTCAGGCAGTGCTTGCGGCATTCGCCGATGAATGCGGGATAACGGAAGAACAGGCATTAAAGCTTGGCGCCTGCTTTGGTTCCGGCATGCGAAAAGGAGAGGTGTGCGGTGCCTGTACGGGGGCATTGATGGTGTTGGGGCTAAAATATGGCCAGACCGACAAGGAGGATTTGATAAGCAGGCAGCGTGCCAACGCAGTCAATGATGAAATGATGAAGAAGTTTGCCGAAAAATGCGGTTCATACTTATGTAATGACCTGCTTGGCTGTGATATTAGGACACCTGAAGGCGTACAATATGCAAGGGACAATAAACTGTTCACTGACTTCTGTCCTAAGATGGTAGCAAATGCAGTTGATATTTTGGAAGAAATATGCAAGAATGAGTCGGGGGGCTAAGCCGTGTCAAACGCTCTCTGGGAGCATTTGACGTAGTGGACCAGGGGGACGGGGTTAGTGGTCCGTTCCGAATATTCAGAACAATAGGAAAGAGATAAACATATGGGCGAATATATTATCAGAGATGTCAGGATTTCAGATGCGAAAAGGCTGGTCGAAATATACTCACATTATGTGCTGAATACGGCAGTATCATTTGAATACCACGTGCCGACCACAGAAGAGTTTGAAAACAGAATACGGGAGTACACAAAAAAATATCCCTATCTTGTCTGCGAGAAGGACGGTCAGGTGCTGGGATATGCATATGCAAGTGCATACAGTACGCGCGAAGCATATGACTGGACCGCAATGACTTCCATATATATAGATAAGGATTGCCGCAGGCAGGGTGTAGGAGCACTGCTATACAGGGAGCTTGAAAAAAGGCTTAAAGTTAAGGGAATAGTCAATCTCCTTGCAGGAATTGCATATGTAGAAAACGAAGACGAGTATCTTACTCACGACAGCATAAAATTCCATACAAAAGAGGGCTATACAGAAGTGGCAAATATGAAAGCTGTCGGGAAAAAGTTTGACAGATGGTATGATCTTATCTGGATGCAGAAAGTATTATAATGTGACGGGGGACGGGTCTCTTGTCACACTAATGGAGTGATTATGAAGGAAAACGGTAAAAAGAAAAATTGTCCTTTGCCGCAACCATGAAAAATTCGTGGTTTGCCATGAAGCTTGCTGCAGCAATCTGCCCGAGCTTCATATTGCATACTGTTATAATGTGGCTCATCGGACAGAGTGAGTGGGTATTCTTTGACGGAGTATTCATGAAGGTCGTCGTAAATGATCTGTCTGAAGGCAGGGAGTTTAAGGATATATTAAGTTTCATCCTGATATGTGGCGTGATATTCTGCATTCTTGCCATATACACCGGATATGTGGATAATGTTGTCTATCCTTTAAAGACGAACAGATTGTATGGTGGCATATATAAAAAACTCTACGCGAAGGCGAAAAATGTGGAGCTTTCCTGTTATGAGGATCCCGATTTTTACAACCGTTATACAATGGCGATGGATGGAGCGGAGCAGAAGATCACTGCTGTCATCAGAGGGATGATAGGTGCAGTCATAGGTGCTGCCGCTTCGGTTTCTGTATTTTATATGATGTATGAGATAGATCATTATGCGATGCTTTTTATCATCTCACCGCTGATCGGTAATTTCGTCTTCGGAAATCTGAAAAACAAATATGACTATAAAAGATATAAGGAACAGGCTCCGAATGAGAAGGTCTTAAATTATGTCAGCCGAATGATGTATCTTCCCGACGGAGCCAAAGAAATAAGGCTTTCAAATGTATTCTCTCTTATGAGAAAACAGTATGGGGATGCAACGGTAAACAACGTGAAGGTTGCAAATAAATATGCATTTAAAAATGCACATATGAACTTTTGGCGCATCACGTTTACCTTTACCGTTATATTTGAAGGTGTGCTTCTTTATGCCATCTACAGAAACAGAGTGACCGGAAGTATTTCCTTGGCCGATCTTACCATCATGGCGAGTCTGATGGTTGCCATGACATGGATACTAATCAGGGTATTTGAGAATGTCATGGAAGTTCTTAAAAACGGCATGTATTTAAATAATCTCAAAGGATTCCTTGAATACGAAGAAAAGATCCCGGAGGATTTTGACGGTGAGATGCCCGACACCGATTTTGAGAGCTTGGAATTTAAAAATGTTTCTTTTTCCTATAAGGATAAGGAGATCATCCACAACCTTTCATTTAAAGTAAGTAAAGGGGAGATTGCTGCACTTGTCGGACACAACGGCGCCGGAAAAACTACTATCATCAAGCTTATGTTGAGGCTGTATGATCCCGATTCGGGAGAGATCCTTTATAACGGAAAAGATATAAAGACATATAACCTGAAAGCCTACAGGGATATTTTTGCCACCACCTTCCAGGATTTCAGACTCTTTGGAATGACGGTAAAGGAAAATGTCCTTATGGGAAGACATTATGAAAATGAGGATGAGCTTGTAAAAGAAGCTCTGAAAAAGGCTGATGTCTTAGATAGGATCGAGCAGCTTGATAAAGGCATCGATTCCGTGATGACAAGGGAATTTGATGATAAAGGCTGCGTGCTTTCGGGCGGTGAGAGTCAGAAGGTGGCTGTAGCCAGAACCTTTATTAAGGATGCGCCCATGAAGATATTTGATGAGCCTTCAAGTGCGCTTGACCCTATCGCCGAGTATGAACTGTTTAACAGCATTATCGGTGAAGGACAGGATCACACCATGCTCTTTATATCTCACAGGCTTTCATCCGTAAAGAATTGCGACAAGGTCTTTATGCTTGAAAAGGGAACCCTCATTGAAGAAGGAACTCACAGGGAACTCATGGAGAAGAACGGCAGTTACGCTGCCATGTATAAAAAACAGGCGATGAACTACCTCGCTATAGAGAATGAAGAGGAGGTGATCGCATAATGAAATACATACCTAAAGAAGAAAGGCAAAAAACAAAGCAGTCGGTAAAGACAGTATTTTCAAATAATTTTTACATGCTAAAGCTCATCTTTTCTGCCTCACCCTCCTTTGTTTTATATCAGGCCGCGGATGCGGTGAGAGGCCAGCTATCCATTTTCTTCGAGCATACGGTACTTATCGGCTATGTTCTCGAATCAGCGGAATTCGGTTACCCGTTTGCCCGTGTTGCGGGAATTATCCTGCTCCTTGCGGCATTGATCACGGTCGGAATGCTTTTTACGGTCTATCAAAGTGACTATGTGGCACCCCGTGAAAGACCCAAGGTACGCCAGAAGATCAAGATGAAGCTTTACGAAAAGGCAAGAGACATGGACCTTGAGTGCTATGACGATCCGGAGTTTTATAACAGTCAGGTGCTTGCCATTTCGCAGATCGACGATCAGATCGAAAGAGTCATCAAGTTCGTGATCGATACGCTGAGCGGTCTTGCAGCCTTTGTTTCGACCGCTATCTATTTCATTTATAAGGATAAGACAGCCATTTTATTTGCACTTGGTGCATTTGTTTTCTCAATGATCTTTGAGCAGCTGTACAATAAGCAGAACTATCTTGCCAAAATCGAGAGTATACCTGCATCAAGAAAAAGAGACTATATAAAAAGGATATATTACCTTAATGACTATGCTAAGGAAATAAGGTTAAATCCCGGTGTTTCGGATGTCTTAATGGAGCGCTTTGAGGCAGCTAACGACGAAGTATACGCTGTTGAAAAGAAATATGCCTTAAAGAAATGGTTCTTCGGATTCATGAGGCGGTATGTCTGCAACAGCTTTTTCGCGGATGTTCTGTTCATAGGTTATCTTGTATACCAGGCAGCGGTACTTCATAGTATTTCTTTCAGTACCGTGGCTATCCTTTATGCATCCTTCGGAAGACTTAAAAACAGCATGAGAGTATTCTCGGAGACCTACCCTTATGCCTGCGAGACAAGCTTATATGTGAATAAGATAAGAGAGTTCTTAAACTACGAGCCGAAGGTCGTATCGAAGGAGAATCTCGCACCGGAAAACAAAGCAAAAGAGATTGAGCTTGATAAGGTATCCTTTGCATATGGTAATAACCGGGATATGCTTATAAAGGACATGGACCTTCATATAAAGCCCGGCGAAAAGATAGCACTTGTAGGTTATAACGGTGCTGGAAAAACAACACTGGTGAAACTTCTTATGAGGCTTTATGACACCAAGGGCGGCGTGATAAAGGCAGACGGCAGGGATATCAGGGATTATGATGTAAAGAGGTACCGCGATACCATCGGTACGGTATTTCAGGATTTCCAGATATTTGCAGGAACCGTAAAAGAAAATGTAGTACTGGATGTGGCAGACGGCATCGAAGATGATAGTGTAAGAAAGGCACTTTCACAAAGCGGTCTTATGGAACGTATCGACAGATTCAAAAAAGGTCTTGATACGGACCTTACAACTGAGTTTTCCAAGGAAGGCGTAAACCTTTCCGGCGGTGAAAGCCAGAAGCTTGCGATATCGAGAGTGTTCTATAAGGATGCTGGACTGATGATACTTGATGAACCTTCGAGCGCACTCGATCCGATAGCGGAATATCAGCTGAATCATGCCATGCTTGAAGCGACCGGAGACAAAACGGTCATCTTCATATCGCACAGACTTTCCACTACCAGGATCGCCGACAGGATCATCATGCTCGAAAAAGGAAGCATCGTAGAGCAGGGAACGCACGAGGAGCTGCTCTCCCTGAACGGCAAATACGCCCAAATGTGGAAGGTACAGGCAGGCGCCTATATCGCAGTGTGATTTCGGACAAGGGTGTGTGTGGGGTGTGGGCCTGTCATACCTCCTTGAGCTGTGCAAGAAATTTTCCTGCTATCGGAGTAAATGTCTGGTATTTATTCCATATAAGATAAAGCTTGGTTTCCTGCTTTGGAGATAGGGGTCTGAAAACCAGATCACTATTCTCCGAACAGTCTATCAGATGTTCAAAGGTAAGCAGTATACCAAGTCCTTCTTTAGCAAATATGGAAGCGTTATAAGAAAGTCTGAAGGAACCTTCCAGATGTAGTTCGGGATATAATTTACCGGCCCAGTTTTTTATTTCAATATTCCAGCTTTGTTCAGAGCAGTAGAGCGGCTGACCTATGAGGTCCGCTGCTTTAATGCTCTTTTTCTTTGCTAAGGGATGCGCCTTGGGCATGATCACACCCCAGCGGTCTGCAGCAGGAAAAGCAAGATATTCATATTTGTCTTTGTTCGGAGTTTCACATATTACTGCAAAATCGAGCAATCCCTTATCCAGTTTTTCTGTTACCTGTTCGGTGTCTCCACTGGTTATGTGATAGGTAAATGACGGGTATTTTTCTTTAAGTTTTCTTATCTCGTGTGCGAGAAAACGGATCTGATAAGACTCCGCCAACCCGAAATAGATATCTCCCCCGGTTATGTCATCAAGGGTCAGAAACTCCTGTTCTATCTTGTCCGCCATAGAAATAAGATCCTGTGCACGATCTTGTAACAGCATACCTTCTTCAGTCAGCTTGATGGAAAAACTGTGACGTGTGAAAAGCTTTTTGCCCAGTTCTTCTTCGAGTGCTTTCAGGGCTTTTGATAGGGTGGGCTGAGTGACGTGCAGTATTTCGGCAGCTCGGGACATGTTTTCTTCGTGTGCAACAGCAAGAAAATAGCGTAGGTTTTTTATTTCCATGGGGTATCCTTTCTAGGAGATCAGGTATTGTTTCCTTGACCGGCTTGACAGTATTTAGGGCATATGATATTCTGCTTTGGAATATCATAATATTCATTATATTCATTAGCGAAAAGATTGTCAATATGGTAGAATATCAATGTAAAAAAGAAAAGCGGGATAGGAGGTATCAGGATGAAGAAGAGATTGATAGTTATATTTGCATTTGTAAGCATTCTTGGAGGACTTTTTATATGGCTTCCGTCGGGAGTATCGACGAAGGCTGCAGTCAGGTTATCTGCAAAGACTCTTCATATGGAAAAAGGGCAGGCCTATAAGCTGAAACTCAAAAACGCGAAGTCTTCAAAGAAAGCAGTATGGTCCTCTTCTGACAGCACGGTTGCATCGGTGAAAAAGGGTAAGGTGACTGCGATAAAAGAAGGCAGTGCCATTATTACAGCCAAGTATGGAAAGAAGAATTATGAATGCACGGTAACTGTATCCGGCGGGACGAAGGATACCCTGATAGTTTATTTTTCAGCGACCGGAACAACAGAAGATGCCGCAGAAAAGATACAGAAAATTACAGGCGCGGATATGGTAAGATTGCAGCCGTTAAAAGCTTACACATCAGAAGACCTCAGATATTCCGATAGTGAATGCCGGGCCAATAAGGAACAGGCGGCAGATTCAAAACCTTCGATAGCTACTGTGATAAAGAATCTGGACCGGTATAAAACCATATATCTCGGTTACCCTATCTGGTGGGGAAAGGAACCCGGAGTGATCAGGACATTCCTTTCAAAATACAGTATGGAAGGTAAAACTCTGATACCGTTCTGTACATCCGGAAGCAGCGGGATCTCCGGAAGCATGCAGCATATAAGAGACATGGCAGAAGGTGCCACAGTTAAGGCAGGAAAAGACCTTACACGATCATCCGAAAAAGATATAGAAGAGTGGATCGGTAAAGAAGCGGGAACAGCTGACAGTTCGGATAAAAAAGACGAAAAGACAGAGACAGATATGAGATTGAAGATAGGAAATACGGAAGTAACCGTTAAATGGGAAGAAAATGAATCTGTAGCGGCATTAAAGGAAATGGCAAAAACAGGCCCTGTAACAATAAATATGTCAATGTACGGCGGATTTGAACAGGTCGGCCCGATCGGGAAAAGCCTGCCGAGAAACGATGTGCAGACTTCTACATCAGCCGGGGATATTGTCCTTTATTCGGGTGATAAGATGGTGATATTCTATGGAAGTAATTCCTGGAGTTATACAAGGCTCGGAAAGATAACGGGCATGGATGGAAGTCAGCTGAAAGACCTTCTGTCCGGAGGCGATGTGACGGTTGTAATTGAAAATTAAGAGAGCATTACAACAAAATAGATGCGAAGCATCATTTTTTTCTTAGAAAACGCTGAAGGTGTTTTCAAGGTGACATTGAAAATAGTGTAAAAGTATCAGTAAGTAACAGAAATTTAAAACAGTACATATTATAGAGGAGACCGGATTATGATTAAAAAAGAAGAACTGAAATTAGTTTCCGAATGGGATAAAACATTTAAAAAGAGTGAAAAAGTAGAGCATAGTAAAGTAACCTTCGTAAATCGATATGGTATTACTTTGGCAGCAGATATGTATGTACCTAAAAATGCTGTAGGAAAGCTTCCTGCCATAGCTGTGAGCGGACCTTTCGGTGCGGTAAAAGAACAGTGCTCGGGCCTGTATGCACAGACCATGGCGGAAAGAGGTTTCCTTACTATTGCATTTGATCCGTCTTTTACCGGGGAGAGTGGTGGAAATGTCAGATATATGGCCTCTCCCGATATCAATACGGAAGATTTTATGGCAGCGGTTGATTTTCTGTCATTAAATGATAAGGTTGATCCGGACCGTATCGGTATCATAGGGATATGCGGCTGGGGCGGACTGGCTATCAATACCGCAGCCTTAGATACAAGGGTTAAAGCTACCGTGGCATCCACCATGTATGACATGACACGTGTAAATGCAAAGGGATACTTTGATTCGGAAGACAATGAGGAGGCACGCTACGAAAAAAGAAAAGCCATGTGTGCGCAGAGACTTGCTGACTTAAATGCGGGAGAGTATAAGCTTGGCGGAGGAGTGGTAGATCCGCTGCCTTCGGATGCTCCCTTCTTTGTAAAAGATTATTACGATTATTATAAGACCGGCAGAGGATATCATAAAAGATCGCTCAACAGTAACGGAGGCTGGAATGTGATCGGCTGTGAATCGTTCATCAACCAGCCCATATTAAAATATTCAAATGAGATAAGGAGCGCAGTTCTGCTGATCCATGGAGAAAAGGCACATTCCTGTTATTTTTCAAAGGATGCATATGCCGATATGATAAAGGACAGCAGGTATAAGGAAAATAAAGAGCTTATGATCATCCCTGATGCTGTCCATACCGACCTGTATGATGGCGGAGATAAGGATTATATCCCGTTTGATAAACTTGAAGGATTTTTTAAAACATATCTTTAATTAAGTCACCTCGAAAACACTTTAAGGCGTTTTCGAGGTGATATTTATAAACAAATGGACCACTAACCCCGTCCCTATGGTTCATACGAGATGAAGGATGATAACCGATATGGCTATCGTCCTTTTTGATTTGAAAATGGTAATGATATATACCGAAAACAACTTTTTTGAAAAAATTCGTCCCTTTTTTGCATTTTATACGCTATATATAATAGAGGGAGAAAAGGATCAATAAATCGAAAGGTCAAAAGCCGTTTGGTGTATTTAGCAGATATTATGAAAAAGTCAAATGATAATCCGGATATCATTTTTGATGAATTATATGATAAATATTGCCGTATTGCCGTAGAAGTAGCATACAGTGTGCTGAGGGACTCAGAGCTTGCACGGGACGCATGTCAGTCAGCATTTTCTTATCTTGCCCGAAACTTAGATAAAGTGGGCAAGAATGAGGAAAAAACACGGCACTATGTTTTAAAGGTCGTCAGACACTTTACTATCGATGCATACAGAAAGAACCGGCAGATAAAATCTCATGAAATCCCTCTTGATGAAATTGAAGAAAACGATGACGGCTTCAGTGTTGAGTCTTTTGAGAACACGGTTCTGAAGAAGTATGAGGTAATCGACCTGTTGGAAGCGTTGGACAGGTTGAGCGAAAAGCATCGGAAGTATATAAAAGAATACTTTTATGAAGAGTTGACGATGAAGCAGATTGCGGAAAAGCACGGGATAAGCGAGGATGCGGCAAAGAAAAGGGTGTATCGGAGCATCGCAGTTTTGAGAAAGGTATTCCTAAGGAAAGGGTGGCAAACAAATGTATAATTATACAGAAAAAATCGGAATATTTGCAGGAGTGAGGGGTGGTATGAAAGAAGAAAAAGACCGGACAATGAAAGAGGCTATAAAGCTTTATTATGGTGAAACCGGACTATCTGCAGACGATTCCCAGAAAGTAGAAGAAATTCTCCAATCTATGGATATTTCCGGGTACAGGGAAGAATGCCCGCAATCAGCGTCCCCAAAAGAAAGATCGATCTGGCATATCGGAAGCCTGCAATTCAGCAAAGCAGCATGCTTGATAACTATAGTATGTGTTGCTGTCGGATTATGCGGTTTCTCTCTGGTTATGGGATATATCAATAGATTAAAGGTTAAGGAACTCGATAACCATACCGAGGTTACGTTTGATGACAGAGATATGAATGGAGAAGAACCTCCGAAAGTTATTGAAAACTGCTATGAGCCTGTCTGGGTACCCGAAGGGTTTGAAAAAGAATATGAAGGCAGGACGGATACATCATATGCTATTAGTTATAGAAAAGGTAATAAATTCATTGATTATAGTCAAATTGTGACTTGGGTAAAAACACATTACGGAGCTGAGCATGGAAAAAGTGAAAATGTAGCTTTTGGAGAGTATTCCGGGGTGCTAATAGAAGATAGCAAGTGGGGTGATACTTGTTACTATCTTATTGTTACTGATGGCAAATACGTTTATGATTTAATTTCCTCAGATGTGGATAAAGAAACATTGATAAAGATGCTGTGCGGTGAATGAAAAAGGGAAATAGATCACTTAGTGGAAAGGAGATTCTTATGAAAAAGAGTTTTTAATAAGATTAAGTCGATATGTCATATGTATTTGTGCAATTTTTATGATATATACAAACATAAGCGTATCTGGTAATGAAATTGAAGAACCTATAGAGATTGAAGAGGATCAACCTTATGTTGTAGTGGAGGATGCTTTCTGTAATTTGTCAATATCATCATCCGGATGTGCATCAATATCATATAATGTAAAAGGAAAATTTGAAAATACGTCAACAAGCATAACAGTATATCTTGAAAAACTGGTAAGTGGATCTTGGCAGAGTTATGCTTCATGGAATCACACCGGTGGGAAAAAACTACAGGGCACAGATACAACCGGCGTGTCTCACGGAACATACAGAGTTTGGATGTCTGTATATGCAGAGGCGCCGGGATTTGGAGCTGAATCGTTCAATGTTGACGGAAATACAGTGACATATTAACTATTATCATTTATGGTATAAAGCTTAAAAAAGAGTAGTTGTGTTTATTTTCTTGAAAAAAGTGAGGAGAAAGCATATGCACAAAAAGATATTTATAATCAGAGTGGTTATTATATTTGGGACATGTATGGTAATTGTTTTTATGGGATTATTTATCCGGAAAATGATTATTGTGAAAGAAAACAATGATAAAATTGAACGATTAAAAGCAAAAAATTTTCAATGGTTTAATTTAAACTCTGATGATGGGCTTACCGTGTGCGTATGGCAACATGAAAGGGATTCCATACAATGTGGCTTGCTTTCTGGAATACTATATCAATATGATAAAGATGTGTATAATACAAGAGAAAAAATTGAGATGGGACTTGGTGAAGGTGTGAGTCCGGAAGATATGAAACTGATTCTCGCTACATATAAGATACCCAAAGAAAAGGTATCGGTAATATCATGGGGGAGTCCTGTTTCAAGCCGTACTGCTGTCTTGGTAACAAATGATCAGATTAAGGATGTGGAGAATCGGATTTTTGAAGACTGATGATTTTACAAAATATAGAAAGGAGAAAATGTTTTAACGCGATTATGTTAGTTTCATTCTGAGTGTAGTGAAGAATCTTTGTACCTTGTGTAATAAGATTCATAGCTAGTATAATAAGGCTGGTGATAATAATTTCGTTAAGAAATAGTGAGACTGTAAAAAGTAGTTTTATTCTTGATGATGGGGCTAAGGGTAAGCCGGCCTCTTATATAACCCCTCCCGCAGATGAGACGGAGAATAATGAACAAATTCTTTTGACATCGGAGAAGAAGGATAACATATATTTTTATAGTCGGAACGATAGTGATATAAAAGAATACATTATAAAGGACAGTTATACGATACTCTGATAGACGGTCATCCTGTTTTGTTACTTTTTACCTGTTTTTTTGTCATATATATTGATAGAGTCCTGAACGGGTGGTATAATCTGAATTATCGGAGAACTTAGTTTTAAAGTATGGGAGGGAGCTCAAATGGATAATAAAAAAGGCTTACCTATGAATACAATTTCGATTATATTGGTGCTGGCTTTGTCTGTGGCAGCTGTCGCATGTGCTGTATTTTTCTCTAAAAAGAAAAATGATGATTCTTTGGAAAAGACGGCGGATGAGGCAGTAATAACAAGTGCAGTTTCAGAACCTGGTATAAATACGGTCACTCCGGTTGTCACCGCTCCGGTTCAAGACGAAATCGAGATGGATGAAACCGGAAGGTACCGCACTTTAAAATCGATAAAAGGGGCAGAGGTAATAGATAATTCCAAATGGCCGTTAAATGGTCAGGATTCCGGTGATACTTCGCCTTATGATTATATGTATTCTTTGAAAAAAACCACAAGTATCGTTGGTATAGGAAGTATCAGTGATATTTCTATGGTTAAAGTTGAGGAAGGACACTATACATACTATATTTCAACATTTAGTCTTAAAATTTCAGAAGGCATAAAGAATTGTAAGGACGAGGATGAATTTAAAGTGATAACTATTTCAAGTTTTTCCTATAGTTATCTGCAGGGAGCCGGGTGTACACCGTTTAATTCAATAAGATACGGTGACTCTTTTCCTGGTAAGGCTGAAGGATTATATATAATTCGAAAGATAGATAATGACTTAAGCTGGATTGTGGGGGATGCGGAAAAAGATTATGATAAAGTTGCTACAATTAAACCGATTGATTACGCGGATTACTGTTTGAAATCTTATTTTAAAAGCGATGGACGGACGTTTAAGTATTGTGATGAAGAGATTTTACTGGATGACATCCGCGTAGATGATGGAATTTACAGATTGTTACCTGAAGGAGATATCGTTGGGCTGACAGTAACTAATGATCGTGAAGAATTTGAGTATTCTATTACAGATATTGACAGGTTAAATGCTATAAAAGAATTTTTTGATGAATTGAATCTGACACCGGGTTATGCTGAATGGCAGATTCCGCAGAATTCACTTTATCTATGGCTAAAATTTTCTTATTCTGACAGAGGTAATGAACATATAGTTTGCTTTGCAGGAGATACTTGTCTGAAACCTTATTCAAGTAATTATAGATTTGTTATAGAAGAAGAACAGGGGAAAAAGCTTAAGGAACTTCTGGAATTAGAAGAACATGTCGATATGGACTTTTATAGGTCAAAAGACATATATGATCCTGAAACCATTAAAGATGAAGTTATAACGAACTGCGGATTAGATGAGACATGGACAGCTTATATGGCTGTTTACGGATATGTATATGGAGATTACATGTATTTCTATAAGAGCGCAGCATCGGACAGGGATGTTTACAGGATAGGGATAAAAAATTATGAATTGAAAAAATATAAAAACGATGTTTTCACTCCGAATTTTATCGATAATTATATGTTCTATAACAGTTTATCCGATAACAGACTTTATGCTGTAAACCTTGATACAGGAAAAAAGATGAGGCTAACGAAAAATGGCTGGAGTGGATATGTTCGGAAATATGAGAACAGAATATATTTTGCTGATGAGACTAAAGGTAAGAACAGACTATATGTTATAGGTACGGACGGTTCAGGAAAAAGACGGATAGCTTCAAATGTTTCTTCAGGATATAAAGAACCGGATACTATGGTTACCGTGTTTGAGGGTAAGATTTATTTCAAGACTTATTTTACTTCAAAGGAAGGCTATGTGAAAGGAACTAAAGTTTATAGTTGCAACCCAGACGGAACCGGAAAAAAGCTTATGAAAAAACTGGAAGGCATAGCAGAGGCAGATTTAGTTATCCGTGATCAGGATTTATTGATCGCTTATACTGACTATAGCCAAAAGATGGCAGATATTCCATATGAACACAACATGTTATATCAATATAACGGAAATAAGTTTGTGAAGCTTGGACTTGCCGATAAATATCCGCAATATGATAAAAGACAGACTGACGGTTATTCGTACAATATGGATATTTCAGAGTATGAGAGTGGCGGAGGCTTAATAATCCTCAGAGAGGACAGAAATGGAAAATGGGAAACCTTTGGAAGATATTCCGATATAAAGTGGACTAGTGTAGGAGATTTTTCTATAAAGAACGGTTATCTTTTAAGTTATGGAGCCAATGGTGAGGAAGTGGACAGGGTAATCGTGACCGATATGGGCGGCAAACTGCTTCTGAATCTGCAGATAGCTGGATATACGGATGAATGCTGGATGCATGCGGCTGTAGTAGGAGACTGTGTATACGTTATTCATGACAATTACAAATATGATACTGTTAACGGGGAATTTACGTTGATTGACAAATGTCAAAAAATAAATCTGGTTTAGGTGAGATAGTTTATTGATATTTGGTTTGCAAGATGTTATATGAGGATAAGGTGATCATTTATGTCGAAAAAACACTATTTTTGGCTTGGTATAGCTTTATTTGGAATACTTACGGTAGTAATATTGTCAATTTTTATTTATAATAAAACTTTGATGGATTCAAACGATGAAACGGTTGTTTTCCAAGACCTAAAGGAAGATGTAGAAAATACTGTTTATACTAAGGATGGATTAAAGGAAAAATATATCAAGGACAATATAGATAAAATGATAGAAAAAAGTGATTTGATAAATCAGGAAGAAAAGGAAGATTATCGTAAGATAATGATTCAAAAAGCAACTGAAGATGAGCCATAAAGAAAGAGGAAAAGGTCAGTAGTGAAGGAAACTGACCTTTTTTGGATTAATCTTAGTCAAATGTCAAGATAAATTTCTAGTCAATACTGCATATCGATATTGTTAAACAAAAAAATACCTGAATTCAGTTTAATTTTGCTTGAAAAATGGAGGAAGATTAGCTATGATGAAAACTATAAAAAGAACATTAATGACCCTAATTATGGCGATGCTCTTCAATGTCAGTATATTGTAAAAAATACAACAGCTCCATCAAATCATTTTATAAAGAATGCTGAAATAGAAGGTATAAAAATATATACAGAATCTTCCAATGATTATATGTACATGATGTTTAGAAAGGCTGGATCAAGTTTCAGATTTAAGATATATAAGTATCAAATATAAAAAGGAATGGGTGAATCTTTATGAGTAAGACATTGATTTTATCTGCTATATTTACACTGGTGTTTATTGCTTTGACAAGTAGCCATAAGATACAGGCAGTACAGGTAGGTGATACATTTACCGATGAGACCGGGATTATTACTTTTGAGATAAAGAATACCGGCGAAGAAAACATCTGTTCGGTCATTGGATGGGAAAATGAATTTGATGATATAAATCTGGTCAACTCTGTAAAGATCGTGATACCTGAAACAGTCATGTATGAAAATACACTTTATACCGTAACAGCTATAGAATCCCCAAATGGTACTTTGAATTCGGAGTGGATTAGCGAAATAGAAATACCTGCAACGACTAATATTATTAAAGTAAAACATTTTACTTTTGATCTGGAAAGAAATCCGGAATCAGAGAAAGTAAAAGAAATCCATGGTGTTAAGTTCGTTTTTAAGTGTTCGCCGGATGCTTTTGAACAGATAGAAAGCATAGATGTGAATGACGCCGCAATTGAGAGTATCATATATGTCCCTGAGGAATATCTTGAAGAATATAAAGCATTATTTGCCGGAAAGCTACGGTGTATATTCTTGGATAATGATAGGGGAATACGGAGCTATACAGGAATTCCTATTGCTAAAATAGGTGACAGCAGTGTTAATCCGGAGGCTTTTATATTTGAGGATTCATATTACAGGATATTGAATCCTGATAAAAAGACTGTGTCCCTTATATGTTCATATGCTTTGAAAAAGAAGGGGATAAAAGGGACATGCTATACGCAGCCTTCAATAGTATACTATAAAGGTGAAAAATACAAGGTAACAAAGATAGAATATTATGCATTCTGTAATGTTCGATTTGATGAACCGGTAGAACTGAAGCTTCCCAATACCATAACTTCAATAGAATCAAAGAGTATAGGATGGAATATAACAAGACTTGATCTAAGTGAAACAAAAATTAAAAAAATACCAAAGTACCTTGTAAATTCCAATTATGATAATTATGATGAATCGGCAAAACTCAAGGAAGTAATCCTTCCAAAAACTTGTAAGAAGCTTCAGAAATATGCATTTTATAACTGTAAGAAACTTAAGAATATCGGCATGTTTGAAAATGTAAACATAGGGTATCGTGCACTACGTAAGAAGTGTAATATAACAAAACAGAAGATGCGGAGCATCGTTTTGTTACCGAGGAAACGCTGAAAGCGTTTTCGAGGTGACTTTGACTTTCTAGGTTTACAAAAAAAAGGGGTATTGATACCATTTTGATACTTTTTTTACAAATTTGTATTATTGCTACCAATTTATAATACGGAGTATTCAAAAGTAATTTCCGATTATGTCATATGATTGACATAATTATAATATATAAAATATTTGTACTTTTGTATAGATTTGTTGTCACTGAAATAAGGGAGGTGTATTAAGGTGTCTAGAAAATCATTGTTATTTATGTGTGCATTTATACTGTGTCTGGTTGTATGTGCACTGTTGGACGGAGGATATGCTGTTAAAGCTGAGGCTGTAACAGGCGAAACTGATAAGTATGTCACTATTGATATATCAGGACTTAGAGAGAAAATGCAGGCCGGAGCCGTGTTTACCGGCGTTGAGTATGATGGGGATCTTTATTTTATAAGTGATGCAAAGTTATATAAATATACCGCTGAACAATCAAAAACAGGTAAGGAACCGACATTGGTCGTCAACAATGCACAATCTTTCAGGATTGACAATGATGCCATCTTTTATACGAAAAGCTATGGCAATGCAGTATACCGCATAAACTTAAGCGATGGTAAAACCACACAGCTGTCAAAGGAAAAATACGGCGTTTGCCTTACCGATTTTCACACAGATGGATATTTTTATCTGTGGGATAATAATAAATTTTATAGTGTTTCAGAAACAGATGGCAGCCGTATACTACTTGCTAAATACAGTGGAAACTATGGACTGTATAACCGTGGGCGGTCGGTATGCTTTTTCAAAGACAGATTCTTTTATTCATGTGGATTTAAAAGTGAAAATGGTACATATGCATCATATCCTTATTCTGGAAAAACATGTGATTACAAGATTTGCTCCAAAAATCTTGACGGAACAGGACGAAAAACTGTGCTGAACCCAAAAGGTGCCAACCCGGAATTTAATTTCTATGAGATTGAAGGCGAACTGTTTGCCGTTTCTGGAACAGATATTTATCGATATAACGAGAAAAAAGAAAAGTTTAAAAAAGTTAAGAATATTGAATTTCCAACATATTGGAGTAACGATAAAATTTTTGGAGGAAAGCATACTTATAATATTCTCGGGAATGACGGAACATATCTGTATCTGTACAAGATAATAACCGAGATTCCTGACGAACTTAAGGAAAGCGCTTCGGTTCGAGTTGATCAGTGTATCAATACTGTAGATATCTACAGGGTAGGTGCTGATTGGAAACTAATACCCATCTTCAGTGGCGTTAATATCCGTGTTGACCAAGGATATATAATAAATGAAGATTTCATTATGTATCTGGATTATGCAGATGAGGATTACATGTGCATTCGTTTCGGGGATGAGTATTTTTTCCCTTTATTTATTGATAGAGAAGGAAATTATCTGTTTTCGTTAGGATATCTTGACAAAGTAGATGATATTCAAGATGGTTATGATGCTGATGAAAGCACCGTTACAGCTAAAATTCGTGATGGTAAAGTATATGTGATTGAGCATGATGGTGGTGGACGAGTTGCAGGTGTTAAGATCATTCCGCTGGAGGAAGCTATTACAAAAGAGAACGAGAGTAAGAAGGAGATAAAGTGATACAATTTCTGAAGCAGATGAAATTGTATTCATGAACTTGAAAGGGATAGCAGAGATAGTCTATTGATATTTGGTTTGCAAGATGTTATAATTCGTATAGTCGGGGCTATATGGCATCTTTGAGAAAATTCCCTGATATTCTCTGCAATTACATGAGGAGGTTCTACTATGGGTAAAACACTTAGAAAAGCACTTTTCTTTTTAATTCTTCTGATATTTTTACCGCTTGTGTACAGCGTTGAAGCAAAAGCAGCATCAGATAAAGTAGATGTATCAAAGCTTAGCTTGGAGATGCAGTGTGCAGCCGGGGTGAACGGGATTGAACACGATGGGGTACTGTATTTTACAGATGGCACATTATACTGCTATGATAAAAATATGGCAGAAAGCGGAAAGGCTCCCAAGGTATATAAAAAGGGTGTCAGGAAATTCTTTATTGAAGGCAATTATATTTATTACTGGAAACCCTGGTCGAACAGCTTGTACCGCATGGAGATAGGGAAAAGCAAGTCAACGCTTGTTTCCAGGGGCGTATACTATGTCTTGAGTACTGATGAAGAGAAGATTTATTTCTGGGGAAAGAAATATCTTTATGAAGTAAACTATGATGGTAGCGGGCTTAAAAAGATATTCAATAATAAAGGCAATATGACGGGTTCAAGCCTTACACATGAAACAGCTTATGTACTTGACGGAAAGATGTTTTATAGCAAGGCTGTTAATGGGAATGATTCAGAGTCATGGCAGTATTGGAATTTTGACCACAAGATCTGCGTGATGGATCTTGAGACCGGTGAGAAAAAGACACTGGTAAACCCTAAGGGGAAAAACAGCGAATTTTCATTCGGTGAGATCGAGGGTGAATTATATGCGTGGTCAGGTCAGCTGGTATACAAATATGATACTGTGACAGAGAAATTTATAAGTCTTGGAAAGATTATCCCGACAGGAAGGGGCAAAATCGGAAAAGATGGAGAAAACATATATGCGACTGACTGGTGGGCAATAGTTTACGATGATGGTACATATGACTATGATGATCCGGAAAGCTTGAGACTCTTATTTGAAAAGTGGGCGGATTCACAGTGGGCTGTATACAGGATTGGAAAAGACTGGAAATACAGGAAGTTATTTGATATACAGGGTGTCAAATACGGGGAAGAGGACTATTTCAAACTGATAGCTACCGATGGCAAGTATTTCTGTTTTGTTATTCAAGTTGATGATCCATGGATAGTATGCACAGATAGCAATGGAAACATACGGTATCAGTGTTACATTGAGAGAGAAGCTATGGCTTCGGATTTCTGGATAAGCAGCGAGATGAAAATAAAGGATGGCGTATTCTACCTGCTGACGTTTACGGACAGCAAGGTTGACCTGGCGAAGATGGTTAACCTGTCCGCATCATAAGCCATAGAGATTGAATTAAGAGGGTGTTGCGGTAATTCCGAACACCCTTTGTTTATTTATTTGAATACTTATTAATCTGAGAGGTTACTTTTTTGATGTTTTTTTCGTCTTATATATTTAGAGAGTATAGAACCGATGTTAATCAGTTTAGTTCTATTTGTCATCCTGTAACGTTAGCGAAGAATCGTATTACATAAAGCTTAATGATTCTTCACTTTGTTCAGAATGATATGAGTTTAATGACATTGACAGGATTAATGGAATGAATGATAAAGACATAGTAGAAATGTACTGGGAGAGAGACGAGACGGCTATAAAGATGAGCCAGGAGAAGTATGGGAGCTATTGCAGGAGCATAGCTGTAAATATACTTAGTTCTCCTGAAGATTCCGAGGAGTGCGTTAATGATACATGGCTTAGGGCATGGAATGCCATACCGCCGCAGAAGCCGGGGAAGCTGTCACTTTTTTTAGGTAAAATAACAAGGAATCTGGCTATTGACCGCTTTAGGCAGAATAAAAGCCTGAAGAACAATGGCGGGGAGATAGCTTTATGTCTGGAAGAACTTGAAGAATGTGTAAGCAAGGGAAGCTTTATAGAGGAGGGTGTCGTCCTGAAGGATCTGATCAATCGGTTTCTGCGCGAACTGCCGGAAAAAAACAGACGGATATTCATGTACAGATATTGGTATATGATGCCTGTAGGAGAAATATCCGAGAAGACGGCTGCTTCTGTCGGGACGGTCAAGATGACGCTTAAGAGGATACGCGACAAGTTGAAGAAATACTTGGAGAAAGAGGGCGTTAACATATGAAGAACAACGAAATGCTTCTGTACGCAATAGGTGAAGTTGATGAAGAACTGGTTCCGGACATATCGGAGGATGTACGAACAACAGAAAAAGACAGAAATGAAAAAACGGACAGCAAACCTGTTTCTTCAAAGAAAATATTTAGAGTTGCCGCTTTGTTTGCTTCTGTTGCGGCCGTTATTGCCATTGTTTTCTTTGTCACAAGACAGGCAAATGAAATTCATATGAATTCCGGTAATGACCGGACGTATACGGGAAATCACCCTACAAATATGAAAGATAACGTATCTGAAAACGGTTTTGTTCAGGATGGTAAAGAGGGCGTTGTTTTGAAAGAAGCAGATACAGATACACAATTCCTTCTAGCTACTGCAACATACCCTGATACGGTTCAATACAATGCAGGACGTCTGTCGAACAGTGAACTTGAAAGCACATACACTTTTTTTGAAAAGACTGCGGCAACCGTTCTTGCAGATGCGGATAAAAATGTGATATATTCACCAATCAGCCTTTATATGTCACTGGCCATGTCGGCTGAGATAACGGAAGGCAATTCACAGCGGCAGATAACGGCTTTACTTGGACTTGAGGATCTTGAAACTATAAGACAGACTGCAAAAAACATCTGGGAATTAAGCTATATGGATAATGGAAAATCGAAAGTCATCCCATCAGCTTCATTATGGCTTAATGTAGCGGAAACCTATAAAAAATCAGTAATAGAATTACTGGCAAAGAACTATTATGCTTCGGTTTTCGGCGGAGATCCGGCATCAGGGGAATATGTCGAAAGACTTCGAAAATGGTTAAACGATCATACGGATGGATTGTTAAAGGATTATGTTTCAAAGATCAAAATGAGTCCGGCAATGATCATTACATTAGCTTCAACGTTAAATTTCTCAGGAGCATGGAGGGAGAAATTTAATGAATCTAAAACGAATGAGGATGTATTCCATACGCCGGATGGGGATGTGAAATGCGATTTTATGCATACTGAAAAAACCTCGTATAATTTTGGAAAGAAGTTTTCTTCTGTTTCGTTTATGATGGATAACGGCTGTAAGATGATAACCATTCTTCCTGACGAGGGAGTAACCTGCGAAGAACTTCTGCGGGATAGTGAGGCTTTGGCATGCTTATCGGGAAAAACCCTGTATTATGACATAAAAAGAACCCACATTTCCATACCTAAGTTTGATATATCGTCAAGTATGGAACTTGAGGGTGCATTAAAGGCTTTGGGAGTAACCGATGCATTTGATCCTTCTTTGGCTGATTTTTCTCCTTTGATCGAAAAGGATAATGTATATTTACAAAGTGCCAAGCAGGGTGTAAGAGTCATGATAGATGAAGAGGGGTGCCGTGCCGTTGCAATACAGACTATTGATGCGTGGGGTGCAATCGAACCTGATGAGGATTTTTACTATACTCTGGACAGACCGTTCCTTTTCTCGATAGTTTCATCGACAAATGTACCGTTGTTTACAGGTATAGTTAATAATCCTGCATGAACACTGTGTTATATGAGTAGCAAGGATGAAAAATAGATTTATAGTTTTGTTTCATAAGATGTGGATAAAGAACAATTATTAAAGATGCTTTGCAGTGAATGAGGGAAAGATAGACTATGAGGAGGGTGCCAATGAGAAGGATAACTCACGTATGTTTGATACTAATTTTGTGCTGCTCACTGCTTGCCGGATGTACTGCCGGGGCTAATGCTGCGGACCTTATGGAAGATGTAAAGAGACAGGAAGGTGTACAGGATCTCGTTCATGCAGAAGAGTATGCTCCTGCTTTGAACGAGTTCGCAGTAAAACTGTTTAAGAGCAGCTATAAAGAAGGTGAAAACCAGCTGATCTCGCCCCTGTCCGTAATGTCGGCACTTGGTATGACCGCAAACGGAGCCGGTAAAGAAACCCTGGCACAGTTTGAAAGTGCGTTCGGAGTACCCATTGAAACGCTTGATCAGTATATGTATAATTACATAGATTATATGACTAAAAAAGGCCAATACTGTAATCTGAAGCTAGCAGATTCCATTTGGATCTCTGAGAGGTTTAAAAACGTAAGCAAAGATTTCTTGCAGAAGAACGCGGATTTTTATGGCGCAGATGTTTACAGAAGAGAGTTTGATGATTCTGCTTTAAATGAGATAAATCAATGGGTAAATAAAAAGACTGACGGTATGATCCCTAAGATACTGGATGAAATAGAGAAAGATGATCTTATGTTTCTTGTTAACGCACTGTCATTTGATGCTGTCTGGACGAAAGCTTATATGGATATGGCAGTAAGAGAGGGAATTTTTACCAAAGAAGATGGGACCGAAAAGCAAGTTGAATTCATGAGCTCTTCAGAATACGAATATATAGAAGGTGAAAATGCGACCGGTTTTATAAAGTCCTATAAAGGTGGAAAGTATGCCTTTGTGGCACTCTTGCCGAAAGCAGGTATCAGCATATCGGACTATGTCGCAGCTTTAGACGGAAAGAACCTGGCGGATCTTATTTCTTCGGCTAAAAATGAGAAAATTTATACAAAAATCCCTAAGTTCTCATTTGATTATACGATTGAAATGTCTGAAACGTTGAAGAAACTTGGGATAACAGATGCGTTTGACCCGGATAAGGCAGATTTTTCCGGCATGCAGACAGGTGAAGAGGATGACAACCGGCCGTTTATCAGCAGCGTGTTACATAAAACATATATCAGTGTTGACGAACAAGGTACAAAGGCCGGTGCAGCAACGGTAGTGAATATGGAAAACGGAGTTTCATTAAATCCGACCGAACCGCCAGAGGTATATCTCGACCGCCCTTTTTTATTTATGCTGATTGACACATACAGTAAAATACCTTTCTTTATCGGGACGGTCATGGATGTAGGGAAATGATCCGGGTTTAGATTTCTAGGAACTATAAACTTCCCGATACTGTTACTTCAATAGAATCAAAGAGTATAGGATGGAATATAACAAGACTTGATCTAAGTGAAACAAAAATTAAAAAAATACCAAAGTACCTTGTAAATTCCTATTATGATAATTATGATGAATCGGCAAAACTCAAGGAAGTAATCCTTCCAAAAACTTGTAAGAAGCTTCAGAAATATGCATTTTATAACTGTAAGAAACATAAGTTAATGAGGAGTATTTGCTAATCTTGGTGGAAGGTTACCTTTTACATATTTTTTTCGTCTTATATATTGATAGAGTCCGGAACTGATGGTATAATCTGAATTATCGGAGAATTTGGTTTTAAAGTATAGGAGGAAGCTCAAATGGATAATAAAAAAGGCTTACCTATGAGTGTGATCTCGATTATAGTGGTGCTGGCTTTGTCTGTGGCAGCTGTCGCCTGTGCTGTATTTTTCTCTAAAAAGAAAAATGATGCTTCTTTTGAAAAGACGGCGGATGAGGCAGTGATAACAAGTGCAGTTTCAGAACCTGGTATAAATACGGTCACTCCGGTTGTCACCGCTCCAGTTCAAGACGAAATCGAGATGGACGAAACCGGAAGGTACCGCACTTTAAAATCGATAAAAGGGGCACAGGTAATAGATAACTCTGAATGGCCCTTAAATAGTCTGGGTTCCGGTTCTGCCCCGCCTTATGATTATATATACGCATTGAAAAAAACAACCAGTATAGTTGGTATAGGAAGTATCAGTGATATTTCTATGGTCAAAGTTGAAGAAGGACACTATACACACTATATTTCAACATTTAGCCTTAAGATTTCAGAAGGCATAAAGAATTGTGAAGATAATGATGAGTTTAAAGTAACAACCATTTCAAGCTTTTCCTATAGTTATCAGCAGGGATCTGAATGTGAACCTTTTAATACGTTAAGATATGGGGACTCTTTTCCTGGTAAGGCTGAGGGATTATATATAATTCGAAAGATCGATAATGACTTAAGCTGGATTGTAGGGGACGCGGGAAAAGATTATGACAAAATTACTACAATTAAACCGATTGATTATGCGGATTACTATTTGAGTTCCTATTTTAAAAGCGATGGACGGACGTTTAAGTATTGGGACGAAGAGATTTTATTGGATGATATTCGCGTAGATGATGGAATTTACAGATTGTTACCCGAAGGAGATATCGTTGGGCTGACAGTAACTGATGATCGTGAAGAGTTTGAGTATTCTATTACAGATATTGACAGGATAAATGCTATTAAAGATTTTTTTGATGAGCTGAACCTGACACAGGGTTATGATGACCGGCAGATTCCACAGAATTCACTTTATCTATTGCTGAAATTTACCTATTCTGATCGTAGTGGTGAACAGACAGTTTGTTTTGTAGGAGATACCTGTTTAAAACCTTATTGGAGTATGTTGAGATTTGAAATTGAAGAAGAACAGGGGAAAAAGCTTAAGGAACTTCTTGAATTAGAAGAACATATCGATTTAGACTATTACAAGCAAAAATATGAAGATGCCGCAGCTGAAGATAATGAGTGGGCAGCAAATTCTTTGCCGTCGGTTCTTTTGATAGACGGGGATTGTTATATTGTCATAAAAGATATGGATGAGGATTTTTCAGAGTATGTTGTTGGAGAAATATCTTCTGCTGTCAGTGACAGAAAGATGCCTGAGAAAAATGGTGAGACGAATTTCCGACCGTTTCTTGGGTGTAAGTATGCCTATAAGGATGGGAAATACTATCTGTATTATATAGATCATTGGTGTGAATTGTACAGCCTTTCTCAGGAGGAAAGGATGTATATCGCTGAAAAACCGGAATCACGGGAAATGCCGATTGAGGAAGCATACGATACAGGAAGGACAATGTCTGTCAATGGAAAAGAATACGCAGTATATAAGGTTGATCCGTACTATGTCTTGACCAACTGGTATTTTAATCCATATGATGATTACAATACTCTTTTTGAGGATTCGGATTTAGTAGTTTCCGGTAGCTTTATAGATGATGCAATAAAAGAAACAACCAGACAATATGACATCACTGATTGCAGATATAAGGAGTATAAGGGCTTTTCGCATAACACATTCAAAATTGACAAGGTATATAAGGGTAGTGCGGAGTCTGATACAATAACCATAAGGCAGGAAAACTTCATAGATGAAGAAAATCAAAGGATTATCACTTATTCCGAACTGACACCTATGATCAAGGGGGATAAATGGCTGTATTTCTTAAAGAAGGGCGGAGATGAAGGAACGTACTTCCTAAGAGGAGATTATTCATGCCGTTACCCGCTTGACACGGAAATAACCGGAGGGAAAGTCCTTGCCGGAGTATATTCACCGGAGCAGTTAGGAGTATATGATGAGGATACTTTCCTGTCAGTTCTCCCTATCTATAGAGAAATTGTAAACAATTTAATGACATCAGAGAAGAAGGATAACATATATTTTTATAGTCGGAACGATAGTGATGTAAAAGAATACATTATTGGGAAGAAAGAGGAATTGATCATTGTTGTAGGCTTAGACAACAATATTGATAGTGGTATAGAAATCGGAGTTCCTATATCTGTCCGAAATACATCCGGATTATATTATGTTCCGTTCTTTTATGAGGGAAGATGTATACATATTGCAAATGTACTACGAACTGACAATAGTTATTCTATGAGTTCGGGAAAAATGTTTGCAGATGTTTTAAACCGGCTTGATTCCGGAAACTATTATTTTGAAGCAGATACCGGAAATAATATTATTTATCTAAAGGGAAATAATATAAAAATTGCGATTGACGGAAACTTTCCTAAGAATTATGATAATATCGGAAATGATGAAAAGGATATTGTTCCGGAAAAAGATGAACTTTCCGTTGATATATTTGACTCATTCTTATCATAGGGTATAAAGTCAAAAAGTGAAAGTTCTACGGATTTGCAGGTTGTGCTGACGTTTACGGACAGCAAGGTTGACCTGGCAAAGATTGTTAACCTGTCCGCATCATAAGCCATAGAGATTGAATTAAGAGGGTGTTGCGGTAAGTCCGGACACCCTTTGTTTATTTGAATACTTGCTGATCTTGGCGGAAAGTTACTTTTCGCTTATTTTTACGTTGGAAAACTCTTGACGTTATTTTGATATGCATATATAATCAAAGTAAGAAACAATATTAATACGAAAAAATATAGGAGGTGCAGACATGAGATTTACAAAGAAAGTGTTAGCTCTGATGCTGACAGCAGTATTGCTTTTATGGCCGTTTGGGAGTGTACAGGCGGATGCAAAAGAGATAAAAGTTGCAACACCCAAGATTTCTATAAAAGCCGCAAAGAATGAAAAAGGTATAGTATTAACTATCGGGAAAACAAAAAATGCAGAAAGTTATATGGTTTATCTGACTTTTGAGGCAGATAATACTCTTTATAATGATGGGGCTGAATGGTATAGCAATGATTATCTTAGTTGTGAAGATAAGTACGTGGCGGATGTACTTTTATCAGGAAAAAAGAAAAGGAAAGTAACAATAAAAGCCGAGGAATTGATAAATGCAAATTGTAAAACTCTTCCCGCCGGTAAATATACGATCAAGGTAAATGCACAGTATCTGGGAGATTATACTTCCATAATAAACAGTGAGTTCAGTAAACCTGAGTCTTTAACGATCGAAGCAAAGAAATTGGGCGCAGGATATAAGTCATCGTATGATTTTTCAAAAGTAAAGAAAGGTGACACAATTAAATTCGGTGCATATGAGCAGGACGGAAACTTTATAAACGGACAGGAACCTATAGAGTGGATAGTGCTTAAAAAAACCAAGTCACAGATAGTTGTTTTAAGTAAATATGCTATTGACTATATGCCATATAACAAAGATCTGGGAACGGTTACATGGGGAACATGTACATTAAGGCAATGGCTGAACAAAAGGTTTTATGAGAACGCCTTTAATGAAACCGAGCAGGGGATGATAAAGGAAACATCGATAAAAAACAAAAATCATCCGGAGTATAAAACACCGGGCGGAAACAGTACCGCGGACAAGGTATTCCTGCTGTCCCAGCTTGAAATGATCAATACAGCTTATGGATTTTCAAAAGACTATGATACTTGTGATGAAAAACGTAAATGCGCTGTTACTGATTATGCTATGGCACGTGGTGCTGATCCGAGTATTTATGAAAAAACTGAGGAGGATAAACTGTCTTTCTGGTGGTGGCTGCGCTCACCCGGTTACCGTGACATCAGTGCCGTCAATGTGGGCTCAAGTGGCAGTGTGGACTCCATCGGTACCAATGCCTACTACGACATGGGCATTCGCCCTGCTTTAGTGATCAATCTATAATCTTCGTGTTACCGTTTGACAAAAAAGAAATTCTGCTATATAATTTCCTTAACTATTGTTTAAAGGAAGAGGTAGCGGGGTTATGGCAAATATTATAGACGGTCTGGGGAAAGCGCCCCAGCGGCAGCTTGTAGAGCTTGCAGCGATATATAAAACATACAATCCTCTGATCATGGCGAAGGTTGCCTTAAAGAAGTTTGTAAATTTCTTTAAGAAACTCTTCAAAAGGGAGTATGTTCAGGTCAGCATGCCCTTTGAATATGATAATATCTATAAAAAACTGTCGGATGAAGACGAAGACCATCTTCTGAATATTTTGAGAAAACAGATGGCCAAGGCTTTGCGTGATATTTATCTTCTGATAAAGGGCGGCAGCGATGACAGACTTTCTGTATGCTCGCTTAATGCGGTATCCAGGCTGTACCGGAACAAGGATTATCCGCTCATGTCACCTGCCGAAAAGGCCGACAAGCTGAAACGGCAGTGCGGGCACCGGAATCCGAATACGGTAAAGCGGCTGCCGTATATCTGGCTGATCTCGGCGATATTGCTCTTTATCATAGACATCGTTCTTATGTTTGTAATAGATATTTCTCCGGTCGTTATTCTATTGATCGGTCTTGTGGTTGAGGTTCTGATCTGGTTCTTTTTCAGAAGGAGACTTTCCTTCGAAAAGCTGGCTAAAACAGTTTCACTTTCGGGAAGATGTCTCGGAGAAATGTTTGTAGTATCGCTTGACGAGCTTTCCATCAGGAAGACGATGAAAAATGATGCAAGCCGTTTTGAGAGAGGACTGAGAGTACTGCATTCGCTCAACGCCGACAGGAATGCGACCGACGACAGGATCAAGGAACTCGAGGAAAGCAAGAAGGAGTCGGAGCGTCAGAAGGAACAGATAAATGCGGACTTAAGGAACAGCAGGCGCGGCGGTTCAAATGATACGATGGATCAGGCAGAGAGAAAGCATTATATCATGGAGTGGGAAGCTGAACGCGAGCGTGTCCAGGAAGAGATACGCCAATGCGATGTGACTATCGAGGAGCTGGATAAGAAGAACAGGGTGACTGTTGAACTTGCAGACCAGCTGAGCCGTGTCCTTGAGAATGATATTTCAAGAGGCTGGACCAGGATATATGATGATGTTTTTGATTTTGAACCTGTATTTTTCATAAAGCTCGTGCAGAATTTCGCATGGCATGATTTTGAGCTGATAGAAAAGAGACTTATAGAGATCAAGAATACCGAGGATCCTACGGCTATAGGCGAGTATAAAGCCGGAAGCTATTACCTGCCTTTCGGTATCAACGGCCGTCTGTGCAGGCTTGTATATAAGGTTTCAGGTACTAAGGGAAACAAGAGGGTAAAGATATACAGCCTTGAGAGAAGCTCTGTTGTATCGGATATAGGAATGTCGGAGAAGGAAATAGAAGACGGACTTAAAGAGTACGGTATCAGGAAGCCCGGCGAAGCTGTGGGCAATAACGGAGAGATTGCAAGAACACCAACCGGAGAAGCCATTGTTATAGTAGAACAATAAAAAAGAGGCACAACCACTTATGTGGCTGTGCCTTGAATTTTTATTTGTAGTAGTTGCCGCCGGCATCCCTGAGTCCTATCGATTTATCCCTCTTCATTGTGGAGAGGATGGGAGAAAGAGAAACGCCCGAGGACAGCCAGAGCTCGCTCTTAACGTTGGGGTTGGAGAAGGTATTGTTTGTTATCTCGCCCTTTATACCTGAAAATACCATAACTGCTTTACCATCGGCTTCCTTTTGGCAGTTGTTGGTAAATTCATTGGAGTCTACATGAACTTTTCCGTTCTTTAACTGAAGAGCGTTGCCGGAGTTGTCATATATCTTGCAGTTCTTTATCGTGGTATCACTGTTGGTGCCGTCAACGAAGACGCCGTTTGCGCCGTTGCTGAAGATCTTGCAGCCGTTAAGCACATTTGTGCTGTTGCCGCCGATATCGATGCCCTTTCCGGTGCTCTTGCTGACGTAAAGCTCTGTAGCGCTTAAGCTTCCGGAATCCATGACATTTACGCCTTTTCCGCCGCTTGATATGATCTCGCCTTTGTTTATCGTTACCTTACAGCCGGATGCAATGTTGATGCCGTTGCTGCCGCTGTTTATGATCTTGCAGTCATCAAGCTCCAGAGTAGAGGAGTTTGTCATTGAAATGCCGTGCTCTGAGGAATCGGATATCGTAGTGGTGCTGAGCTTTACGCTTGAATCCTTGATGGTTATGCCGTTAAGACCTGCCTTACGGAATGTATTGTCCGAACCGCCCGTGATCGAGCTTGATTCGTAAATACCTATGCCGGATTTAACGGTTGCCGTGATCTCGTTGCCGCTTACTGTTGCATTCTTGCTTCCTTCACGGAGTGCTATACCGTTTTCAAACAGAAGAGAAGTCTTTGTCGAGATGTGGTTTGAACTGATCGCTGCATTGCTGGAATCGAGAAGCTTGATCGCATCCTCGGCAAATGTTGTTTTGTCAACCGAGAATGCATTCTGGTGTCTGTCCACATAGTTTCCGGATATTACGGTATCGTTTACATATCTTAAGTATATCCCTGAGGAATTGCAGGTGATCTTGTTATCCTTAATGGTCGCGTCCTTCATCGGATATACATCGGAGCCGTAGATGAATATACCCATTGAGGTTCCTTTGTTTATCTTGTCGTCGGAGAGCTCGTTTGCAAGAGTTATCGTATTATCGATGATCTTAAGCTTAAACTTGTTTTTTGCAACGCTCATGGCCTTAACGCCGCTGTTCCTTGTGAGGATGGTGTTCTTTGCGACGGAGTCGGTCTTAAGCTGTATGCCGCATCCGATGTTTTTGAAGGTGTTTCCTTTGATGGTTACATCGGCGTAATTATATCCGTAAACTGCGGCTTCTGTTATGTCGTGGAAATTGTTGTTGGTGATCTTGATCTTTTTATGATAGATACCTTCGACCATCATATGGGAACCGACGGCTCTGGAGTAGTCGTATATCTCACATTTTGTGATGGTAACGTTGGTACAGGGTGAATCGTCATAAGGAGCTGCGCTGTCGATGATCGACTGTGAATGGCAGACATCCAGCTGGATGGCTTCCTTTTCTACAGCATCGGGAGCCTTAAATCCGTAAAGCGTACATCCGCTTATTGTACAGTTCTTTACACCGCCGAGCTCGATAAGGTGCGTTCCGAAGCTGTTGCGAAGGGTTACATCGATTATCTTAAGCTTTGTGGTATGGGCAAACATGAAAATGGAGCCGCTTGTCTTGTCGTTGTAATGGATGAACTCGGTATCCCAGACACCGCCCTGAACGGTGATGTTGGAGTTATCTGCGTATTTTCCTTTTGATCCCTGCTTTGTGTGGAGCATGTGGAGTATGGGATCCTTTGCTTTCTGGTTCTTCTTGATGTAAGTCTTCTTGTCAAGCTGTAAGCATGTGTTTGAGCCGATGACAAGAGTGTGGCTTATGTAGTAGGTTCCTGCGGGGACAGATACGAGTACCTGCTTTTTAGAGGTACCGGTTTTTGCGGCCTCGTCCAGTGCGTTCTGGATCTCGTTTGTGGCGTCCTGTCCGTCCTTTAGCTTCAGGGTGATGGTTTTTGCATATGAAGCGGCAGATGTGTCTTCCGGTTCAAAGTATACAACAAAACATATCACCAGTGCCAGTAAAGGTAATAAACGAAGAATTTTTTTCATGTTCTTTTTTGCAGAAAAATCTTTTGAAAGATATCCCTCTGCCTGACCTCCTGTTTTGATTTAAATAGTAACTTTATTTTAACATAGATTTTATATTTTTCAAGCAGTACTTTACAAAAGTATCGAAATGTAGTAAAATTTCAAAGTAGTTGGTAAAATCTTACAAAAATATCCGGAGGCCTTGGATGATAAGGACAAATTTGCTTTCGGAGACAGAGTCGCGGAAGATAATAGACAAGATGGGACATTTCTCCGTGATCGAGTATTTGCGGGATATTTCCGTTTCTCCGAAGAAAGCTCAGGAGGCGTATTTTGCTTCCGAGATGAATGTACGAAAGCGTCAGCTGGTCATAGATATCGATCCGGATCTCGGAGCCTATGTCCAGGCGGGCGAGATGCAGATAATGATGGGTGATATCGAAGCTTCCACAGATATCAAGGGAGCGGGAGATTTCCTAAAGAAGGTCGTAAAGAGCAGTGTCACGAAGGAGACCATCATAAAGCCCCATTATACCGGACGGGGGAATGTGGTACTTGAGCCTACGTTTTATCACATTCTGCTCATAGACCTTAAATCGTGGGACAGCGATGTTGTCATAGAGGACGGGATGTTCCTTGCATGTGATGATACCGTCGAGCTGGGTATCTCCGGCAGGAAGAACATCTCCTCGCTGATCTTCGGTAACGAAGGGATCTTCAATACGAGGCTCACGGGCGAAGGGATCGTGGCTCTGGAAAGCCCTGTGCCTTTCGATGAGCTGATCGTTGCCGATATTGAGGACGACGTGATAAGGATTGACGGGGATATGGCTATCGCTTGGTCGTCGACGCTTGATTTTTCGGTCGAGAAAACGACGAGCACGCTGATAGGGTCGCTTGCTTCGGGCGAAGGACTTGTAAATGTATACACCGGCACCGGCAGGATATTGATCGCACCGGTCCGTGACAATGAAGGAATAAACATACCAAAGGAATAAGTATAAGCAGAAAGGGAGAGCATATGGAATCACTGGCTATCATCATCGGTAAATCAATTAACGGGATCATTTTGGGGATGGCGATAATAACCATCGCCGGATTTGCATACGTTGTCATGAAGATCACAAAGCTTCAGAATACGATAGCGGAAAAGCATAAGAAGAACAGGTCTACGGAGTTTACCCCGGGCGGTATAAAAAAGACTCCCGACGCCTATACATGGGAGGAGACTCTGGAGTATAAGGAAGAGTTCAATAAGATACAGATCATTTACTCGACCTTCGGGCAGTTAGTACCTATATTCCCGCTTCTGGGTATCCTTGGTACGGTGGCAGGTCTTATCCAGCAGCTTGACGATATAGAGAAGATGAAAGAGGCACTGACGCTGTCCATGTCGACCACCTTCTGGGGACTTGTGGCTGCAATCGTTTTAAAGCTTGCGGATGCGATACTGGTAAGCAAGACCGTAAACAAGATGGATCAGTATTTTGAGATCTTCGAGCAGAATTATCAGATGGCAAAGGATAAGCATATACTTGATACCGCAGAATAAAACAGAGGAAGCTGATTATGGGAAAAAATAAAAAACCGAAGACGATAGGACAGCTTCTGATCGATCTGACCCCTCTCTTGGATGTCATTTTCATAGTCCTCATAGTTGTACTGGTGGGACGGGACAGTTATAATGCGGAAGCTGACAAAAAATACGCAGATGCCGAACAGTATGTTTCCGAAGCAGATGCCAAATTGGCGGAAATGGAAGCAAAGACCGCCACATATACGGAACAGATGAAGGCTTACGGTGAGATAAGCGAGTATGTTAACCTTATAACCGTATACGCCGGGTATAATCCCGCAAACAGAAAGTTCCGTACCATATATGTCATGATCAATGCGGATGCGCCAAAAGAGATAAATCTTAATCCGAGTACGGAAAAGAACGCGTGGGCCGAGTGCAGGAGCATGATAGAAGAAGTCATACAGAATAATGAGAACGCGCATGCGGTTCTTTCCATTAGTACAGAGAACAGTGAGCAGATGCTTTACAGGGATGAAGAAGCTATCTATGACATGTTTAAGGATCTGATGAGTGAGTATTCAAATATTTCTATGCGATAAGCTTAAAAGTTATCGCTTTTCGGAAAGGAGGGAGATATATGAGCAGGACAACGGCTATTGTCATGATAGTTGTTCTTGGTTTGCTTCTTATAGGCTTGTTCCTTATTATCCTTCCGTCCATAAAGCAGTATATCAGGAGGATGCCGAAGGGGATATTTGTACTGCTTTTCATCGTTATCGCATTCACCATAGTATATCTTGTAAATTACCTGGTTAACAACAAGACCGGCGGAAGCCCCGATTATGCTGACGGTGCGGAATCCGAAAAGAAGGCTTCGGAGCAGGAGGAGACGCCGATCATAAGAGAAAACTGCGTAGTACTTCGGGGAAATGAAATATGGGTTGAAAACGCGATAGCCGATCAGAAGGCTTTGGAAAAATACCTTGATTACAGAGTTGAGAACAATATTCTTGTAACTATAGTCGATGACTATTCCACGGCTGCTGCGTTCCGTGAGATAAAAGCCATCCTGGAGAAAAAAGGAGTAAGGTACAGTATAGAAAATGAAAAATGGCTCGAATAAGAAGAAAAAACTGATCGTAACAGGGCTTATAATGTTCCTTCTTCTTACTGCTTTCTGGTCATGGAACATGCCTAAGCTTATAAATGCGGATAAGCCCTTCATAGATCTTTCGGGTTCCATAGGAGAATCCATCGGAAATGCAAAGACTGCGCACGATAAGGCTACGCAGATAAATAATCCCGAACCGACCGATATCCCGCAGATCACGGATATCCCGGAGCCGACGGAAACACCGCCGGAACCTCCGGAAAAGGTTGAAGTAAGGATAGTTGTCGGAGATGAGGATATGTCCGGCTCAGGTGAAAAGATAACGGCCAACGGGAATGTCATAATTTCTCCTGAGGAGCTGTCGGCGTTTTTTGAGACAGATATTGAGAAGGAAAAAGATTTTATTGTAGTTGACAACTACGCGGAGGCAAAAACCTACAGGTCCGTGATAGATTACCTTAAAGCCAATGAAACGGATTACAGAACCGAGAGAACGGAAGAGGAGGAGTAGGAGTATGAAAGCAAAATTGTTTTTGAAAAAGTTCATACTGATCTTTTCCGCGGTTCTTGTAATTGTTTTTAATATTTCCGTAGGAGCCGCGGAACGGACGGCAAGGCTCAGGTACTGTCTCGACAACGATCACATGTATATTTCGTATACACCCGATTATCTGAGTTACTTTTTCGCGTCAAACAAGAGCCGTTTTGACGATCTTTTTGATGAGACCTATGCCGTAGTCACGGGTATAGTGTACGGTAACTCGATCTCGTCCGACAAGGAAGAGTTTACACTGTACGGTAAAGAGAAAAGCATAACCATAGATTCCTCCGAGCCCCAGGTAAAAGGTCTTGTGAGCCAGTTGAGTTCCGGGGATGAGGTTACCGTGTACGGGATCATCGAAGTCAAAGGTATGACCGGCAGCTCGTTTGAGCTTAAGGCCGAGCATATGGAAAGAACCTTAAAAAAGCAGATTCCCATGTATGCAGGTGTATACTATCCGGAAAAGGTGTATGATGAAGAAGCGGTTACCGATCTTGCAGCAGACGGACATGTAAAGTTTTATATGCCTTCGGAATGGAACAATGAGTACGTTAAGAGCCGTCTGACAAACAATAACGTGAACGGATATCAGTTTTATCTGAATGCAATATCACCGCAGAATCTTGATTTCCCGGAAAATTTCTATATGTTCTACTTTAAGTACGAGACATATCTTGATAAAGTGAAGAAGGATCCCGATTCGTTTGATATTGAGGATATCGAAGAGCTTATCATAGAAAATATCCTCGGGAATCTTACAAATACCGGCGATATAGATGTTGAAACCATATCCTATCCCGGCGGGAAAAAGCTTGATTATTGTTCGACAACATACAAGCCGGCCGACGGGAATGACTACCGTCTTGAGTTTTTCTTTAAAAATGATGCGACCGGTATAGTGTGCATGCTGTATCTCTATTACCCGAACGATAATGCCGTAAACCATATCAGGGATGTGGCATACGTCATAAGTACTCTTGAGACCTGAAAAGCTTAAAAACATTAAAAAAATGTTGACAAAATCGAAAAGCTGTGCTTTAATTAACTAAACCGTTGAAAAAGAGGAGTAGTTTTCGGTAATATTCTTCACAGAGAGCCGCAGATGGTGGGAATGCGGCAGGGATAACGATTACGAATGGACTTTGGAGGGCGAACGGAAATGCATTTGGTAATTACAATCGGGTGCAGAGTATGGGAGACGCAGCGGACTCTGCGTAAAAACAGTCATCATATGATGGTATGTGATCTGCTTATCCGTGGTCGCGGATAGATGTTATATCGGATTATTCATACCGGTGTATGGACGAGAGGGTGTTATTACACCAAGCCGGGTGGCACCGCAGGTTTTATGAATTTACCTGTCCCAGCAGTAACTACTGTTGGGACTTTTTATTTTCTGTCGGCAGGAGTACATATTTCAAAATGTCATTCTGAGCGAAGCCATATGTCATTCTGAGCGAAGCGAAGAATCTTTTATTTACAACCATGTGGGAAAATTTTGTTGTAAATAAGTATAGAATAGTACAGTAATCAGACGAAAATAAAAAGGTCCCAAAAAGAAAAACAACAGGAGGACAAACAAATGTCAAAAACAGAAGTACCCTACAAGATTTATTTAACAGAAGATGAGATGCCCAAGGCTTGGTACAATTTGAGAGCGGATATGAAGGTTAAGCCCGCACCCCTTATGCATCCGGGAACACACAAGGCACTTACGGCTGAGGAGCTTACTCCCATATTCTGTGAGGAGCTCGTTGCTCAGGAGCTTGATGAGACAACACCTTTCATCGAGATCCCCGAGGAGATCAGAGGCTTTTACAAGATGTACAGGCCTTCACCCCTTGTTCGTGCTTACTGCCTTGAGCAGAAGCTCCAGACACCCGCAAAGATCTACTACAAATTCGAAGGAAACAATACAAGCGGAAGCCACAAGCTTAATTCTGCAATAGCTCAGGCTTATTATGCAAAGAAGCAGGGCTTAAAGGGCGTTACCACAGAGACCGGTGCAGGTCAGTGGGGAACGGCACTTTCCATGGCATGTGCATATTTCGGACTTGATTGTAAAGTATATATGGTTAAGGTTTCCTATGAGCAGAAGCCTTTCAGACGTGAGGTTATGAGGACCTACGGTGCATCCGTTGTTCCTTCACCTTCAGAGACTACAGAAGTAGGAAAGAAGATCCTGGCTGAGCATCCCGGAACAACCGGCTCACTCGGCTGCGCTATCTCCGAGGCTGTTGAAGTTGCTACAAAGAATCCCGGATACAGATACGTACTCGGTTCTGTCCTTAACCAGGTACTCCTTCATCAGTCGGTTATCGGTCTTGAGACCAAGACAGCTCTTGACAAGTACGGCATCAAGCCCGACATCATCATCGGCTGCGCAGGCGGCGGATCTAACCTAGGCGGACTCATCGCTCCTTTCATGGGCGAGAAGTTAAGAGGTGAGGCTGATTACAGGATCATCGCTGTTGAGCCTGCATCTTGCCCGAGCTTTACACGTGGTACATTTGCATACGACTTCTGCGATACCGGTATGATCTGTCCTCTTGCAAAGATGTACACACTCGGCAGCAGCTTTATCCCTTCGGCAAACCATGCAGGCGGACTTCGTTTCCACGGCATGAGCACCACACTTTCACAGCTTTACCATGACGGTTATATGGAGGCTACAAGTGTAGAACAGACATCTGTATTCGAGGCAGCAGAGCAGTTCGCAAGGATTGAGGGTATCCTTCCCGCTCCCGAGAGCGCACATGCTATTAGAGTTGCCATTGACGAGGCATTAAAGTGCAAGGAGACCGGTGAGGAGAAGACCATCGTATTCGGTCTTACCGGAACAGGTTACTTTGATCTTGTTGCTTACCAGAAATACAATGACAAAGAGATGAGCGACTACATCCCTACAGACGAAGAGATCGCAGCATCCGTTGCAAAGCTTCCCAAGGTTGAATGATAACATATTTTAAAATGTAAGATACGGCCTCCGACAGTAAGGTATTTCCGCTGACCGGAGGCCGTTTAAGTTTTTGGGATTATTTTCATCCCTATTATTTTTTAGGGTGGATTTTTTTTAAGTAAAGGTGTATAATGAGATGCCAAGGGCAAAAGTCCGAAAGCCGTTCAAGCTAGCTTGAAAAGGCTTTTAGACTTTTGACCGCCCAAACACCGAGAAGTAGCAATTTTTTAAAAAAATTGCGAGATTCGAGGTGTTTGCAGGATTGCGGAAGTTGCTTGCAACGGAGCAATCCGTGGCATCGAGGTAATCACAAAGAAAAAGTCCAAACACCGAGAAGAAGCGATTTTTTCAAAAATCGTGGGATTCGAGGTGTTTGCAGGATTGCGAAAGTTGCCTGCAACGAAGCAATCCGTGGCATCGAAGTGATCCTGAAAGTTTTAGCTGACACAGAAAGGCGCTGAAATGAAGAAGAAAATCTCAAAGCGCAGGGCAGTCTTCATATTTGTCTGGCTGGCCCTGATATTTATAATCCTGGCAGCGATAATCGCGCTGTGGGAACCTCCGGCAGAGACCGAAAGCATTAAGGTGGCCATGAAGGACGGTGTATTGCATGATAAGAACAAGATAAGCCTGTTCGGCATCATTGATGTGAATCCGGCGCTTATCTCAGCCTATGTGGTAACTGCGGTGCTTCTCGTAGCCGCACTGCTGATCAGGATATTTGCGATACCGAAGTTCAAGATGATCCCCGGAAAGTTCCAGACCGTGATAGAGGCCCTGGTTGAGTTCTTTGACAATATGGCCAAAGGGAACAGTCCGCATAGGACGGGGTTCATAGCAGCATATATATTCAGCGCGGGCGTATACATCTTTTTCAGTACGATGTTCGAGCTGCTGGGTATTCAGGGAGTTACGACTGCGGGGCATTCGATAGCTCTTCCGGCACCGATAGCGGATATCAATGCCGCGATAGCCATGGGCTTTATGACATATCTGATGATACTTGCAGCAGGTATCGTATCGAACGGTGTTAAGGGCGGACTGAAGGTCTTAAAGGATTTTTCGCTCCCGATATCGATGAGCTTCAGACTTTTCGGAGCGCTGCTAAGCGGACTTTTGGTAACGGAGCTTGTATATTACTACATATCATTAAGCTTTGTCCTGCCGGTCATAGTCGGAGTGCTCTTTACATCACTTCATGCGCTGATACAGACATACGTACTTGCAACCCTTGCCTCGGTATTCTACGGAGAAGCGGTGGAACCTAAGAAAGTAAAGAAAACAGAGTAATTATATTTTATAGAAAACGGAGAAAAGACATGAGTAAAAAAAGATTTATTTCACTTCTGGCAGCTTTAATGTGCGCAATGGTTTTTGTTTTGATGATAGGTATTTCCAAAGATACTCCTGTTGATGCGGCTGAGGAAACAGCAGTAGAGCAGGCTGAGGAAGCAGCAGACAACAGCACCGGTTCAAAGGCTCTGGCAGCCGGCATAGTAGTCGGACTTGCAGCCGCAGCAGGCGCTATAGGCATGGGTATAGCCGTTGCAAAGTCAACCGAGAGCATGGCACGCCAGCCCGAAATAGCAGGTAAGATCAACTCTACCATGATGCTTGGTATGGTATTTATAGAGACTGCGATAATCTATGCACTTATCGTAGCAATCCTTATCATATTCGTACTGTAACAAAAATCCGTATTTATCGGAGGGTCATATATTAAGGACAATCCGGTACAGTTGAGTGCCGGAACGGATCCGTATTTTGACATCCGGAATAATTTAGATCAAGTGGAGGTTTGACATGCCGTTAAACATAGATATTGTGCAGATCCTTCTGCATATGCTGAATTTTGTGATCCTTGCCGGCGGTCTTACGCTGCTTCTGTTTAAGCCTGTAAAGAAATTCATAGGTGAGAGACAGCAGTATTTTGAGAAGCAGAAACAGGAAAACGAGAAAAATGCAGCCGAGAACGAAAAACTGAAGGAAGAGTATGAGGCCAAGTTACGTGATGCGGATGCGGAAATCGCCGAGAAGAAGGAAAAAGTTAAGATTGAAACCGCAGAGACTTCGAAGGAATATATCGATACCGCACAGGAAAAGGCCAATGCCATCATAGCCGAAGCAGAGAATGAGGCTGAGATCCGTAAGGTTCATATCCTGGATTCTGCCCAGACCGAGATCGGTGAGCTGGTTATAGAGGCAACCCAGAAGCTGCTTACGGAAAGTGCTTCCGAGGAGCGTGTCCACAATCTTTATGACGAGTTCATAAAGAAGACGGCGGCTGAGAGTCATTAAGCAGGAATACATATACAGAGGATTTGGAATGAGTATAGTTGACGATTTTGAAAACAGCGAGGAAATAGCAAAACTGCCGCTAAAGGTAGAAATCAGATGCATGTTTCCGCCCGATGAGGAACAGAAAAAGAAAATCGGGCAGATCATGCAGGAAAAATACGGCGCTGATTCCGTTGAGATCGTAATAAAAAAGGATCCGAAGGCAGCGGACGGTTTCAATATTTTCGTCGGAGATGACAATTACGACTGGTCGACGCTCGGCAGGATAAGACAGCTGAGGAAATCGATACAGGCATTACCGAAAGAGAAAGACTTCAAGAACATTATTTCGCTTATGAAAGAGGATATTAAGGATTTTGAACTTAATCTCGGTTATCAGCAGGTCGGAGAAGTGCTTACTGTGGGCGACGGCATCGCGGTCATAACAGGGCTGCATGACGTGGCATACGGAGAGATAGTCCTTTTTGACTGCGGCGTAAAGGGCATGGTACAGGACATAAGGACCGACGGGACTACGGGTGTCATACTTTTCGGCGACGCCACGGAGATAGTTGAGGCTTCAAGAGTTGTAAGAACCGGACGTACCGCCGGCATACCCATCAGTAACAGGATATTGGGACGTATGATCGATCCGCTGGGGAAACCGATAGACGGCGGTCCGGCGATAGGTGCGAAAAGGTATTATCCGGTAGAAAGACCGGCTCCCGGGATCATAGACAGAAAGTCGGTAAGCGTACCTCTTGAAACCGGAATTCTAACGATCGATTCCATGTTCCCGATAGGAAGGGGACAGAGAGAGCTTATAATAGGCGACCGTCAGACAGGAAAGACATCTGTTGCGGTGGACACCATACTTAACCAGAAGGGGAAGGATGTCGTATGTGTCTATGTTGCCATAAGCCAGAAGGCAAGCTCTGTAGCAAAGGTTGTAAATACGCTTAAGAAATACGGCGCCATGGACTATACTGTCATCGTTTCATCACCCGCAAGCGATGCCGCTTCACTGCAGTATATTGCACCGTATGCGGGCTGTGCTGTTGCGGAGTACTTTATGGACCGCGGCAGGGACGTGCTTATAATATATGACGATCTTTCAAAACATGCGGTGGCATACAGGACCATAAGCCTTCTTTTGGAGAGGGCTCCCGGCAGAGAGGCTTATCCGGGCGATGTATTCTATCTTCATTCAAGGCTTCTTGAGCGTTCGGCTCAGCTTTCCGACGAAAAAGGCGGCGGAAGCATGACGGCGCTCCCCATAGTTGAGACACAGGCGGGAGATGTATCGGCATATATCCCGACAAATATCATATCGATTACCGACGGACAGATATTCCTCGACAGCGAGCTGTTTTATTCGGGACAGAGGCCTGCGGTAAATGTCGGATTGTCAGTATCCCGTGTCGGCGGCGCAGCTCAGACAAATGTCATGAAGAAGTCTGTCGGAAGCATACGTCTTGATCTTGCACAGTACCGTGAGATGCAGGTATTCTCACAGTTCGGCAGCGACCTGGACGAGCAGACGCTTACGCAGTTAAAATACGGTTCGGGTCTGATGCAGCTTTTAAAGCAGCCCAATCAGGCTCCGCTTACATTATATGAGCAGGTCATACTGCTTAACTGTGCCAAGGAAAAGATGTTCCTTGACATCCCGATAAAGGATATCCCGGCTGTTAAAAAGGAACTGCTCGGATGGTTTGCCGAAACAAATATAAACCTTTGCATGAGCATCGAGCATAAGAAGGTATATTCGGATAAATTAAAGAAAAAGATCTTGACCGCAGCAAAGGAATTCTTTAAGAAATATAAAAAACTGCATGCCATAAAGGCTGAATAGTATCAGAAAATAACAGGGAAAGGAGGAACAGTACATGTCTGATGCCGCAGAGATAAAATCCAGGATAAACAGTATTTCCGAAACCAGAAAAGTGACTGATGCAATGTATATGATATCCTCCGTAAAAATGAGGAAAGCAAAACGCGAGATAGAGAAGACCACACCGTATTTCAAGGCGTTGCGAGAGGAACTCGGAGAGCTTCTGCATTATATCCCGGAGAACAAGAACAGGTATTTCCAGATACTTGATGCGGACGGGATAGTCGGAAGAGCGCTTCTCCTCATTACCTCCGACAAAGGCTTAAGCGGCAGCTATAACCATACGGCTATCAAGGCAGCGGAAAAGCAGCTTAAGGAACATGATGATATGATAGTGTTCCCGGTCGGCGAGTATGGCAAGAACTATTTCGCAAACGGGCGCTTTAAAGTGGCTGAAGGCTTCAGCTATTCCGCAGCATTTCCGACCATATGGAAAGCCAAAAGCATTTGTTCGGCGCTTTTGGACTATTATAACAATGATGTGGTGGATGAAGTTGATATCATTTACACCCACTATATGGCAGGAAGACCCGAGGAGTGCAAGAGCATCTGCCTCCTTCCGTTAAACGCCAGCCAGTTTTACGATTCGAATGATTTTGAGATACCGTTCGGAAAAGAATATTATCCGGATCCGACATCGGTGCTGAAGGGCATCATTCCAAGCCTGCTTACGGGCTTTGTATACAGCGCCCTGGTTGACAGCTACTGCAGTGAACAGAATGCGAGAATGTCTGCAATGAGTACTGCGGGAAAGAATGCGGACGACATGCTCAAAAAGCTTAAGCAGGAGTATAACGGCATACGTCAGGCTGCGATCACCAGAGAGATGACGGAGCTTACCTCAGGCACCAAAGCCCTTAAAAAGATGAGAGAGCAGGCAAAACGAAAAGGTTGATCATTATATCTGAAATAAGAAAATGTTAGGAGATTAAGCAAATGGCAGGCTCAGTCCCGGAAAATGTAAAAACGGAAAATGCAAACAGTGAAGAGATAATACTTAAAAAAGGAACCGTAGAGGGCGTAAACGGTCCCGTTGTGGATGTGGCTTTCAAGAAGGGTGAGCTTCCCAAGCTCAGGGAAGAGCTTTATGTAATACTTGGAAAAGAAAAGAAATGCATGGAGGTTGCCCAGCACTTAAGCGGCGGAATGGTACGCTGTCTTATGCTTGGCTCAAGCGAGGGACTCCACAGGGATATGGAGTGTATTGCTACAGGAGCTCCGATATCCGTGCCCGTCGGTGAAGCCGTACTTGGCAGGCTTTTCAATGCCTTGGGAGAAGCTATTGACGGAAAAGGAGATATACCCGATTCCGTTCAGAGAGAAAGCATTTACCGTCCGGCTCCTTCATATGCGGAAAGAAAGAACGCAGAGGAAATTCTGGAAACGGGCATAAAGGTCATAGACCTTCTGGCTCCCTATGCAAAAGGCGGGAAGATAGGACTTTTCGGAGGTGCCGGCGTAGGAAAGACCGTGCTTATCCAGGAGCTTATACACAACATAGCGACCGAGCACGGCGGATATTCCGTATTCACCGGAGTAGGTGAGCGAAGCAGGGAAGGAAACGACCTCTGGACGGAGATGCAGGAGAGCGGCGTAATAAGCAAGACCGCGCTTGTTTTCGGACAGATGAACGAGGCACCCGGCGTCCGTATGAGAGTGTCCCTCACAGGACTCAGGATGGCGGAGTATTTCAGGGATAATTCCCATAAGGATGTCCTGCTGTTTATTGACAATATCTTCCGTTTCATACAGGCGGGCAGCGAGGTTTCGACACTTCTCGGGAGAATGCCTTCAGCCGTAGGTTACCAGCCTACACTTGCAAATGAGCTGGGAGAGCTTGAGGAAAGGATCGCTTCTACACAGAACGGTTCGGTTACCTCGGTACAGGCTGTTTACGTGCCTGCCGACGACCTGACAGACCCTGCACCTGCTACTACCTTCGCACATCTTGATGCTACTACGGTATTAAGCCGAAAGATAGCCGAGATCGGCATATATCCGGCAGTTGACCCGTTAGAGTCGTCTTCAAGGCTTCTTGAGCCGGAAAATGTCGGCGAGGAACATTACAATACCGCAAGACGTGTACAGGAAACACTTCAGCACTATAAGGAATTACAGGATATCATAGCCATACTTGGAATGGATGAGTTAAGTGACGAGGACAAGATAACGGTTTACCGTGCAAGAAAGATACAGCGTTTCCTGTCACAGCCCTTCAGCGTGGCGGAGAAATTTACCGGCGTGGAAGGAGTCTATGTTCCGTTAAGCGAGACGATAAGGGGCTTCAAGGCAATACTTGACGGAGAGCTTGATGATTGTCCGGAGGCTGCATTCTTCAATGTCGGGACTATCGAGGATGTCAGGGAAAAGGCGAAAACACTGGGAGGATGATCGATGAGCAACACATTCCATTTGGAGATCCTTTCTCCGGAGCGGCCATTCTATGAAGGCGACTGTATATCGGTTGTGCTTCCGATAAGCGACGGAATGATAGGTGTTATGGCCAATCATCCCGCAATGACGGCGGTCCTGGGTGACGGAGAGGTAAGCTTTACGCTGCCTGACGGGGAAAAACGCAGATGTATCATCTCAAAGGGTATGTTCGATATTTCAAAGAATGATGCAAGACTCCTCTGTCAATCGGCCATTTCGCCCGGCGAAGAGGAAGAGGAGCTTAAAAGAAGAAGGCAGTATGAGGAAACGATCGAGGAAGAAGAAAGAAAAGCAAGGGTTGACTTCATGAAAACACAGGTGGCTATAGCCAAGGCTGTAAACACGCTTAAACCCAAGGACAGAAATCAGGCTGCAAATAAAATACAATAAATAATGACACAGGAGGAAGTGTAATGGGTAAGAAATCAATCAAGGAGAACAAGAACATTTATCAGCTGTGCCGTGAGAAATGCGAGTTTACCAGACAGAAGGCAAGCGAATCCATGGTATTTATGTCGGACGACAGGATCGAGAAGATAGAAAGCGGTAAGACGCTGCCGCATCCCGATGAGATACTTGCAATGGCTGAGTGCTACAAGGCTCCCGAATTGTGTAATTTCTTCTGTGCTAAAGAGTGTCCCATAGGACAGACTCATGTTGCAGAGCTGAAGCTCCAGGATCTTTCTCAGATCATACTTGAGATGATAGCATCCCTTAATGCTATGAACAAGGAAAAGGAGCGCCTCATAGAGATCACTGCGGACGGAGAGATTTCCGATGATGAGCTCCGTGATTTTAACAATATAAAGAACCAGCTTGACAGGATTTCGGTATCTATCGAAACCCTTAAGCTCTGGGTAGATAAAACAATAGCCGCCGGAAAGCTTGATAAGACAATATCGTTCCGTCAGCTTTGATGTTGGTAAAATAGCTGATAATTTGTTTACCGGGAGACCTTTATTATGTTCTCACCCGGTTCCCTTTTTGAATAAAAAGCCTCAAGCTGCCTGATCACTACCGCCTTCGGCCTTATGAAATGCCGATCGTGGCTGATCAGGCATTTTTCTGCTTTTAAGGATTTTAAAACGGCTATCTGCTGCTGCAGCTTCATGACATTGTATTCTGCCCATTCCTCACCGGTCTCCGCATTTTTCCTGATCCTGCAATATGTGGAATCTCCAAGGAAAAGATATTCGTCATCTACGGACAGAGCAAGGGAACCCTTGGAATGCGAAGACGGCATGGGGATGATCTCAAGCTTTAACGGAGCGCCTGAAGGAGTCTCGTCTTCAATCAGCAGCGGCTCTGTAACGATCGTGCCGTCGGGAAGGTATTTCTCCGTGCTCTTTCCTATATAAAGCTTCTCAAATGCGGGTCTTTCGTAGGAAATGCTGATCTCGTCATCGTCACGGACATCGGCGTCTCCTTTTTTATGTTTTGTGAGCCACCACGTATGATCTGCGTGGAAGTGCGAGATGACCAGCTGCATCCTGCCGTTTAGCGAATGAAGGAAATCAAGGCATTCGGGCGTGCTTCCGACATCGTACAGATAGGTGCTCTTTTTTCCCCTTATAATACCCACATCCCCCGAGATAGGCATCTCACAGCAGGGAATGTAGGATATGTGATCGTTTATGTTTTTTATCATAAGGCAGCCTCGCCGCCGTTTTGCGAACCCTGTATGAATTTTGTCTCATGAGGTACTTCGTCTATCGTCCAGTTGTCGGTATCGGGTATTTCGCCCTTTACAAGATTGGGTCTTGTCTTGGGACGTTCCGCAAGTACAAGCTTTTCACGGATGGCTGCGGTTTCCTTGTCATCGGAAGAGCCTTTTCTGACAACGACCGTGGTTCCGGGAGCTACATTGTAGTAGATCCATCTTGCGTCGGGAACAGTGAGGCGGATGCATCCGTGCGATACGGCTTTCCCGAGGTTATCATAAGATGTATCGGTATAATCCTTAGCGTTAAACGAAGTATAGAGGATTGAATGGAAATATATCCTGCCGGTAAGGATACTCCAGTACTGACCGTAACAGTTGGTTTTGTTGAAGTGTTCATAGCGGAGTCTGTAGTTCTCCATTTTGAAGGTGCCGGTAGGAGTGGGGGTGCTCGAAGCGCCTACTCCGCAGAGCATGTATCTTACGGGACGTGTGTATTTACCGTTCTCGTCCTTTGTGTATGCCATAACAACCTTATGATAAAGATCGACGATGATCTTATAGGTGCCCGCTTCGGGCATGGCTGTGAGCTCGTCATATATGCCGTTATCTCCGACAAGCTCCTCAAAGCTCATGTTTACGGTCGGGGCAAGGTCTGAAAATGTAGGATCTTCTATATCAAGGATGTTCAAATATACTTCGACTTCACATGTATATGTTTCACCGTTCTCGCAAAGACAGGAGATTACCGCGGTTCCTTTCTTACGGGCAGTAACAGTGCCGTCTGCGTCAACCTTTGCTATTTTTGTTGAAGAAGAACTGAACGAAACAGCCTTGGTGCCCTTTACCTTAAGCTTGAAGGAGTTGCCCTTCCTGATCCTCTTTGATATTGTTGTAAGACCTGCCGACTTTACCTTTACAAGGCATTCATATCTTATGCCTTCGCAGTCAGCGTATATGTAAACATAACCTGCGCTTATGCCTGTGACATGTCCCTTGCTTACTGTAGCAATGTTTTTGTCGGATGATGACCATTTGATCTTTCCTTCGACTCCGTTCAGTTCCAGATCGAAGGTCTTGCCGACATACAGTACCTTTTTTGTGTAATTAAGTCCGGGCTCATCGGAAGGTGCAGATGTGTCTTCGAGATCTGTCTCAGTTCCTTCACCGGATTGTGTAACGGTTTCCTCTCCGGAAAGTGAAACGGTTTCCGTTAATGTCCCGGATGCTGTTTTGTTTTTTGACTTCTTGGCAAAGACATCCTGTGTACAGGGAAGTATCAGGGATATTGCCAGGGCGGCTATTAAAACTAAAGCTGTTTTCTTGAACATTGTTATATCCTCGTTTACAATGATTGTACAGACTATAGGCATGAAATAAAAACCATCATTGCCCGCATTAAAACGTCAAAGACCATAATAGCACATTTTATTATGTTTGACAACTGTTTTAGAAGGTTACGGCAAGAATTGGGCTAAGTTAGCATTTTTTACTTGCTTTTTTCCAAAAGAAGTGGTATTGTATCTCTGTTAAAAATCTTCAGGGTTGGGTGCAATTCCCTACTGGCGGTATAGTCCGCGTGCCCAAGGGCTGACCCGGTGCAACTCCGGGACCAACGGTCAGAGTCCGGATGAAAGGAGAAAGATATGAATCTGTTTTTGGTAGCCGAACAGGCTGCAGAGGTAACAAAAGCGGCAGAGAAAGCCGCTGAAACAACAAAACAGTCTCCTACATTCTGGGAGACGGCAGCAGAAAATATTGTATATCTGCTTGTGTTTTTCGGTATCATTGTTGCTATGTTCGTCATAGCGTTCGTGCTGGAAAAGCTTTTCACCAAGAATAATGCCGGATCGGAAAAGGAAAAATTCTTTACCACCAAGAAAATGGCGGTGATAGGAGTTCTTTCAGCTATGGCGGCTGTGCTCATGGTTTTGGATTTCCCCATTCCCTTTATACCGGGCAGCATATACAAGTTTGACTTCAGTGAGCTTCCCGTTATGATCGGAGCATTTGCTTACGGTCCTGCAACGGGCGTGGTCATGGAGTTCATGAAGATACTCATCAAGCTGCTCATTAAAGGAACGTCGACCGCATTTATCGGTGAACTTGCAAACTTTGTGGTAGGCTGCAGCTTCATTATCCCCGCTGCGGTTATATATTTCAACAACAAGACGAAAAAGAGAGCCATCGTTGCATGCGTTGTCGCAACCGTTAGCATAACGGTATTCAGCATGATATTTAACTGGCTGTACCTGATCCCCGCATTTATCAAATTCTTTACGGAGCAGGGACGTACAACGACCATGGCGGATATAGTCAAGCTCGGTACAAAGGCAAATTCCATGATATCGGATGAAACCACATTTATCCTGCTTGCCACCGGTCCGTTCAACCTGCTGAAAGGTATAGCGGTTTCGATAGTGACAATGGTTGTATACAAGCCGTTAAGCCGGTTTATGAAAAGTAAGGGACAGAACAAGTAAAAGGAAAGAGAAAGATGAGTTTAAAGCTTAAAGAAAAGACAGATGATGAAGTTGAAGTAAAGAAACAGGAAGCGCCCAAAAGATCGGGCAGATCGATAGCTGAGCTGGCTTCGCTTTCAACTCTCTCAAAAGAAGAACTTGCGGAAGCAAACGAAGACGAAGATGCATTGGAGACAGACGTTGATGACGAATACGACGGGGACAATATAGAAAATCCTGAAGATGATCCCGATGAATATTCAGAAGAGACGGATGAGGAAGAGACCGAAAAAAAGCCCGGGGATGATAACGATCCTCCAATGGAGCATTACGGAAAGCAGCTTACCTTTGCCGGAAAGCCTACGCCGGAGGATGTATTCAGGTTTATGTTCCACCATACCTATTGCAGTATCGTCGGAGTATTTGCCATTCTTATAGTTATTGCTTCGGTAGTTATGTCTGTATGGAGCTTTACGAAGGGTGAGAACGTCCAGGGCGTAATATTCATAGCAATATTCCTTTTCTTTATCATAAACAGTCCTCTGAGCCTCAAAAAAAGGTCAAAGGCACAGTCACAGAACATGTGCACAGAGGAAGGTACGATCACTTATACATTCAGCGAGGCCGGGTTTGACATGACAAGGCAGACTGAGTACGCTGCATATAAGTACGACCGTATCATGAAAGTCATCAACGGTAAGACAGCTTATTACATATATCTCGGAAAGATGAGGGCATTCCTTGCTCCTAAGGCCGATCTCGGTGAGAATGAGGAGATTTTCCTTCAGCTTATGAGAGAAAACGTTAAGAATTTTAAAGGATGATCATAAATCCGACATGTGGACTTTAGACCCGTGTTTCTTTGCTTAATGCAGGGAACACGGTTTTTTTTCGCGATAAGCCCAGCCCTAAAGTGCAAGCTCCGCAAGAAAATATTTATTGCTATTATTCTGTAATAATGATATGATAAAAAGTGGACAGTTTTACGATAATGATACATTTGGCGGGATTAAAAATGATAAAAGAAACATTTTCGGATAAAGAAACATTTGAATACGGGTACGAACTTGGGAGTAAGGCATCCGCAGGTGACATATTCTGCCTTGACGGGGATCTCGGAACAGGGAAAACCGTTATCGCCAAAGGCATAGCAGCGGCTCTCGGAGTAAAGGAGCCTGTCAGCAGCCCGACATTTACTGTTATAAAAGAATATACGGACGGAAGGCTTCCGTTTTACCATTTTGATGTATACAGGATAGAGGATCCTTCGGAGATGGAAGAGATAGGCTATGACGACTATTTCTTCGGAAACGGGGTAACGGTTATTGAGTGGTCCGACATGATAAAGGAGATTATACCGTCAAATGCCGTGAAGCTCAGGCTGAAAAAGGACGCCTCGAAGGGCTTTGATTACAGGTGTATTGAGATGACATATGGAAAGCTTTAGTTAGAAATTGTTACCGAGGAAACGCTGAAGGCGTTTTCGAGGTGACTTTGACTAGAAAATCAGATATCAGAGGACGGATCTCATGAATATTTTAGGAATAGAAAGCTCGGGACTTACCGCTTCGGCTGCGGTCATGACTGACGGAAGGCTTATTTCGGAATATACCGTAAACAATAAGAAAACACATTCGCAGACACTGCTTCCCATGATCTCGGAAGTGATGAAATCCGCAGGTCTTGAGACAAAGGATTTGGACTGCATAGCCATATCAAGGGGACCGGGTTCCTTTACCGGACTCAGGATAGGCTCAGCTACGGCAAAGGGACTGGGACTTGCACTTGATAAAAGAATTGCAGAGGTTTCAACACTTGAGGCATTGGCTTATAACCTGTCGGAAGCAAAGGACTGCATACTCTGTCCCATAATGGACGCAAGGAGGCAGGAGGTTTATACAGCCGCCTATGAAGTTGCGGAGAGCGTTGCAGGTAATAGTGAAGCTAATGCAAACGAGGCGGATGCGGCAGCCCGGATATGGCCTTTAAAAACAGTCATCCCGGAAAAGGCATGTCCTCTTGACGAGCTTTTAAGAGAGCTTGAGGGGCTTAACAGGAAAGTTTTGTTTAACGGTGACGGTGTTCCGGTTTATGCGGAATATATAAAGGAAAATTTCAAAGAGGAATATGCTTTTGCTTCAAACAGCCTGCTTTTGCAAAGGGCGGCTTCGGTTGCGGCACTCGGTACAATAATCTGTGAGACGGGGAAAACCGTTGATGCTGATGCACATGTACCGGTATACTTAAGAAAATCCCAGGCTGAACGGGAACTTGCAGCGAAAGGATGAAGCCCTAACGGCAGATTTATGATGAATGATATAAATTTAACAACGCGTCTTATGACAGACGGGGATATTGATGCTGTCATGAAAATAGAAGAGGAAGCCTTCAGCGATCCGTGGTCTGTCGGACAGTTCGAGGCCATCCTAAAAGGGAATACCCAGACTGTTCTTATTGCGGAAAGAGACGGAGAACTCCTGGGGTTCGGCGTGGTCATGATCGTGCTCGACGAATGCGAGATCCTGCGGATAGCCGTAAGGAAAACGGGCAGAAGAGAAGGAACAGGGTATCATCTGCTTGAAAAGATGCTTGAGCTTGGAAAGGACAAAGGGGCCGGGATGTTTTATCTCGAAGTAAGAGCCTCGAATGAGCCTGCAAGAAAGCTCTATGAGAAGACCGGTTTTTCGAAAACGGGACTCAGGAAGGATTATTATTCGAATCCGACGGAGGACGCAGTCCTAATGAGCCTTGTACGGCCTCTGATTTAATCGACAACCATAATGGTAAACAAGATCCTTCGGACATATGACAGTAAAACATTTTCAGAAAGGTTAAAATATGTTGGATTTATGCTTACTCGGTACCGGTGGCATGATGCCGCTGCCTTACAGGAGGCTGACGGCACTTATGACACGGTACAACGGAAGCAGCCTGCTTATCGACTGCGGTGAGGGAACCCAGGTGGCGATAAGGGAAAGAGGCTGGAGCTTTCACGATATAGACACTGTGTGCTTTACACATTTTCACGGAGATCACATAAGCGGTCTGCCGGGGCTTCTGCTCTCGATGGGGAACGCGGAGAGAACGGAACCGGTAACACTGATCGGTCCCAAAGGACTGGAGAGAACGGTAAATGCATTGAGGGTGATAGCGCCCGAGCTTCCGTTTGAGATAAAGTTCATAGAACTGAATGATACAGTGTGTGAGTATTCCATGTGCGGATACAGGATAAAAGCGTTCAGAGTTAATCACAGGGTTACCTGCTACGGATACAGCATCATGATAGACCGTGCGGGAAAGTTTGATCCCGAAAAAGCCGCAGCAAACAATGTTCCGATGAAGGCCTGGAGCAGGCTGCAGAAGGGTCAGGTTGTGGAACTGGACGGGATCGAATATACACAGGACATGATCCTCGGTCCCGAAAGAAAGGGTATAAAGGTAACGTATTGTACGGATACGCGTCCTGTCGGCATCATCTCGGAGATGGCAGCAGGCTCGGACATTTTCATATGTGAAGGCATGTACGGAGAGGATGACAAGGACAATAAGGCAGTAGAACATAAGCACATGACATTTGCCGAAGCGGCGGGACTTGCGGCATCGGCAGATCCGAGACCTGACGAGATGTGGCTTACCCATTACAGCCCGTCACTTGTCAACCCTGCAGAATATGTCGGTAAGATCAGGAAAATATTCCCGAACGCCATCGCCGCAAAGGATTTGAGAACTGTCACACTTAACTTTAAGGATGAAGAAATATGAATATTAAAAAGACGAAAACCAGCCCGGTAGGGACGATAGTATTTCTGGTAATCCTGTCAGGCGTGATCATAGGATTATATATCATGCTGACAAGAGACAACGGGAAAGAAGAGGCTACGGAAATACCTTCGGAATTAACGGAAGCAGAAACACTGATCAGAAAAGACCTGGTAAAAAACTATCCGGCAACGCCGCGTGAAGTACTGAAAATCTATTGCAGGATAACGAAGTGCCTGTATAATGATGAGCTTACCGACGAACAGATAGAAAAGCTTGTTTCCAAGCTCAGAGACCTTTATTATCCGGATCTGCTTGCTATCAACAGTGAGGATCAACAGGTGGAAGCGATAAAGAATGAACGGGAAAAATATAAGAAGGAAAAGAAATCTATATTTGATTACTGGATAGATTCTACCGAAAATATCGAATATATTGAGACCAAATTCGGAGAAACCGCGATAATAAATATGTCGTTTACCGAACAGGGTTCCGGAATGAAGAAGGTCTACGAAAAATTCAGTATCGTTAAAGATGCCGACAAAAAGTGGAAGATAGCCGCCTTCAAGGAAATAAAGGACGAGTCAACCATCACCGAGGCTGACTGAATCAATCAGTAAATTTTAAATCAGGAAGTGTGAAAAATGGGTAAGGATGTTTTGATACTTGCAATTGAATCTTCGTGCGATGAGACCGCGGCTGCCGTAGTCAAGAACGGCAGGGAGGTTCTTTCTAATACGATTTATTCTCAGATAGACCTTCATACGCTGTACGGAGGCGTTGTGCCGGAGATAGCATCAAGAAAACATATAGAAAAGATCAATCAGGTGATTAAAACATCGCTTAAGGATGCAGGTGTCACAATTGACGATATCGATGCGATCGGAGTGACCTACGGGCCCGGACTTGTCGGGGCACTTCTGGTCGGTGTGGCTGAGGCAAAAGCCATAGCATATGCAACCGGCAAACCGCTGGTCGGAGTACATCACATTGAAGGGCACATAGCGGCAAATTATGTTGAACATAAAGAGCTGGAGCCCCCGTATCTCTGCCTTGTCGTATCCGGCGGACATACACATCTCGTAAAAGTTAACGGATATGCGGAATATGAGATAATCGGACGAACCCACGACGATGCGGCGGGTGAGGCATTTGATAAAGTAGCCAGAGCCATCGGACTCGGATATCCGGGCGGGCCGAAGGTTGATAAGGTTTCGAAGACCGGCAGAAAGGATGTATTGGCATTTCCAAGAGCCCATATCGAAGGCTGTCCTTATGATTTCAGCTTCAGCGGCCTTAAATCGGCAGTGCTTAACTACCTTAATTCTTGCAAGATGAAGCAGACGGCGGGACATGTCGAAGAAGAGCCAAAACAGGGAAAAACTGTTTACGAAACAGTTTTTTCAGGTAATGACATGATAGATGAGGAACAGGGAGTGACGGTCGCAGATGTGGCAGCGTCTTTCCAGGAAGCAGTAGTAGATGCGCTTGTCAGCAAAACAATGGCAGCCGCAAAAGATTTCGGATATACCAAAATCGCCATGGCAGGCGGAGTTGCATCAAATTCGGCGCTCCGTGCCGGAATGAAGGCAGCCTGTGAAGCAAACGGATATACGCTGTATTATCCGTCACCGATACTCTGCACCGATAACGCCGCCATGATCGGATGCGCCGCATATTACGAATACATTTCCGGTACACGGCACGGTCTCGACCTGAACGCCGTCCCGAACCTGAAGCTCGGGGAACGTGCATGATCAAGTCGGAGGAACGGTTCAAATGGCAAAAAGATTTTCAGCTATAATTGTTGCGGCAGGAGCAGGAAAGAGGATGAACAGTACTGTGAAAAAACAGTACATCGAACTTAATTCGCATCCAATTCTAAGCCTGACCCTGAAAGCGTTTGAAAAAAGCAATGCAGACAATGTGATCGTGGTCACCGGAAAAGATGAAATTGCTTATGTCAGGGAAGAGATAGTACGGAAATACTGTTTAAAAAAGGTTACGGCTATATGTGCCGGCGGTGCTGAGAGATGCGACTCTGTATACGAGGGATTAAAACAGGTACTAAAAGGAACGTCAGGGAGTGATGTTGCCGAAAACTATATTCTGATACATGACGGCGTGCGTCCTCTGGTTACGCCGGAGCTTATAAATTCCTGTATCGAAAATGTGGTAAAATACGAGGCTTGTATCCCGGGTGTGCCCGAAAAGGATACAGTTAAGGAAGCGGATGAGAACATGGATGTATCGCATACTCCCGACAGGAAAAAGATGTACCGCATCCAGACCCCGCAGTGCTTTAGCCTTTCGCTGATAAAAGAGGCTTTTGAGAAGTTTTATGAGGAAGCGGCCCATAACGGGTCTTCAGCATCAAAGGCAATAACCGATGATGCCATGCTGGTAGAAAAATACACAGGGCATAAGGTGAAGATAGTTCCCGGAGACTATAGAAACATCAAGATAACCACACCGGAAGATATAGGACTTGCAGAGCATTATATGAACATAGGGGAAAGTATCGATAATGGCAGATAAAGAAATATATTCGAAATTTGAATTGGGTGACATGCTGGTCATTTTCATAAAAGATAACCGGAGCGGAAGTGTAGGTTACACGCTTTTGCCGGCAGGCTATGACGACAGGATAAATCTTGAAGGATGGTGGAGCGTGGAGCCGGCAGTGCAATGCAAGTTTATCGGTGACAACTATCCGGATGGTTTTATACACGGACATTCCATGAAGAACAGCCAGTCCTCGAACGACATGAAATTCATAGCTCAGAGGGTGGAAAATATTTCGAAGGACGGTTATATAACCGCAGATACAGGAAGCGGCAACAGAGCAGCAGGCATTCAAAGGATCATTACGGAATACGAAAGAAGAAATATTAAAATATCTTCTGTTATAGAATATATCGGGGGCACTGAATACATTAAAGCCTATTCGATTTTTGAATCGGATTCAAAGGAAAAAGAGACTTTAGAGATGGCGTCCTCTTTTAATATCTGCGCCTTCCCGGTTACGGGTAAGGGACTTAGGCAGAAGGACCTTGTGCTTCACCGAATGAAAAGCAAGTGGAGCATGGAAGGAAAGCTTGAAAGCAGGAGCTTCCTTGATATGGAGCTTGAACCTGCGTGGCTGCGTATAGGCGCGTCGAGCGAAAGATTCGGTGAGGTGGGTTCCATGCCCGTGAGAAGGTATTTCCCATGGATGGTAGTGACTGATAGGGGAGAAAAAACAGGAGCTTCTTCACAGGGTAACGGGAAAGAGTCAAGCGGATATTCAATCGGAGCCCAGCTGTACATGAATTCATCATGGCAGATGGAGGTCTATAACAGGGACGAGAAAAATTCACTCTCGGGCGGTATAGCCGACAGGGAGTTCGGGCACTGGATGAAGGAATTGAAGCCGAAAGAAAGCTTTGTTACTCCCGAAGCAGTACTTACAGTTTGTAAAACAGGAGTCGGGTCCAACATTTTTACCGGGTGCGATGAAAATTACGGAATAACCTTAAACAGTGTTGATGAGGTGAGTCGGAGACTTACATCCGCTCAGCTTATAAATCTGGAAAACGTACCGGAGTCCGAAAAAGAACTGCCGATCATATTCAATGAGTACTGCACCAGCTGGGGCAACCCGGATGAGAAGGAAATGGAAGCCATAGCCGAGCGTCTCAAAGGCCATGGTATAAAGTACTGCGTAATAGACGCGGGCTGGCACGTCAAGGACGGAAACGACTGGTCCGATATCGGAGACTGGATCACAAATAAGAACAAATTCCCCAACGGCCTTAAAAAGACGGCCGATAAAATAAGGGAATGCGGGATGATACCCGGGCTTTGGTATGAAATGGAAGTGGTCGGAAAGGATTCCGACATGTTTAAAAATGAGGATATGCTCCTGAAACGTGACGGGATACCGATACAGACCATGTTCCGGAGATTCCTCGATATGAGAAAACCCGAAGTTATAGATTACCTTACAGAACGTGTTATCAATAACCTGAAGGACAACGGTTTCGGATATCTGAAGGTTGATTACAACGATAATCTCGGGATCGGATGCGACGGTGCGGAGTCCCAGGGAGAAGGCATGAGACAGAGCCTCGAGGCATCAAGAGATTTCTTTAAAAAGATAAGAAAAGAAATCCCGGAAATAGTCATAGAAAATTGTTCCTCGGGAGGTCATCGTCTTGAACCTTCGATGCAGGCGGTAACTTCGATGGCATCATTCTCCGACGCGCACGAATGGCAGGCAATCCCTGTGATCGCAGCAAATGTAACCCGTGCGATACTTCCGGCCCAGAGCCAGATTTGGGCAGTGCTCCGGGCAAAGGATGATGAAAAAAGACTGTATTATTCTCTCTCAAATACATTCCTTGGGAGAATGTGCCTGTCCGGCGACATGAGTACGATATCCGAAGAACAATTTAAAATCGTAGATGAAGCCATAGCTTTTTATAAGAAATGCGCTCCGGTCATAAAGCACGGGAGAAACTTCCGTTACGGACCTTATCAGAACAGCTATAATGAGCTAAAAGGCTGGCAGGTTGTAGTAAGAGCCGCTGAAAACGGCGACACAAAGAACGTTTCTGTATCACCCAAGGCAGTTATAGTGGTAAACACTTTTGCCATGGAAGGAAAAGATACGATAGAAATAGAATTGCCCGAGGCTGTTCTTGGAAGCAATCCGAATATCGAGCCGGCATGCGAATGCTTCAAACGTAAAGGCATAGGAGTTGAGCTTGACGGACGTCGCCTGACGATTACCGGTCTGTCAGATTTTGACGGCGCGGTGATATTGTTGTCCTGATGGCTTTAATCATAGTGAGATAATTATTTGGATTTTTGACAAGATACTTCTAAAAAAATTGTTTCTTTAACTTGCCGGTAACTTGCAGAACAGGATGTTTATGAAAGAATAATCCCGAAAAACAAAGGAAATTTAACTTGCCGGTAACTTGCAGAACAGAATGTTTTTGAGGAAAAAATATCGAAATATAGGGAAATTTAACTTGCCGGTAACTTTCACGGAAAGGTTTTATAAAATGATAGGGGAAAGGTTTTTATGTTACCATCCATACTTTCAAAACAGTTAGAGAAAAGAATAGGGTATATATAGAGACGACATAAAATAGATTATATTAGGAATATGAAGAGGAGGTCACCATGTTTGAACCCACATTTGAATCGTTAAGAACATATAAATGCCCTGAATGGTTCAGGGATGTGAAATTCGGCATATGGAGCCACTGGGGACCACAGTCTGTACCTATGTGCGGAGACTGGTATGCACGGAACATGTACATACAGGGAACCGACCAGTATGAGTATCATCTTCGTACCTACGGACACCCTTCGAAGTTCGGATTTAAGGACATCTGTGCTCTCTGGAAAGCGGAAAAGTTCGATCCCGATGTATTGATGGAAAAATACTATAAGGCAGGAGCAAGGTATTTTGTTGCTCAGGCATCGCATCATGACCACTTCTTTAACTTCAAGTCGAAATATAACCGCATGAACAGTGTGGAGGTGGGACCGCATAAGGATATATGCGGTCTGTGGAAAGCAGCCGCAAAGAAATACAATATGCCCTTTGGCATGACGGAGCATCTGGGAGCATCATTCTCCTGGTGGCGCTCGAATAAAGGCTGCGATACTTATGGACCGTACGCGGGCGTACCTTACGACGGCAATGACCCTGCCTACAGGGATTTTTATCATGATAACTATGAGCATGTTACTAAGCCCGGTGAGGACGACAGCAAGTGCATATGGCTCACGAAAAATGAGAAGTTCCATGAGTACTGGCTGAATGTCATGAAGGAAATCATAGATAACTATCAGCCGGATCTTCTATATTCCGACAGCTGGCTGCCGTTTGAAGAAGAAAACAATCTGGAGGACAAGAACGATAATCTCTACAGGTACGGCTTAGAGGCAGTAAGCTACCTGTACAATACTGCAGAAAAGCTCTATGGGGAGAATAATGCAGTGTATACCCAGAAGCACCGCGACGAAAGGATATACCGTGTTGGCGTGCTTGATATGGAGAGAAGTCAGCTGCCTGACATCAGCCCCGTACCGTGGCAGTCCGAGACTTGCATAGGCGGCTGGTTTTACGATAAGAAAGCACATTATAAGACGCCGAGACATATCATAGATATCCTGATTGACAGCATAGCGAAAAACGGAACCCTGCTCCTCAATATCCTGCAGCGTCCGGACGGGACCATAGATGAACAGGCTGAATGGATACTTGATGAGCTTGCAAAATGGTTCAGCGTTAACAATGAGGCGGTATATAGTACAAGACCTTACAGGGTATCTGGAGAAGGACATTCACATGTCATCATAGAAGGCTTCAGGGAGGATCAGGTAGACTGGCAGGAGGATGACTTCCGTTTTGTACAGAAGGACGGATGCATATATGCCTTCATCATGAAGGGCAATCACTCAAAAACCGCTGTCATCAAGTCACTTACCCCGGAAGAAAAAGTACAGAGCATAGAGTACCTCGGAGCAGGCCCTGTAAACTATGTACAACATGCAGGAGTACTTGTCATAGACTTGCCTGAAAGAAAAGACACCGGCATGCCCGGAGTGCTGAAAATAAAGCTGTAATCGGAGTGATTTAAAAACAAAAAAGCAATTTACAATGTACTAACAATGTGTTATATTGTTAGTACAAAGGAGGCGATGTTATGAGTACTATAACAGTAAGAGTAGATGATAATATAAAGAAAGAAGCAGGTAATGTGTTTCAGAGTGTAGGGCTTGATATGTCGACGGCTATAAATATTTATCTTCGTCAGGTAATCCTGCATAAAGGTATACCTTTTCCTGTTACTGCCGAAATTCCGAATGCTGTAACACTAAAGGCGATAAAAGACGCTGAAAACGGTGAGATGGTATCGTTCTCTTCCATAGATGAACTTATGGAGGATTTGAATGATTAAAGAAATAAAGCGAACTGCACAATTCAAGAAAGATTATAAGAAGGCAATAAAAAACGGATGCAAAGAAGCGGATTTTAGAGAAGTACTACTATAAACTTGTAATACAGAAAGGAGATTTTTTATGAAAAACTTATGGAAAAGGATTAAAAGCACGGCGAACGAAATTTTTGTACTGTTTCTGCTTCTGTTAAAGTACAATCCCCTGGTTATCATAATCCCGGGCGTAGGGATCATATGCATTATCGCATTGATAATCGCACATAAGAAAAAGAAGAAGAGAAAGCAAAAAGAATATAAAGAACAAGGAGAAAAGTAAAGATGTACTATACAAATGTTTTGGATCTGATCGGAAACACTCCTCTTATCAGTTTGGAGCAGACAACAGGATTACAGTTATATGCTAAAGCAGAATTCTTAAACCCGGGCGGAAGTATAAAGGACAGGATAGCTCTCAATATGATCGAGGAAGCGGAAAAGGACGGGAGATTAAGACCCGGTATGACTATCATAGAGCCGACGTCCGGCAATACAGGTATCGGGCTTGCATTATGCGGCGTCAGGAAGGGCTATCGGGTTATTATCGTTATGCCTGAAAACATGAGCGAGGAACGTAAGAAAATCATAAAAGCTTTAGGGGCTGAACTGGTTCTGACGGATCCTAAACTAAGTATCGGCGGTTCTGTAGATAAGGCGTTGGAGATAGCAGCTTCTTCGGAAGACTACTTCGTACCTCAACAATTTCAGAATCCCGCAAATCCGAGGATGCATTACAAGACTACTGCTGTAGAATTAACGGAACAGCTCGGGAAAAAGATAGATGTCTATGTATCCGGTATAGGCAGCGGCGGAACGCTGCAAGGCGTGGCAGAATATCTGCTTGAAAGAAATCCTGAATGTAAGATAGTTGCCGTTGAGCCCAAAAATGTTTCGGCTCTTCTCGGAGATGAGCCCGGACTGCATCAGATACAGGGAATAGGAGACGGTTTTATTCCCGATATACTTGATACTTCCATCATCACGGATATAGTGGAAGTATCGGATGAAGATGCCATAAACACGGCCCGTGAACTGGCTCGCGTTCAGGGACTATTGGTAGGTACATCATCGGGAGCCAATGTATGGGCAGCCAAGAAGATGGCGGAAAAATATGGGAAGGATATGACTATCGCTACTATGTTGCCTGACCGGGCAGAAAGATACTTTAGTACATCGCTTATCTAAAACATTATCCCGGGTGTCGGACAAAGGCAGCAGTGTTTGGTAACGATAAGGACGGTTTTGACAAGACAGGAGTAAAGAACAGCATGAAATCGATATTGAATTATAAGAAACCGTTGTTTTGGATCATAGTCGTGGTATTGGTAGCAGGCACTGTAATGGGAGTAGTTTTTTTAGCCAATCATAAGGATACTGCGAAGGAAGATAAAGCTGGGACGGAGACTGAAAGTACTACGAATATAAACGGAAACAATGTAGAAAACGGTGACGGGATCATGGTATATTATGATCCGCAGACGAAAACGGTAAATGATATAAATGCTTATAGAACGGGTCCCGGGTTTGAGCCTGCATTGCCTTATGCTCAGGATAAGGAGATTGGTGGGAAATCATACAAATGTACCGATGATAAGGTTACAGTTCCTAATTTAGAGCAGAAGACAAGCCCTTTCAGGTTATTGTTATTTAAAGATGGGACGGTTTCTTATTCTCAGCCGGTGTACAGCAGTCATATCTCGAGTGGTAACTGGAATATAGAGGACAATCTGCTGACGATTATCGAAGGAACAAAGAAAAATTACTTTGACGTAGTAGACGGTGATCTGATCTTTAGGGCAGAAGGTTCATCGGGGTTTAGCAATTTCCCGATTGAAGATGGAACTGTTTTTAAAAGGGAATACAATGTGACAGGTACGGGGATTGTACCATCGGGTTATTTTGAAAATTGATCATGGTCATAGAAAAGACGCAGAGCCAAAGCCCTGCGTCTTTTACTTAAAGCATTATCGTAGCTGTCGAAGCCTTATCTATCTCTGTCCATGTACCGTTAACGTATGCACGTACTGCGTATTTATATTTCTTGCCGGATGAACATTTTGTGATCAAAAGAGTATCCTTCTACATGATCAGCATCTTCTTTTTCATCTGGTTATCCTTCCTTTCTCGTCACGTGGACACAAACGGCTTGATGAATACTTTCCATACTATGACTTTAAGGCTATAATAACAATTTGTCAAGGTTATCCGATTAAAAACGGACAAAAAAATATGCGGCAAAACTTGACACTTTTGCGATTTGTGGCATAATAAAGGATATAACAAAACAGAAGATGCGGAGCATCGTTTTGTTACCGAGGAAACGCTGAAAGCGTTTTCGAGGTGACTTTGACGAAGGAGGAGTTTTTTATGCTGAAAAAACATTCACTTGCAAGAATCTTATTAGCTGTTGTATTGGTATTCTGTTTTGCTTTACCTATAATGCCGTCGGAAGGTACCCGGGCGGCTGCGCTTTCAAATACAAAGGTTCAAAAAAAGCTTCAGAAGAAGATCAAAAACAAACAGTGCAAGTATGCTTTTGCAGACATTGATAAGGATGGTACGGATGAGCTTATAGCTATGTTTGTAAGCGGTAAGTTTGATGAGAAAGGGGACGATACCGAAAAGAACCTTGTTGTTTTCAAGTATAAAAAAGGAAAAGTTTCGGAAATGCTGCGTCTCAATCTTGATACGACCGGATTATATGACAGTGTCGAGTTTAAGGTTTATTATTCCGACACTTGCTATCTGGAGATCATTGAAAATGATTATTTTATAAAGGAAGATATGGTTTATAAGCTCTCGGACGGCACTTTTTCCAAGATATGCAACATGATATATGAAGCCTATGAGATGCTGTATTTGAAAGAGTATTATATTGGAGAGGAAAAGGTTTCGAAAAAGAAGTATACCGAATTTACGAAGCCTCTACTGAAAAACAACATCAAGCTCAAAGTAAAGCAGTCAGACTCAAAGGTTTTAAAAAAGTATGTGAAAGCAAAGCTTAAGGCTGCATTGGCATTTAACATGGAGAATGACTGGAAAGGTTGGGATGTAAAAACCAGTTATTCCGATGTATTTTTTGATGACGGTATAGATGAACTGGTCGTTACGGTTGATCCCGATACGAAATACGTATTGTATATAAACCCGGATTCCGACAGTTTATGGGTTGAATGTGAGAAATTAGTCAATCAGACTGTTCCGGAGGATGTAGCAGAGTATGTTTCAAAGCATTATCCCAAGCTTCTTGAACTTGCGGATAAAGGGTATTTCAGCTTTTCTACAGAGTATAAGAAGAATGCAGAAAAGGACTATATCAGGCTTGGAAGCTGGAATATGAGCTATTGGGATTACGATAATGACGTATATGTTACCGAGCCTGAAAAGACAGAGCTTGAATGGGAAGTACTTGCATACTCGGAAGATGGGAAAAGCGCTCTGGTTATCAGCAAAAATATCATAGAAGAGCGTCAGTACAATACAAAACTCAAGAATGTCACATGGGAAACGTGTTCTTTGAGGAAATGGCTGAATGAGGATTTTTATAAGACTGCATTTACGGAGAAGGAGAGGTCGCTGATAACGCCTGTCATCCACGAAAATGTTGAAGACAAGGTTTTCCTGCTGTCAGACGAAGAGGTTGAGGAATATCTCATAGAGGATGCGGAACGCTCCAAGGATGAGAACAGGACTGCAACGTATAAAAACGGCGAGACAGGATGCTGGTGGCTTCGTTCAATGGGTGTCAGCTATAATGGAGGAGACCCGGACTATTCACCGCTTTATCTGAATGCCAAATACGCTCTCTATGTGGATTATGGCGGAGATTACGAGCCTTGGGGAGAGTCTTTTAAAGTTAATTATTCTACCGGAGTCCGTCCCGTTTTCAGGATTAAACTGACTGACGAGATAATAAAAGAAAACAATCTCACGCCCGGCAACATGGAGGTGCTCTCTCAGCTACTGGTCAAATTCGGAAGCTATAACATACAAAAAGAAGATGACCCCATGGACTATAAATTGGAAGACTTGGAGTGGCAGATCCTTGATTACGATGAAAAGAACAACAGGGTGATGCTTCTTAGCAAGTATATTGTCGAAATGGGGGAATATAACGAAAAGAATAAAAAAATTACATGGGATAAGAGTCCGCTTCGTGAATGGCTTAACGGTTATTTCTATTATGACGCATTTTCTACTTACGAAAGGGCATTGATCAAGCTCACGAATATTAAGAACAATAAGAATCCCATCTATGGCACTGATGGAGGAAAAGATACAAAAGACCATATATTCCTCTTGTCTTTGGAAGAGCTTGAGAAGTATTTCCATGTAGATTTTTCGAGTGAACAACACTACAAAGCTCTTGATTGTTACCGTTATGATGGCGAGTTGGAGTGGTGGTGGCTGCGCTCACCGGGTGTCGGATATCAAAACGATTATTACAAAATGGCAGCCGTGTACGAATATGTTGATGTCGAAGGAAGGCATGTTGACGATCTTATGATGGGTATACGTCCGGTAATGTATATTGACCTGAATTGATCTTATCAACAATAACCGCTTATGTCATAAGAACGGTTTAAGTACCGGGCGCGATAAAAATTGGTTTAGAAGGAGTAAAAATGTCCATTAATGTTAAATCCGTAACCTGTCCTTCATGTGGGGCAAGAGTTAAATATGATGACAGAAACAAAACGACGGTGTGCGAATTCTGCGGTGCAGTCCTCGATATGACGGAGGAGTACGGTGAGAAGAAGGACCGTGAGCGCGACGATATCCAGGATATGCAGATAAAGCACATAATGGATAACATGAACGGTGGGGATGATGCGGTTAAAACAAGGAGAAAACCAGCCGTCGTATGCTTAACCATTGTATGCATACTGATCTTGGGCTGCATTTCGCTAGGGGTTGTCGGTGGGATCATGAAGAAAAATTCCGAGCGTTCCAAAAACGAAGCACAGGAAACGGTTAAGGAGATTAATCCTTTTGATAAGCTTACGATCAAGTTTGACGGTATAAGCGGTGCCGGCAGAGCAAGGCTTTATGATGCAAACGTAAATGCCGTCTCCTCGATAGAAAAGACGACCGGCGATATGGAAAAGCTGAGTAACGGAGATACGATCACCGTAAAGTACGGTAAGGATACGGTTACGCAGAAAAATACAAAGTATGTTCTTACCGAAACTGAAAAGAAATATACCGTTGCGGGACTTAATGAATATGTTACCGATATTACCGCGGTCGGAGAGGAAGATCTTGAGGCATTGAAGAAAAACGCTATACAAAAAGCGGTAACGGAGTGCGATGATTCCGATTTTGCATACATAAAGGACAGTTTTAAGGTGTATGCCGTATATACACTTGTTAAAAAAGATTATTCAAAGCAGATGTCCGTATTTGTCGTTTCTTTTGATTATAACGAGAATGATGAGAAAAAAACGGGATACTTCATGGCAAAGTATTCGAATGCCGAGCATCTTGCAACGGGAGAGTACAAGATCAATTTCTCAACAGATGTATATTCCTTTATGAGGGAAACATATCTTTACGGATTTAACGTAATGTCGGCGCACTCCACATGGGATGCGGTCTATACCGACGTTTATCTGAATAACAAAGCGGAGTGGGATATTTGTGAGAAACTCATGTGACAATGCTTAAAGGAAACGGTGATCACCGATAAGGAAGGAGAAGTGTATGAAGATTTATGATATTTCACAGGAAGTATTTAACTGCAATGTATTCCCGGGGGATCCTCAGCCGGAAAAAATCAGTGTTATGAAGATAAATGAAGGCGCTGTATGCAACCTAACTGCGATCAAGATGTGCGCTCATAACGGAACGCATGTGGATGCACCGTATCATTTTATCGACAGCGGGAAAAAGATCGATGAAGTGTCTATGGAGAGGTTTGTAGGTTTTGCATATGTGACTGAATTCGAGGGAAATATCACCGGAGATGATGCCCGGAAGATGGTAGAAAAAGCAAATAAGGCATTTGCTGAAGAGAATGCACCGTGCATTAAGGTCGAAACGCCCGATAAATGCAGGCGAATACTGGTAAAAGGCAAAGCTGTGGTGACTGAAGAGGCTGCAAAGGTATTTGTCGAGAGTAATCTTCTGTTGTTTGGTAACGAATCTCAGACTGTGGGACCTGAGGATGCTCCCATGGCGGTACACCTTATTATGCTTGGGGCTGAAATAGTGCTTCTTGAAGGGATCAGGCTTGCAGACGTTGAAGAAGGTATTTACTTACTTGATGCCGCACCGATAAACCTGGGCGGAGCTGACGGAGCACCCTGCCGTGCGATACTGATGCAACTGTAAACAGCTTTCTTTATTGTTTTTTGCAATGGACACAGAATATCAAAGAAATACAAAACCACGCAAAAGAAAGTAAAACATTATGGTGATGAAAAGTTTAGGAATTTCAGGAGAAGAATTATGGGATTGACGGACCTTTTTAAGAATAAATATGAAAAGAAGCTGGACGAGATACTGTCCGAGATGCAGATGAACATGAGCAACAATTATAAGGATAACGCCCAGAAAAACCTGGCGGAGTTTGAATCGGCCCTCACAAGGTTTAAGGAGCAAGGCCGGATCAAGGAGAAATCCGCCGCCAAGTATGAAGATACCCTGCAGGTATTCCAAGAAAGATTGAAAGGGTACTCGCATAAAGACCAGAAACCGTACTGGACCAAGGACTGAAATAAAAAAGATCTGACACATATTAAGGTCAGATCTTTTTTAGCGGAGAAAATGGGATTTGAACCCATGCAGCGCTATTAACGCTCTACTCCCTTTCCAGGGGAGCCCCTTCAGCCTCTTGGGTATTTCTCCAAAGAACCTAAATCACCCCGTCACCGGGTCATATAAAAAACGAAAATCTTCTACAAAAGAATGACCACCTGCATTGGTGGTCATTCGATGTTGAAAATCTCGCGGAGAATGTGGGATTCGAACCCACGGTCCCTTACGGGATCACTGGTTTTCAAGACCAGCGCCTTCAACCACTCGGCCAACTCTCCGAACAACACTAAAAGATAATATCATGAAATATTCCGGATGTCAAGTATTTTTTTTAAAACGAAAAATATTTTGTAACGACCGTATAGTATTCATGTCGAAGTTCATTTCCTTAGCCTTCAGCTATCGCGTGCAATATCTCCGGTAGGAGCTGTTTTTTACGGCTCATGACACCCGGCATATCATACACATGATCGGATATCAGGCTGTAAGGCAGATGACTGCCTGCCACAAAATCTGTGGAGAGCAAAACGCTGTGCTCGCGGAGCACATCTGTGATCATGAGGACTGCCCAGTCAAGTTCCTGACGCTTCCTTATATCCTCCAAAGCTTCAATGTACTCAGCCCTGTAATCCTCTACATCTTCCAATGTAGTACATTCGCACTGGCCTATGCCTATCTTCAGATTCTTTTCGCTGTATGTCTTGAAATCCGATTCCACAGCCTCTTTGGGCGCGCGGTTTTTGAGACCTTCCATACATGAGAACATCCTTAGTCCGATCTCTTTCAGATCTTCTCCGATAATCGCGGCAAGCCGATTTGCCGAAGCCACATCTACCGGGGTGGTGGTAGGACTTCTCAGTATCAGTGTATCCGATACAATCCCGGCTAGCAGCATCTTGGCGGAAGCCGTATCCGGAGTTATACCTTCCTGGATATATTTTCTGAACACGATGGTGCAGGTACTGCCAACAGGCTCGGCGTCAATAAAAATGGGAAGTTCCGTTTTTACCGAATCCAGCCTGTGATGGTCTATGATCTCCACGACATTGGCTGTTTCAATACCTTTTACGCTTTGCTTTGCCTCATTGTGATCCATAAGGATAACATTATTCTTGGGGGATTTCAAGAAACATCTTCTGGTAACAAATCCGACAAAATTGCCGTTTTCCATGACTGCAAGGCCGCGTTTCTTGGATGAAGAAAGCTTCCTTTTTGCTTCCTCAAACATTTCAGAAGCCTCGACCGGTTCCTCCTCCGGGCGCATTATATCACGAACACGGGGGATATCGCTTATTTTACCTTTCCTGGACAGTTCCTCCATAGCCCAGCTTGTGATATCATCAACACTCAGCAAGCCGTAAAATCTGTCTTTCTCAAATACGGGGATAACGGAAGGGTTGGTAGCTTTATATGACGCGGCTACCATATTTAACGGAGCATCGGCATCAATCACGGTTGACGAAGTAAGATATACATCGCTTACCTTGGGAAAAACATCCCGGATGTACTCGGGCGGCTCCACGCCCAATTCCGCAAAGACTTTTTTCATGCTCTTCGGAAGATGCCCACAGCGAACGGGAATATACTTTTTTTGTGGGTCGATCATATTTTTCAGTTTTGCATAGGCATATGCAGAGCATACACTGTCAAAATCAGGATTCCTATGACCTAGGACATATACTTTTTCCATCTTGATCCGCTCCTTTTTTAAACAAAGAATCTATTTGTATTTTATGTCATTGACCCTATCCTATGTATTTACCGGAGACCGGTTAATATTCAGTATGATCACTGCCGCCAGGATCAAAATTATCCCCAAACCGGATAAAAGTGTTAACGGTTCGGAAAATACGATGATCCCGACCAATGTTGCCACCATGGGTTCAATAGTGGCTATGATACCTGCTTTGCTTGCTTCGACATACTTTAGTCCGAGAGTATATGCTAAGAAGGGGATCACTGCTGTGATCAAAGCAGTTAATCCGCAGAAGAATATCAAAAATCCAAGATCTGAAGCATCTGAGAATTTTGAAAGCATATCTACGGGACGACATATAACCCATGAGCCGATGGCAGCAAACATAAATGTATAAGATGTAACCGTAAACGGGGAGTATTTCCTTAGAGCAACTGTCCCTAAAATACTGTATAAACCATATCCAATCCCTGAACCAAGGCCTACCAGCAGGCCTAAAGGAGAGATGCCATCTCCTGAAATTCCGGAAACCAGGACACATCCTCCAAAGGCAAGTAGCAGTGCAATCAGTTTCTTTTTTGTCAGCTTTTCCCTAAAGAACAGCACTGACATAAGCATGATCCATATGGGGGAAGTATAGAGAAGTATTGCTGCCGTTGACAGTGACATCATAGTGATTGCCGTAAAATAGCAGACCGTAAAAAATAAGATGCTGCCAAAGCCCAAACCTAAATACAGCGGGATATCTCGTAGTGAGATCTTAAATCCCGAACGGTCTTTAAACAATAGTATTACAGCAAAGATCAATGCTGCGATCGTCACACGTATGGAGACAATCTGGATCGAATCAAATCCATATGTTCCCAGTCTCCTTACAAAGATACCCATGCTCCCCCAGAAGCATCCTGCAAGGATGATAAGAAATGCCCCGATTGTCTGTTTATTCTTAGTTGCCATGATCTGTTTTCCCTTTTATTTTATAAATAGCATTATAATATAGTGGCTTTGTTCTTGCAAGGTAAATTTGATGAAAGGAATGTTTCAGAGATATTGAGAATGTGCTTGAAAATTACTAAACTTTTTACTTGAAATTACAAAGAACAACATATATAATAGGTAATACCATTTTAAAAGCGAGGAAAACACTATGGCAGACGAAGAGAAATTGACAAATATCCCCGAAGCGGATGAAAACACCAGGAATTTCATCTACAATTTCATAGAAGAGGATATATCAAAGGGCGGTCAGTATGAAGGAAAGACTGTACATACACGTTTCCCACCGGAGCCTAACGGTTATCTTCATATCGGACATTGTAAAGCACTTTGCATAGATTTCGGTATGGCTGAGAAATTCGGCGGACTCTGCAACCTCCGTATGGACGACACAAATCCGGCAAAGGAAGATACGGAATACGTTGATGCAATTAAGCAGGATATCCATTGGCTGGGCTTTGACTGGGGTGACAGATTCTTTTATGGCTCGGATTATTTTGAAAAGGACTATGAATATGCCATAGAACTTATAAAAAAAGGTCTTGCATATGTCTGTGAGCTTACTCCCGAGCAGTTCAAGGAGTACAGGGGCGATACGACAACACCTGCACGTTCTCCTTACAGGGACAGGCCGATAGAAGAGAATCTTGCGTTATTTGAAAAAATGAAAAACGGTGAGATTGAAGAAGGCAAGATGACGCTCAGAGCCAAGATTGACCTGGCAAGCGGCAATTTCAACATGCGTGATCCCGTAATCTACAGGATACGTTTCATCAACCATCATCGTCAGGGCACAAAGTGGTGCATCTTCCCGATGTATGACTTTGCACATCCCATTCAGGATGCTCTTGAAGGTATCACGCACTCGCTTTGCTCACTTGAGTACGAGGATCACAGGCCTTTGTATAACTGGGTTGTAGAGAATGTTTCGATACCGTACCATAAGCCGAGACAGATAGAGTTTGCCCGTCTTGGCATCGACCATACGGTTATGAGTAAGAGAAAGCTCAGACAGCTTGTAGAGGAAAAGTATGTTTCGGGCTGGGACGATCCGAGAATGCCTACTCTTTGCGGTCTGAGACGCCGCGGATATACCGCAAAGTCCATCAGGACTTTCTGCGATACTATAGGCGTGGCTAAAAATACCAATGTAATAGAATTTGCAGAGCTTGAAAGATGCTTAAGGGACGACCTTAACGCAACGGCCGAGCGTACCATGGCAGTGCTTCATCCTGTGAAGCTTACGGTTACCAACTATCCGGAAGGACAGACAGAGACCTTTGAGGTGGAAAACAATCCGACGGATCCTTCGCAGGGAACTCATAAGATTACATTCAGCCGTCATTTATATATAGAAGAAGATGACTTCATGGAAGAGCCTATCCCTAAGTACAAAAGAATGTTCAAAGGGAATGAGGTAAGGCTTAAGGGTGCTTATCTGGTTACCTGTACAGGCTGTGTAAAGGATGAGAACGGGAATGTAACGGAAGTTCTTTGCGAGTATGATCCTGATTCACGCGGCGGAGACCCTGCGGACGGAAGAAAGGTAAAGGGTGCAACAATCCACTGGGTAGATTCGGAAAACTGCCTTGATGCTGAAGTACGTTTATATGATAATCTGTTCTCAGATCCTCAGCCGGACGGTCCCGATAAGAATTTCCTTGAGGCACTTAACCCGGAGAGCCTGACGGTCCTTACAAACTGCAAGGTTGAAAAATCCATGCTTGATGTAGCAGTGGAATTTGACAAGAGAGAGAATAAGACCGGAACCAATGCTCCTACATTCCAGTTTATGCGTGTGGGCTTCTTCTGCCTTGACAACAAGGACAGCAGTGCCGACCATCTTGTATTCAACAGAAGCGTTTCTTTGAAGGACGGATTTAAGAAATAAAAGCGGTTCTTTTATAATCTGAAGCTCGGGGAATATTTCCCCGGGCTTTTTGAAAAATATAAAGAAATTTTTACGGATTGCTGGACGCATGGCTTAGAAATTTACAACGGGAATGATAATGTTGCAGCAATGGCCGGCGTCAAGCGTGTTGAAGATGCCGTCTTAATGAATTAAAAGAATAATACATACTGGAGAATATAATATGAAGATGAATTTTTGTCCGGTCTGCGGATCGAAGGCTACTGAAAAAGAAATCGGAGATGAAGGCATGATGCCTTTTTGCCCTCAGTGTCAGGCGCCCCTGTGGGATTATTTTAATACTTCAATAATCTGTGCCGTTATAAATGAGCTCAATGAAATAGCACTGCTCAGACAGGGATATGTTTCAAACGTAAACTATGTATGTGTAGCCGGTCATATGAAGAGCGGGGAGTCTGCAGAAGAAACGGTAAAGCGTGAGGTAGAGGAGGAGCTTGGCTTAAACGTAAGAGAGCTTACCTATATAAGAAGTTATCCGTATGAAAAGAAAAATCTGCTTATGCTGGGATTCATGGTGAAGGCAGACAAGAAGGAATTTGTACTTTCGGGAGAAGTAGATTCTGCAAAATGGTTTGACCTGAACGATGCTCCGGGAATGCTTCGAGAAGGCGGGATAGCTTGGCAGCTGGTTAAGGAAATAATAGATAAATCAAGGCTTTTATAAGGGTTGAAACAGATGTGAAAAAACAGACGGAAAAACGATAAATTGTCTGAATTGTGCGAAATATTAAAAATGTTAAAAAAACTAAAAAAAGTAGTTGACAAACAAATTTTATGGTGATATAATGCGTCTTGTCGCTTGAGAGAAGAGAACAAAAACGAGCCACTTGAATGTGAGCCGAAAGCAGTTCAAAACTTAAGAGAGACGCGATTAAACCTTGATAACTGAATAGCAAGACAACCTTGAAATTTCCTAAAATTTCATTACCTCTAACGAGGTAAGCCATTGAGAGATGGCAAGTTGAACGGAAGTAGAAATACTACCCAAATAAACAGTAAAACGGACGATATAGG
>JAEEGJ010003016.1_pt1 | contig 70762 bp, 53 predicted proteins | sample 8958761 | NCBI WGS metagenome assembly JAEEGJ01 (sample SAMN16246546, study PRJNA631951) | gut metagenome | biome: gut microbiome; feature: rumen; material: RS-attached | host: Bos | place: Iran: Karaj | collected 2018-10 | reverse complement strand
AAAGTATGAAGAAGCAAGCTATCATCACCCTCCTGCTCGCCCTTGTAGCGATGGCAGGGCAAGCAAAAGAGAAGACCATTATTTGGGAGAAACCTGCAAAGGCTCTCAACTGTGCCGACCTCCTCGAAATAGAGAAGGTGGAACTTACGAAGCAGCAGACGAGGCTCTATGCACGGTACAGGGGTATGCCAGGAAATTGGTTCCTGATAGCAAAGGAGAGCCTTTTGCTGTCGGGAGGCAAGACGTATCCCATCGTAAGTGCCGACAGCATAACGCTCGGCGAGAAGTTCACATTGGGCGACAACGGCTCGCAGCGGTTCGTGCTCCATTTCACGCCTCTGCCCATGAAGACGAAGGAGTTTGACTTCATTGAGGGAATGGGCGACAACGACTTCAAGGTCTTTGGCGTCCATGACTCGACTTACACGATGCCTGCCGCACCTGTGCCTGCCGAATACCTTGCCGACTATGCAGAGGAAGACCAAATGGAGGACTTGAAGTACGGAGGAGAGCCTGCCGTCGTTCGCTTCAAGGCACTCAACTATCGCAAAGGCATGAGGCCGAGATTTACTGCTCAATACGTTGACTTGAATGACCCTTCGGAACCCACAGACCTCAACTTCCGTATGAAGGATGACGGAGAAGTAGAGATGAAGTTGCACGTCGGCTTCCCGCAGGTAGTTTGGTTCCACATGAACAATTTCCCGTGGGGTTCCAATTGCAGCCTTTATCTTGCTCCAGGTAAGGAAGTAACTGTGCTTGTCGATATGCTGAAGGACGACACGTACATCAACAATAAGTTCGTCGGCTACAGAGGTTACTTTGCCAAGTTCGCAAGGGAGTATTATCAAATGCAGACGCAAGATGATAGGATTGAGATGAAGAAAACGGCTCGTACCGTCGAGGAACTCATCAGGGACTACGATGAGTTCTGTGCCGAAAACGACAAGTACATAGAAAGCCTGCCATACGAGCAGGCCGTGAAGGACTGGCTGACTCAATTGATATACAGCGGCTCGTATTCGTTCTCTTACTACGGCAATCCCATTGACTCCCTGTCCAAGCAGCCGGCTTTCGCCGAGCACTTACTCCAACACCATATAAGTGGCCTTCGAGACAGAAAGGCCATTCTCACCTTTGCGTTTACAGAAGGCAGCCGCTACTATGTAATGGACAAGGAAGCACGCGGCATCAATGCCGACCTTGCCCGCTACTGCTACTATCTGCCAAAGGTGCTTGACGGGCAGAAGGTGGAGAAGCCTTTGATTGAAGATGCCAACCTCTCTGCCCTTTACGATGAAGCTGCTAGGGAGTATCAGAAGACTGTTGCCGCTCAGAAGGAAGGGCTGCCTGCCGATGTTCATTACCTCGACATGACCGACGTCGCTCCCGAAGACATCCTTTCAGCCATCCTCAGCAAGTATAAGGGCAAGGCTGTCCTCATCGATGTCTGGGCGACTTGGTGCGGACCTTGCCGTATGGGACACAAGCTGATGGCTCCCTTGAAGGAAGAACTCAAAGGCAAGGACATCGAGTTTGTCTATATCACCTCGCCTTCGTCGCCTTATGAGGATTGGAAGAACATGATAGGCGACATCACGGGCAATCACTACTATCTCACGAAAGAGCAGTACAATCATCTTCTCGACCTGTACCATTCAAACGGCATCCCCACCTATGCCATCTACGATGCCAGCGGCAAACAGACCTACACAGAGATAGGTTTCCCTGGCGTCGAGACAATCAAAGAAGAAATAGAAAAAGCTTTGAACACCAAATGAACATGAAGAAGCGAGCCATCATTACCATTCTGCTTGCCCTTGTAGCATTGGCAGGGCAGGCGCAAGAGTTCACTCCCGTTGTGGAAGATAGCATCGACTTCGTTATCAATGGCACGACGACCAGCACAGAGGACAGCGTGATGTGGTGGCAGTGCGGGCCGTACCCGAAAGGACCGATTGAGGATTACTTTGTGCCGATAAAGGACGGGCAGTTCCGCATCGAAGGCCGTCTGCCGCGACACATCTTCATTCAGGTTGCCGCCGACGAAGGCAGCGACCTTAACCTCATTGTCGAAGAAACACCGACGACCGTCAACCTTGAGACGTGCGAGGTGTCGGGCAGCGAACAGCAGAAAAGATTCATCCTGATTCAGAAAGAGGAGCGCGAGATAGAAAGAAAGATGTGGGCAGGCGTAACAGATGAGGAGCGAGAACACATCAAGGACATGGCTTGGGGCGACGAGCCGATGAAGACCGCCGAGGACAGCCTGCTGGTGCGTCGTTGCAAAGAGGGCTGGGCGGCAATCGACTCGCTTCGCTTTCTGCGCTACAGCGAGAACCTCGACAACTTCCTGCCCGCCTACTATCTTTACATCGCACATGCCGACATGACCTTAGAGCAGTTCGCGGTATTCATGCACGAGGATGCTCCCTACGCCCGCCATCCTGCCATGAGTCATGTGTGGGTGCAGTACAAGGGCTTGAAGGAACAGCATGCCGTCAACGGCAATCCTTTCCGCGACTTCGAGGCGGAGACGCCCGACGGACTTCTGCATCGTCTCGCCGAATATGCAGGACGGGGCGAGTATGTACTGCTCGACTTCTGGGCTTCGTGGTGTCACCCCTGCATCGCCTCCTTCCCTTTTATGAAACGGATGCACGAGACGTATGGCAGTCGCGGTCTGCGCATCATCGGCGTTTCCATCGACGAAGACAGCGCCGCCTGGCACAAAGCTCTCGATAAGCACAGACTTCCGTGGCTGCAACTGCACGAGACTTCTGCCAGCCAGAGCAGCAAGACAGCGGCGTCCGACCTATACGGCGTGTCGGGCGTCCCGACGCTCGTCCTCATTGCCCCCGACGGCAAAGTCCTCTCCCCCGACGTAAAGAGAGAGGATCTCAAATCCAAGCTGGCAGAAATCTTCGGAGAATAAAATGCTCTTGAAAAACGAAAACGCTTTTGCCCGCAGCGGGCAAGGCCGAAACAAAACGATAACAGACTACCGCAAGACAAATAAACTCTAAAAGAAAATGAAACAGACCATCATCACCCTCCTGCTTGCCCTTGTTGCAATGGCTCGATGGTCAGGACGAGATATTCCGAGCGGGTTCCGATGCGGAACTTGCCGCCCCAGATGCCGATGCCGCTGCTGACGTAATAGTTTGTCGCGCCGCGCTGGTAGGTGCCGAAGGCACATTCATACATCATGTCGGTTATCCACGAGATAGGCCAGACCTGTCCATGATGGGTGTGGCCGCTGAATTGAAAGTCGATGCCCTCGCGTTCGGCCTGTTCCAAGTGGTAGGGCTGGTGGTCGAGCAGAATGAGATACTTGCTTTTGTCGGCTGATGCGACAAGGTCTTTGAGCGGAAGACGGCGGCGATTCATGCGGTCGTCACGTCCCATGATGCAAAGGTCGCCCTGTATGGCCGACGCGTCTCGCAGCAAGTGGATGCCCGCGTCGCCGTAGAACCTTTGTGCCTCTGGCTCGCCGCTGAAGTATTCGTGATTGCCCAAGCAAGCAAAGACGGGCGCTTCGAGCCGACGGAACTCCTCGTGCATCCGCTCGTCGCGAAGTGGTCGCATGCTGCCGTCGATGATGTCTCCAGCCACGAGCACCAGGTCGGGATGCTCATTATTAATAAGGTCAACCCATCGCGCGAACTCTTTCCGGCGATTGTGATAGCCGAGATGTAAGTCGCTCATCAACACCAACTTGACGGGCTTCGTTACCTTCGCAGAGCGGAGTGTCACCTCCTCACGATACTTATGGCGGTAGTGGATGTTGCCGTAAACGAAGAGCCCGAAGAGTAAGAGCACGATGCCGCCGGTGGTCCACCAGTTGTCGCGTAGCCATGCGGCAGGCAGCAGATGCACGAGCCTCGCGATGTCGAGCACGAAGAAGAGCATCGTGAGGTAGAGCAAGACGATGATGCTCGACGTCCCCACCTCGTAAACCGCTGTCGCCAAGGGCATCGGCAAGCGGTCCGTCGCACGGAAGATGCTGGCGAAGAGCAGCATGAAAGCGCCCACCATCAACAGAAGAATGACAGTTCTCCAACCCCACGAGAGGGGGAGCAAAAGCCAGACATGCCAGCCGACATACGCGAGGGCCAGCAACGGCAGCAGCAGAAACAACAGCATCAGCATTCGTCCAATCATTTCGTTTGTCCTTTCAGTCGGCAAAGGTACGAATAAAATCCGACATTTCCGCTTGTCGGGTCTCCTCTTTTAACATCTTTTGAAACTGAAGTCCGCTTATCCCTTTGCCCGAATTGACAGGTGAAATCCGTTGCTCCATGGCGATGGAGCAATTGCTTCGTCGCCATGGAGCAATTGAATTGTCGCGATGGAGCAATCAACTTGACAGCATGTCTCGGGCAATTTGTCTGGCGAGTGGGGGCATAGTTGCCAACTGAAATCATGGCAAGGGCACTCTCGCTCGGAAACAATAAAATAGGTAAAAGAGTTATACTTTTGCCTCACTTGTTTCGTAATTAAGAAAAAAATCGTATATTTGCAGTTGAAACAACTAAAACAACACACCATGAAAATGAAAAAGAATCTTGTCCTCTGTCTGCTTGCCTTTGCCTTCGTGAACTTGCAAGCGCAGGTAAACATCAAGGTAGATGTGGCGCAAAAGGGCATCGAAATCAGCCCCACGCTCTATGGCATCTTTTATGAAGACATCAATTATGCTTCCGATGGCGGCCTCTATGCTGAGCTCATCAGGAACCGCTCCTTTGAGTATGATGCCGAGAAGCCTGAGCATTGGAAGGCAGAGAGGAGCGAGATAAGTCTCGTCAGCGATGACCTCCTCAACGAGAAGCAAGGTCATGCCCTTCTTGTCAAAAGCCCCATCCCTGGCGCCGGCATTAGCAATCCCGGATATTGGGGCATCAACGTAGTGACAGGGACGCGGTACAAGCTGTCGTTCTGGATAAAGGTCCTTCACGGCAAGCCCGGCTCTGTACTCGCCCGCCTCGCCACCAAGAGTGACCACACACTTGGCGCCACCGCCATCGACGTCAAGTTCCGTAAGGGTTGGCAGAAGGTGGAGGCCAACATCGTCGCCACTGAGAGCGACCCTCAAGCCGTCTTCCACCTCACATTCCAAAACCCCTGCAGCGTTCTTCTTGATGTGGTGAGCCTCTTCCCACCAACCTACAAAGGCCGCGAGAACGGCTGCCGCATCGATTTGGCCGAGAAACTCGAAGCCCTTCATCCTGCTTTCATGCGCTTCCCTGGCGGTTGCTATGTGGAGGGCAACCATAAGCCAGAGAATGCCTATCATTGGGAACGGACTGTCGGCCCGATAGAAAGACGTCCGGGTCACATGAATGCCAACTGGGGTTATCCCACTACGGACGGCCTCGGCTTCCATGAGTTCCTGCAACTTGCAGAGGACCTTGGAGCAAAGCCGCTCTATGTGGTGAACATCGGCATTTGGCATGGTGGCTGTACTCCCTTGAACGAGTTGCAGCCGTGGATTGACGAATGCCTCGGTGCCCTTGAGTACGCCAACGGCCCAGTCACGAGTCATTATGGCAAGATGCGTGCCGAGAATGGTCATCCAGAACCCTTCAACATCGCTTATATCGAGATTGGCAACGAGAACTACAACTATCACATGGACGACAACTCCGACCAAAGTGACCACTATCCCGAGCGCTTCCGCATGTTCTACGACGCCATCAAGGCCCGCTTCCCCGAGGTGCAGTGCATCGGCAACGTGGAATCGTGGGGAACGGACTATCCCAAGTGGCGCAACAACAATCCCGTTGACATCCTCGACGAGCATTACTATCGCAATCCGGCCTGGTTTGTCGGTCAGTACAACCGCTTTGACAATTACGACAGGAAAGGCCCCATCATCTATCCTGGCGAGTATGCCGTCACGCAAGGTTATGGCACGACTGGCAACTTGAATGCTGCCATGGGCGAGGCTGTCTTTATGCTGGGCATGGAGAACAACGCAGACATTGTCCGCATGAGCAGTTATGCGCCCATCTTCGTCAACGAGAACGGCATCCAATGGCGTCCTGACATGATCAGGTTCAACAGCAGCCAGTCGTTCGGTACGCCCAGTTATTGGGTGCAGCAGCTCTTCCCGACGCACATCGGCAACCGTGTGGTAAAGAGCGACCTGCAGTGGAGCATTCCGGAAAGAAAGGTGGAAAATATGATTCCATTTGGTGTCGGCGTGGCTACATGGAAGACGCAAGCCACTTATCGCAATCCGCAACTTTTGATTGGGGGAGATGAGGTACAGCTCTCCGACATGAAGAACTGGACGTCGGGCAACTCGAAGCCTGAGTATCAGGGCAATTGGAGCGCGGAAGGCGGCACTTTGCGTCAGACAAGTAATGCTGAAGAGAGTATGCGCGTTTGCCCTGAAAGGGCGTCTGGCAAGCGTTATACTTATAAGGTTCAGGCGCGTAAAGATGGTGGCGCAGAAGCCTTCATGATTGTCTTCAACTACGTGGACGAGAAGAACTTCGACTGGCTCAACCTCGGCGGATGGGGCAACACGAGAACCTCTGTCGAGACGACTATGACTGGCAGCCGCAATACGCTCGACGGCGCACGAAACGACCATTATGATGTAGGCAAGTGGTACGACATCCAGCTTGATGTGGATGGCGAGGACATCACAGCTTTCGTCGATGGAAAGCAAGTCTATAAAGGCAAGAAGAGGAGCACGCAGTTGTATGGCATCTATGCTAACAGCACCCTCGACGAGAAGACTGGCACGCTCTACACAAAGATTGTGAACCTCTGCGACACAGGCACATCGGGCAGCATCGAACTCTCTGGCGGCACGGCTGCAAAAGCAGAGATGGTAAGGTTGGCAGGCATGACGGGAGACGACGAGAACACCATGCAGTACCCCAACAACATTGTACCGCGTCCTGCCAAAGTCACAACCTTAGACGAAGGCCGTCGCCTCACCTTCGACGTCGCACCATTCAGCATCAATATCATCACTTCGAAGTTGAAGTAAGACAGGGGCAGACAAAAGCGTTGGAAACCATCCGGCCTCTTCCTTATAAACCAATGCGGGGACTCTCCGCATTGGTTGTTTTTTGTGGAAATGCTTCAACTTTTTCGACTTTTATCGATTCCTGTCGTATAATGGTTAGATGAACAAGAGAACACAACAACTCGAGAGCGAGATTTTGAAACGATGCCAGCATGGCGACAAAGCGGCATTTCGTTGGGTGGTGCAAAGTTACCAGCGTTTGGTGTTCTCGTTGGCATTGAAGATGCTCTGTGATGAAGAGGAGTCAAAGGACATCGTGCAGGAAACGTTCATTCGCGTTTGGCAGAACCTCGAAAGCTACGAACCGGGACGGCCATTCATTACGTGGCTCTACACCATTGCCACACGTCTATGTTTAGACAGGCTCAAGGGCATGAAGCAACTTGTCCCCTTGGCTGAAGACGAGTCGATGTTGCGACAATTTGCCACCAGTAGTTCGGAAGGGCGGGCCATAGAAAACCGCGAATGGGTGGCCATCGTGAGGATGCTTGCCGCGGAACTCAGTACGAAGCAACGGCTTGTGTTCACGCTCTGCCATCTCGAAGAACTCTCTTCATCAGAAGTTGAACAGATAACAGGAATGGATGCCAAGCAGGTGAAGAGCAACCTGTATGTGGCTCGACAAACGATACGCAAACGTTTAATAGCATTAGGATATGAATAAGACCGACGAAATACTGGAACGGCTCAAAGGCCAGCAGCCCGTCATCGATGATTCGGAGGACCTGACGGAGCGCATCATGAGCAGTTTGCCGGACAGAGAAGTTCCTCGCCACGACAGGAGGAATTTTGTAGGCCGGACTTTACTATACACTTCTTCGATAGCCGCAGTCCTGCTTGTTGGTTTCTTCCTTTACCAGAACAGGCCAAAGGAACAGCCCGTCGTGACTCAACAGACAGAAACACACGAAACGCCTCTGCCAGAGCCGCAAAATGTCGAGCAGGAAAACACACCCCAGACAGTTGAAAAACATCACGTGGCTAAATCGCAAACGTCAAACGTGACGTTGGCAAACATCAAACGTGACGTTGGCCTGCATCACGTGTCAAGTTCTGAGGAACCTTTGCTCGCGTCTTCAGAAGCAGAACGGGACGACTCCCCGTCTCCCTCGGAAAGGGCTGTGGAGCAACTTGAGGAAGAGCCTGTCATCTCGCCCGAAAAGCAGGCGCTCGTCGATATCTTCCTTGCCGAAGAAGTCTTGCAAGCTGCCTACGAGATGCATGAGCAGACTGAACCTCTGCGGGCATACATCGCCACGCTTGAGGGCAGAGAACTCGAGACATCACATCAAATCATTTCATTCTAAACATTCAAAACCTAATTTAATATGAAGAACTTAATCCTTGCGGGCTTGATGCTCGCCACTTTGAATGCTTCGGCACAAAAGGTCGTAGCGCAAGACATAGAGTCTTGGATGAGTAGTCTCATCTCCCAAGCCATTGATAATAAGGTGGAAGTCAGTAAGAGTCTTGGTCAGGAACGTGACATAACGAAGGAGGGAACGCCTTTGAAATGGCGTTGTGACATCATGACCTTCACCCTTCCAAAGAAACAACGTTTCATGCTCGACGAAATGATTAAAGCTTTTGAGGCAAACGGAACCTACAATCCGAACTGTTATGGCGTTAACACTTTAACGACGGGAAACCCGCAGAATGAAGGCAAGCGCAACCTGATGATTGGTGAGGACCCGAGTCGCTACGTCACTATTGGCGAGCAATACGGCAACTACATCAACGTCAACATACTTGATGCCACCGACACCACCAAGACGCATCGCTATGCATATGCCCTCGAATGGAAGGAAGACCACAAGGGAAATGTCTTCGCCCGATACATCGTGACGTACGCCAAGATACCTTCGGCACAAACAACCACCGTTATAGGCATGGGCATCCCTTCCAACCCAATAAACCCGTTCGACAATGAGATGACGCTCGACGACGCTTTCATCCGCAACTTCAACAGCTTGAAAGATTATTACATCAATCATGAATTGACGGAGAAGATAGCTTTCGCTGTCTATGAACTTTGTAAGCTAGGAGACAGGTTTGGGAGTTTCACGCTTCCCGACTCTACAGAGAAGTGGGAGAAGGTAATGCACGACATTGACTCTTTAATAGAAGTAGCGAAGACCGAGACAGACCGAGTGAACTTTCAGAAGGCGCGCGAACTGCTCATGCAAATGATAAAGAAGTAAGCGGCCACACAAGCAAAAAGTATTTTTCTCATTTAAATTAAAGGTATTTTTTCTTTTCATGTCCTCGACCAGCTGCGAAGCCAGTCGAGGGCTTTCTGCTTCGTCCTGTTACGGCACTTTCTCTCTTTTTTTAGCGGAGAACGGCTGCTATGTCCAAATAATGTTGTAACTTTGCAGGCGAAATGCACTAACTAACAACTGTTATTATGAAAAGGTTTTCTATTCTTTTTACTTCCCTGCTTTTGTGCGCAGGCACGGCAATGGCTGCCGTCAACATCATTCCCAAACCCACGTCGGTCGTAGAGCGCGAAGGCACGTTCCGCCTCAAGAACGGCATGGCCATCGGCTACAACAACCCAGTCCTCGCGCCGGCGGCCACGTACCTTCAGGACTTGCTGACACAAAGCACAGGCTTCAGCTTCAAGACAAAAGCCGGCAAGGGAAAGATACAACTCAACATCGTCCTTCCCGACGAGAACAACGAAGACTACGAACTCATTAGCGACAAGAAGAGCGTCCTCATCACGGCTCACAGCTACCGCGGCATCATCAACGGCATCGCGACGCTGAGGCAACTGCAAGTAATTGACCATTCACCATTGACCATTGACCATTTGGCTACGCCCGTGAATGCGGCGGCAAAGAATAATGTTCAATCTTCAATCTTCAATATTCAATGTGTGGAAGTCAAGGACAGCCCTAACTTCCATTGGCGAGGACTGATGCTCGACCCTGTGCGACACTTCTTTTCTGTTGAAGAGACGAAGCGTTTGCTCGACCAGATGGCGCTTTATAAGCTCAATAAGTTTCATTGGCACCTGTCCGACAACGAGGGCTTCCGCATGGAAGTGAAGGCATATCCTGAGCTGACGGGCGATTCGATGGCTTGGCGTCGCTTCAACAGTCACGACCGCCAGTGCCTCGACCGAGCTGCAAAGGAGAACAATCCTGCGATGCTCATTCCTTGGAAGTTCTTCAAGGAAGTCGAGGGCTTTGGTGAACTCTATGGCGGCTACTATACGCAGGACGAGATTCGCGACGTGGTTCGGTACGCTGCCGTTCGTGGTATTGACGTGATTCCCGAGATTGATATGCCCGGCCACAACGGCTCGGCTTGCTGGTGCTACCGTTGGCTTAGTTGCACCCAAGACGGTCGGGAGCCGCTTTGCCTTGGTCGCAACACGACCATCGAGTTCGCAGAAAAGGTTTATGACGAGGTCTTCCAGCTCTTCCCATACGAGTACGTGAGCATCGGTGGCGATGAAGTGAACCGCCGTCGCTGGTCGGAGTGCAGCGAGTGCCAGAAGCGCATCGAGAGCGAGGGCTTGAAGGACGTCAGCGAACTGCAGGCGTGGTTCACAAAGAAGATGGAGAAGTACTTCAACGCCCACGGCCGTCGCATCCTTGGTTGGGACGAGATACTCGAGGGCGGACTCTCCAAGACGGCGACCGTGCATTGGTGGCGCGGCGACCATCCCGACGTGACGCAGAAGGCAACGGCTATGGGCAACGAGGTCGTGCTCTGCCCCTTCACCTTCCTTTACTTTGATTACGCGCAGGACGACAACACGTTGCGCCACATCTACGACGGCGACATCGTGCCCGTTGACCTCACGGCCGAGCAACTGAAGCTCATCAAGGGTATGCAGGCAAACATCTGGTGCGAACGCATCCCGACGGAAGCCCGCATGCAATGGATGGTTTTCCCACGCGCTTTGGCATTGGCCGAGAAGGCTTGGACGCCTCGTAAAGACCAGAGTTGGGACGACTTCTTCCCCCGCCTGCAAGCACACCTGAAGCGCCTCGACGCGATGGGCATCCAGTATCGTCCCTTGCAAACGAAGCGTCCGTAAGGAATTAACAAAGCAACAACATTTAGCTCCTTCGTAGTTCCCGCGAGGGAGCTTTTTGTTTTGTATTACTACGAATAACTGTTCAATTACTACAAATAAACGTTAAAAAGCAGGCAATATCTAAAGTTTCCAATATCTAAACATTGCGAGATTCAAGAAAACTCCCTTACTTTGCTCTCGGAAACAAACATATAGAACGATATGAAACGCAACGACAACACACTGACAAAGGTTGAGTTCGAGGTGATGAACATCATTTGGGACATCGACGGAGCGGCTTGTGCGTGGGATGTTTTGGAGCACTACAAAGAGCCCAAGCCTGCCTATACGACTGTCGCGACCTACCTGAAAGTACTCTATGAGAAAGGTTATCTCGACTTCCACAAAGTGGGCGGGCAGGGCAAGACGCACAGATATGTGCCGCTTGTCACGCGTGCCGAATACACACGTCGCACGATGCAGGAGGTGAAGCAGAACTTCTTCGGCGGCAGCGTGAAGTCAATGCTCAACTACTTCGTCACAGAAGAGAACCTCTCAGCCGATGAAGTGAAGGAACTGATAAAGCTCATTGATTATTCAAATGACAAATGATATGTTTATTAAACCACGAATTGCACGAATTGCACGAATTGACTACGTCCTTGGCGCTCGCCTCTAATGGTAAGGAATAATTCGTGAAATTCGTGCAATTCGTGGTAAGAAAAAGCTATCCATGTCTTTGGACGTTAAATAGTAAATTGTAAATCGTCAAATTGTAAATGATATGATATCTGCCTTATTACTTTATTCCATAAAGTCAGCTATTGTGCTGACGATGCTCTATCTGCCTTACATGTTGATGTTGAGGCGCGAGAGTTTCTTCCGCTTCAACCGCATGGTACTCTTGAGCATCCTGTTGCTGTCGCTCGTTCTGCCGTTCTGCAACATACCTTGGATGTCGCTCGACCACCAGCCTGTCGTGCAAGCGGCGCAGTTGCAGATGCTCGAGTTAGGCATTCCCGTTCATGTCTTGCCCGAAGTTCAAGTCTTGGCAGAGAAGCAAGAGGAAAGCTTTTTTACTTTTTCTCTCTTTCACCTTTTCACCTTTATATATATAATAGGTATGGTGACGCTTCTCGTGGCACGGCTTTGGCAGATTGCTCGCCTGCAGTTCGGGCTGAAGCGGGGCGTGCTCTGGCACAACGACGAGCAGGGCATCCGCATCTATTGCCATTCAGGAGATGTGGCACCGTTCAGTTGGATGCGGAACATTGTGATTAACGAGAAGGACTACGACGAGGCAGGTCGCGAGATTGTCCTTCACGAGATGGGGCATATACAGAGCCGCCACTCGTGGGACGTTGTTCTGCTCACCCTCGTGCAGATGCTTCAGTGGTGGAATCCGCTCTGTTATGTGCTGGGCATCAGCCTGCGTGATGTGCACGAATACGAGGCCGACAACTTCGTCCTCGAGCAGGGTGTGTCGGCACAAGGCTATCAGTTATTGCTCATAAGAAAAGCCGTTGGCTCCGGTTCCTACGCTTTCGCCAACAGCTTTAACCATAGTTTAACTAAAAAACGTATCACTATGATGAAGAAGTCAAAATCAAATCCGTGGATGAAGAGCAAGGCGCTCTATGTCATCCCAGTCGCTGCGTTGGCGCTTTCGGCCTTCGCTACGCCTAAGTTCGTCGCTCCAATTGAGGAGACAGTATCCAAACTCGAGGGCAAAGGTACGGAGAATTCCGCTAACTTGCAAGTCCTTGAGCAGGAAAATGAGCCTGTCGTTCAAAAAGACATGGCACAGAGTTCCACAGAGAATGTCACTTCGGAGGAAGTGAAGCAGCAGGACACGGAAGGACGCCCCCTGTTTGTCCTCAACTGCAAAATCATTGAAATCCCTGAGGATATGAAGGACATCAACCTCAAAAGAATGCACGAAGAGCAGCTCACTAAACTGCTTAATATCAATGTTGAGGATGTCGAGAGCATTACCGTGCTTCAGAAGGAAGCCGCCACCGCCAAGTGGGGTAGCAAAGGTTCCAATGGTGTCATCGAAATTACGACAAAAGAGGCGAAGGATGCTAACAAAGAGGTTGTCAGCAACAAGTCTGATCTCGAGGAACTCGTCAAGAAACTGCCTGGAGCAGAGATGGACGACGACGGCAATATAACAATCAACGGCAAGAGCGTTACCAAAATAATGGTCGATGGCAAGGAAGCCTTCAACATAGGGGACAGCATCTTTAACGTTCCTGCTGTAAATGCCAAGTATCCTGGCGGTGAAGGAGAACTCTACAAGTTCTTGTCGATGAACATCCGCTATCCGAGGCTCTGCCAATACTTTGGCGTGCAGGGTCGCGTCATCATAAGCTTCGTTGTTGAGAAGGACGGCAGTATCACGGAAATCAAGAAGCTGCGCGGACCTGGCATGGAACTCTCGGAGATGAATGTGACTTCCTACAAGGAGAAGAATCCTGAGAGCACAGAGGAGCCCAAAGTGGGACAAGACTTAGGAGAACTGCTCTACGAAGAAGGAGTGCGTGTCTTGAAGGCAATGCCGAAGTGGGAACCTGCCAAGGATAAGGACGGTAATATTGTCCGCAGCCGCTTCAACCTGCCCATCCAGTTCCGGCTCAGCGCGCGTCAGGAAGGGAATAGCCCCCAATAACAATGCTTATAGTTTTTAGAAGTTAATAATTTGGCGCCATACAGCTCCTTCGTTGCGAAACGAGGGAGTTTTTTTTGTTTCCTATTCCTTAATTAATACTAAAAATTCGGTATTATTTGCGATGGATTGGGCTTTTTTTGCTATATTTGCACGCGAAATAACTAAGCAAAGGAAGATATGGGATTCTTTAATTTCTTTACCAAAGAGAAGAAGGAAACGCTCGATCAAGGGCTTGAGAAGACGAAGGAAAGTTTCTTCGGCAAACTGACGCGTGCCGTTGCAGGCAAGTCGAAGGTGGATGACGAGGTGCTCGACAACCTCGAAGAAGTCCTTGTTACGAGTGATGTTGGTGTAGATACAACCCTCAACATCATCAAACGAATCGAGGCTCGAGTTGAACGAGACAAGTACGTCACGACTGACGAGCTCAACAACATTCTTCGCGATGAAATCGCACAATTACTTACGGAAAACAACACAGACGACACTGAAGGTTTTCAGATCCCTGCCGACAAAAGGCCATACGTCGTCCTTGTCGTGGGCGTGAATGGTGTAGGCAAGACGACCACTATCGGTAAACTCGCCTATCAGTTCAAGGAGGCCGGCTTGAAGGTCGTGCTTGGAGCAGCCGACACATTCCGTGCTGCCGCAGTTGAGCAGATATGTATTTGGGGCGAAAGGATTGGTGTTCCAGTCATCAAGCAAAAGATGGGCAGCGACCCTGCCAGTGTGGCTTTCGATACACTCAACAGCGCAATTGCAAACAACGCAGATGTCGTTCTCATCGATACTGCAGGCCGTCTGCACAACAAGAAAGGCTTGATGGACGAACTTTCAAAGATAAAGCGCGTGATGCAGAAGCTCATGCCTGATGCACCTCACGATGTAATGCTCGTCCTCGATGGCAGTACCGGCCAGAACGCCTTCGAGCAAGCCAAACAATTCACTTCTGCAACGGAGGTGACGAGCATGGCCATCACGAAGCTCGACGGAAGTGCCAAAGGCGGCGTAGTCATCGGCATCAGTGACCAGTTCAAGATACCTGTTCGCTACATCGGTTTAGGTGAACGGGCAGAAGACTTGCAGCCATTCAATCGTAGAGAGTTTGTTGATTCACTCTTCAAGAAATGAAGTCTCGCACGATAGACATAATAACGCTCGGTTGCAGCAAGAACCTTGTTGACAGCGAGAAACTCATCCGTCAGTTGGAACTGAACGGCTTCAAGGTGACGCACGATGCTGAGGAACCCGAGGGGGAGATAGCTATCGTCAATACCTGCGGTTTCATCGGCGACGCGAAGGAGGAAAGCATCAACATGATACTGGAACTTGCGCAGCGAAAGGAACAAGGAAAGCTAAAGCAGCTCATCGTGATGGGTTGCCTCTCTCAGCGCTACTTCGAGGAGCTGAAACAGGAATTGCCCGAAGTAGATAAGTTCTACGGCAAGTTCGATTGGGAGCAAATCATCACAGACTTGAATGGAACCTATCACAAGGAAGCCTCCAATGAGAGGCACCTTACGACACCTTCTCACTATGCCTATTTGAAGATAAGCGAAGGCTGCAATCGGCATTGTGCTTATTGTGCCATTCCTATCATCACAGGCAAGCAAAAGTCCCATTCCATCGAAGAAATCGTGGCTGAAGTGGAGAGTTTGGTGGCGAAAGGCGTCAAAGAGTTCCAGGTGATTGCCCAAGAGTTGACAGGTTACGGAACAGACCTCTACGGCAAGCAGATGATAGCTGAGCTCGTCGACCGCATTGCCGAGGTGCCTGGCGTGGAATGGATAAGGCTTCACTATGGCTATCCCGCCCATTTCCCTTGGGAACTCTTGGAGGTGATGAAGCGACACGATAACGTCTGCAAGTACCTCGATATTGCCCTGCAGCACATCAGCGACAACCAACTTTCGGCTATGCGTCGTCACATCACGAAGCAAGAAACCTACGATTTCATCGAGAGAATCCGCAAGGAAGTGCCCGGCATTCACCTTCGCACGACACTCATGGTGGGCTTCCCCGGCGAGACAAATGAGGACTTTCAGGAACTCATCGACTTCGTGAAGTGGGCGAAGTTCGAGCGAATGGGTGCCTTTGCCTATAGTGAAGAGGAAGGGACGTACGCTGCAGAACATTACAAAGACGATGTCCCCGATGAAGTGAAGCAGGCACGTCTCAGCAAGTTGATGCGCGTTCAGCAACAAATAAGTGCCGAGGTGCAGGAGAGTAAAGTAGGACAGGAGATAGAGGTCATGATAGACCGTGAGGAGGGTGATTACTTCATAGGCCGCACAGAGTTTGACTCGCCAGAAGTTGACCCTGAGGTGCTCATCAAAAGAAGTCCGACTATCAATCTCCATCCAGGGCAGTTCGTTAATGTAAAGATAGAAAGTGCCGATGAATTCGACCTTTTTGGACAAGTTATAGAATCATCAAATAAAAACATCATACAATGAACAACAAAGAATTTATTGCAGACTTAGCCAGTCGCACCAAGTTGAACAGCAGGGAAGCCGCTTCGATGGTAAGTGCTACCGTCTCAGCCATCATTGGTGAGCTGTTGGAAGAAAACTCAATCCTTGTTCCTGGCTTCGGTACCTTCGAGGTCAAGAAGAAGTTGGAGCGAGTGTTGGTCAACCCCAACACCAAACAACGCATGCTCATTCCTCCCAAAATGACTGTGAACTTCAAACCCAACACATCCTTGAAATTAAAAGTTAAGAATTAAGAGTTATGGCTAACAAGATAACCCTCCAGCAACTTGCTAAAGCATTAGCGCAAAAGAAGAACATTCCTCAAAAGAATGCAGAGACATTTCTAAAAGAATTCTTCGATTCCATCGCACAAAACGTCAGTACCGACAAACTTGTCAAGATAAAAGGCCTTGGAACGTTTAAGTTGATTGAAGTCCTCGATCGTGAGAGTGTCAATGTGAACACTGGCGAACGTATCGTCATACCTGGACACTCAAAGCTCTCCTTCACCCCAGAGACAGCGCTCAAAGACCTTATCAATAAACCTTTTGCTGACTTCCAAGCTGTTGCCCTCAACGAAGGAACGAGCATTGAGGAGATGGAAAGAGTGCCAGAAGCAACTCAGACCTCTCATCTTGCTTCAGGAGGAGATACAGACCCTGATGAATCGGAGCCTGAGGTTGCTGCTCAGCCGGTTCAAGCATTCACGCCTGTTTCTGAGCCCGAACAAGAGTCAACTCCTGAACCTGTTGCCGAGCCTGAGCCCGTCCCTGTCTCTGTTCCTGAGCAAAAAGACGAACCGACCACTCCATCAGAAGAGAAGAAAGGTGGTCGCCTTTGGGCTTGGGTATTGGGACTTTTATTGCTTTGCCTGCTCGCATTTCTGGCATATAAGTTCCTGGGTAAACCATCTTTAAAGGTGGAAGAACCTGTGCAGCCACAAGTGGAGACTCCAGTAGAAGAAGCACCAGCCTCAGAGCCTGAGTTCGCACAAGTGCCTGATGGTGAGTACAAGATAGTAGGTACGCTCAAGACGTACGTCATGAAGCCAGGCGATTATCTTGCTAAAATAGCGAGAGAAGAGTATGGTGACAAGGAGTTTGCTAAGTACATCATTGTCCACAATGCTTTCACCGATCCGGATAGCATTCCTGTCAATATGGAAATAAAACTGCCAGAGCTCATGAAGATAGAGTAAAGTTTGACCATTCATGGTCTGCATTAATATAAGAAGAAAGAAAAAGGAGCCGCAAAAGCTCCTTTTTTTTGTGACACACGATAAAGTGATTCTGAAGGTTATGAGAATTGTCAATTTAACCAACTTATATTTTCAGATTTAATAGTGTCTCGTGAATTCTTTTCAAAACCCTCCAGAGGATTTGGCAAAATCCTCGTGTCGATTTTATCAAGTTCTCGGGAGTGGTTTCTGCCTCCCTCACATCGAGAGCTTTATATACTGTTTTGATAGTTTTTTAACAAAGTTAAACATCCCTATAACTTTATTTATCATTTCTCGTTTGGCAGATAGCAGATAAAGCAGTAATTTTGTGCCCGAATATAAATAAACTTAAACTAAATATGGCAGAATCAATCGACATTCGCGAACTAAATGAACGCATCGAAAGACAAAGTGGCTTCGTCACAAACCTGGTGACAGGCATGAATCAAGTTATCGTAGGGCAGAAGCATCTCATCGAGTCCCTGCTTATTGGTCTCCTCAGCGACGGACACATCCTGTTGGAAGGAGTGCCTGGACTGGCTAAGACAATGGCAATCAAGACGCTGGCTCAGTTGGTGGACTCCAAGTTTAGCCGCATCCAGTTTACGCCCGACTTGCTCCCCGCCGACGTCATTGGTACGATGATCTACAGTCAGAAGGACGAGAAGTTCCTCGTAGAGCAAGGCCCCGTTTTCGCCAACTTCGTGCTGGCCGACGAGATCAACCGTGCTCCGGCAAAGGTGCAGAGTGCTCTGCTCGAGGCCATGCAGGAACGCCAGGTCACCATCGGCAAGAACACCTTCAAGTTGCCAAAGCCTTTCCTCGTACTCGCCACGCAGAACCCCATCGAGCAGGAAGGCACCTATCCTCTGCCCGAGGCACAGGTGGACCGTTTCATGCTGAAGGTCGTCATCGACTATCCGAAGCTCGACGAGGAGAAGCTCATCATCCGTCAGCAGATTAAGGGCGAGCAGCAGGAGGTGAAGCCTGTCATCAGTACCGAGGAGATATTGAAGGCTCGCGAGATCGTGCGTGAAGTATATCTCGATGAGAAGATTGAGCAGTACATCGCCGACATCGTTTTCTGCACGCGCTATCCCGAGAAGTATGGCCTGAAGGAGATAAAGGATTACATCGAGTTCGGCGGCTCTCCCCGTGCCAGCATCAACCTGGCTCTGGCAGCTCGTGCGTTTGCTTTCATCAAGAGTCGCGGCTATGTCATTCCCGAAGATGTCCGCAGCGTGGCTCACGACGTGCTCCGCCACCGCATCGGACTCACCTACGAAGCTGAGGCCAACAATGTGGTCAGCGAGGAAATCATCAGCAAGATTGTCAATAAGGTCGAAGTGCCCTAAAGCAATTCATAATTCTCAATTCTTGAATGTTTTAACATCAAGGCGCGCTTTTAATGCGCGGAACATAATTCATAATTAAGAGCGAGAATTGGAAACAAGTGAGATTCTAAAGAAGGTCAGGAAGATCGAGATTAAAACTCGTGGCCTGAGCAGCAACATCTTTGCGGGCGAGTACCACTCTGCCTTCAAGGGGCGCGGCATGACTTTCTCCGAAGTGCGCGAGTACCAGTACGGCGACGACATTCGCGACATCGAGTGGAACGTGACGGCTCGCTTTGGAAAGCCTTACGTCAAGGTCTTCGAGGAGGAACGCGAGCTGACGGTTATGTTGCTGGTTGACGTCAGTGGCAGTCTCGACTTCGGTTCCGTCAAGCAATTTAAACGCGACATGGTGACCGAGATTGCGGCCACGCTCGCCTTTTCTGCCATTCAGAACAACGACAAGATCGGCGTAATCTTCTTCTCCGACAAGATCGAGAAGTTCATCCCACCCAAAAAAGGCCGCAAGCACATCCTCTATATCATCCGCGAACTCCTCGACTACAAGCCCGAGAGCCAGCAGACGAACATCGCCTATGCCCTCGAGTATATGACGCGGGCCATCAAGCGACGCTGCATCGCCTTCGTGCTGAGCGACTTCCTCGACCAGCATTCCTTCCTGCAACCCCTCTCCATCGCAGCCCACAAGCACGACGTCGTAGCCATTCAGGTCTATGATAAACGTGTGGCCGAGCTGCCCAACATCGGTCTTTTGAAGGTGCATGATGCCGAGACGGGGCAGGAACAGGTGATTGATACAAGCAGTAAGGCTGTTCGTGATGCGCAGGCAAAGTGGTGGAAGCAGCAGTCGATGCGACTCAAGGACACCTTTAGTCGCAGTCAGGTCGATGCTGTTAGCGTCCGAACCGACCAAGATTATGTGAGTGTGTTAAGAGGTCTTTTTGCAAAAAGAAAGACCCCCTAACCCCCTTTAGGGGGAATAATAAGCCCCTCCCCTCCTTTGTGGCGGAATAATAAATAAGGATATAATAATGATACGCGAAATAAGAAATAAGCTGAAAACAATAAGTTCTCCCCCTAAAGGGAGATGGGGGGTCTTTTTGCTCCTTTGCTTCCTTCTCCCCCTAAAGGGGGTCGGGGGGTCTGTCAAGGCGCAAGTGCAGGTCGATGTGAAGCTCGATTCGCTGCAGCTCTTCATCGGTCAGCAGACAGGCCTCACACTTTCTGTCACCCTCGACACGAAGCAGAAGTTACGGATGCCCGATATCAAGAAGGGACAGGAACTGATACCCGACGTCGAAGTCGTGGAGGTTGGCAAACTCGATACTGCTTTTCTCAACGATGGCAAACGCATGACGGTCAGCCAAGCCTACACCATCACAGCTTGGGACAGCGCGTTCTACTACCTGCCGCCGATGCAGGTAATGGTCGATACAACCCACTACGAGTCGAAGAGCCTCGCGCTGAAAGTCTATACGGTTGACGTCGATACTCTCCACCTCGACCAATTCTTCCCGCCAAACGGCATAATGGAACTGCCCTTCCTTTGGGAGGAGTGGCGAATGGTGGTGTTTGGAAGCATATTGTTCCTGCTGATGCTTGCCTGCATCGCATACCTTTGGTATCACGTCAAGCACGGAAAGCCTATCGTTCGCTTCATCCGCAGAAAGAAGAAACTACCGCCACATCAAGTTGCTATGACAGAGATAGAGCGCATCAAGAGCGAGCGGAAGTGGGCAGAAGAAGACAGTAAGGAATACTACACCTTGTTGACCGACACCCTGCGTAACTACATCCGCGACCGCTACGGATTCAATGCGATGGAGATGACGTCGAGCGAAATCATCGAACGTCTCATTTCGGAGAACAACGAAGAGGCACTCGACGAACTGCGCGAGATATTCCGCACCGCCGACCTCGTCAAGTTTGCCAAGTGGAGCACCCTCATCAACGAGAACGACGCGAACCTCGTCGCTGCCGTAGAATATGTCAATCAAACGAAGATAGAACCTGATCCGAATGCTAAGCCCGAACCTGAAATCATCAAGGAGACCGACCAGAAGCGCCTCACGCAAGTCAAGATAATGCGTGTGGCAATGATAGTTCTGGGCGTCCTCTCTGTAGCTTTGCTGACATGGATAATATGGCGCTCGGCAGACCTTTTAATGTAAAGTCATTGACCATTGACCATTGACCATTGACCATCATGACATTTGAAAACCCACTATATCTGCTTTTGTTGCTGCTGACGATACCTTACGTTGTCTGGTATTGGTTCAAGCATAAGTCATCGACGCCTTCCATCCGCGTCAGCAGCACGGAGGCTATGTTCCAGGCTCCCAAGAGTCTCAGGCAGAGATTGCAGCATTTGCCGCTTCTCTTGAGGCTTGCCTGCTATGCACTTGCCGTGATTGCTTTAGCTCGTCCACAGACCTCGAACAGTTGGAGCAGCAAGCATACCGAAGGCATAGACATCATGCTTTGTATGGACGTCAGCACCAGTATGTTGGCCGAAGACCTGAAGCCCAACCGCATCGAGGCGGCCAAGAAAGTTGCCCTCGAGTTCATCAGCGGTCGTCCTGACGACAACATCGGCCTCACGCTTTTTGCTGGCGAGGCTTACACACAATGCCCCATGACTGTTGACCACGCAGTTCTCCTGAACTTGCTGAACAGCACGAAGGTCGATATGGCACAGCGCGGTCTCATCGAAGACGGTACTGCGATAGGCATGGGTATGGCGAATGCTTTGTCGCGACTCAAGGACAGCAAGGCGAAGAGCAAGGTCATCATCTTGCTCACGGACGGTTCCAACAACTGCGGACAAATAAGTCCCAATACGGCAGCCGACATCGCAAAGAGCTTCGGCATACGCGTCTATACCATCGGCGTCGGCACAAACGGCACGGCCCCCTATCCTTGGCTCGTTGGCGGACGCATAGAATACCAAAATGTACCTGTGGAGATTGACACGAAGACGCTCGCCACGATTGCCCGCAAGACAGACGGTGAGTTCTATCGCGCCACGAACAACCAGAAGCTGCACGAAGTCTATCAGGAAATTGACAAACTGGAGAAGACCAAGATGAACGTCCGGCAGTACTCCAAACGCTACGAAGCCTACGGCATGTTCCTGCTTGCCAGCGTCCTCTGCCTCTTGCTGGAAATCCTGCTGAGGAACACAATATTGAAGAAGATACCATAAAAGCAGACCCCCCGACCCCCTTTAAGGGGAGAAATAAATCGTAAATCGTTAAATCGTAAATTATCTCAATGTTTCGCTTTGAAAGTCCACAATATTTGTACTTGTTGTTAGTGCTCGTGGCACTGGCTGCTATACATTATTATATTATATATAAGAAGAAAAGGCAGGTGAAACGCTTTGGCGACCCTGAGCTGACCAGGCAACTCTTCCTTGGTGTCTCGCGTTGGAGACCTGAGGTGAAGTTCTGGATAACGATGCTTGCCCTCGCATCCTTCATCGTCGCGTTGGCTCGTCCGCAGTTCGGAACGCGCCTCGACACACGTGAACGCACGGGCATTGAGGCAATTATCGCGCTCGACGTCAGCAATTCCATGCTTGCCGAAGACGTGAAGCCCAATCGTTTGGAGAAAGCGAAGATGATGGTGAGCAACATGGTGGACGGCATGAGGGACGATAAGATCGGCCTGATTGTCTTTGCCGGCCAGGCCTTCGTGCAGTTGCCAATTACCAGCGACTACGTGAGTGCCAAGATGTTCCTCGAAACCATCTCGCCTTCGATGATGAGTGTCCAGGGTACAGACATTGCGGAAGCCATCAACCTCTCGATGCGTAGCTTCACACAGCAAGAAGACGTCTCCAGAGCCATCTTCGTGATAACCGATGGCGAGGACAACGAGGCTCGAGGTGTTGAGGCAGCCAAGCAAGCCGCTTCCCAAGGCATTCGTGTCTATGTTTTGGGCATCGGCAACCCCGGCGGCGCACCCATTCCCATCCCAGGAACCGGCCAGTACATCATTGACGACGAGGGCAACACAGTCGTTTCGAGGTTGAGCGAGGAGATGTGTCGCGAGATAGCAACGGCCGGAGGCGGTTCCTACATCTACGTTGACAACAGCAGTTCGGCTCAGAAGAAGCTGTCGGAGCAGGTTGACCGACTGGCCAAAGCTAAGATGGAGAGCCAGATCTACAGCGAATATGACGAGCAGTTCCAGGGTTTCGTCCTCATCGGCATCCTGCTTTTGCTGCTCGACGTCTTCCTTCTCGAAAGGGAAAGCAAATCGACTTGGCTCAGCAACCTCTTCCACAGAGGACGTCCAGTTGCTGCACTCTTCCTGTTGATTTTCAGCTTGACAGCAATGGCTCAGACCGACAGAGACTATATCCGTCGCGGCAATCGCCTGATGCGCAACAGCGTTTACGACAAGGCTCAGGTCGAATATCAGAAGGCAATCGAGAAGGACAATACGAATCCCATCTCGCACTTCAACCTCGGAAACGCTCTCCTCTATCAGAATAAGGCCGAAGACGCCATGAAGGAGTACGAGACGGCGGCTCGATTGGAGAAGGACAAGACGCGTCTGGCCCAGATTTATCACAATATGGGCGTCGTCCTGCAAAGTGCCAAACAGTTCGACAAGGCAGTAGCTTGCTACAGGAACTCCCTGCGAAACGACCCGACTAATGATGAGACGCGCTACAACTACGCCTTGAGTCTCTTCCAACTTAAGAAGAATCAAGGAGGTCAGGACAATCAGGATCAGCAGAAGGACGACAAGGGTCAGGACGAGAAGAAAGAGCAAGAACAGCAGCAACAGAAACAAGAACAAGATAAGAAAGACGAGCAGCAGCAACAACCTCAGCCAGAGCAAATGAGTCGCGAGAATGCCGAACAGATGTTGAATGCCGCGATGCAGGACGAGAAAGCTACTCAGGAAAAGATTCAAAAAGCACAACAAAAACGTCAGCAAAAACAGTTGCAAAAACAATGGTAAAACGTGGCAGTTCAAAACTACTGCAGTGAAGTTTACCAACTATTCACGTTAAGATGAAAGAGACTCCATAAGATGAAAAGACTTTACACGATACTCACTCTCCTAATTCTTGCGTTAAGTCCTGCCTTTCCGCAAGTTACGCTTAAAGTCCAGGCTCCCTCCCAAGCCGAAGTAGGCCAGAGAATCCGCATCAGTTATGTGGCCAACACGCAGGACATCGAAGATTTCCAGGTCGGCAACTTCGAGGGCTTCAACGTTCTTTATGGTCCCAGCACCAGTCGATCGAGCAACATCTCGATTATGAACGGCCGCACAACCCAGAGCAGTACGGTAACCTTTACTTATACCGTCGTACCCACTTCTGAAGGGACTCTCAAAGTGCCTGCAGCAACCATCAAGTTCGATGGAAAGTCCGTCAAGAGCGGAACAGCTAGCATCGAAGTGCTGCCAGCAAGTCAGCAACACAGTCAGCAACCTCAGAACCAACAGCAAGGCGGCAATCCTCGCCAAGGGCGTCAGCAACAGAGCGCTGCCAGCTCCGGCCAGATAAGCGGAAGCGACCTCTATATGAGCGTTACAGCCAACCGCAAGAAGATTTATGAGCAGGAAGCTGTGATGCTGACTTACAAACTCTACACGCTGGTGAACATCCAACAAATCTCTGGCGATATGCCTCAGATAGACGGCTGTCACGTACAGGAACTTGAGCGTTCTGCACAAATGTCACTCAAGTACGAACGCGTCAACGGCAGGAATTACGGCACGGCCGTCTGGAAGCAGTATGTCGTCTTCCCGCAGAAGACGGGCAAGATAAAGATTCCCAGCATCACATTCGACACGCAAGTCGAGGTGCAAAATCATTCGATGGACCCCTTCGACATCTTCTTTGGCGGAGGAAGTCTTTCGCAAATGGTTCGCAAACAAATCGTCGCTCCGGCTGTCGAGATTGACGTAATGCCCCTCCCAATGCCGAAGCCAGACAACTTCTCAGGTGCCGTCGGTAAGTTCACGGTGTCTGCCACTTTGACGCCAGACCAGGTGAATGCCAACGATGCTGCAACCCTTCGACTCGTCGTCTCAGGTCAGGGCAACATGAAACTCATGAAAGCCCCGACCGTTCGATTCCCTCAGGACTTCGAAGTCTATGACCCCAAGGAGAACAACAAGACGACAAATACATCGACGGGAGCAAAGGGAAACATCATTTACGACTATGTCGTAGTGCCCCGTCACGGCGGGAAATTCTCGATCCCACCGGTTGAATTCTGCTATTTCGACCCAGAACAGGAACGTTATAACACAGTTCGAACAGACTCTTTCCACCTTGCAGTTGCCAAAGCAAAAGGTCAACCTGTCGCCTACACTCGTGAGCAAGAAGATCTTAACGTGCTGAGTAATGACATTCGCTTTATCAAGTTGGGCGAATACACCAGCGAGGACGAGGATGACTTCTTTGGAACTTCCTCATATTGGGTCACTTATCTGCTCCTCTTCCTTGCCTTTATCGTTGCCTTCCTCTGGTTGAGACATCAACAGAAACTCAATCCGAACTCTTGGAGCGTGAAAGGAAAGAAGGCAGGCAAAGTGGCATCTCGCCGACTGAAACAGGCTTCGAAACTTATGCACGCCAAGGACGATGCCGCTTTCTACGACGAAGTGATGCGCGCGCTGCTCGGTTATGCAGGCGATAAGTTGTCCCTCCCGACCAATGAACTCAACAAGGAGAACGTCATTTCTGGCCTCACATCGAGAGGAGTGGAACAGGAAGTTGTCGATTCCTTCATTGCAGTCCTGAGCGATTGTGAGTTCGCTCGATATGCTCCGACTGCCGATGCAAACCTTGCAAAAGAGAAGATATATCAGCAGGCTTCAGATGTGATTACGCAGATGAACGCTTCGCTCAAGTCACATAAATAATCAAGAAATCACGATGAAACCGTATATTTTTGTTCTTTTACTGGTCCTCTCCTCTCTTTCGACCTTAGCTGCGACTCCCATAGAAACGAAGACTCTGGCCGATAGCGCTTATGTACAAGGTGATTATGAAAAGGCCGTTAATCTTTATGGCAAGTTGGCCAAACAGAATCCCAATGCAGAGGTCTTCTATAACCTGGGTTGTGCTTACTATCGTCTCGATGATATTGCTCACAGTGTTCTTTGTTTTGAGCGCGCCTTGAAACTCGATCCAAGCAACAAAGATGTGCTCTTCAACCTCGAACTGACTCGCACAAAGACAATCGACAAGATTATCCCGCAGCATGAATTCATTCTGTTTACCTACTTTCGTAGCATGACGAACTGGTTTTCGATGTGTACGTGGACCATTGTTGGCTTGCTCTCCTTCGTCATTATGCTAATATGCTTGCTTCTTTTCTGGGCTTCCGGCAGCCTACTTGTGCGAAAGCTTGCCTTTTCATCGGCAGTTTTGCTCCTGTTTGTTTCTGTAATTTCCAATGTATGTGCCATGAAGCAGAGAGATTTTAAACAAGTTCATACAAGCGGAATTATTATTGTACCAGCCGTAACAGTCAAGAGCACACCAGCCGACAACGGCAATGACCTTTTCGTTCTTCATGAGGGAAGTAAGGTTGAAATACTAGACAGTAGCCTTAAAGAATGGTGCGAGGTGAGCATTGCCGACGGCAAGCAAGGCTGGATTCCTAAAAAGAGTTTCGATCTCATATAAAGTTAACAGCCCTTCAAACTAGCAAAACTGGTAACATGATAGAACAGATAGTCCAATGGGATAAAGAACTTCTCGTCGCTCTGAACGGTTCTTCCTCTCTATTCCTCGATGGTGTTATGATGACAATCACCAAAACAACCACGTGGATTCCTCTGTTTGCATGTTTGCTTTATGCTGTCGTTAGGAACAATACCTGGCGCCGTAGTTTCTTAATTATTGCAGTTATTGCATTACTCGTGATACTTGCTGACCAGTTTGCTAACACCTTCTGCAAACCATATTTCCACAGGTTGCGCCCCTCGCAAAGCCCCGATCTGGCCAATGTAATCGACCTCGTCAATGGCTATCGTTGTGGGCTTTATGGCTTCATCTCCAGTCATGCAGCCAATACTTTCAGCGTGAGTGTCTTTTTCATGCTCCTGTTTCGCGACAAAAGAATAAACCTTTTGTTACCTGTCTGGCCGTTACTCGCCAGTTATAGCCGCTTGTATTTGGGCGTTCATTATCCGCTCGACATAGTAGCAGGAACGTTGTGGGGCATTTTTTGTGGTGTGTCGGTATATGGATTTTCTCGTTGGGCCAGCCTGCGCTTCTGTCCCCAAGTCTGCATGAGTTCTTCTTTGTGTACTTCGACAGGCTACAGGCGCTCTGACATAACCCCAATCCTTCTGGTCTTCCCTCTTATATTCATCTATATCACCATCAGAGCGACATTGTTTGCTTTCACATATTAATGAAGTCCTATGAAAGCCATAATTATCCTTTTCACCGCCATTATTGCCTTCGTCGCCTGTTCGTCAGTCGATGAAAACAGTAATGCTGTGAAGGGAAACGATTTGGCTTATCGTCTGCGCTATTCAGATATCTCGGCATCATTACAGGCTGCACAGAAGGCCTACACCTGTTCTTCCGGTAATTCTGACAATAAGGCTGAGGCTCTCAACAACATGGCGTATGTTGCTTATCAGCAGATGCGTTATGATCAGTCCCTTCATCTCCTGCAACATGTTTATGGCTTCAGTCGGAACCAACTTGAACTGCTTTGTGCCGATGTGCTGACGATGAAGGTGATGCAACGTATTGGCCGAGGCAAATCGTTCTTCGATGCTCGCCTTCGTGCCCAGAAACGCCTCAGCCGTATCCTCTCTGAGGAAGACAATCTTACTGAACGGCAAAATCGTCGTCTCCATTATGCTTTGACCGAGCTTCATATCGTGGCTTCTACTTATTATTATTATCTCGGCCAAGACAGCGCGGCCATCAGCGAGATTCAGGAAGCTGCTCAATATGTGAACCTTGAGACCGATACGACGCAATGGCTTTACTATCATTATATGTTGGGTAGTGGCGGACTCATTGATGGCACTCCAGAGGAAGTGACCATCACGGAGTTCAACCACCTTTTCCGCGTCTATACACTTGCGAAAGCTAATCACTTCACGTATTTTGAAGCAAATGCGTTGCAGTCGCTTTCTGCTATAGTTGCCGATTCGGTTCGAGCGAACTGGGTAAAACAGCAGCGCATAGATGCCTATAGCTACCTCTTTGGAGAGCACCTGCGCTGGCAGTCCGACAGCACACTTTCGTTGCGACACCAGTTTGCAGCAGCCCTGTCGCATCACTCGATTGCTCTCTTCCAGCAGTATCACGACCTTTTCCAGACGGCGTGTGCAATGAGAACGTTGGGTGAGGTGTATTTTACAGCCGAACATTATGATGAGGCTCTCAAGAGTTTCCGCAAGGCGTTGCATCTCGCTTCTGACTTCAGAAGGTCGCCTTATCAGGTAACTCCCTGGTTGGCAGGCATTCACGAGAACCTCAGCCTTACTTATAGCGCCTTGGGCGACAAGTTGAGTGCAGATAACCATCGTAATGTCTATCTCGATTTGCTTGATGAATCCAGACAGAACAAAGAACTTGACAGCCGAAAGGCTTTGCTGAAGCAAGAAGCAAAAGGCGAACGGATACAGTTCTTTTTGCTGTTGTCGCTTGTCTTTTTAATCGTCGTTCTTTTTATATTATATTATAGGCAGCTAAAACGCCGTTCGCTCTCCTTTGAGAAACAAGTGCGTGAGATTGCTTCCAGTGAAGACTGTAAACAGGCAGAACATCAGTTGCAGAAGCTATTGCGGGATAGCGAAGAGCGTTTAGATGAGAGTAGGGAGGAGAGTGAAGTCGTGCAGCAACGCATCCTTAACGAGCAAAAGCGACACATCCTTCAGCGCACAAAGTTGTCCGTAGTCTATGCCATCATACCATACTTGGACAGAGTCATTGCCGAAGTTAAAAAACTCGATGAAATGGAAGAAAATGTTTCAGGGCGGCTTTCCTACATTCAGGAGTTGTGTTCTGGCATGATGGCCATCAACGACCGACTTACTTCGTGGATTCAGATGCAACAGGGAAAGCTCAGTCTTCAAGTGTCGCGATTCCCCCTTAAAGACATCTTCGAGGTTATCTCGATGCAGCAATATGCTTTTGCTCAGCAACAACTCACGCTTGAAGTGCCTAAGACAGACCTTCAAGTCAAAGCCGACAAGGCACTTACTCTCTTTATGGTCAACACACTTGTCGACAATGCTCGTAAGTTTACTCCTGCAGGAGGTAATGTAACGATTTTGACCGATTCCATCGATGATTTTGTGGAGATTAGTGTTTGTGACACAGGTGTGGGTCTCTCGCAAGAAGATGTACAAACTCTTAACGACAGCAAGGTTTATGACCCGAATCGTATTGGTACGAAGAATGCGAGCAAGGGCTTTGGCTTTGGTATCATGAATTGCAAGGGTATCATCAACAGTTACAAGAAACTTTCTTCGCTTTTCAATGTCTGTGACTTCGGCGTCGAGAGTCAAGAGGGACAGGGAAGCCGCTTCTGGTTCCGCTTGCCTAGGGTATTGCCTTTGCTCTTTTTCTTTGTGTTTAACTTCTTTGCTCATGCGACTCCACAGCGTTGTTATGAGCTATTTGATTCTACTTATAATGCAAATGTGCAAGGCCGATATGTTGATGCTTGGCTTTATGCCGATAGTGCCATCAATATGGTCGAGGAGCCAGTCGACACTGTTTTGCTTGTATCTCTGTATAATGAGCAAGCTATTGCTGCTCAGGCTCTTGCCGAATGGGACGCATATCGTGAGAGCAATGCTGAGTGTGTTCGCTTGCATCGCCTTTTCAGTTCCGACCATTCGCTTGCTTCCGATTGTCAGCAACTTGAAAAGATGAACGATGATTCGCACGTTCTTTACGTCCTGATAGTCTTATCGCTTATTGCTTCTCTTGCCTTATTTTACAGGGTTGTTCTTCGCCATCGTCTTCGTCATCGCGCTTCGCTCGACGACCTTTATCAACGGCTTACATCCGTTCTCCGTTCTTTCCCTGAAAATGCAGAGACTTTAGTTGATGAATTAAAGAATATAAGTCACAATCTTGACCAACCTCAGCTTCGTCAGCCCGTGCTCGAACTTCGTCAAAAGTTTGCTTCATCTTTGGCGATATTGCAAGAAACCAACGGTTTTATCGAGGATTTTGATGAGAAAACGCATAAGCAACGCTTTGAGCATGATCGCTTGTATGTGATGAATCAGATACTCGATAATTCGTTGAGCACCATCAAACATGAGACGATGTATTTCCCTTCACGCATCAAGCAATTGACTGATGATATGCAGCAGAACGGAATCGATGCATCGACTCATCAGACTCTTTTAGACCTTGTGACTTACTATCGTCATATTTACATGTTGCTTTACGAGCAGGCTCAGCGACAAACAGACCAAAGCCTTTTGCGTTTGCAACCTCTTGCTGTGACTGACCTCTTGGCTTATGCATCAACGACGTATGGTGTTGCAAATCAGCCGACTGAGGCTTGGGTAAAGGGAGATGAGATACTTCTGCATCTGCTTCTTGACCAGATGTTTGCTGTAGTGCCTAAGGATTCAACTCTCACAGTAGAGGTGCGCAATAGTATGACATATATAATATGTAGTGTGTCTGGAGAAACCCTTACGTCAGAGCAACTCTCCGACCTCTTTTCGCCACAGACTGAGCGAATGGAGTATCTTGTTATGCGTCAAATAGTTCGCGAGCACGATGCTGCTTGTGGTCATCCAGGACTTCGCCTCGCTGCAGAGAATACGGATGCAGGTTACAAGATATCTTTCTCGCTGCCTGCAATACATAAATCTACGAACTCATAAATTTACACGATATGGATAAATTCAAAGTAATCATCGTCGAGGACGACAAGCTGGAGCTCAAGGGAACACAGCAAATCCTGCAAACAGAAGTGCCTGAGGCAGAGATTATAGGCACAGCAACAGGCGAAACTGACTTCTGGAAATTGATGCGCGATAGTCAACCAGACCTTGTTCTGCTTGACCTGGGACTGGGAGGCAGTACAACCGTTGGCGTTGATATTTGCCGTCAGCTCAGGACTCGCTATGCGGATATGAAAATCCTCGTATTCACCGGTGAAATCCTTAACGAGCGCCTTTGGGTGGAAGTGCTCAGTGCAGGAGCCGACGGTATCATTCTCAAGACGGGCAATCTCTTACAGAGAGACGATATCGTTCAGGTGATGCACGGCCGCCATTTGGTTTTCAATGAGCCGTTTCTCGAGAAAGTGATGGCGCGATTCCGTACAGTTGTTTGTAAAGAGCAAGCCTCGGTTGATGCCTTCGTAGAGTATGAGATAGACGAGTACGACGAGCGTTTCCTGCGTCATCTAGCTCTTGGTTACACAAAGGATATGATAGCCGGGCTGCGCCAGATGCCATTCAGCACAAAGAGCCTCGAGAAGCGTCAGGTGGACCTCACTAATAGACTCTTCTCTGAGCGTGAGAGAAGCGGCGTGAACGCTGTCCGGTTGGTGGTTAGAGCCATTCAGTTGCACATCATTGACCCAGAAAACTTAGTTGCTGATGAACAATAACGAGCGCAACTTTGTTATCCTGCTAGTGCTGGCATTTTTGCTGCCGATTCTCTCGTGGGCATTGTCGGCATTGGGAGTGCCTTGCAGAAGCATTCTCGACGATGAGGGCTTGCGTTGGCTTTTCCGTCACGTTAGCGATTGCCTTCACAGTCGGTTGGTGATGTTTGCGCTTTGTTGTCTGATGATGCAAGGGGTGATAAAGGAGAGCGGTATACTTCCGCTCGGCCGAGCATTTCGCGACCCGAAATTCCTGCGATACCTCGCTGTTTATGCTGTTGTGTTCCTCACGATACTCTTTGCTGCAATTGCGCCTGATAGCCCTTTGTTGAGCGTAACAGGCGGTCTTGCCGGGAGTCCTTTGCTCGACGGCTTGCTCTTTCTCGGCTGGTTCTCTTTCATCGTGTTCTGCCTCTGCTACGGTCACAATAAACGTGAGCCTTGGCCTCAGATGCTAACACACGGAATTCGGAAACATCCGCTCGCGATACCTTTCGCTATTGTTGTTTCTTTTTGTTGGCAATGCATTCAATATATGATAGGATGAACCTCGACGACCTCAATCCCAGTCAGCGTGAAGCGGTGCTTTGCATCGATGCTCCTTCTCTCGTGATAGCGGGAGCGGGTAGTGGTAAGACACGTGTCCTGACCTACAAGATTGCATATCTTTTGGAGCAAGGGATGCAGCCTTGGAACATCCTTGCGCTGACCTTTACCAATAAGGCTGCGCGTGAGATGCGCGAGCGCATTGCCTCACTTGTTTCGCCCGAGAAGGCTGCAGCACTTTGGATGGGCACGTTCCATAGTATTTTCGCCAAGATACTTCGTGTTGAAGGTAATCGCTTGGGCTACGACCAGAATTATACTATCTACGATACCAACGATAGTCTGAGCCTCATTAAACTTGTTATTCGCGAGATGAATCTCGACGATAAGGTTTATAAGCCAGGTGCTGTCCAGAATCGTATTTCTACAGCTAAGAATCGACTCGTTTTGCCCGTGAATTATGCTTCTGTGCGAGAGTTCCGCGAAAGTGATGCTTACTATCATCGTACGCTGATGCCCGAGGTTTATAATCGCTATGAGGAGCGTTTGAAGCAGTCAAACGCCATGGACTTCGATGATTTGCTGCTCAACACTTGGCTCATATTCAAGCACAATCCTGAGGTTGCAGCGCACTGGCAGGAACGTTTCCATTTTGTGCTTGTCGATGAGTATCAGGATACAAACTTTGCTCAGCATCAGATAATTAAACTTCTCACAGACCAGCGGCAGCGTGTCTGTGTTGTTGGCGACGATGCGCAGAGTATTTATAGTTTCCGAGGAGCGGACATTGATAACATCCTGCATTTCCGCGAGGCTTATCCGGGAGCCCGACTCTTCAAACTCGAACGCAATTATCGCTCTACGCAGACTATTGTGAATGCTGCTGGGAGCTTGATTCGCAATAATCGAGAGCAGATTTCGAAGAGTGTCTTCAGCGAGAAAGAGGTGGGAAACCCTATTGCTCTCTTCTCTGCTTATAGCGACACAGACGAAGCCAACATTATCCTCAGAGAAGTGCAGCGAGCTCATCGGTCAGGCATTCCATATAAAGGGATTGCTGTCCTTTACCGCACCAATGCACAAAGCCGCAAGATAGAGGACAGTTTCCTGCAAGGACGCATTCCCTATCACATCTATGCAGGCACGTCGTTCTATCAGCGCGAGGAAATCAAAGATATGCTTTGCTACCTGCGACTCTCGGTCAATCCTTACGACGAGGAATCGTTGCGACGCATCATCAACAAGCCTGCTCGAGGCATTGGTGATACTACCGTCGGAAAACTTTTCCTCGAAGCAAGAACAGCTGGCCAACCTGTTTGGGACATCCTCAAGGCAGGAACCTGTCCAGGCCTCAATAGCAGTACGCAGGCCAGACTGAAGTCTTTCTACGAGATGATGGAAGCCTTCCGTCAAAGTGCTGCAACCGACGATGCCTATACGCTTGCTCTTCGTGTGGCGAAGGAGAGCGGCCTGCAGGACCATTACTTCAGCGGGCACGAACCCGACGACATCTCGAAACAGGAAAATTTCCAGGAAATGCTCGATGGAATCGCGGTTTTTGTGCAAGATAACCGCGAGCAAGGACTTGGAGTTTCTATCAGCGATTACCTGCAAATGGCGAGCCTCGCAACAGACTTCGACCGCAATAATGCGGAGAAAGATGCCGACCAAGTGAACATGATGACCATTCATTCGGCAAAAGGACTGGAGTTTCCCGTTGTGTTCATTACAGGCTTGGAAGAGGGATTGTTCCCCAGCGAAATGAGTGCTGAAGTGCCGCGCGAGCTCGAGGAAGAGCGTCGTCTTTTCTACGTTGCCCTGACCCGAGCCGAACGTCAGGTTGTCCTCACCTATGCCAAGTCGCGCTTTCGCAACGGCAGGATGGAGTTCTCTCGCCCCAGTAGGTTCGTAAGAGAGATTCCGCAAGAGTATTATAGGACTTCACCTCAAACCTCTTCTCAAGGGGAGAGACATACTGGATTTTCCTCGCCACGCATAGAACAGCGGATGAGACCTGTCTTTCGTCCCGCCTCTCGCCCTGACTTGGCTCCAAGCAGACCATTTGTCGGTGCCCAGTCAGCCTCGCCAAACTCAGGCACTGGGGGAACTATGATGCACGATTTGAAGGTAGGAACTGCTGTTCTTCATGAGCGCTTCGGCAGAGGCGTGGTACAGGCTCTCGAAGGCTCTGGCATCGATGCGAAGGCGACGGTTTGCTTCGAGAATGCAGGTACAAAAGTTCTGATGCTGCGTTTTGCCAAGCTTACGCTGCAATAGTGACTGACTTTTCAGTAGGTTATTACTATATAAAATTAGGTTTTTGGCGACCCCTAAAAATTGACGAGCCACGTCAACTTACCCAACGAAGCACGTTTCAATGCCTCACGAAACATGTTTCATTGACCAACATAGCACACCATTGTCTAGAGATATTACACTCCATTGTTGATGACGAGCACATAGTTGAAGTAGCTGACGCGATAGCGGTAGAGGGGGCGGCCTTGGGGACCGTCGGAGATGTTACCGATGTCGTTCAGGTTGTATGTGCGTCCACAACTATTGCACTTCGCATAGCCGCTGCTCTGCAGAACTAATGGTTTCGTGATGTTGTAGTTATGATAGCAGTTGCTGCAGGCCCGGTCGAAGCAAACGACCCGAGTGTCGCTCTCGCCTATCTCGGGAATGGTGAGGCGGCCGACAATGAATCCACTCAAACCGAGATATGGTATGCCGTAAGCCTGTATGGCAGTAGCATTGATGGTGGAGGTGTGGTTTGAGGCGTCGGTAAAGAGATACCGTTGCCCGTCGCTTGTAATGGTGCAGAACTCACCCATGCTTTCGCAGCAGGTAAAGAGGACTGGTGCTTGTTGAACGTTCTCGACATTCAGTCTTGCTCGCAGGTTGCAGTACTTGTTGTTCACTTCACCATTGGTGCAGGAGAAGCAAGCAGCCGACAGCAGGCAACAGGCGAGGGCATTACGTATTCTATGTTTATTCATCGTTCGCAAGTTTCTTTTCCGCTTCTTCTGCTTTCTCGAAGTGGAAGTTGTTCCAAGTCTGCTCGAAGAGTGCGGCAATCTCCTTTGTGCAGAGGTTGCCGATGCTGCCTTCGTGGGTGTGCTTCACCTCCTTCTTCGGCACGAAATTCCCGGCCTCAATGTCCAGTCCAACCTTCTTGTAGGCATCGCGGAAAGGCATTCCTTCGGCAGCCAAACGGTTGACTTCCTCGACGGAGAACATCAGGTCGTAGCGTGGGTCGTCAAGGATGTGCTCGTTCACCTCGAGCCGAGCGATGATGTAGGTGGCCATCTGCAGGCATTCTCTCAATTCCTGGAAAGCGGGCAGGAAGACCTCCTTGATGATTTGAAGGTCGCGGAAATAGCCGCTCGGCAGGTTATTCATGATGAGCGTAACCTGTTGAGGCAGAGCCTGGAGCTTGTTGCATTTGGCGCGAGTCAGCTCGAAGACGTCGGGGTTCTTCTTGTGCGGCATGATGCTGGAACCGGTTGTGCACTCCTTCGGCAACTTGATGAAACCGAAGTTCTGGCTGTTGAAGAGGCAGGCATCGAAGGCAAGCTTGCTGACGGTTCCTGCTATTCCTGCAAGAGCGAAAGCCACGTTGCGCTCAGTCTTGCCGCGTCCCATCTGAGCATAAACGACGTTATAATCAAGGGAATCGAAGCCCAGCAGTTCTGTCGTCATCGTTCTATTCAAGGGGAACGACGAGCCATAACCTGCGGCAGAACCGAGAGGATTGCGGTTGGTGATGCGATAAGCTGCCTGCAAGAACACGAGGTCATCCGCGAGACTTTCGGCATAGGCACCCAGCCAGAGCCCGAAGCTGCTGGGCATCGCTACTTGCAGATGCGTGTAGCCAGGCATCAGCACGTCCTTGTAACGTTCGCTCTGCTGCTGTAGTTCGCCAAAGAGACTCCTGACATCCTCTGCCACGAGACGCAGCTGCTTGCGGATGAAGAGCTTAAGGTCAACCAGCACCTGGTCGTTGCGGCTGCGGCCTGAGTGTATCTTCTTGCCGACATCACCCAATCGTCGAGTAAGCATCAACTCGACTTGCGAGTGTACGTCCTCTATGCCTTCCTCGATGACGAACTTCCCTGCTCGAATGTCTGCAAGGATGTTTCGCAGTTCCGCAAGCAGCGTCTGCAGTTCATCTTTCTCGAGAAGACCAATGCTCTCGAGCATCGTGATATGTGCCATCGAGCCAAGTACATCTGCTTCTGCCAGGTACATATCCATCTCGCGGTCGCGACCAACAGTGAAGCGCTCTATCTCCGCCGTCGGCTCATATCCTTTGTCCCAAAGCTTTGCCATTGTGAGAGTATTAATATGGTAAACTTGCTAACATTTGTGCGAGGCCATCAACGCCTTGCTCGAGCTTCTTGCCCACCATTTGGCGGATGAAGAAGTTCAGGTCGGCCTTGACGGTAAGACGCATTGCACACTCATTCTCGCTTTGCGGAAGCAGTTGAATCCACATGTTTGCTGCTACAGGTATCCCTTCGGCAGCGAACTTGATAGTCTTTTCCGGCTCGCGCTCAATGATACGCAGAGTGGCTGTGCCTACTGGTGTCTGGCCCGAGACGGAATCTGTGTCGAACTGCAACGAGCGCAACTTCTCGACAACTTGCTCCAGTTGCTCAGGGGAAACCTTATCGCCTGCCTGCTGCTTAATGCGCTCCATCGCTTCAGGATTATCGAGCCCTTGCTGAATGACAGCCAGGTTATTGAGGTCTGCCAATCGCTCATAGACGCGTCCAATGGGAGCGTATATCTTCTTAACTTCGCTTTTATATTCAGTCATCTTGTATTTACTATTTGTTCCAGTTTGCTGGGTCTTTGCGCCATTCGTGGAGAGTGGCAACGTCTTCTTCCTTGATGTAACCCGTTTTGAGTGCTTCTGCCACGACGGCTTCGTAGTTGGTGAGTGTGAGGAGCTTGACGCTAGCTGCCTTGAAGGCTTCTTCTGCAACGGGGAAACCGTAAGTGTAAGATGCGACCATGCCCACTACTTCACATCCTGCTTTCCTGAGCGCCTCGACTGCTTTGAGGCTGCTGCCGCCTGTGCTGATGAGGTCCTCGACCACCACGACCTTCATGCCTGGCCTGAGTTCGCCCTCGATGAGGTTCTCCATTCCGTGATCCTTTGGCTTGCTGCGGACGTATGCAAAGGGAAGACTTAAAGCGTCGGCCACCAAAGCACCTTGTGCGATGGCACCTGTGGCAACGCCTGCCACGCCTTCTGCCTCGGGGAACTGCTCCATGACGAGTCGCGTCAGCTCCACCTTGACGAAACTGCGAAGGTCGGGGAAGGAGAGCGTCTTGCGGTTGTCGCAATAGAAGGGACTTTTCCAGCCACTTGCCCATGTGAAGGGATTGCTTGGCTGTAACTTGATGGCTTTTACGCCCAGCAGCTTGGCTGCAAAGATTGATTCAACGTTGTTCATATCTTATCTTGTGTTATGTGTTAACTAGGATTTTCTTGCCGTCCTTTATGTAGAGCCCTGGCTCCTGCATACTTGCGGTGCGTGTGCCGTCGAGGCGATAGATGATGTGGCCCCTCTCTGGTTCCCCCAAGGGAGAGAACCCGGTTTCATCGTCAATGACAGTCAGGACAAGCGATTGCGAGATGGGTTGGCCGTCGATGCAGATGCAGTACTCATGCTGTCCGGCTGCAAGGCCAGTGAGTGTGATGTTGCCTTCTTCTGTATCGAGAGGCATTACATCTTGCCAAACGCCATCTTGCATGATGCAAAGTTTGGCAGCCAGCGAGGGATGGAGGTTGCTGTAATGCATGACGATTTCCTCTCCTGCCTGATACTCTGCCTTGTCTGCACGAAGGCGCGACGGCTTGCCGATGGCGAAGTACTGGCGCTCGAAAGGCTCTGAGTAGTCGTCGGCCATGAAGTAACCCACAAAGTAGATGCCTTCGGACAGGGGTGCTGTCCAGTTGTTCGTACCACTTACGTTCAGTCGAAGCGTGCCGTTAACCTTTGTATTGTAGAGCCATGTGGGGCACTTTACGTCCTTTGGCACGAGTCCGGCCTGGTAGATGCCCACCCAGTCTTTGCTGATGTTGGGAGCATTCGCGAGCGTTATGACGATGGCATTTCCTACGTTATATACGCGTTTGTCGGGCGTCATGGAGAACGACGCGGGGTCGAAAGCCCGATTGGTCACAAAGAGAGGGACGCGAGGCGAGCACTCTGAGTAGCCTCCGTCTTGGAATAGCACGGCAAAGTACTCCCCAGCAGCAGAGAGACTGAGGCTCAGCGTGCCTGCTGCCACTTCAGTATATGCGTAGGTCGCCGATGTGTCGCTCGAGCCTGGGGTTTTGCCTTTGGCATAGATGCCGAGCCATGCTTCTGTGCCGACAGGAACGCCGCTGAAGGTTGCCTGAATGCTTTCGTTCACCTTGTAGAACTGCTTGTCGAGCGAGAGGGTCGAGATGTATGAGGCAATGGTGCTGTCCACCCAGTCCGAATAGATGGGTTCGCCTTTGGCTCCGAAGCAGTTGCATGGACGCACGGCAAAGCGGTAGGCAAAATCTTTGGGCAGTTCGCCCTCGCCAAAGACGCAGACGACTTCGCCCTCTTCCTTGTTCTCGCCGAGGTAGCACTTGGGCGAGAATACGCGCTTCGTAGCGGTGACGTGGCGAACGTCGAGCCAGTCGTACTCCACTTGCACCTCGTAGTCGAAGGCACGCACGCCGGCGTTCTTCTTCAGGACGGTGGGGAAGTGAACCGTCACCTGCTTCTGCGAGGTGCCATAACGATCGACGCCTGAGCCTCCGGTAACAGTAACCTTCGTGCCCGCGGGGAATTGCGGAATGGCAGCCGTCTTGGCACGATTCTCGAAGGAAAGCGGTTGGGTTGCCGAGATGGGCCAGGGAAGATACCAAGCCTCGCCGATGGGTTCGTCATAGACAAACTCGCGCTTCTCGAACGTGATAGCCGAATCATAGACGCGCATCACCATTCCCTGACGTCCGTCCTGCGGGTCCATCTTCGCCATTTGCGAAGGCGGCTTGGCTGACCAGTCGTCTTGATAGGTGTTTTCGCGTGCCGGCATCGGATAGAGATACTTGAGCGAGGAGGTTCCAATGCTGGTGAAAGCCCCCTGCCAAAGGTCGCGGTCGTCGTCGAGCGGCGAGTGCGAGTGGCCGGAGAACGCGATGGCATTGGGATAATTGCTGAGCAATCTTGTCACCGTTCCGTCGTCTCTGCCCCAAGCCCACGCGCAGTTGCAGGTATCTTTGGGGTGTGGGTGCTGGATGAAAAAGAAGGGTTTCCCATCAGCCGTCAGCTCGGAATTGTGTTCCTCGAGGAAGTCAGCGAGTCCCGAGATGTGGCTCTGGTTCTCCCAATGCGCGCCGATGAAGTGATAGCCCTTGATGGTCTTCATCCAGATGGGCTGATAGTCTTCCTTGAAACATTGCTTCCAAGCGGCCGCAGCCTGTCGTCCGATGCCTTGCGCTTGCGCCGTCTCAGCCCCGACACTGCTGATGGTTCCGCCCCAGGTGTAGCCCTCCATGTCGTGGTTGCCGTAGATGAAGAGCTGAACTGTCTCTTTGCCGTCGATGCCTTTGTTGTTCGGAAAGACTTGGAACCAAGCATTCGCCACCACTTGCAGCTGTGGCAGGAGCCCCTGGTCGGCCATATCGCCGGCAATGATAACACCGTCCACCTTCAGACTACGGAAGTATTCGAGGGTGTGGATGAACGTTCCAGCCGTATCTGCGCCACGCAGATGGATGTCGCTCACAATGCCGATTACGAGGTTTGGATTGCCCAAAGTGGCAATCGTCTCAGCGAGGGCTGGCGAACCCAAATAGGCTGCTCCAGCAAGGGCGGTACTGCGCCTCAGGAATTCTCTTCTGTTCATAACATTTATATAATGCGCTGCAAAGATACGCAAAATAGTTCAAAGTTCAAAGTTAGAAGTTCAAAGTTTTTGTCCGTTCCATCGGATTTGCAATACTTCGGTAGGGTATATGGGTAACTGTGATGCTTTATGTCTGCAAACCATGAACTTTACAAATTGCCACATAAAATGCCGTTTTCCTTTCTTTATGCTATTATTGCACACTTCTTAAAAGGGCTAAAAAAGGCACGAAATACGTCGAATTTGCAAACGCAGCACGCCATGTTTGCCAACGCCCTACGTTAAGTTGGTCAACTTAACGTAGGGCGTTTGAATTTTAACTGCGTTACTTTTACAGAAGAACTACGAAAAAAAGTGTGCAAAAACACGATGAAATGGCCGATTTTGTAAGGTGCAGTTGTCAATTTGACGTTTTCCTCTTTTCGAGCCGTCTTGTAACATCCTGATTCTCAGTATAGGTTCGATTTAAGCGCATTTCTTTGAAAAAACGACCAAAACCATATCCGAGACCATTTTAAGCGGTTCTGGAGCGTTTGTCAAAAATGCGAGTGTAGGTAAAAATGGCAAATATGTGACAAAATGTCAAACGCGATGTTGCCATTAACTAAAGGCTTCGACTTCGGCAGAATAGTGTCCGTAGATGTACTCCACCACCATTCGTCCGTAGCGACCCTGTTCTGCAACAAGGCAGGAGACGAGTCCCATCGTCCAACGCCAATTGACCTCTATGCAGGGACAAATACCTTCCTGGGCCAACATCATGTCGATTCCGACCGGACCAGCGTAGTCGAAACGGCTCAGGCGCGCTGTCCACCAAGCCCGTATCGCTTGGAGATATTGCAAAGGAATGTATTGAGCCAGCCAAGCGAGCTTCTGCTCTTCGGGTGCCACCCAATTCCCCAAGTACGCTCCTCGCTCGTTGGTGTAGAAGAGGGACAAGTCTCGATACTCGACTCCTCCCTTTCCATCGAGCCAGAACTCAAGGGCGAAGTCGGTCACTTTATGCAGGAACTGCTCCACAACAATGCTTCCCTGGGCCTTCAGAATGCGGCTGGCCCAAGCCTTCCATTGTGGATTGTCCGTCTTCATCAAACCCCTTCCGCTACTGCTCCACGGGGATTTCAGCAAAGCCTCGCCAAACTCGTTTGCAGTTTCCTCTGCCTCCTCGATGCTCCGACAAAGGACAGAGTTGCCTGCGAAGTGTCCGTCGAGAGGCAATTCGCTTCGAATCTCCTGCAAGAGAGATACGGCAGTTTGTCTGTGGGAAAGTTGTCTCAGATGTTCCAACTCCTTCCGGGAAGGTAAAAGCGACTCCTGAACGCCTGCTTGTTTGAGTTGATGACAAAGTGCTGGACTCCATCCCCAAGGCAGAATACGCGTGTCGTCCGACAGATTGAGCCGCTCCTCGCCGTTCCATACGATGTCCTCCTCATCAGCCCACCACTGCGGAAGCCACCAAAGTTCACGCCGCATCTGCTGGATCTGGACAGGTGGCGTGTAGCCCGGATGCCCGTCGGCAAGGGCCATATCGTTCTCTGGATTGAAGACGTAGAGCGTCATAATTCAGGACAGACGCTTGATTTGTACGTCTGTGTAGTAGTGCTTGAGGATTTGCTTGTAGCTGAAGCCTCGCTCTCCCATCACGGCAGCACCGATTTGGCAAAGGCCTACGCCGTGTCCCCAACCACGTCCGTGAAGGACAAACCGCTGTGGAACACCACCTCTGACGTTCTTCGTCTCGACGGCAAAGGCACTGCTCTTCAGGTGAGACGTGCTGAGCAATCGGCGAATCTCAAGTTCCTTGCCGATGATGAAAGCCTTGTCTTTGCCTACGATACGCAGCTTGCTGATGTGTCCGCCGGGTCCTTTCTCCACAATCTCTAAACCAAGAATCGGTCCCAGGTCCATCTTCAAATGGCTCGTGATGCGTTCGTGGATCTCTTCCTGCGACAGCTCTTCCGTCCATTCATAGAAGTCGTGCGTCTCGAGGTCGTAGTCGTTGAGGACCTGTCGAAGTATCTGGGTGTCGTTTGTATTGCAGTAGGGATCTTTGACGGACCGCAGGTAAGGAACCTCGATGTTCTCCCAACAATACTGATACTCGTTGGTCTGTCCGCCACAACACTTGCCGAAGCGCGTGTCGCAAACCTTTCCGTCGTACATCAGAACCTGTCCTCGTGTGGCATTCACGGCTTCCGCAACCTGCGGATTGCTTGCCCTCGTGATGCCTTGATAGCGCTGGCAGTGGTCGTCGGCACAGACGTCGAAGATGGTGTGATCCTCCCTATCGTACCAACGGATGCTTTCGCCATCTCCCTTGACGAACGTGAAGAACGGCGCTGGCTGACCGGCTCTTTCCTGACGACGCTGCATCTGGGCGTAGAGCCAACTGCGGCTAATGACGGCTGCAGCCTTCAGGAACTCGAGCGAACAACTGCTCTTCATCTCGCTGCTGATGACGCTCGTCAGGTAATCCTCGACGGGCAGGATGTTGATTGCCACAATCTTGTCCTCGTCAACAACAAGCTTGAGTATGCCGCTGAAGGTCTGTGATTCCTGTCGCTCCCAATGGAACTTCTGTCCGATGGTAACGCCGTGAAGCGTGAAAGACCCCCCAACCCCCTTTAGGGGGAGGCTTTCCTCCTGAGGACGGAACGTCAGCTCCTGATAGACATTGTCCTTCCATCGGATGCCACCCTCGGTGTATTCTGCTATTTGCTCGCCTGTCACCTCTGTGCCTTTGGCTTGATAAGGACTGTTCATGCAGAAGCGGATGGCTGTGTCCTTCATGATGCCGACTGATACAACCTGATTGATGGCTGGCATATCGTCCTTCTTTTCTTCTCCATCTGTAGCAGTCTCTTCAGCTTTGTCTGTAAGTTGAGTGATGATGGGCTTGAGCTCTTCTTCGCTTAGCGTCACTTCCTTGAGGATGCTTGCTGCTTTCTCTGCCGTCAAAGCCTCGAAGTCCTGTTCTCTTGGTGTGATGAAGAGGCCGCACATATCGAGTGCTCCCGGGCTTATCAGCAGTTGCTCCTTTCCTTCAGCATAGTAGCAATCGGGACGATGCTTGCTGCGAGGGAAGATGAGCGTCACGATTTCGTCTGGCCTACTTGCTGTTCCTTTCTCTCGCCAGCAGACGATATTCAAGCGAGGCTCTGTCTCGTCGCCTATCACTGGCAGAGCCTTATAGACGCGCTGGCAGAGCAGGCTGTCACTTTCTGTCGGGAGGCTGCGAATGACGAATACGGGGCAAGCGTAACCTTCCAAGAGATAAAGGCCCGGACGATTACCCACGTTGCCCGCCTCTTCCATTGAAGCCATCTGCTCGCCCGTCAAAGGATAGAGCTTCCTGAGTCCCTTCTCGTACATCGTCCAGTCGCGCTCCAAGGGCACGATGCCGCGACTTCCTGCCTGCAGATGCATATGGTCAGGACACGACGCGCCACAGAGCGGGCCGTTGTAGAAGACGATGTGCTTCGGCATGTCCCATGCCATCTTACGAAGCGTGCCGAATGAGCTGTAGATGCTCTGAGGCGTGTGTCGTCGCATCGGGATAGTAAAGTGCTGAGGCAGGATGGGGTAGGGGTTGACGAGAATCTGATAATGCTTCTCCGTCATCAGCTTGTGCTGCTCCTTCGGTCGGTTGTTGTCACAGAGGAAGCAGGGGCGTTCGCTGATTGTCTTCTTGTCTATAGCGGCTCCCGTAGAGACGATTCGGGCAGGGTTAAATTGTGCAGCCATCATAGTCTCGCCAAAGGGCAGTTCCTTTGTCTGCACGCCTTCCTCCAATGCCTTATATCGTTCGGCAGCTTCAGGCCAATCTTGCAGTTCCTTTTGGAAGAAAGCTTCAATCTCCTCCTCTGTCACATTATGTTGCCAGAGCAGGTTGAGTTGCTGACGAGCCTTGATCTCGAGGGTGCGCAGGTGGTCCTTGTAGGTGTTGTTCTTGTTGATCTTGTCTTGACTGAGAGCGGCATCGCTGTTGCCTTCCCATCGACGACAGAGATACACCTCGTCGTAGATGCGTCCGATGCGGTAGCGACGGCTTATCATGAGGCCGAGTGCATAGTCCTCTCCATAGCTGGTGTTGGGTATCTGCAACGCTCTCAAGACAGGCGTGAAGAAGGCACGAGGAGCGCCCAAGCCGTTGATGCGCAGAGCATTGTTGCGCCCATTCTGGAGCGTCCACTCGCGATGGTCGATGAGGCCAGGTGGAAGAGTGTTCAGTTGGAAGTCGCACATTCTGTACGAGCCTATCACCATCGCTGCACCTTCAGCATAGAAAGCATCCACCATTCGCTGCAATGTTTGTGGCGAGGAGTAGAGGTCGTCGCTGTCGAGCTGCACCACGAAGCGTCCCACCAAAGGATGATGTACAGCCGTATTCCAGCAGCCACCGATGCCCAGGTCGTTGCGCTCAGGGATAATGTGAATGACGCGTTCGTCGGCAGAGAACTCGTCGATGGCTTCCGTTGTGCCGTCTGTCGAGCCGTTATCAACGACGATGAGGTTGAATGGGAAGGTCGTTTCCTGTTCCAAGACACTACGAATGGCGTCGCGAATGGTTCGCTCGCGGTTGCGAACGGGAATGACGACAGAAGCCTCCACAGCAAACTCGCCTTCGCTGAAGTTCACCTCATCGTATTCGTCGCCGTGCAAGTAAGCGTTCAGGGCGCGAAGATGTCGTGTGCAAGCCCGTTCCATTTCCACCTGACGGCTGCGGTTGCGAGGGTCAACATAGTCGAACTGCTTCTCTCCGCTCAGCCTCGTGTCGTGCTCCACTTCAGTATAAAGGAACTCGTCGATGTGCAGAGGCAGTTGCTTGCGGCTGATGAAGAGCCTGAGATCATAGAGGGCAGCGAACTGATAGTTATGCAAGTTTTCCTGAGCGACGTATTCCTTCAGCACTTCCGTGCGGAAGAGAAGAAGCGAACCCATCTGGAAGTCGTCGCGAACGGAACCGAGCTGGTAGTCGATAAGAGGCATTGCGTGGCGTTCTCCGTCGGGAGAAAGGCTGTAGTGGTCGCTATACATCATCAGCGCCTGGCTGTCCTCTGCAATCGTGAGCAGTCGTGTGAGGGCATGATAGCCGAGCTGCAGCGTGTCGTACTTACAATATAATAATGTATAGGGAGCTGTTGCGGTCTCAGCGATACGCTTGATGGTTCGGGTGTTACCAGGGCCTTCTTCGCGCAGGAAGTTGACGCTTTGCACTTGCGGCTCAGCCTTCAGGCTTTCGATAGTATCCTTGACTTGTTTGTCGCTCTGCCAGGGGATAAAGCAATCGATGTATTTCATATTTCATTGTTGTTTCCTCTGCAAAGGTACGAATAAGCGATCACAAAACAAAAAGAAAGCCAGAGTTTTTCTTGTCAAGCGGAAGACTTTCGATGTAGGTCAAAGGTAATACCGCAAACTTAACGTGGGTTAATTGCAAACTTAACGTGGATAAATTGCAAACTTAACGTGTTAAGTTGACCATCTTAACGTGCTACGTTTGACGATATGCCGCAAGCTTTATTATTCTCCAAAGATTTCCTTTAGTTTGCTAAACAAATCCTCGCCTCGAAGTCCTCGCGCTACAATGATTCCTTGCGGGTCGATGAGTAGGTTATCAGGGATGCTATTCACATTATAGACTTCTGCTGCCAATGATTTCCAACCTTTTAAGTCGGAGAGGTGTACCCAGGGCATATTATGTTTTTCAATAGCTTTCACCCAAAGTTCCTTCTTTCCATCGAGTGACAACCCGACTATTTCGAGACCTCTTGTATGGTATTTTTCGTAGGCAGCTACAACATTGGGCATTTCCTTCAAACATGGTGTACACCAAGAGGCCCACATATCCACAAATAGCCAATGCCCATTACCCACATACTCGCTCAGTTTGTGCATATTACCATCGACGTCGCCCATCTCAAAATCCTTGAACTGCTTACCTATGAAAGAATTTTTTACCGCCTGCTGCTCAACTTTTTTTGTTTTATCGCTTTTAGCTACGAGATTATCAAGTTGGGGCAGTTTGACCAAATAATCTTTCACAAAAGGATGGTTAGCATAGATGTGTTTCTCATTCAGCACATTGTCCAACTTAGCCTTACCAAAATACTGCTTGTACTCGCGTATGAATGCTGCGGGAATGATGGTCTCGCTTTCCTCTACAAATAGTTTCTTTACGACCTCTACCGAATGGAGAATGTCATATTTGCTTGCCCAACCCTTCACTTCCACGTTATAGGCTGTCAACCGTTCGTTTATCGCTGAGCTTTTCATCGTACTATCGTTCATGTTGACGGAGATGGGCTTTCCATCGTTGAAGAACGGCATACGCCAGTTTTTAAACCAGTCACCTTCAGGCTCAATTAACATCAAGGCATCTTTGTCGGCCTTCCCTTTGAGTGAAAACTTGCCTTTGACAACAATAGCGCTATCTATATGTTGCTGCGTAATGCAGTCGGTCACATAGATTTTCTTGCCGTTTTGCTTACTGATACCATTAATGGCGTATTTCACTTGTTGCCCCTGGCCTACCACAGAGAAAAGGATGAATAGTGCGGTGATGATAGCTTTCATTATCTTCATGTCTTTTACTTTAATAAATTATATAGCTTCTACCGCCAGCCTTCGAGGTCAACTTCAGGGAAGAGGTCGGGATTGAAGACGGGTTCCTTCGTTCCTTTGCGACGTTGCTCCTGGAAATCTTTCAGGAGTCGGAAGGCATAGCGGCTCAGGAGGCAGACTGCGATGAGGTTGGTGATGGTCATCAGCGCCATAGCGAGGTCCACAATGCACCAAGCCTGCTGCAGCGACATGAAGCCGCCCATCAGCACTACTGCTCCGCTCATCCACCTGAACAGCACCACTGCCCAAGACTTATTGCAGATGTAGCGGACATTCGTCTCTCCGTAGAAATAATTGGCGATGATAGTGGAGTAAGCAAACAGGAAGATGGCAGCTAACAGGAACCATCCGCCGAAGTGCCCAAGGTGGTGCTCCATCGCATGACCCGTCAGGATGATGCCGTCGCTACCGTCTGTATATAGGCCGCTCAGCAAGATGATGAAGGCTGTGCAAGTGCATATGATGAGGGTGTCGGTGAAGACTCCCAGACTCTGCAACAGGCCTTGATAGACAGGATGCGATATTGTGGCAGTAGCAGCAGCGTTCGGAGCGCTTCCCTCACCTGCTTCGTTCGAGAACAGACCACGCTTCACGCCTTGCATCACGGCTATTCCAACGGCTCCTCCAGCAGCCTGCTCCCATCCGAAAGCACTGCGTACGATGAGGCTCAGCATAGCGGGAATCTGCGTGAGGTTCGCGATGAGGATGTAAAGTGCCAGTATGATGTAACCAAAAGCCATGAAGGGAACAATCATAGCACAGAAGCGAGCTATGCGATGTATGCCGCCAAAGATGATGGCAAGCGTCAGTAAAGTCAGTCCGCCAGCCACATATCTCATGGGAATTTGGAAGGCGTTCGAGATGGCGTCGCAAAGGGTATTGCTCTGCACAATCTGGTTTGAAAGGCCAAAGCCGTAGATGATAAGCACAGCAAAGAGTGCGCCCATCCACGGACGCTTCAAGCCGTACTTCATATAGTAGGCAGGTCCGCCATAGAAACTCTCCTTGCCCCTCCGCTTGAAGAGTTGGGCGAGTGTGGCTTCCATAAAGGCTGTGCTTGCTCCCAACAAAGCCATCACCCACATCCAGAACACGGCTCCAGGACCTCCCACGAAGATAGCGCTCGCCACACCAGCCAGGTTGCCCGTCCCCACTCTCGAGGAAAGACTGATGGCAAAGGCTTGGAAAGAGGAAATCTTACGCTTGCCGATGCTCTCGATAGGCTGGTCGCTTGGCTTGAAGAGGTTGCGCAACATCGTCGGCAACATAGTGAATTGCACGCCACGCAGGTTCCAAGTAAAGTAGAGCGCGCAGCCCACCAGCATCGTGATAACGATGTAGGTCCACAGCCAATCACTTATCGAAGTGATGATGTCAAACCTTATAAATTCAAGATTCATGATGTATTCCATGTCAACTCAACAACTATGATCTATACACTAGCACTATAAACAATGAATTATGAATTGTGAAGCAAAGCTCGACGAATGTCAATTATGAATTATGAATGAAGGTTATGAACGCATCACCACTGCTTCCTTCTTGCAGCCATCGACCTTGATGGTCATGGGAGCAGGCAAGCGGACGTGGCGGACGTGCTCCGTCTCTTGCACGGCAGGCAGCTGGTCAAGGACTTCCTGCCTGTAGATGCCGTCGCCACGGAACGCATTGATCGTCAGATAGCAAACGCCAAGCGAGGTGAGGTTCTGGAAGAAGTGCGTGCCTTGACTCGGGTCAACTTGGAAGCTATCGAGTCCTGCCTCTACAATAATCTGCGCAGCACTGATGTGACTCCACTTCACAGGAATGCCGAGCCACGGGTCGCTGCTCCCCCAACGGCCAGGTCCGATGAGGAGGTAAGAACTAGAGCCAGACTCAACCGCCAGGAATCCTCTGTTTATCTTCTCAATCTCTTCGGCAATCGCAGGGTTGTTTGAGGGCGTATAACCATTGGTCTTGACGTAAATGATGTCTTGTATGTCGTTATAGATGCCGTGACCTATTGCACAATGCGACCGCAAGAGACAATCCTCGTCGGGAATCGTGGTGAGGTCTTCGTCGAGTTCCATGCGGTTGTCCACCATGGGCCTGATCTGCAAGAGGCAGAACTCGCCTGTACGGTCGGCATGGAGGTTGACGGCGAACTCTATCTCTACGGGGCGCTTCATCTCGTCCTGTCCATATTGAAGCACCTTTCGCATCAGTTCGGGCAAAGGGAAGACGTCGCTTTGCAGGACGCCCGCGAAGGAGATTATCTTACGGTTGCGACCCTCGTAGAAACCTTCGTAGATGCACTGGTCAACAGGGTCGTAGGTCGAGCAAATCCATTGAAGCGTGCCATCTTTCTCCGCCTCGCGGACTGGCACCTTGATGAGGTTGAACCCATCATTCACGCATATATTGCCCGCTTCCTTAGAACTTTGAGCTCTCAAGGCAAGGAAGTACGTCTGTGTGTCGCGCAAGGCAATCTCCATCTCGCTCATCTGCAGAACCTGATGTGGGTGGGCTGGGCAGACACGAAGGCTGGTTCCACCATCCACGATGTACTTTCCAAGTCCCATCGCCAGCGAGACAGTTCCCTCCTCGGCCTTCTCGTCACCGATGGGGTAGTAGTTGATGCTTCGTGCCACACCACTAATGACAGGATAGAAGCGGCCGTTGTGTTCCTCTCCCACGACCTCCTGAAGGATGACGGCCATCTTCTCTTGGTCAATCACATTGCTTGTGGCCGTCATGTAGTCCTTGCTGCTGCGATAGAAGACGCTGGCGTAAACGCCCTTAATCGCTTCTGAGAGCATCGAGAGACGCTCGTAGCGATCGTGGGCTGCAGGAATCATATAAGTGCTATAGACGCCGGCAAAGGGTTGGTAATGCGAGTCTTCGAGCAGGCTGGAGGAACGTATTGCGATAGGTCCGGCAACGACGTCGAGGAAGGCTTCCAAGTCGCCGACAAGCCGCATAGGAAGTCGTGCACGAAGGAAGTGCTGCAGGATTTCTTCGTCGGGGATGTCGCTGAGTGCCAACTGATAAAGGTCGTTGGTGTCCATGAACTCGTCGAAGATATCCGTACAGAGCACGACGGTCTTGGGGATGCAGACTGTGACGCCTTCCTTCTCGTTGAGGTCTGTGTGACGACCAAGTAGGTGGTCAATGAAAGCCAGGCCGCGTCCTTTGCCGCCCAAACTGCCTTCACCAATACGGGCAAAGTTGCTGTACTGGTCGAAACGCTCGCGTTGGAAGACTGCCACGACGCCCTGATTCTTCATTCTTCGGTAGGCAACAATGGCGTCGAGAATGATGGCACGATGTGCATCGACGTCCTGCAGGCTCTCCCATGTGATGCCTTTCAGGAACTCCGAAATGGGGAAGAGGGCACGAGAGGCGAGCCAGCGGCTCACGTTATTGTGGGAAATGTGATAGAGGAGGCTTCGCGTAGGAAGCGTCATGATGTTGTTCTGCAAGTCCTTCAGGTTGTGAAGTCTCGCCACTTCCTCCATCGTGTCAGGGTCTCTAAAGATGAAGTCGCCGAAGCCAAAGTAGTCGCGAAGGTGGTCGCGCAGGTCCACATCAATCTTCTTCGAGTTCTTGTCGATGAAACTGGCATGGCATTCTTTGGCAAGTTTGGCATTCTCGGTTTCGCTCGAATCGAGGATGAGGGGCACATATGGGTCGCGAGCACGAATGGCGCTCAACAGCTTGAAACCAGCCGCCTCATCCTTTTCCCCTCCGGGAGTCAAGGGGAAACGGCAGTCGCTGATGACACCAAGTGTATTGTCGGCAAAGCGATTGTAGAGCAGCCACGCTTCTTCGTAGTTGCGAGCCAGCACAATCTTCGGTCGTCCACGCATTCGCAGCATCTCGAGGCTCGTGTTGAGAGCTTCGGTGGCGAACTCCAGACTTTGTTGCAGGACGAACTTGTAAAGCGTGGGCAGGATGCTGGAATAGAAGCGGATACTGTCCTCAACGACCAATAGCATCTGCACGCCAGCCGATCGTATATCGTGCTCCAGGTTCATGCGGTCCTCCATAAGCTTGATGATGGAGAGCAGCAGTTCCGTGTTTCCCAGCCAACAGAAGACGTACTCGAAGACGCTTAGGTCCTCGTTCTGCATGCGTTTCGTGATGCCGTGGCTGAAGGGCGTCAGCACCACGATGGGTGTCGTTGGGTAGTGGAGCTTGATTTCTCGAGCGATATCGAACACCGAGTTGTCTTCCGCAGCAGGCATCACGATGACGAGGTTAATGTGACCCTCGGCCATCGTCTGCTCTGCCTCTTCCTTGCTATGCACTTGTAGGAAGCGAGGCGGGAAACGAAGTCCTAGTTTTGCGTATTCCGAGAAGATTTTCTCATCCACTCGTCCGTCGTCTTCCAGCATGAAGGCATCGTAGGGATTTGCGATGAGAAGCACGTTGTACACGCGGTTGAGCATCAAGTCAACGAAGGAAGTATCTTTCAGCGTCACAGCAGTTCTTTACGATTTAAATATTTACGATTTACCATTTAACTTGCGCAAAGATACAAATTATTCTCCGTATTAATGTAATAAGTAAGCGAAAAAGTGCAGGTTTGTAAGTTAAAATGGGCATATGGACGACAAACCGCCTCGGGTCGAATAACCCGAGGCGGCTTGTTTGTGAGTGTTCTATCTTAAAGTGTCTTTGTTTCATATTTAATATGTATAAATTTTAGGATTAATTACTGATCTGGATTTTCTACGAAGCCCTGATATTTCGCTGGGAGGTCGTTCATAATGATCTCGTAGCTCTTCTCAAGGGTGTGCTGAATGTCTTCCGGACCTCTGCTTTCTGGTAAAAGAGGGGCATGAATGACGAGACGAAGCCTATGCCAAGTAACAAAGTTGAGGCCTTTCTGACGAGGAAGAACATCGAAACTGCCGTCAATCGTCACAGGAACAACAGGCAGTTGCAGTTCGTCGGCCAGTCCGAAAGCACCTCTGCGGAATTTTGCCATATGCCCAGTGAAGGTTCGAGCACCCTCTGGAAAGACCACAAGCGAAACACCGTTCTGCAAGACTTTCCGTCCCTGTTCGTACGTCTTATGTATGGCTTTTGGCCCACTCTTATCGACAAAGATGTGGCCAGCGCTCTCGCAAGCTTTTCCCACGAGGGGAATGTTCCTGAGACTCTTCTTCATCATCCAGCGGAAACTGCGTCCCAAAAAGCCGTAGATGAGGAAGATGTCGTAAGACCCTTGGTGGTTGGCAACGAAGACGTAGGACTGCTTCTTGTCCAGCAGTTCTCGTCCCTCAACTTTAACAGGCAGGAGCATCACCCAGCACATCAACCTGCTCCAAACCATTGCAGGATAATAACCCCAGGTTCTCGCCTTGCCAAATGTGCAACCGATGATGGTGACAATAGCTGTCAAGGTTGTTGCTATGATGATGATTGGCAGGGCGATAAGGAGTTGGTAAAGTCTGTAAAGAAGTTTCATGGTATCAGTACTCCTTCGCTTTTTCTTGGTATTCTTTCGCTTTCTTGATGTATTCCTTGACATAAGGATGTCCCAGGAAATATGGTGGAGCGTTCGTAATGATTTCTTCGAGTTGTGGTGTGAGAATGGGGTAGGGCAGACTGCTGGTCAGAATCATGAAGATGCCTGGCCCTAAAACATTGTTATAATTCGCGCGTATGAAATGTGTGATGAGCTGGTCGTTTTCTTCTGCCAACTGCTTCGACTGTTTGCCCAGTTCGAACAACCTCTCGTCATCGTCTGTCCCGTTCATAATCATCTGTGCCTCGAGGTGAGGTAACTCGGCCATTCTGGCATCGAGTTGTGTCTTGCGCTGGATGAAACCAGAGAGTGTGTCGTTGAGGGGAGTACCGGTTGCGCTCTGTTGCGTCTCGCTGATGTTTAGGCTGACTTCTCCCTCTTCCAGTACGATAGGCATCACGCTCAAGTCCCCAAGGAAGACGTTTGCCAGCATGGTTGAATCCATCCCGCCACCGAAGTTGAAGCGACCGTGCACCACTCTCGTCGAGTCGATGCTTTTCATCTCGCCATCTACATAGACCTTGAGCGTCAACACCTTGCCCTCCAGTTCATCCACATTCGATGAACCTCTCACCATATACTGGCTCTTGCAAGATATCAACGCCAACAAAGACGTCAAAAGCAGATAGAGGGACTTGTTCATTACTTATTTTACTTGTTTCGACTGACAAAGATACAAATAAAAGTTCATAGTTCATAGTCCATAGTTCATAGTTATGAAAGAATTAAGAATTTTTATGATGATGAGGCACTGAAAAAGCCAACTGTCATCATATAACTATGCACTATGAACTATGCACTATGAACTATGCACTATTTACATCTTCGCCATAGCTTGCTCCAGGTCGGCAATGATGTCATCGACATTCTCTATGCCAACGCTCAGTCGAACCAAGTCGGGAGCAATGCCGGCTTCCCTGAGTTGTTCGTCGCTGAGTTGCCTGTGAGTATGGCTTGCAGGATGCAGGACACAGGTACGGGCATCTGCCACATGCGTTACAATGCTGATGAAATCGAGGTTGTCCATGAAGCGGATGGCCTCTTCCTTCGTGCCTTTCAAGCCGAAAGCTATCACGCCGCAAGTTCCCTTCGGCATGTACTTCTGAGCCAAAGCATAGTATTTGTTCGAGGGCAGACCTGCATAGTTCACCCATCCCACCTTGGGATTCTTCTCGAGCCACTCGGCAACCTTCTGTGCGTTCTCGCAGTGGCGGGGCATGCGGAGGTGTAGCGTTTCAAGTCCGAGGTTGAGTAGGAAGGAGTTCTGCGGAGCGGGAATGCTTCCCAAGTCGCGCATCAGTTGGGCAACAAGTTTGGTGGTGTAAGCCATCTTGCCGAAAGCCTTCGTATAGGTGAGGCCGTGATAGGACTCGTCGGGTGTGCAAAGGCCGGGGAACTTCTCGGCGTACTTGTCCCAATCGAAGTTGCCGCTATCCACAACTACACCGCCCACTTGAGTTGCGTGGCCGTCCATGTACTTTGTGGTGGAGTGCGTCACGATGTCGCAACCCCATTCGAAGGGACGGCAATTGATGGGTGTGGCGAAGGTGTTGTCCACGATTAGGGGCACACCATGCTTGTGAGCCATCTTGGCAAAACGCTCGATGTCGAAGACATTGCAACCGGGGTTCGAGATGGTCTCACCAAAGAAGCACTTCGTGTTCGGGCGGAAGCAAGCCTCGATGCGCTCGTCGTCCCAATCGGGATCAACGAAAGTGCACTCGATGCCAAGTTTCTTCAGCGTCACGCCAAAGAGATTGAACGTGCCGCCGTAAATCGTGTTGGCCGTAATGAAATGGTCGCCAGCCTGACAGATATTGAAGATGGCGTAGAAGTTAGCAGCCTGTCCGCTGCTGGTCAGCACAGCCCCAACTCCGCCTTCCAAGGCAGCAATCTTCTGCGCGACAGCATCGTTCGTGGGATTAGCCAGGCGGGTATAGAAATAACCGCTGTCCTTGAGGTCAAAGAGTCGCGCCATTTGGTCGCTTGTCTCGTAGCGGTATGTTGTACTCTGATAGATGGGAAGTTGTTGTGGTTCGCCCTTCCCAGGCTTCCATCCGCCGTGGATGCAGATGGTTTCAAGGTTTTTCTTTTTCATAATACAATGGTTTGTTTGATTTCTTTTTGTCGTGCAAAGGTACGAAGGTTAATTCAAAATTCAAAATTTATAAATTCAAAATTATTGCTGTCCGTTTAAAACAACCTGTTCTCTCGATTAATGGGCATTTTAAATGAATAGAATTGGCAAGGGCTTGGAAGGCTACTCTCAAGCGTATCTTATACGACTCTCCGTCTTATCCATATAGTAACTCCTGCGTAGCTCCTATGTTTCTCCTATCGTTGTCCGCTATATGTTCCCTATATGTCCGGTATATGTCCGGTAAAAAAGCGGACATATACCGGACATATACCGGACAAGTACCGGACATGAATATGAGCTATTACCTTGTTGCTTGCTTGATTCATTGGAGTTCTTCCTTTGTTGTGGTAGAGACAGAATGTATTTATGCCTTGGCCGTGCATTTCCTCTCTGCAATAAAAGTTCTCTTATTCTCTTTTTTTCTTATTCTCTCATTTTCTTATTTACCACTTTTTTCTTATCTTTGCGGTTGAAATACGTTAATTCTTCTGTTCTATGATTGTTCAGCATCCAATGCTTTGGTGTGCCGCCGCATTGATGGCGGGCATTGCCGTTGGACTGAACCACCCTTTGCCCTATTACTTGCCGACGCTTGCCGTTTTTGTCATTGCCTGCACCTTGACAAGAAGAACAAAACACTTGCACGATGTTCTGACGCTCGTCGTTTGGCTGCTGTTGGGTTGCAGCAGGGCATCCGTCACGTTCTCTGACACGGTGCCTGCATGGCAACAATCTATCAGGCAGGAGGCAAGGACTGTGCAGACGAGCTTGGCAGCGCGACTGGAGCGGTCTGGTGTGTCGCCAAAGACTTTGGCGCTGACTTCTGCGCTGACTATCGGCAAGAAAGATGGTTTAGGGTATGAAACGAAGGAGACTTACAGGAAGGTTGGGGCGGCTCATCTCCTGGCTTTGAGCGGCATGCATCTGGGTATCGTTTACGGAGTCTTGTATCTCGTCTTCATCGGTTGGGTTCGGCACAGCCGATGGCGTTGGTTCGCATTGCCCATCATCTTGTTGTTCCTTTGGAGCTATACCTTGATAGCGGGAATGCCAGTTTCTTTGACGAGAGCGGCTTTGATGCTCAGCATCTTTACCATTCTTTCCTTAATGCAATACGATACAGACCCGTTGCATGTGCTTGCCCTGAGTGCCATCGTCATTCTGCTGATTGCCCCCACTGACCTGCTTAGCATCAGTTTTCAGCTCTCTTTTGCCGCCATGCTGTTTATCCTCGCTCTATGGAGACCTGTTTCAGAAATGGTCCCCAAACTGCATTGGTCAATACAGTTGTTGGCTGTTTCCTGCGTTGCGACTCTGGGGACAATGCCCTTGATTGCTTATTACTTCCATCGGATAGCTTTGTTTGGACCGCTGCTAAGCCTTGTCCTAATTCCGATGACAACGCTCATCGTTTACCTGACAATTGCCACAATGATTCTGCCCATCATGCCTCTAGGATGGTTGCTGAATGGTGTTGTTGCCCTTCAGGAACGGATTCTCGATTTTGCCGGAAACATTCCAGGCTCGATGCTGACTGACATCTATCCCAGCATCCCAGTTGTGGCAATGATGTATGGGGCGATGCTCGTGGCCATCATTCGACTGCGAACCAGATGAGTTCCTTTTCGGGTTTTCCCCTTGTGTATGTCGTGACTTTTTGATATCTTTGCACGCGAAACGGACTACTAACACCTCTTGCATTATGAGAAAGATCTTATTTATCATCCTCGTTATGGCTGTCGCAATGCTGCAGGCCAAGGAAAACAGATGGCTGGTGAACGGCAATCACTCTGTTCAATGGGAAACTTCGAAGGGAGAGCTGCCCTACAACGACCACATCGAGATGTCGGGCCTCAGAGCCTCCGTGGTTTATTACTGGGGCGTGGACGAAGGGAAGCACTTCTCGATGGACCGCCACCTAGTGTTCCCCATGCTCAGAACCATTCCCAACAACACCCATGCAAGTTGGATGCCTCGTTGCGACGTGGATTTCCTCAAGGGCATGACGGCCAACAAACGCGCCATGAGTCCAGGGCAGGTTAAGGTGGTGACCATTGACGGCATTCTGAATGTTTCGGGTATCGTCAAGGGCGACGGCAATGACTTTGAGCTGATGTGCCAATTCTTCCCAAGCACTTCCAAGACTGCTGTTTGCGAGAAGTACACCATAAAGAACATCGGACAGAAGAAAGAGACGGTCCTGGTGCCCGCTCTACGTTGGACTCGCACCACCAACAAGCAGGATGGTACTCGCGGTAGCTACTGCCTCTTGGCTCGGACAGAGTTCGAGGAGGACTTCAAGGCAACCTTGGAGCCAGGGGAAAGCACTTCCTTCTATTGCTCCGTTCAAGCCTTTGCCTTGGCCGATGAACGCGAGATTGCGCTGGATGTAGAGCAGGAACTGGCGAACAGGAAAGCCTATGTGGACGAGGTCACCATGAAGAAGCTGCAGTTCCGTTGTCCTGACAATACGATACAGACGCTTTTCGAGATGAGCAAGATACGTGCCAGCGAGAGCATCTTCCACACCCAGAACGGCCTGATGCATGCACCAGGAGGTGAGTCGTATTATGCCGCGATGTGGTGCAACGACCAGGCTGAGTACGTCAATCCCTTCTTTCCTTTCCTCGGTTACGACAAGGGCAACGAGAGCGCGATGACCACTTGGCGGTGCTACCTCAAGCTAATCAATCCGGAGTACAAGTTCGTGCCTTGGAGCATCATTTGTGGTGGAGACGACGTGTTCGGTCCTTTTGACAGAGGCGATGCAGCCATGCTGGCCTATGGAGCGAGCCGCTATTGCCTGGAAAGAGGGGAGCGTGACATCGCACAGCAGGTCTGGCCTCTGATTGAATGGTGCCTGGAATATTGCCATAGGCGCATCAACCAGAATGGTGTGGTAGCGAGCGAGGGCGATGAACTTGAGCATCGTTTGCCAAGTGGTGACGCCAACCTGTGCACAAGCAGTCTTTATTATGATGCACTTATCAGTAGTGCGTATCTGGCAGAGGAACTGGGCAGAGGAAAGCAGGAAGCAGCGACCTATAGGAAGCAGGCTGCCGAGTTGCGACAGAACATTGACAAGTTCTTCCATGCAACTGTGGAAGGCTACGACACTTATCGCTACTATGAGGGCAACGATGTGCTTCGCTCCTGGATTTGCATCCCTTTGACTATGGGCATCTACGACAGGGCTCAGGGCACTTTGCAAGCCATGTTCTCGCCACAACTCTGGACGGAGAACGGCATGCTCAGTCAAAGTGGCGACAAGATATTCTGGGACCGCTCCACGCTCTACGGGTTCCGCGGTGCCTTTGCAGCAGGCTATGCGGACAAGGCGCTGGAGTTCCTGAAGAAGTTCAGCACTTTCCGCTTGCTTGGAGAACATGTCCCCTATGTTGTGGAGGCTTGGCCCGAAGGCGGTCAGCGCCACCTTTCTGCTGAGAGTGGACTGTATTGTCGCATCATCACAGAGGGTTTGCTTGGCTTCCGTCCCACAGGTTTCAGGAGTTTTACCCTCACGCCACAAATGCCAACGGAGTGGAACGAGTATAGCCTCAGCAACATTTATGCATGCACAGACCAGCCCATCAATATCTCTGTGCAGCGCTCAAAAGGAGGGAAACTCCTTGTAAAGGTTGAGAAGAACGGCAAGACCATCAAGACCTACAAAGTGAAGCCTGGAGAAACAGTTAGGATTAGCGCAAGATAATCGGTCGTTTCGCTTCGATTCTCTTGGCCATCACTCGGTTGATGACAAGGGGGAGTTAAAGGGAAGTGGCATAGAAATCCTGTTCGCATTGGACTGCGGCCAGTTCTTTCAATAGGGTTGCATACTTCTTAGCAACGGCTTCTGCAAAGCGACAGCCTTTCTCGGCAGAAGCCATACGAGGATTGCCAATGCCTGTATCCTCTGTAACAAGCGTCCAATGGCGTGGCAGCCAAGCGGTTTTCTCGCGAAGGCTTTGCAGAGCAAAAGGATGAGCAAGGCCTGGACCTGCTTCACTGAGGTTGACAAGTTCGGGATGATAATGCATCATAACAGATGTCTCCAACTCGTCGGCATGGTCGCCCGGGTTGTCGAACCATTCCTTTGCAGGCAAAACGGCGAACCATTCACTTGAAAGGATAATAAAGTCGGGATAATCAACCGCTAAATCGCGGATCATGCCCTTGAAGGTATTGCCGCCATGTCCATTGACAATTAGAAGTTTACGAAAGCCTTGGTGATGAAGCGAAGCAACGGTATCGGCAAGGATGGCACGCTGTGTGTCTTGTCGGTAATGGATGCAGAACTTCAGGTCACGCTGTCCAGGGTTTTGTGCGCCCATCGCCACAGGCGGCAGCACCATTGTGCGGATACCATAGTCATCAAAAGCGCGTTGGGCAGCATCAACAGCCACATCATGGGAGAGAATGGCATCGGTGAGGTATGGAAGGTGCAGGTTGTGGGGTTCTGTGGCACCCCAAGGCAGGATGACTACATCATAGTCAAGAGGACGTGTAACACCGTAGGCAGATACACTCAAATCAATTTCGCGGTTCATGGTCTTTTGGAAATAGTGGGGGATATGGGAATGATGAGGCTTCTTTAGTCGTTCGAGAGGTCGGCCAACATCTGACGATAGACTGTCAGGACTGTGCTCTTGCGGATGAAGCCCACGAAAATGCCCTCTTCATCTACGACGGGAAGTGTCCAGGCTCCTGTCTTGTCGAATACGCTGACCACCACTTCCATCGGATCGTTCACGGAGAGAAGGGCCTCGGGCTGTGTCATGAGTTGCGAGACAGCGAAGTCCCTGTACAATTCTGTACGGAAGACAAGGTGCCGGATGTCGTCCAGATAAACTGCTCCGACGAACTGCATCTGCTTGTTCACGACGGGGAAGACGTGGTTCTTGCTGTTCGAGACTTGTGCAGCGACGTCGCCCAGATTCATGTCGGGATAGAGGACTTGGTCGTAATGCTGAATCACGCTGTCCATGCTCATGAGGGTCAGGATGGACTTGTCTGTGTGGTGGGTCAGCAGTTCGCCTCTTTGTGCAAGCCTCATCGCGTAGATGCTGTGGGGCTCGAAGTACTTGATGGTGAGGTAGGAACCAGTCGCCACAATCATCAGAGGCATGAAGAGGGCGTAACCTCCTGTCAGTTCGGCGATGAGGAAGATGCCCGTCAAGGGTGCGTGCATCACGCCACTCATCAGTCCGCACATGCCCAACATGGCGAAGTTCCTTTCCGGAATGTCGATGCCAAGCACGTCGTACATGTTCCAGAGCCTGCAGAAAATGAAGCCGCAGATGCAGCCCAGGAACAGACTGGGCGCGAAGATACCGCCGCAGCCACCGCCGCCGTTGGTCGCCGTAGAGGCAAACACCTTGAAGACAACTATAAGGAAAAGGTAGATAAGCAAGTGGTTAGAGCCATAGAAGAGCGACCTATCCATCGCAGTATCCCAATCGGCTTGTCCGTTGCCGTTAAGCAAAAGGGTGATGAGGTCGTAACCTTCGCCGTAGAGCGACGGGAAGAGGTAGATGAGCAGACTCAGCATGGCGGCTCCCAAGAGGAACTTCTTGTAGCGACCTTGCAGCTTACGGAAGATACCTTCAAGGAAGTTCATCGTCCTCGTGAAGTAGAGCGCCACCAGTCCGCAAACGATGCCCAATGCCAGATAGGCTGGGATGCGATTGACCGTGAAGGCGTCTTGCAGGTGGAACTCGAAGATGGGATTGGTGCCGGAAACGGCGAAGGTGAGGCCCACAGCTGTCACACTCGTAACGAGCAACGGCAGGAGGCTGGTCATCGTCAAGTCCAACATCAGCACTTCGAGCACAAAGACGAGGCCGGCTATCGGGGCTTTGAAGATGCCGGCAATGGCTCCAGCAGCTCCGCAACCTACCAGAAGCATCATGTACTTATTGGAAAGTCGGCATACTTGACCAAGCGAACTACCTATCGCACTACCCGTCAGGACGATAGGTGCCTCAGCTCCGACACTACCGCCAAAGCCAATCGTAATGGCTGAAGCTGCGACCGAAGTCCAAGTATTATGGGGCTTGATGCGGCTCTGCTTGCGGGCGATGGCAAAGAGAATCTTGGTAACGCCATGACCAATGTCGTCTCTCACAATATATTTGATGAAGAGCATCGTCAACCAAATGCCGATGACGGGATAAACGAGATAGAGCCAGTTGGCACCGGTCTCAACGAACTCGTGCGTCAACAAGTCCTCAATCTGCCCGATGAGCCATTTCAGGAGCAAACCCGCACAAGCCGTGAAGATGCCGACAAGGAAGCTGATGAGCAGCACGAACCTGCCCTCAGAGAAGTGTCTGCGGCGCCAACGGATAAGCCATGCTATGGAGTTACGATAATTCAAAATTAAAAAATTCAAAATTCAAATTTATCTTCTGACTTAAGCATTCCCCCTAAAGGGGGGTAGGGGGTCTATTTCCTTATTATTTGTATGCGGCCGTCCAGATTCAGCTTGATGATTTGGCTGGGTTTCGACTTGCTTGTATCGTTTTGGCGGGACTGCATGATGTAATCGACCCCTTGCTTTATCTCGTCGGAAATCTCGGCAAAGCAAGCGGGCGATGGTTCTCCGCTAATGTTTGCGCTCGTGCTCACGATGGCCTTCTGGAAGCGGTAGCAAAGCTCGTGACTGATGGCTTCCTTGGTGACACGAAGTCCGATGCTGCCGTCCTCGGCAATGAGGCTTGGGGCAAGACCGGAAGCGCCGTCGAGGATGAGGGTAAGCGGCTTCTCGGCAAACTCTACGAGGTCCCAAGCTACATCCGGCACGCGTCGCAGGTATCGCTGCATCCTGTCGGCACTATCCACTAGGCAAATCATCGCCTTCGAGTCTTCGCGTCGCTTCAATTGGAAGATTCTCTTTACCGCCTCTTCGTTGCTCGCGTCACATCCAATGCCCCAAATCGTGTCGGTCGGGTACAGGATAATCCCGCCCTGCCTAATTGTCTGCACAGCAGTCTGTATGTCTTCTGCAATCTGTTTCTGCGTCATGCCTCTGTTTTATTTTCGTGCCACAAAGATACAGCTTTTTTAATGATTATAGCCAGATAAGGTGACATTAATTATTCTAATTGGAGAAAAAAGGAGGCTTTTATTAATAATCCTTAAAAGTAGGAACTGCGACACACGAAAAAAACACTTTGCAACGTTGTTTATATGGTATTGATAAAAACAAAACAACATTAACATGAAAAACATCATCATCGGGCTTCTCGCCATCATCGCCTTCACGCTCTCTTCTTGCAGCGACAAACCCGAATGGGCAGATCCTGAGGCACACGAAAAGACGGAGCAGTTGCGGGAGCAATACACAACGCTCATCGTTGGCACATGGCACTATGAGCGCATTTCTGAAAAGCAGCGTGTGTTCGAGCAACTGACATTCAAAGCCGACGGAACATTCAGCGGACTGCGCAAGTGGCAGACAAGGCAGCTTGTCACAATTGGCGGCGAGGAACAGTACACCGACTGGGAGGACATTCCACAAATAAATGGCACTTTCGCTGGTACTTGGTCGCTGAGATGGGAGCGCAACAGCAATGGCGTAGGCGAGAATCGCCTTGACTTATATGCCAAATATGATAACGAAAGCTACGACTATCTGCCCTACAGCACTATTGCCCTTTTCGACTTTGCTGATGCAAACGTACTGCGTTTCGCTGGTTACTGGCAAGACAGCCAAGGCTGGACGAACTATCAGCGCGGCGAGGTTGAGCCAAGTTTCTAATAAAAAGGCAATCCGTTGTTGCTTATTATTGATCAGAACTCGCTTGTGAAGTGGAACCTTATGTGCTCGAAATCCTGTTGGGCCATTTGCAGGACGTAGCCTGAGTCGGCGAGGAAGACGTCGCGGCCTTCGCGGTCGCGGGCCATGTACTGGTGCTTGCGCTTCTTGAAGGCTTCGAGTTCGGCTTCGTAACCCGGCATAGCTTCTACCCAGCAGGCTTTGTAGAGGCTGATAGGTTCCCAGCGGCACTTGGCACCGTATTCGTTCTCGAGGCGGTACTGAATGACCTCGAACTGAAGTTGTCCGACTGTTCCGATGACCTTGCGGTTGTTGAACTGATTGATAAAGAGCTGTGCCACGCCTTCGTCCATGAGCTGGTTGATGCCCTTCTCCAGTTGCTTGGTCTTCATGGGGTCGGCGTTCTCGATGTACTTGAACATCTCGGGCGAGAAGGACGGCAAGCCGCGATAGTGCAGCAGTTCGCCTTCCGTCAGCGTGTCGCCAATCTTGAAGATGCCGTTATCGGGCAATCCGACAATGTCTCCGGGCCAAGCCTCGTCGATGGTCTCCTTGCGCTGCGCCATGAATTGTGTGGGACTGGAGAAACGAAGCGTCTTGCCTTGACGGACATGCAGATAGGGCGCGTTGCGGACGAACTTGCCGGAGCAGACTTTGCAGAAAGCGATACACGAGCGATGGTTCGGGTCGATATTGGCCGTTATCTTGAAGATGAAACCCGTGAACTTGGGCTCGTCGGGCGTAACGGTTCTTTCCTCTGCTTTTGTTGGACGCGGACAGGGGGCAATCTGAACGAAGCAATCGAGCAGTTCCTGTACGCCAAAGTTGTTCAAGGCTGAGCCGAAAAAGACAGGAGCGACATCTGCATCAAGATAGGTCTGCACATCGAATTCGGGATAAACGCCATCCACCAGTTCGAGGTCTTCGCGAAGTTTTTCTGCATCACGCTCACCAACCCTTTCGTCGAGTTCCTGGCTGTTGATGTCAACCTCGACTTTTTCCGTAACTTTCTGCTTGTCGGGCGTAAAGAGGTTGAGGTTCTGCTCGTAGATGTTATAGACGCCCTTGAACTTGGCACCCTGATTGATGGGCCAAGAGAGGGGACGCACACTAATTTGCAGCTCTTCCTCCAATTCGTCGAGCAAGTCGAAGGGGTCTTTGCCTTCGCGGTCCATCTTGTTGATGAAGATGATGACGGGCGTCTTCCTCATGCGGCAGACTTCCATCAGCTTTCGCGTCTGAGCCTCCACGCCTTTCGCGCTATCGACCACAATGATGGCGCTATCGACGGCTGTAAGGGTGCGGAACGTGTCTTCGGCAAAGTCCTGGTGACCGGGAGTATCGAGGATATTTATTTTATAAAGCGGGCTCTCTGTCTCCCCTCCCTCACGGGAGGGGTTGGGGGTGGGTCTGTAATCAAACTCCATCACGGAGGTTGTGACTGAAATGCCACGCTGCTTCTCGATTTCCATCCAGTCGCTGGTGGCGGTCTTGCGTATCTTGTTGCTCTTCACGGCACCGGCCACTTGAATCTGTCCACCGAAGAGGAGCAGCTTCTCTGTCAAAGTTGTCTTACCGGCATCGGGATGCGAGATGATGGCAAAGGTGCGTCTGCGTTCTATTTCTTGATTCATTATCTATTCCTTATTTCTTTTCTAATTCTTCTCCGAGACGGAGCAGTTCGCTGATGGGCTTGAGGGCTGCTTGGGTGCTTGCTGAGAGTTCTTTGCCCTGCATTCGAAGCAGCGTGGCGCCGTAGAGGGCATCGATGCAGTTCTCCATTTCGGATTTGTCCTTGTTGTTGCCTTGCGTCCTCAAAGCCACGATTTGCGGCAGAGCCTTGTAGTAGGCCGACTTGTACTCGTGCTCGTCGTTATCGGCAAGGAGTTCCTTGTGGTGGTCTTCGAGGAGGTCGAGGGTGTTCTGCACTACACGGACATGTCCTGCCTGTTCCTTGCCTTCTTCCTTCATCATGCGAGCAAGAGACTCGTACCACTCCTTCGCTTCCTTCATCTGCGCCTCGTCGTATCCGAAACGCGGCAAGTACTCGGCAGCGATGCGCTCGGCATCAAGACCGTATGCACGAATCAAGTCCTCCACCTGATACATATATATAAGGTAGGCACTGACGCTTTGGTTTCTGAGTTTCTGGGCTATGTACATATTTTATCTAAACAGTGTATAGAACAGTCCTACGACAGATGCCACCATGACCAGCAAGCCGAGCAAGCGGTTCAGCAGGCTGATGGTACTCATGTCGAAGCGTGAGCCAAGACGATTGAGCGCCGTCGTCAAGATGAGCCACCAGACTATAGCGCCTGTCAGCACGCCTATGTATCCGATGCTCTGCTCTATCGGATGCTCTGGTACGACGAAGCCGACCCGAGCAAATAGGGCGAGGAAGAGGAAGACGATAAGCGGATTGCTAACCGTAATGGCAAAGCCCGTGAAGGCATTGTGCCAAAGCGTTCCGCGCTTGCCACTCGACTTATGAGGCTCGGCAGGTTTCGTGTAGTAGGTGTAGGCTCCGAAGCAGAACAGCAGGATGCTGCCCAGTATCTTGAGGTAGAAGATTGTCGTGGGCCGTTCGACGAAGTCCATCACGAGGCTCATGCCCAAACCCGTCATCACAGCGTAGATGAGGTCGCTCACGGCAGCCCCGCAGCCCGTAGCAAAGCCGTACCAGCGGCCCTTGTTGAAGGTACGCTGAACGGTCAGCACCCCGACAGGTCCCATCGGTGCGCTTGCCACTATTCCCACCACCATACCTCGCACGGCAAGGTCGAGGGCATTGACTGATTCAATCCACAACACTGAGCTAAGGGTTAAGAGTTGAGAGTTGAGAGTTAAGAGTTAAGAATTTGCGGGTGCAAAGATACGAAATTAAGTTCAAAGGTTAAAGGTTAGAGGTTAAAGATTTAAGGAATAAGGAATAATTTTCAATGTTCAATGTTCAATGTTCAATTTTTTTTCCTAACTTTGTGCAGAAACTATGCGTTTTTGTTCTCTTTGGTGACCAAAACTTGCTTATAAACATTAAAAAATATATACATTTAATACTAAACTAAAACAATGGACAAAGTGAAACCCTATGTGATTGGTGTGGACCTGGGTGGTACCAACACCGTATTCGGAGTCGTTAATGCTCGTGGCGAGGTCGTTGCAGAGAACAGTATCAAGACGCAGCAGTACAAGACCGCTGAAGCCTTCGTCGAGGCTGGCGTGGCATGTCTGAAGCCCCTTCTGGCACAGATTGGCGGAGCTGACCAAGTGCAAGGCATGGGTATCGGCGCTCCTAACGGCAATTACTACAACGGCACCATCGAGTTCGCTCCCAACCTGCCTTGGGCTCACGAGGGCATCATTCCTCTGGCCGACATGTTCAACAAGGCAACAGGCATTCCCGTGAAGCTCACCAACGACGCCAACGCCGCAGCAATGGGCGAGATGGCTTATGGCGCAGCTCGTGGCATGAAGAACTTCATTGTCATCACCCTCGGAACAGGTGTGGGCAGCGGTATCGTCGTGAACGGACAGATTGTCTATGGTAGCGACGGCTTTGCTGGCGAGCTCGGTCACGTCATCATGGACCGCACAGAGAAAGGTCGCAGCTGTGGTTGCGGACGTACTGGCTGCCTCGAGGCTTACTGCTCTGCTACAGGTGTGGCACGTACAGCTCGCGAAATCCTTGCTAACACCAAGCGTCCCTCTCTGCTTCGCGACAAGCCAGCCGAGGAGATTGAGTCTCTCGACGTCAGCATCGCAGCCAGCAAGGGCGACAAGGTTGCCAACGAAATCTTCCAGTTCACCGGCAAGATGCTGGGCGAGGCTTGTGCCGACTTCGCAGCCTTCTCCAGCCCCGAAGCATTCATCTTCTTTGGTGGATTGTGCAAGGCAGGCGACCTCATCATGAAGCCCATCGAAGAGGCCTACAACAAAGCCGTGCTCAAGATTTTCCAGGGCAAGGCCAAGTTCCTCGTTTCTGGCCTGATGAACGCCAACGCCGCCGTCCTCGGCGCCAGCGCTCTGGGTTGGGAAGAGTAATAGCCCTTCGGGAATTCAAAATTAATTAATTCAAAAATCAAACAGCCCCTTCGCTTATTAGGCGAAGGGGCTTTTGTGTGTCGAAACTACGTGTTGCTTTTGTTGCTTTTGTTGACTTTCAGTCGAGACTGCTCACGCAGCCTTGCTTATGTTGCTTTTGTAATAAAATAAGGCGGCATTATTGCCGCCTTAAAGTTGAGATAATTGTCTAATGATTCTCTGAACTGACGTCAATGAGCGAAATCCGTGGCTTTTATTTCTGCCGTTCGCGATTTGAAGTGCCATTTTAGCACTCTGACAAAATGCAAGCATTTCAGCTGTTTTGCTTACAGGCCTAATTTTCCAAAACGCTCCAGAATCGCTTCTTTTGCCTCTGACCTTGTTTTCGCCCCCCGAGCAAAAATATGGGCTTAAATCGAAGACGACTTCTTAACTATCTCTGCCACAGGTTGTTAGAAGAAGCTTCGCACGACAGCTATTTTATTCCGATTCGTCATTTTGCTAACCACACATGGCAAAAACAGCCGTTTTGACCCGAAATTGCACACTTTTTGACGTGAAGTTTCCACTAAATTCACACGAGAAATTTTCAAACACGACACGTGAACTTTTCAAACTACACGTGTGAACTTTTGAAAGTCCTCACGTCGAGTCGGTAGAATCGACGTAAAAAGTGCTTTTTTTCGATACTTTTCAGCGTGTGCAATTTCTGACACTTTGACAGCAGAACGTGTATTTTTGCTTACATTGTTTTATTTTGGTTCGGCGAATCATCGAGCCATGAAGACAAAAAAAGAGAGGGCACCATGCGCGGTACCCTCTCTGTGTATTGAGCTGACGTTCGGTTTAGAGCTCAGCGAAGTACTTGATGGTGCGAACCATCTGGCTTGTGTAGCTGTTCTCGTTGTCGTACCAGCTAACTACCTGTACGAGGCTGTTGCCGTCCTCCATCTTACTTACCATGGTCTGGTTAGCGTCGAAGAGGCTGCCGAACTTCATGCCGATGATGTCGCTGCTGACGAGCTTCTCCTCGGTGTAGCCGAAGCTCTCGTTTGTAGCGGCCTTCATGGCTGCGTTGATACCCTCAACAGTTACGTCACCCTTGACAACTGCGTGCAGGATGGTTGTAGAACCTGTGAAGGTGGGAACGCGCTGAGCGGCGCCGATGAGCTTGCCGTTGAGTTCGGGAATTACGAGACCGATAGCCTTAGCTGCACCTGTGCTGTTGGGAACGATGTTGGCAGCACCTGCGCGAGCGCGCTGGAGGTCACCCTTGCGCTGAGGACCGTCGAGAATCATCTGGTCGCCAGTGTAAGCGTGTACGGTTGTCATGATACCGCTCTGGATGGGAGCGTAGTCGTTGAGAGCCTTTGTCATGGGAGCGAGGCAGTTTGTTGTGCAAGATGCTGCGCTGATGACGTTGTCTTCCTTCTTGAGGGTCTTGTGGTTCACGTTGTAGACGATGGTGGGGAGGTCGTTGCCTGCGGGAGCAGAGATGACAACCTTCTTGGCACCTGCCTGGATGTGAGCCATTGACTTTTCCTTAGAGGTGTAGAAACCTGTGCACTCGAGAACTACGTCAACACCGATCTGACCCCAGGGGAGTTCAGCTGCGTTGGGCATAGCGTAGATGGTAATCTCCTTACCGTCGACGATGATAGAATTCTCGGTAGCCTCTACGGTGTGCTTGTTCTCACCGAACTTGCCACAGAAACCGCCCTGAGCGGTGTCGTACTTGAGGAGGTGAGCCAGCATCTTGGGGCTGGTCAGGTCGTTGATAGCGACTACTTCATAACCTTCAGCCTCGAACATCTGACGGAAAGCGAGGCGACCGATACGGCCGAAACCGTTAATTGCAACTTTTACGTTTGCCATTGTGTTTGTGTTAATTAAAAGGGTTTATAATAATTTGAACTGTAGATTTCAACTATGAACTATGAACTATGAATTATCAACTGCTCTTTCATCCACAATTGCAGTAGTGTGCCGACTTGCAAGCCGCTACAATTAGTGCCAAAAGCAGGCAAATTGATACAAAAATGACCTTTTTCTTCACTTTTTTTCTTTTTCGCGCTGCAAAATTACGAAAATCTTTTTAAATTCGCACTCGATAACCTATAAAAAATCTTTAATAGTACGAAATTGCTAAATCAAAATTTCAATTTGCAAGTAAAATAACATTAAACCTTAAACTTTTAAACTCTTAAACTTTTAATCACTATGTCATTTATTCAAGATTTCAAAGCGTTCGCGCTAAAGGGTAATGTGATGGATATGGCAGTCGGTGTCATCATCGGCGGTGCTTTCGGCAAGATTGTCAGCAGCCTGGTGGACGACGTCCTGATGCCCCTCGTCGGTATGGTTACGGGCAATGTGGACTTCACCCAGTTGGCATACAAGATTGGCGATGGCGAAGGCGCAGCTGTGCTCAAGTACGGCCAGTTCATCCAGAACGTAGTGGACTTCCTCATCGTGGCTCTGTGTATCTTCTTCATGGTGAAGGGCATCGCAGCCTTGAACCGCAAGAAGGAGGAAGAGCCCGCTCCTGCTCCCGCTCCAGAACCCACTGCAGAAGAGAAGCTCCTCACCGAGATTCGCGACCTGCTGAAGAAGTAAACGACAAACATTCACTCCACACACAAAAAGGCCTCCCCTCTCGTCCAGCGGGGGGAGGCTTTTCTTTTTTCTCCCCCACTATATGGTAAAAAGATTACTTTTGCTCCTGCTTCTCCTGTCGGCTGCGATGGGAACCTATGCCCAGACGAGCGCCATCAGAACGCTCTACACCAAAGTGACGAAAACCCACAAGGACACTTTCGAGTCGAAGGCCGACTCCATGACCAACGCCTTCGTCGAATCGTTCATGATAAAGGACAAGGGCATTTTCAACGACAAGTACGGACACTATCAATTCAACATATACTGGCAGCAGGCTCACGCCATCGATGTCATCATCTACAACTACGAACGCCACAAGAGCATCGACTACTCGCTCGCCAACAAGTACAGAAGCTACATCACTTCGTGGTACAACAACAAGGGCAACAACTATTCCGGCGCAGGCACTTCGGACGGCACTTACCGCATGTTCGAGAACCCCTTTACCGACGATATGTGCTGGATAACCCTCACACTCCTGCACATGGGCGAAGCGACCGGAACGGCCAAATACTTCACGGCAGCCAAGCAGGTCTTCGACCAGTACATCATGAAGCGCGCCAAAGAAGACGAAGAGACGGGCGGCCTGAAACTCCCCTGGAACACGGATGCAGGGAGCGGACCGAACGCCTGCACACAATCGCCCGCCACACTCATCGCCGCCAAGCTCTACCAGAAATACGGCACCGAAAAATATCTGGAGTACGCCAAGAAACTCTATGCCTACACCTCCAAGAAAATCGTCAAGAGCGACGGACGCGTGGAGGACCCTCCCCTGACCTATACGCAAGGCACATTCGCCGAAGCTTGCCGCATCCTCTATCACGTCACCGACGAATCGACGACGATGAAGAACAAGTACAAATCGCTGGCCTATACATATATTAATTATGCCTTTACAAGCGACCGCTGTACTAGCGGCAGCAACATCCTGCGCAGCGAAGGCTCCAGCGCCGACCAAAGCCTCTTCAAAGCCGTACTCATCCCCTATGCCGTCAACTTCGTTCTGGACGAAGACATGACGTCGAACAACCGCTCGGCCATCTTCGACTATATCCTGAAGAACACGAAGATGATGTGGCAGCACCTAGACCGCTCGCGCTATCCCATCGTCTTCTGCAACTACGACTGGCGATACGCCTACACAGGAGCGGATGCCGACGCTTCGATGGGAGCCATGTGCAGCGGAACCTCCCTGATGGAAAACACGGCCCGCATGTGCCGCACCATCGTGGACCGCTACGAACTGGGCTCTCTCCTGACAACATGCAACAAGTTCGAAATCGACCCCGAATACGAGGAAGAAGCAGTCGTAGTCGCTTTCAACAAAGCCAAACAGGCTGCGGCAGACATTATGGCCAGTCCCGGCGACTACATGACCCACCAGTTCCGCAAGGCGATAGAGAACCTGGAAGCAGCCTATCAGGCCGTACAGGACTTCGCGACAGGCATCGCCTCAATTCAAAGTTCAACATTCAAGACTCAAACCGAAGCCTACGATTTGAACGGACGGAAAGTCGCAAACGTCAAGAATCTGCCTCGCGGGATATATATAATAGGTGGACGCAAAGTCCTGGTAAAGTGAACAAAAAGCGACTTCAGCGAAAAAAAATAGCGTAAAGACGAAAATTTTTCTCTTTTCACTTTTCACTTTTCACTTTTTGTTGTACCTTTGCAGCGCAATTCAAAGGAATGGTGCCTTGGATGAGTGGCTTAGTCAACGGTCTGCAAAACCGTCTACGGCGGTTCGAATCCGCCAGGCACCTCGAAAGCAAAGAAGAATCCCGTAACGGTTTACCGCTGCGGGATTTTCACAAAAAAGACGTTTATCATGAAAAAGAACCTCGAAACCATCTGCATTCACGGCGGATGGAAGCCTGGCAAAGGCGAACCTCAGCAACTCCCCATCTATCAAAGTACAACCTACCGCTACGAGACGAGCGACCAGATGGCCCGACTCTTCGACCTCAAAGACAGCGGCTATTTCTATACCCGTCTGGCCAACCCCACGAACGACGCAGTCGCCAAGAAGATTGCCGCTCTGGAAGGCGGAGTGGGAGCTGTGCTGACCAGCAGCGGACAAGCCGCAAACTTCTACGCCATCTTCAACATCTGTCAGGCTGGCGACCATTTCATCACGGCCAACACCATTTACGGCGGAACCTT
>JAEEGJ010003013.1_pt1 | contig 70860 bp, 52 predicted proteins | sample 8958761 | NCBI WGS metagenome assembly JAEEGJ01 (sample SAMN16246546, study PRJNA631951) | gut metagenome | biome: gut microbiome; feature: rumen; material: RS-attached | host: Bos | place: Iran: Karaj | collected 2018-10 | reverse complement strand
GACCTGCCTGTGCAAGGATGTTGTTGTTAGAGTAGCTAACCATCTGCTTAGCCATATCTGTATCACGGATAGCAGATTCAGCGCTGGTGGTGTTCTCTACAACGTTGTCAAGGTTGTTGATGGTGTGGTCAAGTCTGTTCTGAACAGCACCGAGAGCAGATCTCTGCTCGGATACCTTCTGGATTGCAGCCTTGATGGTGTCGATTGCCTTAGTAGCATTATCGTCATCAGAACCATAAACTTTAAGACCGTTGACATTAAGTCCTCTAGCGGACATCATTTCGATTGTAAGACCAATCTTGTTGTCCTTAGTGGAGTCAGCACCTACGTGTAAGCTTACATCAAGACCGGAGTTAAGGTCTGCGAATGCAGTAAGCTTGGTAGATAATTTAGACTTATCTGCGTTAAGAGTAAGGTCTACGTCCTTAAGACTTGCACCGTTATCTCTCTTAATAGCGGTTTCCATTTCAGAAAGACTTGAGAATGCTTTTGTATCATCATCAGTCTCTAATCCCTCAAGAATAGTCTCAAGCTTAGTATCTGTGCTACCCTGCTGATAATCAGCATATATATAAGTCTTTTCATTGATAGTTACACTATACTTGTTGTATGCAGATGCTGTCGAACCGGAAGTTGTAACTGCGTTAACAGCTGCTTTGTCTACATCGGCAAGTTTCTTGATACCGTCGCTATCAAAAGCATCAGAACCATCGGTGACAAGTCCTGTGTCTTTGGAAGCATCCTTAAAAGAAAGCTTTCCGACATCAGTTCCGTTAGTACCTTTAAGAAGGTATGTCTCGTTGAACTTTGTGGTTGTAGCTACACGGTCGATTTCGACTACGAGCTGGTCAACTTCTGCCTGAATGTAATCACGGTCATCTTTAGAGTTAGTGCCGTTTGCTGCCTTAACTGCAAGCTCGTTCATTCTCTGAAGCATATCGTGTACTTCTGTAAGTGCACCTTCTGCTGTCTGTACTGCTGAAATACCGTCCTGAGCGTTAGCTGAAGCCTGTGTAAGACCTCTGATCTGCTTACGCATCTTTTCACTGATGGAAAGGCCTGCTGCGTCATCAGCTGCACGGTTAATCTTATAACCGGATGATAACTTTTCAGTTGCCTTTGCCTGTGACTTCTGAGTAATGCCCAACATTCTGTTGGAGTTCATTGCTGTTAAATTGTGCTGTACTACCATATTATTTTCCTCCTTGAAAATATATGTACGACATCCATGTCGCATCATTGTTTAAATATTTGCACTGCCCTCCTATTAGGAAGGCAGTGCTGTTTGTACTATTTTACTTGGCTTATCTGAGTAAGCTTAAAACGCCCTGATTGGACTGGTTAGCCTGTGCAAGCATAGCCTGACCTGCCTGAGCAAGGATGTTGTTGTTAGAGTAGCTAACCATCTGCTTAGCCATATCCGTATCACGGATTGCGGATTCAGCACTTGTGGTGTTCTCTACAACGTTGTCAAGGTTGTTGATGGTGTGATCAAGTCTGTTCTGAACTGCACCGAGAGCTGAACGCTGTTCGGATACCTTCTGGATAGCAGCCTTAATGGTGTCGATTGCCTTTGTAGCATTAACATCATCAGAACCGTCAACTCTAAGACCATTAACATTAAGACCTCTAGCGGACATCATTTCGATAGTAAGACCAATCTTGTTGTCCTTAGTAGAATCTGCGCCTACATGCAAGCTTACATCAAGACCTGAGTTCTTATCAGAGAAAGCAGTAACCTTAAGTTCAAGCTTATTGGCATTGTTTAAGGAAGCGGTAACATCCTTAATTTCTGTACCAAAGTCTCTCTTAACTGCTGCTGCAAGTTCCTTCATGTCTGAGAAGAAGAACTTCTTAGCTGTAGCTGATGCATCGGAATTCAATGCTTTAAGAGCATCTTCCATGGTGTAGGTAGTATCATCTGCCTTAGTGAAGGAATCAACATAAGTATATGTACTTCCATTAATCTGGATTGTACTTCCCTTAGCTGTTCCGTATGTTGCAGCAAGCTGACCTGCGCCTGTTCCTGCTGCAATAGCTGTTGTCTTAACATCACCTTCAAGCTTAGTAATACCGTCGCTGTCAAATGTAATGTCTGCAGCGCCGCTTGCGGTTGATTTAAGCTTTGTAGCTGCATCGGTAAAAGTAAGCTTACCAGGCTCAGTTCCGTTGGTACCCTTTAAAAGGTATGTCTCGTTGAACTTTGTGGTTGTAGATACACGGTCGATTTCGGTTACAAGCTGGTCAACTTCGGCCTGGATGTAATCACGGTCGTCCTTAGAGTTAGTGCCGTTAGCTGCTTTAACTGCAAGCTCGTTCATTCTCTGAAGCATGTCGTGTACTTCTGTAAGTGCACCTTCTGCTGTCTGTACTGCTGAAATACCATCCTGAGCGTTAGCGGAAGCCTGTGTAAGACCTCTAATCTGCTTACGCATCTTTTCACTGATGGAAAGGCCTGCTGCGTCATCTGCTGCACGGTTAATCTTGTAACCGGATGATAACTTTTCAGTTGCCTTAGCCTGTGACTTCTGAGTGATTCCCAACATTCTGTTGGAGTTCATTGCTGTTAAGTTGTGTTGTACTACCATATTATTTTCCTCCTTGAAAATATGTGTTTACGACTTCCTTGTCGCATTTGTGTTTTGTGTCGCCTCCCCGTGCGAGGAGGCAACACGATTTTTAGTGAATTATAGATGATTATAATAAATTGCTATGCAATTTATTATCAGCGCCTTTGAATAAGCTCTATCGGCTCATTCCGGCTTTATTAGCCAAGTAAGCTAAGTACACCCTGGTTAGACTGGTTAGCCTGTGCAAGCATAGCCTGACCTGCCTGTGCAAGGATGTTGTTGTTAGAGTAGCTTACCATCTGAGTAGCCATATCTGTATCACGGATAGCAGATTCAGCACTTGTGGTGTTCTCTACAACGTTGTCAAGGTTGTTGATAGTGTGGTCAAGTCTGTTCTGAACTGCACCGAGAGCTGAACGCTGTTCGGATACCTTCTGGATTGCAGCCTTGATGGTGTCGATAGCCTTTGTTGCCTTGCTATCGTCAGCGCCGTTCACTTCAAGTCCGTTGATGTTAAGACCTCTTGCGGATAAGTTCTCGATTGTAAGACCGATCTTGTTATCCTTAGTAGAGTCAGCACCTACATGGAGACTCATGTCAAGGCCCTGGTTAAGATCTGCAAATGCAGAAAGCTTAACGTCAAGAGTAAACTTACCTGCTTCAGGATTCTTAAGTTCTACAGAAGCGGTCTTAATGTTTGCTGTGAAATCATTCTTAACCATTTCAGCGAGTTTGGATGCATCAGATGCATATCTCGTTGTGGTTCCGCCTGCTTCGTTAAGAGCTGCAAGTGTCTGCTCTAATGTTTTGCCACTTGTGCCTGCTGCAAAATCTGATACAAGAACATATGTCTTTCCACCGATTGCGGTAGAAGAAACAGTCTTATATGTTCCTTCAGTTGCATCGCCACCGCCAGTCTTAGCTGCTGCGGTAGGTCCTGCTACAGTGTAAACGCCGTCACCGTCTGCAAAATTAGTTGCGGAAATGTTAGCGTCGATACCTGCTGCTTCGGTATAAGTAAGCTTACCGGGTTCGGTTCCGTTGGTACCCTTTAACAAATAAGTCTCGTTGAACTTGGTTGTTGTGGATACACGATCGATTTCTGTTACAAGCTGGTTAACTTCTGCCTGGATGTAATTTCTGTCGTCTTCGGAATTGGTTCCGTTAGCTGCCTTAACTGCAAGCTCGTTCATTCTCTGAAGCATATCGTGTACTTCTGTGAGTGCACCTTCTGCTGTCTGAACTGCTGAAATACCGTCCTGAGCGTTAGCGGAAGCCTGTGTAAGACCTCTGATCTGCTTACGCATCTTTTCGGAAATTGATAAGCCTGCTGCGTCATCAGCTGCACGGTTAATCTTGTAACCGGATGAAAGCTTTTCAGTTGCCTTAGCCTGTGACTTTGAAGTGATGCCCAACATTCTGTTGGAGTTCATTGCTGTTAAATTGTGTTGTACTACCATGTTATTTTCCTCCTTGAAAATATGTTTGTTACACGACTTCCATGTCGCTTTTGTTACATTATTAAGTTGTAATGGCCAGAGTCGCACGCCCCTCGCCGGGAAATGTTCCCTGCCATTACTAAGGCCTTCAAGGTATCTGCCTTAGTAATAGCAGGGGATAAATCTATCCCATTAACCGCCCCCTCCGAAGAGGAGGCGGATAGGATCATAAGTTAGAACTTTTTACTTAACCAAGTAAGCTAAGTACGCCCTGGTTAGACTGGTTAGCCTGTGCAAGCATTGCCTGACCTGCCTGAGCCAGAATGTTGTTGTTAGAGTAGCTTACCATCTGAGTAGCCATATCTGTATCACGGATAGCAGATTCAGCACTTGTGGTGTTCTCTACAACGTTGTCAAGGTTGTTGATGGTGTGGTCAAGTCTGTTCTGAACAGCACCGAGAGCAGATCTCTGCTCGGATACCTTCTGGATTGCAGCCTTGATGGTGTCGATAGCCTTAGTTGCATTGGTATCGTCTGCACCATAAACCTTAAGTCCGTTAACGCCAAGTCCTCTTGCAGACATCATTTCGATTGTAAGACCAATCTTGTTGTCCTTTGTAGAGTCTGCACCTACATGAAGGCTGACATCAAGGCCTTTGTTAAGGTCAGAGAATGCAGTAATCTTAGTAGAGAGTTTTGATCCATCAGATGCCACGCTAAGATCAACGTCTTTAAGGCTTGCACCGTTATCTCTCTTAATTGCTGTTTCCATTTCAGAAAGGCTTGAAAATGCTTTGTATGTTGCTCCACCGGCTGTCTCAATCCCTTTAAGAATGGTGTCAACAGATGTATCAGTGCTTCCCTGAACATAATCAGCATAAACGTAGTGTTTTCCGTTAACAGTCAGGTCATACTTATTGTATGCTGAAGCTGTACTGCCGGCTGTGTCAACCGCAGAAACCGCAGCCTTGTTAACATCAGTAAGACTCTTGATACCATCAGAATCAAAGGAGTCTGAACCATCAGTAACACCAAGCACTGCCTTGGAAGCGTCTTTGAAGCTAAGCTTACCGGGCTCAGTACCATTGGTACCCTTTAACAAATATGTTTCATTGAACTTTGTGGTGGTTGATACACGATCGATTTCGGTTACTAACTGGTCAACTTCGGCCTGGATATAATCACGGTCGTCTTTACTGTTAGTGCCGTTTGCAGCCTTAACTGCAAGTTCGTTCATTCTCTGAAGCATATCGTGTACTTCTGTAAGTGCACCTTCTGCTGTCTGAACTGCTGAGATACCGTCCTGAGCGTTAGCGGAAGCCTGTGTAAGACCTCTGATCTGCTTACGCATTTTTTCGGAAATAGATAAGCCTGCTGCATCGTCAGCTGCTCGGTTAATCTTATAACCTGATGAGAGCTTCTCTGTAGCCTTGGCCTGTGACTTGGATGTGATGCCTAACATTCTGTTAGAGTTCATCGCTGTTAAATTGTGTTGTACTACCATATTATTTTCCTCCTTGAAAATATGTGTAATGCGCGACATCCTTGTCGCTTAAAGTTTGTGCGATGGAGCTTAATCCGTGCGTCTTAAGAGTCCACCATGTTCATAGTTTCGAGATGTTACATCTCATGTGTATTATATATCGACGACATTGCCATCGAATTAACACCAAACTTGATAATTTTTGGTTAATTATTGTTCAGCATGTTCATGGCCCGGTTGTAGCTCTTGACTGCGTTGACGCCGGAGCGTCCGGCCTTGAGCTTCTCGCGCTCGCCTTTAAAGAACGCTTCCAACGCTGCTTTGTTGCGGGCTTCACCTGCCTGAATCTTGCTGCTCTTATCTGTTATATCGGTGATAAGCATCTGCATCTTTAGTATCGACGACTTGTATTTCTCGCGATCCGAATCAAGTTCCGCCTTAACCTTCTCGTAGAAAGCCTCGAATCCTTCGTCTAACTTCTCGAGTCTGTAGATTAAGACACCCTTCTCTTCGGTACTCTTGTCGAACTTGTCAAAAGAAAACTCCGATTCTTTCAACAATGCAGCCTGCTCTTCATTTTTCTTAAGTATCTCATCGAGAACCTTGTTTTTCTTTTCAAGGCTCTCGATAAGAGCCGTTACGTAAGTATTAGACATTTAAGATACCTTCGCCTGCTTCATTACTTCTTTCCATGTGTCGCGCATAGAACGTAAATGTGTAGCTACTTCTTCCACGATTTCTTTGTCCTTATGAGTATTGGCTTCAAGAAGTCTTCTGGTTAAGTATACGTATACCCGCTCGAAATCCTCTGCAACCGGATACTTCATGTCCAGGGTCTCGCGGAAGTAATCTATAATCTTTTCGACTCTCACGATATTGTTGTGAGCGCCCTCCACGTCATTTTGCTCTATCTTAAGAATTGCAATATTGCAAAACTTAATAGCACCTTCATAAAGAAGAAGGGTAAGCTCCGCAGGAGACGCGGTTAATATTTTACTGTTGTTGTACTGCGCATAAGCGTTAGGTAAAGGCATAAAGTCTTCTCCTTATCATCCTTGATTTACTACTGCCCGCCGCCGAACATTGAAAGCAGTGAGTTGGTGGAGTTCTGAAGCTTGGAAAGCGCCACTTCCATCTTAGAGAACTTCGCATAATACTTGTCCTCGTAGTCTGCAAGCTTGGCTTCAAGTTCTTTAATCTTAGATTCGTAATCGGTAATGTCAGCCTTATACTTCTTGTCCTCGAAGAAAGAGCCCTTTGTGGTATAGTCGGAGCTTGCGCTGAGCTTGTCCATCTTACCGTAGACTTCTCTTGCGAGCTGGGTAAAGAAGCTTACTACCGTATCGGAATCGGTTGCTATCATGCTCTTAAGCTTGTCGGCCTTGCCGGAAGTCTCGTTGTCCTTGTCATCGCCCGCGATGTGGAAAGCGTTCTTTTCATTCTCGGGAGCGAGGAAGTAGCCGAGAGTCTCGATGCCGAAGTCGGATAAGAACATCTTATTACCGTTAACTTCGAAACCGCCTAACATAGCTTCTTTCATGGCCGAAGAAAGTGTTCCGAGAGTAGAGTCTTTTCTTAAGATGGAATCTTTAATCTTCTGCTCCCACTTCTCCACTTCCTTGTCGGACATTTCTTCTTTTTCTTCATCCGTAAGAGGCTCGTAGCCCTTCGCTGCGTCTGCGTTGTAGAGCTTGTCCATCTGGTTGATGATTTCGTTGTACTGTTTGATGAAATCACGGATGAGGTCGTAGATACCGTCGGTATCTTCCTGAGTGGTGACTGTAATATCGTTAGCCTTACTTAAACATGTGAAGGTAAGACCGTTTACTTCTATGTTATTGTTGTTGGATTCGTATGTTTCACCATTAAGAACGATGGTTGCGTTCTCGGCCGCAATTCTGGAGCCTGAGTTAAAAGAAGCCGCATTTGTAGCAAGCACAGTCTCGGCATAAGCTGCTCTGTTAAGCAAAACATCAATGCCGGTTGAATATGCATCGTCAACTCCCGAAGGCATGTTAGCCTTGATTGCTTTGTAAAGGTCGCTGTCAACATCAATGTTGGCCATTGTAGCTTCGTAGTCGATGCCGTCTGCTTCGTTGCCGTTGTTGTATACGATCTTGTTTTCTTTAAGGTCGTTGGCAAGAGCCACGAGGCTCTGATACTCTTTCTTGGTCTTGGCGTTCTCTGCATCACTAAGCGATGTATTGATTCCAAGGAAGCTGAGTGCTGCGAAGCCGCCTGCTTCATTGGCAGTGATGGCGAAGTCATAATCCTTACCGCTTTGTGCACTGGCGATAAAGATACGCTGGTTCTTCTCATCGAAGTTAGCGCTTACGCCTGCTTCATTAAGCTTGCCTACTACATCTTTAATGGTAGTGTCGGCGGTGATATCGATATTGGTAGCCTTGCCGTTAACGGTAACGGTAAAAGAACCACCCACTGCATCACCTTCACCCAGTGAAAGGGTTCCGTGCTTAAGGTCGCTTATCTTAGTGTCTTCTTTGGCCTTGGTGCCGTCCTGAGTCTTAAGAACTGCGCCTGTAAGGTAGCCTGACTTGGCAAGACCGGTCACCGAAAGACTCTGAACTCCGTTCATGGCTGAATCGCCGGTGATTACGGATACCGCAGAGCTGTTGCTGACGCTGGTGGTCTTCTTCTTATAAGTAGTGGAGAAACGCAAATTGGAAAGTGTGCCGGAGAAGAGGTTTTTGATCTTCTTGTTTAAATCCGTCCACGCTTCCTGCTTCCACTCTGTTTTTGTTTTTGATTTCTTGGCTTTGTCAACTTTGGTGGATTTGGCCTTAACCAGTTCCTTGATGACAGAGTCCGTGTCGAGTCCGGAGTACATTCCGGTTAATCTCATGGGCATAAAGTTACCTCCTTAATTGCAGGGAGACGTATTATCTCTTCTCGTCTACCAGGATACCCGCAAGTTCCCAAGCTTTCGCGATAAGATCGAGAGTCTTCTCGGGAGGTAATTCCTTGATTACTTCCTTGGTCTCTTTGTCGATAATCTTAATGGTTACGCGATTGGTCTTGTCGTGGAATCCATAGATGGCTTCGGAGTTGGTCATCTGCTTGTTGATCTTCTCGATGGCCTTATGAAGCGTCTCGTTGGAGGGTTCTTTTTCTTTCTTGTTGTTGGAATCCGACTTCTCGCTCGTATTCTCAACTACACGCGTGGTGTTATCAACCTTGGGCGTGTCTGCCGCTAAAGATACATCCGTGTATTCCACTGACGGCTTGGTGCTTGTGGGCTTAGGCTGGATAGTCTGAGCCTGCACGGTCATGATACTGTTAATAGGTTCAAGTGCCATATCTTTCTCCTTTCGCGGAATCCGTTCCGCAACAAAAGGTTCCTGTACGTTATATATCGGAACGCTTGACTAAAAAGTTAACAGTTATTTGAAAAGATTTTTAAGTCCTTCCAAAGCGTCCTCGTTCATGGCTTCCTTATTGGATTCCTGAATCTGGACATATAATTCTTTACGGTATACGGGCACTTCCTTAGGTGCGGTGATACCGATTTTAACCTGCTCACCCTTAACTTCAAGGATGGTGATTTCAACATTGTTGTTAATTACGAGGGCCTCGCCCTTCTTTCTCGATAATGCTAACATGCGCCCTCCTTCTTCCTTGCATCCAAAATATCGTAGATGGGGAATTTAATCTGGTATTCGTCGCCTTCAAAAATTATCTGTACAGCCTTTCTTTCGCCGACATTGATAATGATGGGGGCTCTTAAGTTAACACTCATTTTCTTTAAGTCCTTGGGAACCGTAACGGTTACAAGTACCAGGATTTCTTCGGGATCGAGCTTGCCGATGGGCTTTAACACTTCGTCGTCCACTTCCGGATTGTAATCGGCCTTAACGGTTAAAGGATCCATGACGGGCATGGCAAAAGCAGGCTCCTCGATGGACTGCATCCATCTGATGCCGGCATTATCGCCCTGATCGGAGTCGTGAATAAGTGCGAAGTCCTGCAAATCGGGGAATCCCACTATTCCGTTCTCAAAATGAATAATCTTCGCGGGGTCGATGTCTACTTCACCGAACACTCTTGTTTCAATAATCATATGTTTATCTCTCCTCCTCAATATATAGTCTTTGTATGCTCACTTAAATGTAGTTAAGTAATGTTTCCTGCAAAATCTTCGATGTAGCCATGAGCGATGCATTGTAAGAATACTCTGCGCTCTTCATCTGGATGGCGGTCTCTGCAAGATCGGCGTCTTCGTTCTCGCTCTTAAGTTCCTTTAAGGATTCAAGCTGAGTGTCGAGACGGTTCTCAATAAGTTCAAGACGCTTTGAACGTGTACCGCAGTCGGTAAGTGCTACGTTGTTCTTATCAAGGTACTTGTCGGCCTTGGTGATGCTCTTCGAGAAAAGGGAGTGCATCTTATTATTAAGGAAAGTGTATGCTTTATTGGCTGCATCGATTTCCTTCTGAAGTGCTTCTCTTCCGGTAACGTCGGTCTCGGAAAGCTCATCGTACTTGTCTTTAAGAGTCTTTATTCTTTCTTCGATATCGTTTACGTCCTTGATGGCTTCGATAACATCCTGTAAATCTCTTACGATGTTATGGGTGAAACATTCATCAGCGGTAGTGTTGATACGAAGAGACTGGTTAACACCTATATTATACTGTATTTCGCCGCCGTGTGACTTATATTCTTTAACTTCATGTGTAACAGGGTCCGTGGCCGTACAGTTAAAGTAGTGCTCGGGGCGAAGCTCGCCTTTGGCCCACTTGCTTCTGTTATATGTAACGGTGCAGTCTGCGATGTCATCGGTACTGTCTGCCATCTTCTTGCTAAGCAGCAATTCTCCGGTCTCGGGTACGAATACCGCATAGTCTTCATTGGCGTGAGAAATGACGGTCTGGTAAGGGTCCGGGCTTTCCGAAGAAGACTTTGTCACAACAGTGTATGTTCCGCTTGATATCCTCGAAGTCAGGCTCAAGGACTCTAAGTTGTCAATCTTATCATAAGAAAGTCTGATTCTTACTATATCCGTTTCAAAAGTACTGTTCTCGTCAGCGCCCTGATTAACATACTTAATTGAATCAACGGTAACATCGTCAAACTTCTCGGTTATTTCATAATTAATGCTTTCCTGCTTCTGGAAAGTGATTGTGGTATCGGTTCTGTAACCCGCAAAAACACTTCTGCCGGCGAAATCTGCGTTTCCTGTGTTGTAGATTTCGGCTGCCAGAGCCTCAAGATTGTCGGTAATAATAGTCCTGTCCTCAGGTTTAAGTGTATCACTTGTACCCTTAACGTATTGTTTGCGAACATCGGTAATTATTTCGGAAAGAGTATCGATTGCTTTTTCCGTAACCGTAAGCCAGCTCTTTGCGTCTTCTACGTTCTTTTCTACGTACTGTGTAACCTGATTAACGCTGGTTCTGAGTCTTAAGGAACGAAGAGCGATAATCGGGTCGTCCGACGGTCTTGCTATCTTCTTATTGGAAGAAAGCATTGTGGATAAGGTATCCTCTAACTGCTTATTGGTGTTGATGTTATTAAGGGAATTGTTCTGAATAATTTTGTTGGTAATTCTCATAGAATAATAGTCCTTTCGGGCTTAGCCCAAAGCGCAAAATCTGCTTCATGTTATATATCGGACGCTTGTATGAATTTCAACAGAGTTTTTTGAAAATTTTTTGATATTTTTTCCGAAAAATATCTTTCGCGGGCATATGACATTAACATCATAAAAGCCCGCTTTCGCTAGGCTTACGGGTCTTAGAATAGCAATTTTTCGAAATCGATTGAGAAGATATTCGCGAAATTGTCCAAAAAAGATGTCACATAAACCCCTTTTAAAAGTATTATATGTGCATTCTGTACAAACTTTTTATATGTGCTCTTGAAAAAAAATAAAATATGCTGTATATTGAATTTGCGAAATCGATTTCGAAACATTTTCGTAACGCAGACAGGTTTCGCACTCATGTTATCACTAAAGTATATTTATTGTTTAAAGTTCGGTATTACGGCCTCAGGGGCCTGTATATACACGCATCTTGTTGGGAGATGTGATAACAAATCACTCACTATTAGGGAGGAACATTTAATGAAAAAGAAACTGGTTACACTGGTAGTTCTTGCAGCAATGGTTCTCTGCATGGTTGCAGGCTGTGGCAAGGGCTCAGGCAAAGGCGAGTCCTCAAATGGGGGCAAGACACTCAACATTTACGCTTGGAACGAAGAGTTCAAGGGCTTCTTCGACAAGTACTACGCAAGCAAGATTCCTGCTGACGTTAAGGTAAACTGGGTTATCAACGCATCTGATAACGGTCTTTACCAGCAGAAACTTGACGAAGCTCTCAAGGGACAGAGCAAGGCAGCTGCAGATGACAAGGTTGACCTTTTCCTTGCAGAAGCTGACTACATCACCAAGTACGCTGATTCCAATTACACTCTTGATATTTCCACAATCGGCGTTACAGACTACAGCAACATGTATGATTACACCGTTAAGGCTGCATCTGACAGCAAGGGCGTTGTAAAGGGCGTATCCTTCCAGTGCTGTCCTTCAGGTCTTATCTATCGTCGTTCAATCGCTAAGGACGTTCTTGGCACCGACGATCCCGCACAGGTTCAGGAAAAACTTAACAGCTGGGATAAGTTCGAAGCTGTTGCAGCTGATGCAAAGGCTAAGGGCTACTACATGACAGCTTCTTTCGCTGAGACCTATCGTGTATTCTCTAACAACTGTACATCCGCATGGGTTAACGACAAGAACGAGCTTCACTTCGACGATCAGATCAATGCTTGGATTGCACAGACAGACAAGTTCATCGAAAATGGCTACACTCTTACAGCAGGTGTTTGGGACGCTGAAAAGCAGGATCAGATGTATGCAACCGGTAAGACAATGTGCTTCTTCGGACCCGCTTGGTACTTCAACTTCTGCATGGGCAACGCACAGGATCCTGAAAAAGGATGCTCCGGTGACTGGGCAGTTATCGAAGGACCTCAGGCTCACTTCTGGGGTGGTACATGGATGCTCGCAGCTAACGGCACAGACAACGCCGATCTCGTAGCTGACATCATGAAGGCATTCACAGTTGATGAAGAAACCGTATCTAACCTTGTTGCTAAAGAAGGTCAGTATCCTAACAACAAGAAGGTTGCAGCTAAGTACGCTGAAGATCCTAACTTCTCCAATGCTTTCCTTGGTGGCCAGAACGACGTAGCAGTATTCTCAGCTATGACCGATAACATCAAGTGGGAAAACCACACAATTTACGATCAGCAGCTTAACGAAGGTCTCCAGAACAAGCTTCAGGAGTTCTACAAGGGCGCAGTTAGCAAGGAAGAAGCTATGAACAACTTCTACAACTACGTTTCCGAAACCTTCAAGACTATCGTAATCAACAAGTAATTTAATACTTACTTCAGGTTAAGAAGTTAATTAAAGCAACGGAGTTATGCCGTGCCGGATAACCCGGCACGGCATGATTTTGTATTATTCGTTAAATCCACAACAGGAGAAAAAAAGTGCAAAACAAAGAGAAAAAGGTAAAAAAGAAAAAGGGGGGAATAAGTTACGCAAAGTGGGGTTACATATTTATACTCCCGTTTTTTATAACTTATTTTATATGGTCATTTCTTCCTCAGGTTCTGACATTCGTATACAGCTTCTTTAAAGTTTATACGGAAGGTCTGAACGAAGTTGCTCCGGAATTTATCGGTTTTGGCAACTACGCAGATTTGTTCACCAAGACAATTGGTGACAGCAAGACTCCGACTATCCTGCTCTACGCCGGAAATACTATGATTATGTGGATCCTCGGTGCTGTTCCTCAGTTCTTGATAGCACTTCTTCTTGCTGTATGGTTCACCAATTTAAGACTTAACATTAAAGGTCAGGGCTTTTTCAAAACAGTAATCTACATGCCCAACCTTATCATGGCATCCGCCTTTTCAATGTTAATCTGGACTGTATTCAATCCTACCGGTCCCGTACACATGATTTTGGAGAATGCGAACTTAATCAGCAAAGAATACGACTTATTCTTTAGCGTAACATGGGCAAGAGGCCTGGTTGCAGGTATCAACTTCCTCATGTGGTTCGGTAACACCACCATAGTTCTTATGGCAGGTATTATGGGTATAGACAACTCACTTTTCGAAGCCGCTCTTATCGACGGCGCTAACTCCAGGAAGGTATTCTTTAAGATTACTCTTCCGCTTCTTATGCCGATACTTTCCTATGCAGTTATCACCTCACTCATCGGTGGTATCAACATGTACGATGTTCCTTACATTCTTTCAAAGGGTAACGGAACACCCAATAACACAACTACGACACTTATTATGTTCATACAAAGACTGCTCGGTCCCTCCAAGGACTACGGTTCGGCAGGCGCCGCATCGGTTCTTGTATTCATATTCTCGGCTGTACTTAGCCTTATAGTTTTCAAATTCTTCATTTCCAAAGACGGAATGAGGGGTAATTCCAAGAAAGGAGGTAAAAGAAAATGAGTCGTAATAAAGTAAAAGCCAATGACTACCTTTCCGTAAAGGGCCGCACAATGTTACTTATCTCAAGAATATTTGTTTACACTATTCTTGCGGCACTCACATTTTTATGTTTGTTCTTCTTCTACCTGCTTTTTGTTAACTCAACCCGTTCACACGGCGAATTGTTCGGAGGCTTCACGCTTATGCCTTCAACCCACGCTCTTGAGAACTTAAAGAACGCGTGGACAGATGATTCAACCAACATTCCTCGCGGAATGCTTAACTCATTCGTGATTGCTTTCTCGTCGGCATTGCTTACCACTTATTTCTCAGCTTTGACCGCATTCGGCATTCACTGCTATGATTTCAAGCTTAAGAAGGCTGCATTCACCTTTATCCTTGTGGTAATGATGATTCCTTCACAGATTTCCGCAGTTGGTTTCGTTAAGCTTTGTAACACACTTAATCTTACCAATAACTACCTTCCGCTGATTCTTCCTTCAATCGCGGCGCCGGTTGTATTCTTCTTCATGAAACAGTATATGGAGAGTATCCTGCCGCTTGAGATTGTTGAGGCAGCCAGAGTTGACGGAGCTTCGGAATTCTACACATTTAACAAAATCGTCATTCCGATTATGGGTCCCGCGATTGCGGTTCAGATGATTTTCTCCTTCGTAGCATCCTGGAATAACTTCTTTATTCCCGGTATGATTATCGATAAGCCTGCTCTTAAGACAGTGCCTATCATGATTTCAGACTTAAGAAGTGCTGACTATGCCAAGTTCGATATGGGACAGCTTTACATGCTGATTCTTCTTTCCATCCTTCCCGTTATCGTGGTATACCTGCTCTTATCCAAGTTCATTATCAGAGGCGTATCCGAAGGTAGTGTTAAGGGTTAATAACGATCTCAAATTCATTTAATAGTTCCTACAACAAAAAGGACTGTCACTTCTTTATGAGGTGACAGTCCTTTTATTATCTCTTTATTTATCTGCCTACGCCTGTCTCAAGAATAAGTCGGTCGTAGATCTCCGTGAACGTCTGAATCATCTTGGAAGCGAGGTTGTAAGCGTTCTGATATTTAACAAGGCTTACAGCTTCTTCGTCTGAATCAACGCCGAATACAGAGATTCGCTGGTTGTTGATTACGTTGTTCATGGTGGTGTAGTACTTAACGGAGCTGTTGGCCCTGGCTGCATTAAGTGCGGCGTCGGAAAGTACTGCCTGAAGGAACTCACTTGAAGAGCCGCCTCTGAAGGAGAATACGTCCTTGTCGTTCTTAATGGTTAAGAGTTCATCTACTATATCGCACTTGGACTCACCATCGGTCGCGCCGGTTCTTGTAGCAAGGAGCTTGGGATCCATAGCTATGTCATGGTTGATGGCAAAGTTAGCTGCCGTCAGACGATAGTATGAAGTCGAAGCCGAAGAAACCGTTGTGAAAGGATCTGGGTCATTAAGCGATGCATAGTAATCATCGTAAGTAATCTGTCCGCCTGCAGGGTCCGTTCCTCTGAAAAGCGCATTCTTGGTCTTATCGGTTGCATCTTTACTGTAACCGTCAACAGCGCCGTCCTTGGTAAGAATCTCGTTAAAGGTTCTTGCGAAGAGTCTTACGAACTCGTTAAGCTGCTCCTGATAATACGGAATTCCCTGATAATCAATGCTGGGTCCAACCTCGACTTCTTTGCCCACTCTTGAAGGTGAAAGGGTACATTCGCCGTAGTTGGGGTCGATTTTGAACTCATAATAGCACTCGCCGGTGGTTTTGTTGTAGTTGTAAGTCCAGTCGGAGTAATAAAATTCTTCCGAACCCAGGCTAATCTTTCCGCCGTGCGAAGAAAGTGTACATTTATCAAGGTCAAAAAGATAATCCTCGGTCACATTAACCTTTACGTAGTTATCGGCTACTCTGACCTCGGAAACGGTTCCGCGGAAGTTCTCGGTATTATTACCGTCACGAAGTTCTATAAGGCCCTGAAGCTTACCGCCGATAAGCGGATTGTAAAGGTCGAAGCGTACGCTGTCGTTCCACTCGATTACGTAGAGTCCTTCAACGTCACACTGGTTAACCGTTTCATTTAATTCTCTTGCGGTGCAGGAAAGAGATCTGTAGTCGTTGTTATCTACCAGAAGCTGATTGCCTGCGATTTCAACGATATATCTTGTAGCGCCTGTGTCAAGGTTATTGGCTGTGTCCCTGATAGGCTGCTCTGTTGTCTTTACAGATACATACTCCGAAAGCTCATCTATAAGAAGTGCTCTCTTATCACGAAGCTCATTGGCATGTGCGCCGGTAAGCTCGATTACGTTAATCTGCTTGTTCAGTGTGGCGATTCGCTCTGCGATAGAGTTAATCTGTGAAACCGTATCCTTAATTTCCTGGTTAATGTCCTTCTGAAGCTCGGATAACTGTCCCGAAACACCGTTAAAGTAATCGCAAAGTGACTGAGAGTACATTACAAACTGCGACTTGGCGGATGCGTTGCCCGCGTTCTTTTGCAGTTCTTCGAGTGCGTCAAACATAAGGTTGTACGCGGTGTTGAAGCCTGCAATTGTGTCGGTGTCCTGGAAATAATTCTCGATGGACTTGGTGTAGTAAGCCTTAATGTCTGCGCCGCCGAGTCTGGTGTTGTTGTCCCAGTACTTGGAGTCATAGAACTCGTCGCGGATTCTCTCGATTGCAATCGTATCTACACCTGCTCCGGCAGAACCGTAAGTGGTGTAAGTACGAAGTGCGCGGTTGGCTTCCTGAATAGCTTCCTGTCGGCTGTAGCCCTTGGTCTCGGAATTGGAGATGTTGTTGGCTGTGGTGTTAAGGCCTGCATTGGCTGCAAGAAGTCCGGTATATGAAGTATTTAATCCAAAAAATTGTGAAGGCATATATGTCTCCTTTCAGATCCGCCAAAGAAAGCGAATCTCTCGGGCTACGTTATCCTAAGTTGTTGATAATGTTGTCAAGCAGTGTGTCGATTACGTTGATGTATCGGCTGGCTGCGTTGAAAGCATTCTGGAACTTAATCATGTTGGAAAGCTCTTCGTCCGACGATACGCCGAGAATCTGCTCTCTTGCTGCGTCGATACTGCTCATCGTAATGGTCTGGGCTTCCGTTATATTCTTGTAGACGCTTCCGGAATTGGCCACCTGAGATACAAGGTTCGTATAGTAGGTGTTGAGGGAGCATCTTGTGGTTACGTTAGGGTTAAGAGCGTAGATGTCGGCGTCAAAAGCATCTATAAGAGCCTTAGCCGTCTCGTAGTCTACGGTCTTGTCATCGAGCCTGAACTTCATCTTACCCGCTTCTCTTAAGAGATGAGGGTTAATGATAAGGTTCGAAATCGAGTAAAGAGTCTCGGTGTGGTAGTCGTCCTCGATGTTCTCTTCGGTGTAATCCCACTTATTGGTGGCAGAATTCCATGTGTAGTCGGTGCATTCTTTTCTCATGAAGATTTCAAGCGGTGAACCGTCATCGTCTGCCATGTATACCTTGCCTTCTTGTGCGGCTTTATCATGGGCATCCTTAAGCACTGCGTTAACTGCTGTTACCACGTTGTGGATTAACTGGTCGAACTCGGCCTGAACGTTCATGCAGACGGACTGTGCAACCGTGTGGTTGTAGTAATCAACCTTCTGAGTATATTTTGTGAATTCTTTCTGATACGCATTAACTGCTGTCGCATAGTCGGGATCCGCGGTGCCGAGAGGATAATCGTTGGCATCCGGAGGTTCCGGCTTAACGGGAATATCTGTATAATCGGCTACCTTATCGCCTCTGATGTAAAGCATCGAGCGAAGCTGTCCGATATCGGTATCATTCTCCGAAGAAACAATTTTCTCGGTATTGTATACAAAAGCACGGCTTAAATCGAGATACTCGTCACCGTTTTCATCAAGGCGTTTAACTGCATTAAGTTTCCAGTAAGGTGTATAGAAGCCGGTCTTTGCGTCGGTATAAACTTCCATCGTGTTCATAATGTCCGCATTGATGAACTCCATACCTTCTACTCTTACGCTTACGGTGTGGTAAACGTCTTCGCTGTATTCTATGTTAACAAGGCCTGAAAGTTCATCCAACGCCTGGTTTCTTGCGTCTCTGTAGTCGTTCGCGCTCTCAATGCCGCCTACCTCAACCTTACGGATTTCGTCGTTGAGATTCATGATGGTCTTACCGAGTTCATTGATGCGGTCGACTTTTTCTTTGATATGTATATTTAATTCGTTCTGGTAATCAATGAGACCCTGATATACCTGCTGAGCATTGGTAAGAAAGCTCTGCGCGTTCTGAATGAGCATTCTCTGTACTGTGGTATCATCGGGTGTCTTGGCTAACTCTTGAAGAGTAGACCAGAAATTGGTCATTGCGTGATTGAAGCTTGCATCGTCGTTAAGCTCGTTTAAGAGGTCTTCGACTTCGTTCATTGCTTCATATTGGGTCGAATAGAAAGAAGCCCTACCGTTTTCTTTGCGGTACGACTGGTCAAGGAAATAATCTCTAACCTGTCTTACTTTTTCGTACGTGACACCAAGACCCACCTGCTGGGACGATACGTTGACCGATCCCTTTTTGAGGGTATTGTAAAGTCTGTCACCAAGCAATACCTGCTGACGTACGAATCCTGTGGTTCCAAGGTTGGACAGGTTATGTGCAGTTGTGTTAAGAGAATTCTGGGATGTCTGTAATCCTGAGGTTCCCACATAAACGCTTCCCATTAACGGCATTGCTTAAATCCTCCGACTGTTGCGACTGCACCGGGGATTACCCCCTTGTGCAAATCATCCGCCACGGGGTGGCGGATGGGATATTTATTGTTTCGCATCAAAGGAGCCCGATTCTACGCCGAGAACGTCCCCGGCATTATATGCTCCTCTGTTGTAATTGGCTGTTTCAGGTGCTTTGCGCGCCGACTGTAAGAGATTCAAATTAAAGTTCGTCATTTCAATGGCGCTCTTAATAAGTTCATCGTTTCGCTCATTTAAGAGTCTCATCTCATAAAGCGTTACATGAAGCTTGTCATGAATCAGCGCTAAAGCTTTTTGTTCTTTGGGTTTCTTTTTCAGTAAATCAATAAGTACATCAAGCTTAAGTCCCGAAACGTCCGTGTTTAGGATTTTAGCGATTTCCGTCATGGTCCGAGTACGTTCATGTTCCAACGCCTGGATCTTAGCGACTACTTCCTGCTCCTTATCCGTAATCACAGAAAGTGCGTTAAGGTCACCTCGTACGATGACATCGGTCTTGCTCTTAGAGAGGTCGAGCAGCTTCTGATATTCTTTGTCTTCCCCATTTAGAACTTCTGTAAGAGTATCAATAAGACTTGCCACTTATTCCTCCCTAACGCAATGACTCATATTTCTCTAATAATTTGTCAGCAAATGACTCGGCACTCACGTTATAGGTACCGTTGGCGATAGCTTCCTTAATAGGATTAACCTTATCAAATCTGATGTCCTCAGCAGATTTAACAGCAGCCTTTGCAGCCTGGATGTTAAGACCCATTGAAGAAATCTGAACCTGGTCGGTCTGTCCTTTCTTAGCTACGTTTGCATCCTTCTGTACCTTAGCGGAATTATAGAGTTGCTGAACCTGTGTATACGCTTCTATACGCATAAGTTCCTCCTTCGCATTTACATGCTTTTTCTAATTCTCTACTAACTTTATCGGCTATATTTTTATATACTTTAGTCTTTTTTGAAAAAAATTTTTATTTTTTACACCAACGCCCGGCGAGGGGGGTATCGGCTCCGCGGACACGAACCGTCCCGGGCAAAAGTCTTCCTCAAAAACCCTCTCCCGCTTCGATCTCGTGTAGCGGCCGGTCAGACGCTCCGTATAGACTACGGTCTGCCCTACGCAAAAAGTGGTGCTTGAGGAGCAGCACAGCCCTTTTTTGCAACTCAAACAATTGTGTTTTCGTGCATAAGCGGCTAAAATACAGCCGCTAAGCGCCGACACTGCGATAGAGTTTTTGTGAAAGACTTTTGCCCGGGACGGTTCGTTGTCCATCGGAAAGCCTATGTTAACGAAGATTTTTTATTTCGTTAACCATCTCTACATCGTCAGCGGTTACACGCAAATTAGCTGTTGTTTTTTCGCCATCAGCACGGGTTATGGTTACTTCAAGGATGTCACCTTCGGAAATGCCACGGGCGGCTACGTCCTTGATAAAGGATACAAATTTAGGGTGGGATGATTCGAATTTATTCTTCATGCCCATCAATTTCATGATGTCTGCGGGATTAGGCATAGCGGTACTCCATTCTCAAGATTTATAGTTTTTGCGCTGCTTGTCGGCGTACATGGCCTGGTCCGCGTAGCGGTAGAGGTCACGGGCAAAAGAAGCGTTGTTGATAAGAGGCTTCTGATAATAGCCTTTGGCAGCGGATAATTTTCCTTTGTTAATAATGTTGCAGTATTCGACGTTGCTTTCAAATTCGCGCAGGAGCTTGTCGGGGTTCTTGCGGGAGCCTATTACAACGGCTGCAAATTCGTCGCCGCCGAGGCGGTAGGCTGTACCGACGTTTTTGAAGGTCTTGTCTAGGCAGTCGGACATGTCTTTGATGAGGCGGTCGCCTTCGATGTGGCCGAGCTCGTCGTTAACACGTTTTAAGTTGTTAAGATCGAACATGAAGAGAGTTACTTCGGTACCCTCATCATATTTATCGGGAAGTTCGTTGAAAAGTTTATCGAATGCGGCACGGTTGTTAAGTCCCGTGAGTATGTCGCGGTATGCAAGTTCTTTGTAGGTGTCGAGGTATTTTCTTTCGCGAACATAAGTAATCTGGCGGTTGAGGACGAGCACGAAAAGGGTAGCGACAAAAGCAACCATCGCAAGTCCCACAACGGTTCCGGCATAGCCCTGCGAAGGTGCTACGTAATAGAAGCCGACGCCGACAAAGAAACCGAGCGAAATGATGATTGTGGCCGTAAGCAGGATTTTGGCCTCGGCCCCGCCTCTGTGATTAAGGAACGCAAGTACCAGAGTAAGCACTGCGGCAATGCCTATGTATATGTGCGAAAGGGTGAGTACCTCAAGCGGGTCGTAGAGATTGGCGCAAAAGCCGATTATGTTAATAATCGGGAGAATCCATCCGGCGATGCCCAGTACCTCGCAGATTTCGGAGCCGCGCTTAAGTACCTGTGCGCAGAATCCGAGGTAAGGAATGCCCACAGATGCAAGGCTTAGGAAGGATATTAACGCCACGCCTTCATTGGCATTCGTGTAGAACTGGGGCATATCCGAGCTGCAGATTACCCACAGTATTACTATCATGGTGAAAAAACAGAAGTTGGAGAAAAGCGAGAAGCCTGCCTCGTTCTTTTCCCGCGCCTGGTAAACGGTAAGTCCGATACCGATTAACAGTATGATTATGAGACTTACTACGACAACCATTCGCACCATATTACTCGTTGCGATGTGGTATTTGACGGCCGCGATGCTGCCGAAGTTCACTCCCGAAATATCCATGTGGATGTTGTAATAGGGGATATATGTGATCGTGATGTCCTTGCCCGCCATGGACGGACTGAGCTTGGTTATAACACGTATGTTGCCGGTTAACTGACCGTAGGGAAGCGGCAGTTCCTGCGCATAGGAATTGATGATCTCTCCTCCGACCTCAACCTCGCATGTCGCATACAGCGAAAGAAACTCCATCGCCCACCCGTCGGGTATATAAGTGGGAAGTGTGCTTTTTATGCTGAAAGGCTGCCCCTTTTTGCCATTGACGGACAGTGGAAACTGAACCACAGCGCCATCCTCGGTAAACCAGGTAATGCCGCCGTCGCTTGTTTTCTCATGTATGATTCTGGTATCCTCATAATTGCCTCCCGCAAAGACATATACGGAAAGAGCAAGCATTATAAGGATAATGGCTGCCGCCACTCTTCTCTTGAATTTTTTATTTTCTAGCAAAACGATATTCCCTTCTTTAACACCTTTTAAGTGTACCAAACCCCAATTAACTGTAAAATTTCGAAGACTAACCCATGTTCATTATATCATAAGTACAACTTAATCGTTTAACTTAATTACGAAACTATAATTAAAAAAGAATGAATCGCCTTCTTTCGCGTACTTGCCTTGGTAGGACGATTTATGTCGGATTTATGCAGTTGCAAATAACCGGGAATGGCTCTATAATCCTTAGTAAATCGTTTTATAAAGTTTTTCTTTTTATGGGAGCGTGTTATGAGAAAAATATGTATTGACGAAAGCTGGACTTTCAGAAGAGGGTACCTTGATTCGCTTGTAATGATGAATTCGGATGCGGGCGAGGTGGTGAACCTGCCGCATGACGGGATGATTTCCACGAAGGTGCGTCCCGATGCACCGGCGAGCGTGGACAGCGGATATTTCGCGGGCGGAATGGTGAATTACACGAAATATGTGAAGATACCCGCGGAATGGAAGGACGAATGCGTGGGGCTGTATCTTGATGGTGCCATGATGAATGCGACGGTTGATGTGAACGGTTGCAGGGTGGCTACGCATCATTACGGATATACGCCTTTTTATGTGGATTTGACGAATTATGTTTCTTTTGGCGAAGAAAACAGAATTACTATAAATACAAGCACTGAGGAGCGTCCGGGTTCGCGTTGGTATACGGGTAACGGGCTTTTCAGGGGTGTGAATCTGTGCCACTCTCCGCGGGTTCATATTAAGCCTGACGGTGTATTTGTTTATACTCGTGAATTTTCTGACGGTTATGCGTTTCTTGAGGCACGCATTGACGTGGCAAATGAAACGATTTCGAACAGGCTGGTGAAGGTGTCACTGAGTTTCTTCAAAGAGGGTTCAGAGGCCGGCGTTGCCGATGCTGTCGCTTCGCGTGTGATTCAGGTTAATCCTCGTGATTGCGAGACCGCTTACATAGCTGTGAATCTGAAGAACCCTGCGCTGTGGGATGCCGAGACGCCCAATTTATACAGGGTTAAGGCAGTTGTCACCGATTTGGGCGAGTATCGGACGCACTTTGAGAAGGCTTCGGAGCAGTCGGTTGATGAAGACTCTGTGCTCTTCGGCGTGCGTACCATTACGGCGGATGCTGTGCACGGGCTCAGAATTAACGGTAAGGTTGTGAAGCTTAAAGGCGGATGCCTGCATCACGATAACGGGTTACTCGGCGCGGTTTCTTTGTACGAATGCGAGTTGAGAAAGGTTAAGAAGCTGAAAGAGCTTGGTTTCAACGCTATTCGCACCACTCACAATCCTATGTCGTCGGCGCTTATTGAGGCGTGCGACCGCGTGGGTATGTATGTGTTTGATGAGGCGTTTGACGCTTGGAATATTGCGAAGAGGCGCGGCGATTTCAGTGAATACTTTGATGCACATTGGAAGGAAGAGCTGACTTCTTTTGTCGTGCGCGACAGGAAGCATCCTTCGGTTATTATATGGTCTACGGGTAATGAGATTCCCGAGCGTGGGGGACTTGGCAATGGGTACAAGGTTGCGACTGAGCTGGCCTCGACCGTTAAGGCGCTGGATCCGTCGAGACCTGTCAGCAACGGTATTTGTTCTTTCTGGAGCGGGCTTGATGATTATATGGCTTCCGGCAAGAACGGCGCGCAGAATGCGGCTGACGACGCCTCTCAGAATGTGTGGGAGGATTACACAGAGCCGTTCACGAATGGGCTTGATATTGTAGGTTACAACTACATGGAAGATTTGTATGAGAAGGATCATGAGATGTTCCCCGAGCGCGTAATACTCGGGTCGGAGAACTTTCCCAAGGAAATCGGCTTCAGATGGCCACTTGTGGAGAAGCTTCCTTACGTAATCGGCGAGTTCACCTGGACTGCATGGGACTATATCGGCGAGGCAGGATTAGGCAAGGCTGTTTATTCAGAGCCCGGTGACCCTTCTGCTCCCGAACATCCCTGGGATATTATGCCCGACCGCACTTCACCCTATCCCTGGCGCACAGCCAATGACGCCGACTTCGATATTACAGGGCGCCGTCGTCCTCAGGGCGATTATCGAAGTGTAGTATTCGGAAGTGAGCAGGCTCACTTATACACGTATCACCCTTCACGCTTTGGCAAGGTTGAAATGGCAAGTTTGTGGGGCTTCCCCGAACTTTATAAATCATGGAATTATGAGGGGTACGAAGGCAAGCCCGTTGAAATAGTGGTATTCACGCGTGCCGATGAGGCAGAGCTGTTCTTAAACGGCGCGAGCGTCGGCCGGAAGGCCGTTTCGTTTGAGCGCCCGTACCCGAACTCCGTTCGCTTCGAGGTCGCTTACGCTCCGGGCAAGCTTGAGGTCGTATGCTACAAGTCCGGCCGCGAAGTCAGCCGTGACTCGCTTGAGACCTCCGGTCCTGCCGTCTCGCTTCGTCTCGCGCCCGAGAAAGCCGCTCTCGCTGCCGACGGTCACGATTGTGCCTTCATAGGCATCGACGTCGTAGACGCCGCAGGACGGCTCGTATCCGACGCCTCCGTAGCCCTTACGGCAACCGTCACCGGTTCCGCCGCCCTCGCAGGCTTCGGCACCGGCAACCCCGTGACCGATGAGCTCTACACCGACGAGCGCACCGTGACCTATGAAGGTCACGCCACCGCCGTCCTCCGCTCCGGCTACGCCTCCGGCCCCGTCACCCTCCGCATCTCCTCCGACACCCTCGGCTCCGCCGAGGTAACCCTCGAGATTAAATAGGTGTAATCGTTCCAAATTCATACCTCGCAAGAGTTTTAACCCATAAGGTGGGACAAGAATCAGACGTACAATGACCTCTTGTCCCACCTTATTTACTAAATGGCTCGCGAGGTGGGAACAAATCAAGTCTCCGGATTTGAACTTTTCCCACCTTGCACTTATCTGAGTGCAAAAGGTGGGAGTAATATAAGCAAGTTCAATTTTTTGTTTCCCACCTTTTCATACAATAACGCTTCAAGGTGGGAGTTTGACCTGTATTATATTCTCTATCCTTCCCACCTTTTTAATATTTCACATCTAAGGTGGGAAAAATATCCAAGCATCACTTCAAAATTTCCCCACCTCCATATCCTTTTAACTCGCGAGGTGGGAATCTCCACAATTCGAGGCCGTTTTAGTCCAGCATATTGGGCAACATAAAAGCCTCGGCTCAGCCGAGGCCATAAATTACTGATTGGCACGTGCGAACTTCAGCGCGCCGGGGCATTTCTTGTTGGGGTCTGCCATTTCCCAGGGATTCCAGCGGCAGTAGTCCTTGCAGTGTAAGCACTGACCGTAGGGCTCGCCGTTAAGAACATGATTGGCAAAAGCAGGATCCACGAGATGAGCCTTGCCGAGGTCGACCATGTCGATGCCGGTGGCGAGAGCGTTCTCGATGTCCTCCTTGCTGTTGATGTTATGAACACCGAAGACGGGCATATCAGGAAGAATCTTCTTAATCTCCGAAGCACCATATACCGCGCCGGAGCACTTGAAGCCCTCGGGCGCGAAAGCGTCGCAGTCGCCGCCGTAGGAGGCGTCGATGAAATCGCAGCAGTCTGCGATGAAGCGAGCATTCTCAAGACCGTCCTCCAGAGTCGGCTCGAACGCACCGAGTCTGATACCTACCACAAAATCGTCGCTGCAAGCTGCCTTAATAGCTTCCAAAGTCTCGCGGGCAAATAATGCCTTATTCTTGCCGTACTCATCGGTTCTGAAGTTACATCTGCTGTTGCAGAACTGTGAAATCAAATATCCGTGACATCCGTGGAGCTCAACACCGTCAAAACCCGCCTTCTCGGCACGAAGTGCTGCTGCCACAAAATCATCTATAGTCTCGCGGATGCGCTCCTTGCTCATCTCGTGAGCGTTGTTGACCTTGCGATATACCATATCGCTGGGCGCATCGGCTTCCTTGTCGATACCGTTGCCGCCTGCGTGGAGAAGCTGAATGAAAGCCTTAGCTCCGCCTGCGTGAATTACATCGACAATCTTCTTAAGTCCTTCAATCTGGCCGTCTTCCCAGATACCAAGCTCAGTATCCGCAAGACGTGAACGCTTTGTAATAGCGGTAGCCTCCACAATAATAAGGCCTACACCACCCTCAGCGAGCGCGCGATAGTGCTCAATGTTCTTGTCACATACGTATCCGTTGTCATCCGTCCAGTGAAAGCACACCATCGGCGGTACCGCAATACGGTTCCTAATCGTCAACCCCTTAATCTGTAATGGTCTGTTCATAACTATACCCTCCAACCTAACTGTTAGTTCTGAAAAACTCCGCCACAAATTCATTGGCAGGATTATTGTACACATTAATCGGCGTATCATCCATCATAATAATACCGTCTTTTATCACAATAATTCTGTCCGACAGCGCCATCGCATCATACTGATCGTGCGTAACATACACAATCGTCGTATTAATCGACCCATGCAGCTTCTTAAGCCACGTACGAAGCTTCTCCCTCATCTGTGGGTCAAGATTCGAAAACGGCTCATCCAAAAGAAGCACCTGTGGCTCCCTGATAAGCGCACGCCCAATCGCCACACGCTGCCTCTCTCCTCCCGACAGCTCCTGCGGAAGGCTCTCCAGCTTATCATCTATCTCAAGAAGCACACTAAGCTTCTCAACCTTCTCCTTAATCTCTTCTCTCGGAATATGCTTAACCTCCAGCGGAAAAGCAATATTCTTAAACACCGTCTGATTCGGATAAAGCGCATAATTCTGGAACACCATCGCCACATCCCTGTCCTCAGGCTTCATATCCGTGCAGTCCTTGTCGCCGAAATACACGCTTCCAAGCGGCGGTACCTCTAGCCCCGCAATCACTCGCAGAATAGTACTCTTGCCCGAGCCCGACGGCCCCAGTATTCCCAGCAGCTCTCCTTCCTTAACGGCAAAAGAACAATGCTGCAGCGCCACAACGCCTTCATTGGACGTGTAAGGCATCGCCTTCTGGCGCGCAAGAATCTCTTTCTTACGCTTGCGCCCGAATATTCCCGACACCTTCTGAAAAGGATAAATCACGGTAACATCTTCAAGTCTGATATCTGCCATCACGCTTCCTCCTTCTCTGTCGCACCACCGTCATCCGCAGCCTCGTCCTCGCCCATATCCACATTCTCTTCAATAAACTTCTTAAGGCTCTTCTCCATAAACGGTCTCAAGAAATCCGCATACAGCGCAGGCGTAATCATAATCGACAGCGGAAACAGCTCAAGGCACAGCGCAAAGAAACCGATCAACACGATGCTAAGCACATTCATCAACGGCTTCTTCAAAGAAAAATACAACGCCAGCCTTATAATCGTCGACACCGGCGCATCAAACCTCGACAGCATCACCGGCACATACGTCATCGCCGGCACAATCGCTATCGTAATCAGCACTCCGAGAATCATATACAGCATGCCGAAAATATTAACCCTGAACAGCTGATACCCGGTCCAAAGCCCCTCTGCAATAAAAGCAAGCGCCACCACAATAATGAGCGACAAAAGAAGCCCCTTCTTCAAATTTTCTCTAAACGTATCCCAGAAGCACTTAAACACACCGTTACCGCGTCCCGGCCCGAATATCACTTTATTCGTAGTATGATAAAGCGCAGCCGTCGAGGGAACAATCGTCACAATCGGTATCGAGAAAATAATCCAAAAGAAGCTCACAATGAGCATATTTGCAATTGTCTCAAGTATCTTAACAAAAGGGCTGTTGTACTGCATTCCTGTCTCCCGGTAAAAGAAACGACCCACCGCAATCAGGGGTGGGCCGCCACTGTCATTTCTTAAAGCATATGTGCCACAATAGGCTCCGGTTCACCGAACTTCCAAGCTGAATTGTTATCTGCTTCTATTGTGACTTTATTTCCCTCAAACGTCAAGGTGTAGACATCTTCAAGACATGTCTCAAGCCATCTTCCGTGCATTACAAGCACATTCTCTTCTTTCCAGAATGCATCGCCGAGATACAACTGGGTTAAGTCCGAAGGGTTGCCGAGTAAATTCGTGAATCTTGTTCCGCTCGTAGCAAAGCGTATCCTCTCCGCCCTGCCCGACGCGGTAACAAAATTCCATACCAGACCGTAATCATCGAAATCGAGGGAGAAATCTGTGATTCCGTCTGCTTTGGTACCTATCATAAAGTTGCCGGCAAAAGGAGTAAACACTCCGCTGTCGAGCTTAAATTTCTTGCCCGAAATTTTTTCAACCGTAGGGCTGAAAGGCTGACATTCGGGATTGCCGATGTTCAAGCGGGACAACTTTCTCTGTAAAGCGTCGAAAGCTTCATCATCCGCGGGAAGCGGGCCTTCTGCGGTAATCTTTTCAATGAAGTCCCATGTAATATTCAATGTGCTCTGTGCCCAGTGAGCGCCCACTGCGGTCTCTGTAATGGAAATCTCCATATCCTGGTCGGGAAGCACGATTGAGAACTGTCCCATAGCACCGTCGGCACGATATGCGTTCTTAGGCTTACACATCCAGATCTGGAAACCGTATCCCAAGAAGTTATCGGAAGCCTCAGGGTTATTGATGGACTCTGTAGCCGAATCGTTCTGATTGGTGGTAGCAAGCTTAACGTAATCCTCTGCAAGGATTCTTTCACCGTCCCATACGCCGCCGTCAGCATAGAGTTTCATAAGTCTGAAGTTATCTTCGGTAGTGCAGAACAGTCCGCCGCCACCTACTTCCATACCGTCAGCCATGCACATCCAGCGAAGGTTATCGGGATTGATGCCGATCTTGTTAAAGAGCCTGGGTGTCAGATACTCGTGAAGTCCGAGGCCTGTCTTCTTACGCACGATGGCGCCGAGAAGCGTTGAACCTGTGGAATTGTACATGTATGTGGTACCGGGCTTGTGATTGACCGGTGTATGCATGAAGTCTTTAATCCAGTGTTCCGAGTTAAAAGGCATGGTATCCATACCGCATCCCATACAAAGAACATCTCTGACTGTCAAGAGCTTTAAGTTCTCGCTGGGGTTCTCGGGTGACTCATCGGGGAAGATATCGATTAATCTCTCATCAAGCTTAAGTAAGCCTTCAGTGTAAGCGATACCTACAGCCGTAGCCGCATAGGTCTTGGTGTGGCTCTGCTGCCCGTGACGAACGTTGGGTCCGAAAGGTGCCCACCATCCTTCCGTAACCAGTTTGTTATGACGCATAATCATAAGACCGTGCATCTCTGTCTGACTTTTTTCAAGGTTCTCGATATATTCAAGAATCAGTTTACTGCTGATACCCACTTCTTCAGGTCGAGCAGTTTCAAAAGGTTTTCTTTCTCTCATCGTAACTCTCCTGTTCTTTGCATTAACCCTTTACACCGCCGATAACCATACCCTTGATAAGTTCTTTCTGAATGAAAGGATAAATCGCAAGTACAGGAATCAAAGCAATAATTGCAACCGCCATTCTGGCCGATTCCGTAGGCAGGTTACGTTGCGCAAGCATAACCGCTTCGTTGGAAAGATCCGTTGTTTTTAAGAACTGTATGCTGTCCATAAGCTTTTTAAGGTATACCTGGATTGTATACAGCTTAGGGTTACCGATGTAATAAAGACCGTTGGTCCAGTTGTTCCAATAACCGAGTGCGGCAAAAAGACCGATTGTGGTCATAATGGGCTTAGACAAAGGCACCATAATCTTTGAATAAATGGTCCAGTCTCTTGCGCCGTCCAAACGTCCCGCCTCGATAATTGAGTAGGGGATATTTGCGTTAAAGTAGTTTCTTACAAGCATAACGTTCATACCGCCCATTAGGCCTCCGGGAAGCAGATATGCCCAGATAGTATCCTTAATGTGGAACAGTCTTGTCCATACCATGTAGGAAGCTGTCATACCACCGTTGAAAAGCATCGTAAAGAAGAGAATAAAAGCAAACACATTACGAGGCTTAAAGTCCTTACGTGACAACGGATAAGCAAACATTGAAGTCATAATCAAGCTTGCAACAGTACCTACAACGGTAACTAAAATCGTAAGTCCGTATGCTCTTGCGATGGTGACTCTCTTCGCCCACAGATACTGGTAAGCGTTAAGCGACCACTCATCCGGTATGAATCTGTAGCCGTGTACCAGGGAATTCTCACTGGACAAAGAAACCGAGAACATAAGGATTAACGGTATCACGCAGAAGAGCATCATAAGGATCATGATTACAAGAGCCATATAATGGAATCCGCGCTCACCCTTCATTAACTTAATTTTGTTGTTATTTTTCTTTTTCACAGCAATCCTCCCTTAGAACAATGAGTTCTCCGGATTTATTTTACGAACAAGTGCATTGGACAAAAGAACGAGTACGAAGCCGATTACAGCCTGGAATACGCTGGCTGCGGATGACTGTCCTACGTTGTTGCTCTGTATCAATGCTCGGTATACGAATGTATCGATGGTCTGAGTGGTCTCGTATAACATACCGTTTCCGAGAGGCACCTGATAGAACAGACCAAAGTCCGAGTTGAAAATTCGTCCGATTGAAAGGAGCAAAAGCATGATAATCATGGGCTTTAAGAGAGGAAGCGTAATGTACTTAATCTGCTCTCTCTTGGTGGCACCGTCGATTCTTGCGGACTCATACAAGCCCTTGTCGATACCGCCGATACTTGCCATGTAAATTACCGAGCTCTGACCTGCACTCTGCCATATGTGAACTATGGTAAGAATAATCGGCCAATATGAAGCTGTGGTATACCACGCTATGGGGTTGTCCTTAAAGATTGTGGCGTTCAAATATCCGTAGCTCTGGCTTAGAAAAGCGTATACGAGGAACGAAAGAATAACCGCCGAAACCATTGAAGGGAAGCAGATAATGGGCTGAATCACCTTCGCAACTCTTCTCTGCGCTATTTCGTTCATGCAAATAGCGATAAATACCGCAATCACAATATCCATCACAATCCACACCGCATTGTAGCAAAGTGTGTTACGGATCATTATGAAAGCATCCTTGGTTTTGAAAAGGTATTCGAAGTTGTCGAACGCAACCCAGGGACTTTTAAGAATGCCCACCGAATAATTGATTCTCTTAAACGCCAGCAATATACCGAACATCGGTATGTAGTTATTGGCAATTAAGTAAATCAAACCCGGCGCCATCATTAGATATAGCGGAAGATCTGTTTTGAATCTTGCTTTGCGCGCACTCTTCTTTTGCTGTTTTAAGACATTGTCAAATTCCGATGCGCTCTTATTTTTAGTCGGTGACATAAACCCACTCCTTTGCAATCCATCTGATAGTACTATCATATCTGCAAAAGAAAGCTGTCACATTAAAAAAAGTACACTCGACTTTCAATTTCAATCTTTTAAAAAAGTGGTCACAAACTGAACGGCAGCCTCAAGATTGTCGGCGCGACCCGCCACTCCGAGAATCGCCTCGTCATGGTAATATCCGGCCTTATGAAAGACCGAATCCTCAGGGATAATTATCCCCGCAAGTATCCTCTGACCCGAGCTGTTATCCACATAATAAAGATTGTTTTCCCACTTTTCCAAAAGTTCCTTGTCGATAAGAAGACTCAAGTCGGCATAAGCATCCTGCCCCGCAAAGTAATCAAAGTATGTGCGGTCAGCAATGTAAATATCCATGTCGCTGATGGTAAATAGCGCATTGAGCACCTGAATTGTCTCAAGGTCCGAAGTGGTACTGCCCAGCGAACCGATAGTGTAGGAAGCGTTAATCTCTATTTTCTTCCCACCGGTCTCGAAATCCGAACGCTCCAGAATCGCCTGAATGTCCGCGTCGTCGCACTCCACATACGCCGCGTCGGAATTGACCATCACCATGTACATGGAAGTCTTGACGCGCCCGATGTTGTTAAGAAGCACGAGTATCAGAATCACAAGCGCGGTGCCGATTGCAATGATGGGATACTTGTAATAATCCCACACAAACGCAGCCTTCTCGCCTCGTGTCTTAAGACCTTTATATCTTTCTATATCAACTTTAAACTGTTCTTTTAAATTCATTTGGTTTCTTCCTTGGCGCTTCTCCATTCAAAGGGACCCACGCCCATAAGCTTGTGAAACACGGTGGAGAAGTACGAAATATTGCAATATCCCACCTGCGTCGCAATCTCGCTGACAGACAGATCTGTCGACAAAAGAAGGCGCTTCGACTCCTCGATTCTTAGCTGATTGATGTACTCTCGAAGGTTCATGTTCATGTTGTTTTTAAATAATTTCGAGAGGTAATTGGGCGTAACAAATATAACCGCCGCCACATCGTTTCGGTCGATATCGTCTCTGAAGTGCTCGTCTATGTAACGCTTCGCTCTTGCTATGATGTCCTCGGAATCAAAGGCTTCTTTGGCCTTGGTCTGCTGCATTTCAAAGAGCGCCATCGCATATTCCTTAAGTGAATTTCTGTTTTCACCGGCTCTTTCGTCGAGCTTGTTAATCTCCTGGTCGTTGAAAATGTTGTTGATACTCATACCGTTATCTCGGAAGTACGTGATAAACAGGTTCGTAATCTCCTTACGTATCTGGTCGAGGTTGCCCTTGGTGCAGTAGGTCTTCTCAAGCACCGAGTCGATGTAGTCGCTGTAACCCTCTTCGTCACGATTCTTAAGGTACCAGAATACCTGATTCTCGCTGAGGGCAATGTCTTCCTGACCGACGGTGCCGGATTCTTCTTTTTCAAAGAAAATCTCGCCGGGATAGAACTTCGCCTTACGCATCTGGTCATACAGGCGCGCCACCACGAAGGTCGTCTCGTAAAAGCAGAACGGCTCACTGATAAGCGTCACAGGGTTAAGGTGCATGTGGTTCACACAGAAGTCCCCAAGCGCCGCACAACGTTGCTTAAGAAGCTCCCCCTCGGGTGCATCCTTAACAAAGCAGAAGCTCCATATGAACCTGTCGTCCGAGTTCACAACCGTATGCGCAGAACCCACATAATTCGTAAGTACCTCATCATGCAGACGATTAATTGTAAAAAGAAGCAGCTCCTTGTTCCAGCCGTTCTTGATGGCATCCACGATGTCGGCGCGGGTGTATACGATGCGCCAGATGCTGTCGGCGGTAAAGCCCATGCCGTTAATCTTAAGGCCGGTGTCTACCATTTCTTTGTTGGTGCCAAGCATTCCGTCGCAAGCCTGCTTAAAGACTGAAGTCATAAGGGAGTCCTTACGGCTCTGGACCTCTTCTTTGTCCTCTTTCTTTTTATGATTGTCTATCATCTTAACGAGGCAGTTCTTAACCTCTTCAAGGTCAAAAGGCTTGGTAAGATACGCTGTTACGCCGTACTCGATAGCCATCTGGGCGTACTCAAACTTTTCGTAGCAGGTAAGAAAAGTGAACTCGCTGTTTAAGCCTTGGTCGGAGACATACTTAAGTACCTCGAGACCGTTGCAGATGGGCATACCGATGTCGCAGATAATGAGCTCGGGTTTTTCTTCGTCAATTATCTGCTTGGCCATCTCGCCGTTGTAAGCGCGTAAGATCTTTGAAATTCCAAGCTCTACGCAGTCGAGGTTGCTCTGAAGCACGTCAATTGTGGAAATGTCGTCATCACATACCAAAAGTTTCATCTTCGTATTCTCCGAAAGGAATCAATAATTCAACGTGGGCGCCGCCTTCTTCCCTATTGGAAAGACGTAAGAGGTCGTCCCTGTTAAAAATAAGTTTCAAACTGTAGCGAACATTGGTAAGCCCCAAGTGTTCTTTGGTAAACATTTCGTCGTTCTCGGGATTGTTAATCTTCTCAAGGGCTTCGGCGGAGAAACCGTTTCCGTTATCTTCCTCGATAAGTCTGATGCCCTTGAATTCAGGCTCCTCATACACCTCGCCCGAAATCTTAACATACATTGTATTTACAAGTGTCATAGCATGCTTGAAGGAATTCTCCACCAGCGAGAAAAGAATCAGGTACGGAATCTTCGACGCCTGAACCTCCTCGGGCACATCGTAAGAAAGCTCGATGCTATTGGGGAACCTTAATTTCTGCATGTCCACGTAATTGTCTATGTGTTTTAATTCTTCTTCCACCGTAGTCCAGTCACTTGCGGTGTGAAGCATATATCTTGTAAAGGCCGCGAAGTCGGAGATGTACTTTCTGATCTCCTCCGGCGCCTTATTGTAAGTCATGTTGCTGATAGTGGTAATACCGTTTAAAAATGTGTGAGGCTGCATCTGAGCGCGTAACATCTTAAGACGGTTCTGTTCTCTCTTAATCTTTAAATCGTAGGATTCGATGGTAAGATTGCCTATCTTCTCACTCATCTCGTTAAAGCTTCCGTAGAGTTCCTCGAACTCGCTGCTGCCGGCGTCGTTAACATCCAGTCTGTAGTCAAGGTCGCCGTCGGAAAGCTCTTCATTGGCGATTACAAGTTCTTTGATGGGGATACGTACTTTCTTATCGAGGTTAACTACCAAAAGTCCAATAAGTATTACGCAAAGTGCGCTGTCTACGATAAGAAACAACGACGCTATTCTTCCCGAAATGGTCAGGCCCTGAGGCTTGGTAATAAAGATAAGTCCCACATCCGAGTCCGAAAGTCTTGAAGTCGAAACCGCATATCCTTTGACAAAGTAATCGCCTCTCTTGTCAAAGTTCACAAATTCCGCTGTGCTGTTGTCACCGATTACGCAGAAGTTCTCTCCTTCGTACTGTACATAGCAGGTTCTTTTGCCCGTAGCGTTGTCACCATAGGGTTCGGGCGCAAAGGTGGCGCACTCGCTCACGGCGCCTATCACGTATCTGCCGAGGCTTAAGCCCTTGTAGTAATAAGGCTTACCCATAATACTCACTACCGACCATTTTTTATTGGAAACGGAGTCCGCATCGGTAGGCGCGTATTCTTTGAGAAACGCTTTAAGTCCGGCATTGACGGAAGATGTTACAACTCGCGAGGTCGCGTTGACAAAAATGTCTTCTTCGGTATCGAGGATAAAGAACATTGTAACATCCGATGACGCCATAACTTTAAAAGTCATCGATTCCTGAAGTTCGGTCTGGATAGTGTAATTCATAGCCGCAGAGTCGCGCCTTACCTCTGTTTTCTTAAAAATGGTCGACGCAAGATCGTAGACATGCTCATAAATGGTGTTGAGCCTGCTGTCTACGGAGGTTGCCCAGTTCTGCGCTATTCCGTTATTGGTGCCGAGTACGCTTTGCTTGTAGAAAGAGCTGTATGTAACCGATATCACAGCCAGAAAAAGAAGGGACGTAATAAGTGTTCCTCCAAGCAAAAACATAACCCGGTTTATCCAGGATTTTTTCATTTGTGTTGCTCCGTTTGGATTGTCAGGATTAGTGTCCGCGGCACGCTTTCCCATCGTTATATTATATACCCAAACGCATAACCTCTTAATAATTTTTATAACCTTCCTCATGCATTTTATCCATTTTCTTTTGCCTTGCAATACCTATAAAAGACGCGGACAGTCATCCTGCCCGCGCCGTGTGTGTTATTTAGTCTTAATGGGCAAACACTGAGTGATTATTTGTTGGCTGCTACCCATTCGTCAGCCTGCTTCTGGTAATCCTCTAAGATCTTGTCGATACCTGCATCCTTAAGAGCCTGAAGGAACTTAGGATACTCAACATCGGGATTAACGTCACCATAGGTAAGAACCTTGTTGTACTGCTCAACTACGTTAGAAACTGCAGTAACTTCGTTCATTACGTTGATGGTGGAAGGTGTGAAGCCGTAAAGCGGAGGACACCAAGCCCTAGCCATAAGCTCCTTACCGTATTCGTTATCGGAACCGCTGTTTGCGGAGTTGCCTTCGAATTCGATACCCTGGAAACCGTTACCGATCATACCGCAGGAGTATAAGCAGTTGTAAGGAATTGAGTTAAAGTCAAGTCCGTCGGGATAGTGAGCCTTCGTGTGGTCTTCGTTCCACTCATAGTCCTGACCTTCAGCACCGTAGATAAGTGTATCCCAGATGAATTCATCTGTGTAAAGAAGGTTAATGAATCTTGCTGCTGCGGCAGGATCCTTACAGGAGTGTGAAATACCGATACCGAGTGTATCTGTTGCAAGGTTATCAATACCGATTGAAATTGCGCCGTACTCTGCGCCGTAAGTGTTCTGCTCTGTGAACATCTGTGCAATTGCATCAACGTCAGCGGAGTGTCCCATGATAACGCCCTTGGAAGAACCGCTCATAACAACTGCGTCATGAGATAAGGTATTAGCTGAACCTTCGGGATCTGCGTAACCCTTCTGACGGAATTCGTATGCTTTATAAATAGCGTTCTTGTATGCGTCTGACTCATAGTAGTTGATAAGCTGTGTGCTTTCGCCAACGGTTGCGGTGTAAGTACCAACCTGTGAAGTCTTGGTGTATGAGTTGTAAAGCATGTTGAACTGGTCGCAGTATACGAGGAATCTCTCGTCGGGATACTTGGCCTTAAGCTGTGCAAGTGCATCACCGAGGGAATCAAGATCCTTAACCTTGGAGATATCAACGCCGCTTTCGTCAACAAATTTCTTATCATAGATGAACTTCCAGTCAAGAACTGTACCGAAGTATCTGGGAACCATGTAAAGGTGTCCGGATAACTTACCGCTGCCTACGATGTTGCCGATTAAGTCGAGTGTAGGCTTAAGTTCAGTACCTGTGTACTCATCAAGAGGAATGATGTAACCCTGGTTAGCCCAGTCGGAAAGTGAGAATACCTGAACGATGTCGGGTGCTTCGTCGCCGCCGCTTGCAAGCTCCATGGGAATCTTCTGAAGATAATCACCGATAGAAGTAATCTTTAAGTGAATCTTGTAACCCTCTTCATGAAGTGTGTTCTTGAGGTAATCGTTGATTACATCTTCGACCTTCTGTGTTGCCTCAAGTGAAGGTACGATAAACAATGTAGACATGTCGAGTGTGATTACGGAAGGCTCTGCAGTAGTGGTTGTACCTGAACCTGACTTGCTGCTTGTAGAAGTGCCGCCTCCGTTAGATGTTTCCTTACCGCAGCCGGCTATCATTGTGAGAGCAAGAGCCATAGTAAGAACCAATGCTAAAATTTTCTTTTTCATAGAGTCTACCTCCTCCTTTAGTAACTCCATTAAAACATATTCAAAAAAAGTATACTTTCAAAAATGTCACATCGATTTCTAAATAAATTCTCTTTATGAGTAAAATCAAAAATCGACAGCACTTTTTTAATACTTTTGCCCTTACCCCTCATATTAAAATGTAAAAAGAAACACTTAGCACATTATTAATTGAATAAAGGAGAGATACTATGACAGATTTTGAAAACGCCAAGGTCAAGGTTAAACAGGGCTGGCTCCAGGGCTATGCCGAAGAAAACGTTAAGATTTTCAAGGGTATCCCTTACGCAGCTCCTCCCGTAGGCGCGCGTCGTTTTAAAAAGCCCGAAGATCCCGAGTGCTGGCGCGGAGTAAGAAAAGCTACACAGTACAGCGCAGCTGCCGTTCAGCACGTTATGGAAATGGCCGACATGCCTGCCAACGTTCACGGAGTACCTCAATTTATGGCACCTTCTCAGTACGAGGAAGATTGTCTTTACCTTAATGTATGGACTCCCGCTGATAAGCCCGATGCCAAGCTCCCCGTATTCGTATGGATTCACGGCGGCGGAATGGTAGCCGGAAGCGGTTGCGAAGTGGTATGTGAAGGTATCGGATTTGCGAAGAGAAAAGATATTGTGGTTGTTACCATTAACTACAGACTCGGATTCTACGGTTTCTTTGCCCATCCCGACTTAACGGCTGAGGCAGGCGGAGCCAGCGGTAACTACGCGTTATATGATATGAGAAAAGCCTGTCAGTGGGTCAAAGAAAACATTGCCGCATTCGGTGGCGACCCCGACAGAATCACCGTTGCGGGCCAGTCCGGCGGTGCTGCGGGAACAGGCGCATTACACGCTTCGCCTTTAATGAAAGGTATTATCAACCGCGTATCCATTGAAAGCGGTCCTATTTACTGGGGCTTCATGCAGCCCGGTCCCCGCGAGAACATGGAAAAGCTCGGTGTTGAATACATGGAATACATCGGATGCAAGAGCATCGCAGAGCTTCGTACCCGCGACACCTGGGAGCTTTTCGACAAGTATGAAGAGTTCCAGCGCTCAAAAGGCATCGGCCCCATGGGCTTCGGCTTCACCTTCTGCGTAGACGGCGAGTTCATCCCCAAGCCTTACTCAGAAATTATGGACGCCGGCGAATTCAACGACTTTGACGTGCTTATGGGCTCCTGTGCTCAGGAATTCCCTGCAGTCGATGCTTCCAAGTACTCCGTCGGAGAGTTCCACAAATACCTCGAGGAAGCCTTCCCCGACAACGCCGAGAACATGAAGAAATGGTACCCCGCAACCAACGGCATCGAAGCCGCCAAGCAGGTATCCACCATCGCTTCCGACATCATGCTCCTTGGCAGCGCCAAAATCGGCGAGCTCTGCGCAGGACGCGGCAGAAACGCTTACATCTGGCTCATGAGCAAAGAAAACGAAACCGAGCGCGGACATAACGAAGGTTCCCCTCACTGTGCCGAAATGCCTTACGTATTCGGCCGTGTAGATTCCGGCGAAAGAAATCCTTTCTTCCCCTACCACTGGGTAGGCGCCGACTACGACTTCATGGAACTCATTCAAGGCTACTGGTATTCTTTTGCAGCCACCGGCAACCCCAATGGCGACGGCAGACCCGACTGGAAGAAATACGCAGACAAGTTCGACATCATCAACTTAAACAACAACACTGCGATGATTCCCGCTTCCGAACAAGAGAAATACAATTACTACTACGACAAGCTTCAGAGCAACGATTTCGTAATCACCTTGTTCGGAGCTCCCAGATTCACACCCAAGAAATAAACGTCTTCTTCATAATTTGTTCCTACAACGAAAAGGGCGAGACAGGTAATGCTGCCTCGCTCTTTTACAATTTGGTTTACATAATATTTCGCGTGTTCTTGCGAACATGACTCTATGGCTCATTTTGTACATATAGGGTCAGTGTTTCTTTTATCATCAATTTCTCGTGTTGACCCTACAAACGATTATCAGCTTACAGGGTCAATTGGTGGCGACTCAAAACTGCGTTTGCAGTTTACATAAATCAATATAACATGACCCCAGTAGCCTTTTTTAGTCACTGGGGTCATGTTCATCACTTTATTTCGTATGTTTCTTTTTCAAAATCCACTGTCAGGCTCGCTGTGCCCTTATCATTGATCCATGTAATGCTCATTTCTGAGCCTTCACATGTAATAGTGACCTTGGCGTCCTCGGTGAATGCGGGGCAGGTGTTGCGGAAGCGGAGCATTTCGAGCTGCTTCTTGACTACCGGCTTATCGAGAAGGTCGCGGGCCTCGGCCAAAGAAAGGTTCGTGCGGTTGATTTCCTTGTGACCGCCGGCGCCTGCGCGCTTCATGGCTTCGTAGTCGTTCTTGCCTGCGAAAAGGTCTAAGTACCAGATCTGAGGCTTGCCCGGCATGAAGAGCTGAATGGCTCTTGCCATAAGCATACGCTGCTCACTTTCGCCGAGAGCACTGAAGTAAGTCGCGTTAACCTGATAATAAACGTTCTTGGCACCGTGAAGGTCTTTCACGTAACCGCCACGCTTAACTACCGTGTCGATAAGATTCTGAATATCTTCCTCGGGAAGAAGTCCCTTAAGATCGAGAAGCGGTATGCCGTCGTGGCAACCGAGCATGTTGACGGTCATGATGTTGTTATCGATGACCTCGTCGCCCCACTTCTTTAAGTAGCTGCCGTTCTTTCTGATGAAAGCATCAATCAAAAGTCCCGGAAGGAAGAAATCGTATACCATGTAGCCCTTGTCGGCAAGCACCTTGTAAGTGCCCTCGCCATAGCTTGCATGAATCTCGGGAAGAAGCGTCAATGCGTGCCCGGAAGCGATATCGTCTATCTTCTGAAGCAGGTCCCACGTGCCCGGGTCATTCAGGAAATTCCTAAGCCCCGGTTCCTTGGGCGCATATGCAAAAGCATCAAGTCTGACAATCGATACTCCGTAATCCGAAAGCTTCTTAAGCGTATCCTTGTAATAATCCCACACAAGCGGAGACTTGATATTTAAATCCATCTGGCCGAGGTAGCTGCGGTTCGCCTGAAGATAGTCACGAAGCTTATCCGCATACTCTTCAAAGCCTACAAAATCAATATCCTCGGGAGCCTTACCCTCTTCCACGGCCGCATTGATAATCTCGCTCACTCTCACAGCCGTCTCATACTGAAGTCCGCACTCGCGCACCAGCTTAAGCGGGTCGACAGCATTATATATAACTTTCTGATAAAACGTATTCCAGTAAGGCACATCGGTTCCGTCCGGGAAACGCACCATCAGAATCGGCAGCCCCTCCTTGCGGAAGAACATGTTCTTAATGTACTTCTCGTCCGGCTGAATGTAACCCTTGTCGGTCATCTTGCCGCAGCCTTCCCAGAATCTGTTCCAGTTGATGAAGAAGTCCTTGTACTCCGACTTTTCACCATTCTTGATAATATCCTGGAATTGCGGCGAAAGAACGGATATATGGTTAAGTATAAAATCCATCGTAAGGTCGATGTTTATCTCATGAAGCCTCTCAATGTCGCGCTTCGAAGCAAGCGTCTCGCTTATCTCGTAATTGATAAGGGAGAACCCTCTGTCAAGATCGGTATTGAACACGCTCGGAAGAAGATAAATCGAGCGGAACACATCTTTAAACTTCTCATCATCAAGAAGATCCACGATATCAGATAATCTACCGCCGATACTGTCGGGGTAAGCGTTAAGCATCGCTCCGATACTCATTTTTTTGCTCTGCATGCTATCCTCCTAAAACGTCGCGGGGTCGATAAAATCGCCGCTCTTGGACATAATAATCTTGGCCTGCTTGCCTACGCGGTCGAGCTCTTCCTGCTCAATCTCAAGCACCATGGTTGTAAAAGCAGAATCGGTCTTACCGTCTCTGGCCCTCAGTCTTCTGTGCTCTCTCGTCTCTTCGGGCGTTGAGTTTAAAAGAACCGGCACATCCACCCCACGGAGGTTCTCGTTGCCGCCGTGAGTCCACTCGATAATTAAGACATTAGTGTCGGCAAAAGAAACCTTATCGTACCAGCGCTCGTCTTCGGTACGACCCATGCGCTTTAAGAAAATATCTTTATCGCCACGCTTGAAAGCTTCGATAATAGCGTTTATTTCATCGTAATCCTGCTCGGCGGGAGTTCCGAGGTAGCCGCGAAGCGCGCGTCTTCCTGCCGCCTGATAGCTGAACAGCCATTCGCGGGAAGCCGCTTCCTTGGGATCCGCGTCGGTTTCGGCCACCCACAGTTTGGAAAGTTCTTCTTTGACATAGTCGTTATAACAGCCTGAACTTACAACTCCTTTTAAGCCGGCGCTGCGAAATACCGACAATCTCTCTGCATCATTGTAAAGAGGAATTCGTCTCGGATAGTTGTCACCCGAGAGTACGTATACTCCTACGCCTGCTGCCTTGAGGTAGTGAGCAAGAAGCGATGCAGTCTCGCTCTTTCCCACACCGGAGCCGCCGAATACGGACACTACAACCTTTTCCGAGTCAGCGTCGGCGATAAGCTTAATCAGCTTAGGAAATATCTTTGAAGCCTTTCTGATATGGTCTTCGCCGATGGCTATCTTGTCGCCGGGCATGTCGCCTTTAGGCATGTCATCCGTTACAGCGGGCGCTTGCCAGCTTGCGATGTTTTCATATATAGCGTTTGCTTTTTCTTTTAACATTACAGTTCTCCTATGTACTTTCTGATGTAGGCTGCAAGTTCTTTACCCATGCGGGCGTGAGTCTTAAGTGAAGGGTGACCTGCGGCGCCGTAGCCTTCTGTCATGACGTTTATGGAAACGTACTGGAAGGTTATGAGGCGGACGTCATCGGTCTCAGCCACAAGCTCGGAAACCGTTTCTCTGATGATGTAGTACAGGTACTGATCCATGGGGCCGAGGGTACAGCAGATGTATGTGTCGGAGCCGTTGCAAGCGCGCACCTGCTTGATGAATTCCTTGTAGCGCGCCTTGAACCACTGCTCCATACCCTCAATCTCACCGAATTCTCTGTAGAATCTGATGGGGTTGGCATCGTTGGTACCGAGGTTGATGACTACGATGTCATTTTTGTGTTCCCTGAAATTCCATTGTACAGGTTCTTTATTAAACTTTTTGTCGCAGAGCTCGTCGCGAAGTCCGTAGATATCCTCCATCGCATGCATGGGGAACATCGGATGCTCGGGCTTGGCGGCGCTGATGCCGGACTCACTTATAACCGAGAACTCGTATCCCAGTTCTCTTGCGGCTCTGGCACCGTATGCTTCCCAGCCGTTCTCTTCGACTGTCTTAAATTCAAAAGCATTGTCGGGCGCTTCATTACCGAATCCGCAGGTGATTGAGTCGCCCACAATCTCGATGGTGGGACGCTTCTCGGGCTTGTATTCGAGGATTTCCCCGTCGGCTTCAACCTCAAGAATTCCCAGCTTACCGCGTGAGTTCTCGGAAATTTTAATCACACGGATTACCTTTTCGACTTCCGTGTCACTTTCCCACAGAGTCAGCCACTCGCCATCCTCGGGAAGCTCCTTGCACTCGTGACGGTACACAAGATCGTCTCCCACTACCGCGCCGATACAAGGCCAGTCCGGCGGAGGCGTAGGCATACCGGGCATTCCCGGAATCTGATCCGACCACGCCTGAACCTTAACCTTCAGGCTCTTTCCCTTTATCAATACAGAAAAGCCCGAGCAACTCCAGTTGCAGAATAAAGCCTTTCTTTCTCCATCATAAAATACTCTGCCGTGGGTCTGAACCTTCGGCAACACTTCCTTAATCAGCATCTCTTAATTCCTCCTATGCCTCAAACTCAAATCCGTACACGGGATTGCCTTCCGAATTGAAAAGCGCCGCGTTACAGAAATTCTCTTCGCAATACTTTATTTCTACAGGCTTATGAGCCTCGTATCTGAGCAAAAGAACAAGCTTGTCACCGTCGGTCTCCGCGATATATGACTTATTGAGTCCGCCCTGGCTAATCTTAAGCACTTCGCCGAGTCCATCGCGCACCTCAATTCCTCCTGCGGCATTGGCAAAAGAAATAACTATCGCTTCAGGTTCTTTGGATATACCTATAACTCTCGGGCAATCAGCCACCAGCGAATTGTCGCCGTAAGTGTGCTTCATAACTACGCGACCCAGTCTCTCGCCCACGATTTTCTTGTGGCGGGGATGAATGTTGAGCTCCTCGCCCGCATCGAGGATGCAGATATCGTAAGCATCCTCTGTATCGGCAACGGCCTTGGCCTGCTTATGTCTTATAAGCGGGTATTTCTTGGCCGCTGTGGGGCCTACGCCCTTGAAGGGAGCAAGTTCCACCTGATAGAAGGGGAAGTCGTAACCCCAGAGATTACGCCAGCTCTTAATCATGGTCTTCATGCTTTCGTCGTAGAACTCAGCCCAGTCTCTTGCGTCGTCGTCCTCGCCCTGATACCAGAACGCACCGCGGATAGTGTAAGGCGCAACCTTGGTAAGCATGTTTTCATATAATCCGGAAGGTCTCACAGTCGAGCGCGGTCCCGGCATAAAAGGCACGAAATCTGCCTGCATGAATACGGAAGGATCAAAGTTCTTAAAGAAATCGGACATATCCTCGCCCATCATCATGCGTTCAAATACTTCCTGCATATGCGGGTCCTGAGGTGCCGCTTTCTTGTCACTTGCGGTAATGTACTTGGCCCAGTTGATTTTCTCAAGCTCGGACTCATGCCAGTCAAGAACGGGCTTAAGTGCGGGATTGGCTTCAAGGTCTTCTCTCTTAGTCCAGGCAGACGCAGGAGTTCCGCCCCAGTTGCATGCTACGATTCCCACAGGCACCTCAAGCTTCTTACGAAGTATCATGGCTGCGTAAGTAGCTACCGCGGAGAACTGTTTCCTGTTCTCAACATCGTCCCACTTTCTCCAGAATCCCCAGTTCGGACAGTTATTCTCTGTCTCAAGAAATCCCTTGAAAGCGGTCTGCGGATAGCAGAAGTACCTTAATTTATTATCATCGGGAAGCTTAGCCGTCTCTTCGAAGTCGTAATCGAACTTCATAAGAAACTCCATATTGGACTGACCGCCGGCCAGCCACACCTCACCGATAGCCACATCTTTAAACTCAATAACTTCTTCCGTTACCTTGGAAGAAATGGTCATCGTGGTCTTATCGCACGCGTCCTTCTTACTTAAAGTAACTTCCCATACGCCATCCTCTGCGACTGCGGATACGCTTTCGCCACACAAAGTTACGGTTACGGTGTCGCCCGCCGCAGACGTTCCGAACACCTTTATTTCCTTATCTCTCTGGAGCACCATATGCTCGCCGAATATCAATGCAGGTTGAAGTTTCATAATGCCAATGTCCTTTCTTTTACATTCTCATGCACCTATCATACAAAATCGAAGGGGGACAATACTCTTAAAAAAAACTCATTGACTTTAAAAATTCTCTTTTCGTTTTTTTTACAAATCGAGATTACATATTTGCAAGGCACGGAAAAAGAAAGATGCAATAATGGTAGCATAAAACAGACATAACCCGCTTGGGGTTAGAAGGAGTCAATATGTCAAGCATTACCTTAAAAGGAATCCGAAAAGTTTATCCCATCGCGGATGACATTAAGAAGAAAAAGAAGAAACTTAAAAAGGCGGCCATGCCTCCCGTTCCCGCAGACGGCTTCGTGCCCAATCTTCAGATTACGGATGAAGGCGTGGTAGCGGTTCAGGACTTTAACCTTGAAATTAAGGATAAAGAATTCGTGGTACTCGTAGGACCCTCCGGTTGCGGTAAGTCCACAACCCTTCGTATGATTGCTGGTCTTGAAGAGATTACCGACGGCGAACTTTATATAGGAGATACTTTAAGTAACTCGATTGCACCGAGAGACCGTAACATTGCGATGGTATTCCAGAACTATTCTTTGTACCCTCACATGACGGTTTCCGAGAACATGGACTTTTCATTAAGACTTGCCAAAGTGGGCAAAGAAACCATTTGGGAAAAAGTACAGGAAGCTGCAAGAACCCTCGAGATTACGCAGATTCTCGACCGTCTTCCCAAGGCTTTGTCGGGTGGTCAGAGACAGCGTGTGGCTATCGGTCGTGCGATTGTTCGTAACCCTCAGGTAATCCTTATGGACGAGCCTCTTAGTAACCTCGATGCTAAGCTTCGCGGACAGATGCGTTCAGAGATTATCAGACTTCGTCAGAAGATTGACACCACTTTCGTATATGTAACACACGATCAGGTGGAGGCTATGACCCTCGGCGACCGTATCGTGGTTATGAAGGACGGTTTCATCCAGCAGGTAGGTACTCCTCAGGAAGTATTCAATCACCCCGTTAACACCTTTGTGGCAGGATTTATAGGAACACCTCAGATTAACTTCTTCCACAACGTTCCTCTCAGCGTAGAAGGCGGTGAATACTATATTACAATTCAGGGTCGCAAGATTCGCCTTGATGACAAGCATCAGGAGCCTCTTAAGGCCAAAGGTCAGCAGGCTTGCGACGTTACGGTAGGTGTAAGACCCGTTCACATTTCCATGGCTGATGAAGGCTTCAGCGGTAAGATCGAAGTATCCGAAATGATGGGTAGCGAAGTTCATCTTCACATAAATCTTAACGGTGACGATATCGTGGCTGTTATTCCTACTGCAGATTTGGACCTTGACCTTGTATCCATCGGCAAGGACTTAACATTTAACTTTAATCCCAAGCTTATCCATGTATTCGACCAGACTACCGGCGAGAATCTTATCTAGAACTTACGGGGGACATCATGTATCAGGAGAATTATAATAAGCTCAAAGAAATCGTCGACAAAGACGGTGTAATCATTAACGTTTCCAGACATCGTAAGCCCGACGGCTCGATGGATGTGGAGACCAATCTTAAGACCTGGAATGAAGCTGTCAAAAGCTTTCCCATAGTGACTTCGTTGTGGCCCGAGGGTAAGACCCCCGGCTACGACGACAGGGCTCCGCTCCAGCCGGAGCCTTCGATTGTGTTTGTGCCCGCGCAGGGCGCTCCCGCTTCCGATGAGAAGCGCGGCACAATCATCGTAGCCTGCGGTGGCGGCTTTCTTACCCGCACCGGCTGCGAAGGCTTCAACGTAGCCGAGTATTTTGCCGCTCACGGCTTCAATACAGCCATTCTTACCTACAGGCTTCAGCCCTACGGCCGAAAGGACGCGCTTCTTGATATTCAGCGCGCCATCCGCCTTATCCGCGCCCGCAAAGACGAATTCGGCGTATCCGATAAGGTAATCTGCATGGGCTTCTCAGCCGGCGGAATGCTCTCCGGCAATGCCGCTACGCATTTCGATGCCGGTAACCCTTCAGCGGAAGATCCGATAGAGCGTGAGTCATGTCGCCCCGACGGTGCAGTGCTCGGATACGGAGCATTTTCTTTTGCGGCATTACCCGGTGGATTCTTCGTAGATCCTTTCAGCGACCAGATTCGCAATCCTTTCTTTGCCGACAAGGAAGAGCTTATCTACTACTCGCCTGAGGTTAATATCTCCCGCGAGACACCGCCTTTCTTTATCTGGCAGACCAACAGCGACGACCCCCGCAATTCCTTCGCAATGGGGCAGGCGCTTACGGCTATGGGCGTTCCCTTCGAGATGCACCTTTTCCCCGAAGGCGTTCACGGACTTGCTCTTGCAGACGGTCACAACGACCTCGCAATGGACATCCCGAGCGTTTCCCAGTGGACAGAGTTATGTGCCAACTGGCTTAAGAAATTAGTGTAAAATAAGGCGGCGAGAATTATGTAAGATTCCCGTCGCCTTTTAAATTATATCTTCATTCTCATATATGCGGTCTTGCCGTCTTTTGGCCTCGACCGTGTTATCGCCCGTTTTCTTAAGGGCGATGGTCGCTATGGGCTTATCCCCCTGTTTATTATCCGATTACTTTCTGAAGCCACAAAAGATCGTACCATCTGTCGAACTTCTTACCGATTGCCTTCATGTGAGCAACCTTGGTATAACCCATTCGGGTATGGAAGTTGTAGCTGTCGTGAGTAAGATACTCGTCTTCCTCCTCACAGTGTGCCACACCTGCCAAAAGGTTCTTAATGCCCATGGCTCGAAGCTTTTCCTCCAAAGCTGCGTAGAGCGTGGAGCCTATCTTCTGTCTGCGGCAGTCCTTGTCAACGTAAATCGAGCAGGTTGCGGTCCAGGAATATGCGGCTCTTGCACTGTAAGCTCCGGCATACGAATAGCCTATAACCTTTCCGTCTTTCTCGCATACGAGGTATGGGTATTTCTCTTTGGTCTTAAGGATTCTTTGTCTGAATTCCTCAACGGTCGGTGCTTCGTATTCAAAAGAAACCGCCGTGTTCAGTACATAATATGAATAAATCTCCACAAGTCTTTCCGCGTCTTCGGCTTCTGCCACGCGAATTATTATTCCATCGTTCATAATATCACCCTCTCAAATATTAATATGCCTCATATTATGCGCGCATAGTCTTAAGGCGGTCAATTGTTTTTTATGACAAAAAAACCGCGACCTTTATATAGGTCGCGGTTTTTTTTAACCAAATTTTTATTCAAGCTCGAATGCACCTGTATAGAGCTGATAATATGTACCTTTTGCGGCTATCAGCTCGTCATGGGTACCTCGCTCTATGATGCGCCCGTGGTCGAGTACCATAATAGCGTTGGCGTTACGCACCGTCGAAAGTCTGTGGGCGATTACGAATACGGTTCTGCCCTCCATGAGGTTGTCCATACCGCGCTGTACGATGGCTTCGGTACGAGTATCGATGGAAGATGTTGCCTCGTCAAGGATCATTACGGGAGGGTTGGCTACTGCAGCTCTTGCTATCGAAAGAAGCTGTCTCTGGCCCTGCGAAAGCTGTGAGCCGTTGCCTGTAAGTTCTGTCTCGTAGCCGTTCGGAAGTCCCATAATGAAATCGTGAGCGTTCGCAAGCTTAGCTGCGTTGATACACTCTTCATCGGTAGCATCAAGCTTACCGTAACGGATATTGTCCATGATGGTGCCGGTAAAGAGGTTAACGTCCTGAAGTACCATACCGAGGGACCTACGCAAGTCATCCTTCTTAATCTTTGTAATATTGATACCGTCGTAACGAATCTTACCGTCGGGTATATCGTAGAAACGGTTAATAAGGTTCGTGATAGTGGTCTTGCCTGCGCCTGTAGCGCCTACAAAGGCTATCTTCTGACCGGGTTTAGCATAAAGCGTTACATCGTGAAGCACCTGCTTGTCGGGCTCGTAACCGAAGTCTACGTCCACCATTTCGATGTTACCCTTAAGCTCCACATAAGTGGTTGTGCCGTCAGCCTTGTGGAAGTGCTTCCAAGCCCACTTACCTGTGAACTCCTCGCACTCGGTGAGGCCTTCAGCTATGGTTTCTTTGGCATTTACAAGTGTTACATAGCCCTCATCGGTCTCGCTCTGTTCGTCGATTAGCGAAAATACTCTGTCGCTTCCGGCAAGTGCCATGGCGATGGACGATACCTGCATGGAAATCTGCGCAATCGTCTGCGACAGCTGTCTTGAAAGGCTTAAGAAAGAAATAATAACACCGATTGTAAGTGCGCCGATTCCCGTAAGCGAAAGGTTGGGGATATTAAGCACCACGATAAGTCCACCGAGGATTGCAATTACAACATACATCAGGTTACCGATGTTGCCGAGTACCGGCATCAGTGTGTTGGCTGCGGCGTTCGCTGTCTTAACATCGTTAAATAACTGCTCGTTTAACGCATCGAATTGTTCTTTGGCCTCGTCCTCGTGGGTGAAGACCTTAACAACCTTCATACCTTCCATCATTTCCTCGATGAAGCCCTCTTCCTTGGCAATCGATTTCTGCTGGGCTTTCATGAAGCGAGCGCTCTTGCCGCCGTACTTCTTGGTCACCTTAAACATGAGTACTATAAAAAGAATGATTCCGAAGGTAAGCCAGAAGCTGTACCTGAGCATTGTCAGGAAAATAACGGTTACGGTCATAATCGACGATACCGCAGAGGGGATACTCTGTCCTACCAGCATACGGATGGTGTCAACGTCGTTCGTGTAGGAAGACATTATTTCGCCATGAGTTCTGGAGTCGAAGTAGCGAATCGGCAGCGTCTCCATATTGTCAAACATATCGTCACGAAGGGACTTGATGGTGCCCTGTCCGACGGTTGCCATGATACGGGGATAAATAATGGCTGCCACGATTCCCAGCACATCGAAGAGAATCATAAGCTCAATAATATGTACAAGCTTAGCCTTAACCGCATCGAAGCCGGTCGATAAGCCGGGCACGATTACGCCGTCGATGAGCTTGGCCATAAACATGTTAACTATAACTGTGGAAACGGAGCTGATGATAATGCAGATAACCACCGCAATCAGGCTCTTTCCATACTTCTTGAATACATATGCCATGAGTCTTTTAAGAGACTTCATGTCAATTTTCTTGTCGGTAACTACTCGCATGGGTCTAGGCATTGGCAGCCACCTCCTTTCCGGAAGTCTGGGTATCGTAGATTTCTCTGTAGATACCTCCGTGCTGCATAAGTTCTGCGTGGGTTCCCATCTCGGAAATCTTACCGCCGTCGAGAACTATAATTACGTCACTTTCCTCAATGGAGCTTACACGCTGCGCAATAATAAGCTTGGTGGTAGCGGGTATCTCGTCCCTGAGGGCGCGTCTGATAAGCGCATCGGTCTTGGTGTCGACTGCGCTGGTGGAGTCATCGAGAATCAGAATCTTGGGCTTCTTAAGAAGGGCTCTGGCAATACAAAGTCTCTGCTTCTGTCCGCCGGATACGTTGGTACCGCCCTGGCTCAACATAGTGTCGTATTTCTCGGGCATCTGCTGTACGAACTCATCCGCATGGGCAAGCTTACATACGCGTACCAGATCTTCGTCGGAAGCTTCTTTGTTACCCCAACGGAGATTTTCTTTGACCGTTCCCGAGAAAAGAATGTTCTTCTGAAGTACCACAGCTACCTGGTCGCGAAGTGCCGTCAAATCATACTCGCGCACATCTCTGCCGCCTACGCGTACCACGCCTTCGGTAGCATCGTAAAGTCTTGAAATAAGCTGAATAAGCGTAGTCTTCGATGAACCGGTGGAACCGATAATACCGATGGTCTGACCCGACTCAATCTTAAGATTGATATCAGTAAGCGCCGTACGCCTTGAATTGGGTCTGTATTTGAAAGAAACATGGTCGAACTCAATGCTTCCGTCCTTAACTTCCGTCAAACCGCCTTCGGGTGACTTAAGAGCCGATTCGTGGTCGAGCACTTCGCACACACGGTTACCCGCCTCAGCCGAGAAGGTCATCTGGATAAATACCATCGAAAGCATCATGAGTGACGAAAGAATCTGCACGCCGTAAGCGATAAGTGATGACAGCTGACCGGTTGTAAGCTCAGTCGCGTTAGTACCGATAATAATCTTGGCGCCGAGCCAGCATACGAGAAGCACGGTAACCTTGATACTAAAGAGCATGCAAGGGTTGTTGAGAGCAAGAATCTTCTCGGCGTGAGTGAAGTCTTTACGAACTTCCTCGGATGCCGCGTTGAATTTCTTTTGCTCATAATCCTCTCGTACAAATGCCTTAACTACGCGGATGCCCGCAACGTTCTCCTGCACGGAGTTGTTAAGCGCATCGTACTTCTTGAATATTCTTTTGAATATAGGGTGTGCAACGCGAAAAATCGCATACAATGCGATTCCCAGAAAAGGAATGATGCCCACAAAAATCCATGCCATCTTATTGTTGATGGAGAAAGCCATGCACACAGAGAATATCAGCATAAGCGGTGTACGAACCGCCATTCTGATAAGCATCTGGAAGGCCATCTGAAGCTGTGTCACATCATTCGTAAGTCTTGTAACAAGCGATGAGGACGAGAACTTATCTATATCCTCAAAAGAAAAATCAAGCGTCCTGTAGAACAAATCCCTGCGCAGATTCTTGGCAAAGCCTGCCGAAGCAGTCGCCGCAAACTTCGCGGAATTCATACCGCAGAACAAAGAAAAACATGCCAACACCACTAAGATTGCTCCGTATTTGAGCACGGGTGTCAGCGAAACGCCGGTCATCTCATCGATGAGCGTGGCCATAACATAAGGAATAATACATTCGAGCGCTACTTCTCCCAGCATAAACGTAGGAGTGAGTATCGTCTCTTTTCGGTACCCATCGATCTTGGGCGCCAGTTTCTTGATTACACTCATATCTCTTCTCCTAATCCATTTTCACTGAATATATGATATACCCATTGGATTAAAGAATGTAATATAAATGTACATACTTTTTGCACAAATGTAATCAAGACTTCTTGGCTACCACGCTATACCATTCCACTTTTTCAAAAGAAGGCATCTCAAACTGCGCCGGAAAGCACTTAATCTCTATATTCTCGTAGCCCAACGCCTTCAATTTATCAACCGCAAGCGCCTTCGGAAACGGATTATAGTGTTCCTCAAATATCTCCTTCTGCACCGTATGATTGTCCCGTTCAAACGTATAAAGAAGATTAAACACCATTGAGCCGTCATCATTGTAGTCCCAAAGCTGCACCAGGTTCACACGGGTCTCGCCGACAAACATCGGGTCATATGTGTAGAATCTCTGGTGGTCTTTAAGAATCTTCTCCCAGTTTCTGGAGTCAAAATAAAGATATCCGCCGGCCTTCACATGCTTATCCATCTCTTCAAGTGTCTTCGCAACATCATCGTTGCTCACATATGCCAGCGAATTGCCTGTACTTGCCACAAGGTCGAATTTCTCATCGCCCCAGCAATCAAGTCCGCGAAAATCGCTGCATTTAAGCGTAACGTCAGCACCTTTCTTTGACGCCTTCGTACCGCAGTTCTTAAGCATTTCCTCGCTCAAATCGGAGCCACTCAACTTAACCCCAAGGTCAACCACCGGCAATGTCACACTACCGGAGCCGATGCTCACATCCAACATCGACTTAATATCCTTCCCTGCGAATATTGCCTCCCAATGTTTCTTATACGCCTCGTATCTTTTGTCGTTATCAAACAAATCATAGATTTCGGCGCGATTATACAAACTTCCCATTCTCATGTACCTCATTTAATTATTTATGCATCTCTTCCCAATACCAGGCACCCCTTAATTCCCTGCTCATCATTAAGGCTCGCCGGTACGATATAATCCTCCAAGTTCTTGAGTTCACGCGTAACAATATACCCGTTCAAAAGCTTCTCAACATGCTCACGTATCATCGGGAACAGCTCGGTCTTATGCATTACGCCGCCACCGAGAATTATTTTCTGAGGTGCCAGAATCAATATATAAGATACCAGCGCCTGCGCTATATAATAAGCTTCAATGTCCCAAGCGGCAGCATCGGACAATTCACGAGCCGACACCCCATATCTTTCTTCAATCGCAGGTCCTGCCGCAAGGCCTTCGAAGCAATCCTTGTGATAAGGGCACTTGCCCGCATACGTATCCGACGGATGACGTCGCAAAAGAATATGCCCCGCTTCCGGATGCAGATTTCCATGCAGCAGCTTACCGCCTGAATAGATTCCCGCACCGATACCTGTGCCGACGGTAAGATACAAAACATCCGAAAGCCCCGAAGCGCTTCCGAAACTGACCTCACCAAGGCATGCCGCATTCACGTCGGTATCGAAGCCTACAGGCACACCGAGCGATGCTTCAAATGCCCCTACAATATCGTAACTGCGCCACGCAATCTTAGGCGTGGATGTAATGTACCCGTAATGTGCGTCCGCCTTATCAAGACACACCGGTCCGAAGCAACCGATTCCCAGCGCATCAATATGAGCACTCTTAAAATACTCAATCATCTTAGGCATGGTCTCATCGGGAGTCTCTGTCGGTATGGTCACTTTATCATATATATTTCCAAGTTCGTCGCCGATTGCGCATACCATTTTGGTACCGCCGGCCTCTAACGCTCCTATTCTCATGCTCACCCTCCAAAATCGTAACATCAAAAAGGCGCGACTCACTGTCGCGCCCTTAATTATACCATAAATCATTTACTTAAGAAATCTTGCCATCTTCTCCTGTAACACTTCAAGCTGGATAGGCTTGGGCACAAAATCGTTCATGCCTGCCTCAATAAACATCTCTTCAACGCCCTTCACAACATTTGCGGTACAAGCGATGATAGGTGCGTCGTGATAATACATATCATCCATTGCTCTTATTCGCTTCGCCGTTTCCACGCCGTCCATATCGGGCATCATGTGATCCATAAAGATAAGGTCATATTTCTTTTGCTTAACCATCTCAAGTGCCTCGGCACCCGAAAGAGCCGCATCCGCCGTAACCTTAAAGTGCTTAAGGAATGCCGATAAAACCTTAACGTTAACTTTATTGTCATCCACCACGAGAATATTGTAAGAAGAATAATCGGGAATAGCCGAAGGCATCGTGTCCTTGGCTTCCTCCTCTTCCTCGGTCCTCGTTTTATAAAGCGAGAACGCCGGCATCTTACGAACATTCACGCATTCTCGTACAGAGTTCGCAAAAGGAGCCGAATTGATGCATCCCACATCGATTTCGAAAAAGAAAGTGCTTCCCTTGCCATACTCGCTCTCGAGCCTGTAAGTACCGTTCATAAGCGTTACAAGCTGAGCAAAAATAGCAAGTCCGAGACCGCTGCCCTCGGTACGACGGTTCTTTTTACCGTCAAGCTGCTGGAAAGCGGTGAACAGTTTCTTTTTATCTTCTTCCCTGATACCGATACCGGTGTCCTCAACCGAACCTTTGAGCCTTACGATAATACCGTCGCTGTCGGAATCCAGCGTAAACTTGATGTGGCCCGTATTGGTGAACTTCTCGGCATTGGAGAGAAGATTCATGATAATCTGTCTGATATGAACATCGTCGCCGTAAAGCGTCTTCGGAATGTTGGGATTAATGTCCACCAGGAAGTCGATGGGCTTGTCCCCGATACGCGAGTTGATGACGTTAATAATGCTGTCTAAGAAGTCAGCGGTATCAAACTCCACAGGCACCAGCTCAAGCTTATTGGACTCGGCCTTTGAGAAGTCAAGCACATCGTTTACAATCTCAAGAAGCATCTTGCCCGCAGCCTTAATCTGACCGTTGTACTCGCGGATAACACTCTCCGAAACTTCTCGCTCCGAAAGCTCCGACATACCGATTATCGCATTAAGAGGAGTACGAATCTCATGGCTCATGTTGGCAAGGAAGGTACTCTTTGCTTCATTGGCCGCATCTGCTGCCTCCATGAGGTGTCTCATGCTCTCAACCGCAACCTTGTCATCGGTATTATCCGTAATTACTATGGTGTAGCCTATATGTCTTCCGCGCTCAATAAGCTTGGTAAAAGAACTCTTGTAATAACGTCCGGCTCTCTCAAAGTCTGCATTGGACGAGTCGGCGAAAAGGTCTACGCCGAGGTCTGAAAGGCTGTGTCCGCCTCTCCAGTTCTTAAGCTCGGGGAATACTCTGTCGCAGGCCTTGTTGCTGCTTAAATAGTTCTTGGAAATATCCGCAATAATGACCGGGCTTCCGACATTCTGGAACAAATTCTGTACAGCAAAAGAAACCGTATCGTAGAACTGACCGCCCCGAAGCGTTAAGCTTACCGACGTAACAAGCAAGCTAAGAAGTAACGGGCTCGGATCCCAGCCGCCCAAATTAAGCGTAACCGTTCCCACAAGGCCGATAAGAGGCACAAGGCTTTCTATAAAGAGAATCATCAGCTTACGCTTTTCACCCGCGTTCTGCGTTCTCCTGCGTCTTATCTGGATAGCTACAGCACTTGCTATTATCAGTCCTGCCTGGAATACAGCGAACGAATAATACAGGGGCGTCTTGGTAGTGGCCGCATGCGGGAATACGCCTTCATCGGAAACCCAGAAACTGCTGTAATACAGTTTTGTAAGCGGGCCCGCCTGAACGGAAAGCATTATCAAAAGACAGTACCCAAACATAAGCTTGGGTATCCATCTGGGTATTTCCTTAACGTTGCAATACTTGAAAATAAAGAGAGCGTACGCCAACGCGGTAAACGCAAGACCGCAATACTCAAACGACAACGCTATACGAATGCCGTCCTCCGTATGAATAAGCATCTCCTGAAGATATCCGACCGCGTAAATGTCGATGCTGATTGCACAGATAAACAGGTACCGATTCTCAAGTGAGCTTTGCAGCCTTATCAAAAGAATGGTACTGAATATAGAAAACGCTATAGCTAAAAGCTGAACTCCGATCAATACGTAATACATAGTCGTCCTTCCGTCCGTCCCATTGCATAACCCACGGTTCCAACCAAGCATATAAAGAGCAGATAACGGGAATCGAACCCGCCTCTCAAGCTTGGGAAGCTCGCATTCTACCGATGAACTATATCTGCATCACAAGAAACAGTTTACTCTTGATTCTATCGGCATGCAAGCAAATTGTAGCGATTGGGACAATGTAATCATCCTCTTTGTTTGTTGTTACTCTCTTGCTGCTTTCATTTCTTTCTTTCGCTCGTACATCGCTTCGTCGGCACGTCTGAATACATCGTCAACGGAAAGGTCGAGGCCTTCGGTGTACAGGGCATATCCTATCGCTGCGGAAGTGCGCTCCCACGGCTCTAAGTTTATATCGTTGCCGGTGCTCGCGATAGTGTCATTAAACTCGTCGACCAAATCGTCAATATGGTCGTAGTCGTTATTTCTTAACACTGCCACGAACTCATCACCGCCGATTCTGAATACGGGCGAGTGGGCAAATATGGTACACACGAGTCTGCATAGGTTCTGAATTGCTATGTTTCCTTTTTCGTGCCCGTATTCGTCGTTTATCTTCTTAAGATAGTTAAGGTCTATCATTGCAATGCCAAATCTTGTTTTGCCTTCTTCGAATTCCTTGGCAATTTTCTCGACTTCTTTGTCGTAACCTGTTTTGTTGCGGATACCGGTAAGAGCGTCCTTAACCGCAAGTTCGCTAAACTGCATCGCCTGCTTCTTGGTAACCACAAGGTCCTGTCGCAGGTTGTCCACTGTCTGGGCGGACTTCATTAAGTCCTTAACATAATTCTTCATGCTCACCGACATGGAATTAAGCGCTTCCGACAGCGATTCAAGTTCATCACCCGTATGAAGGGGCGGAAGATCCATAACCAGAACATCCGGGTTCTTTTGGTTGCGGCTTCTTGACTCGAAATCACTTGCCGCATTCTCAATACGGCTAAGGGGCTTAATAACTCTCGCTCTCAGCCAAAGAATCATGAACGAAATAAATACAATACCCAAAAGAATTGTAGCTATCAAAACAATCTCCAGATACTGCGTCTCGGTATTTTCTATAAATTCAAGGGATAACCCTGCGGTTAAGAGCCCCACGGGCTCGCCGTTATTCTTACGAACAGTTACGGCGCCCCTGTAGGTGTTGCCGTAATCGGTCTTTGTGGTTATAAAAGAAATCTTATCGGAGTACATAAACTCCTGATAAATCCCCGGTAGCATTTCCGGCGGGAATACAAAACCAATCCTGTCGCCCAGATACGGAATGGGAGCGTCTATGGTACCGCCGCCCTGCTTCTCCATTTCGGTAAGGCCGGACATTATCTGAATAACGTCATAAGAATCGCCTTCTTTGATTGGTCTGGTGAGGGCGATGTGGTCGAGAGCGTAAGACTCTCTTATCTGGTTCATGAAAGTGCTGAGCTCTTCGAACTTTTCGGAACGTTCATTAGTCTCGAAGCACTTCTCTATATCGTCGGGATCTATTCTTTCGCAGGTAAGCTCTATTATGTCGGAAAGGTTCATTTCGTACTGCTTCATCATGCTCCTTTGGAACACAATATAGCCTATTGTTCCCATAATAAAGCAAAGGATGAGCGTGAAAACCAGGCACACCCCGAAGGCGCGCCTGCTTAAAGGATTCTTATATGATTTTTCCGGTGCCCCTGCAAGGTTAAGCATCTGTCTTCTTTCCCTTTTTTCCTTTTCCCTCTACCTGAAATGCAAAGTCATCTTTATTGGTGGTTCTTCTTACTTTATCCGGGTGATTCTCGTAGAATATGCGCTTGTCTTCGTACATATTCTCGTCGGCTTTTCTTAAAGCCTTGCGCACGTTCTTGGCATTGGCTTCAACGCTGAAACCTATTGCGAAGCTTACCTTATCGTATTCCTTGGAGTTTTCTCTTAACTGCTCCACTTTCTTAGCCAGCTCTTCTTCCGTGGTATCGGTTACAATAACAGAGAATTCGTCGCCGCCTGCTCTGAAGATTTCATCATCTCCAAATACGGAACGAAGTGCTGCCGCGGCACGCTTAAGAAGCGCATCACCGGCTTCGTGACCTTCTTCGTCGTTAACCGTCTTAAGGCCGTTTAAGTCGGCAAAAGCAACTCCGACAGACTTTCCTTTGGCGCGCTTGCCGGTGCAGAGTGAATCAACAAGGTTGTTCATCTCGTTACGGTTCAATACGCCTGTAAGCATATCGATGGAGCTTAATATCTTTAACCTGTCGAGAAGCAGGTAGTTACCGATTTCTGAACCCAAAATAAAGGTGGTAAGTTCGAGGGCTTCCTTAATCTTGGGAGCCTTTTCGGGGTCGAAGTTAACCGCCCAGATATAACCTAGGATCTCGCCTCTTGCCTTGAGCGGGAAAAGAACGATGTTCTCAATCGCTGCGCTCTTAAGAGACTTATACCATCTCGGGTTTCTTTCTTTGATTACGTCAAAACTGTGCTTGTCGTTGGCAATAACACAGTTACTTCCGCTGATTGTCTTCTCCCAGGAAAGCGCAAGTCCGTACATATCTTCATCGTTGTCTATATATTCCTGCATAGGAAGAAGCGGCGCATTCGGGTCGATGTCTTCACACAGCACGTCGCACTGGCGCTTGATTGTGTCAAGAAGCATTACCTTACAACTTTCTGCAGCACAAATCGCACGGATGTCCTTGATTACATCTTTCATGACATAACGCAAATCGTCCGCGCCTCTTAACTTAATACAGGTATTAAGAACCTGACCGGCGATGTCGCTTGATACGTTGGACATAGTCTCCGCGTCGGGTTCGAAATTGATTTCCATGGTATATGTGCAGTAGCAGGTATCGCCGTCCTCATACATAAGGGGCATAAATACCATGTTGAACCACACCTCGAATCTGTCGGGGTGAGCATATGAATGAATTACTTTCTTTTTAACCGCAGCACGGTAGCATGCGTCCTCGAAGTTTAAGTCCTTTGTAAGGTATGCGGTATACTCCTGGCCGGGCACGAATTTCTTGGTAAGCATTTCGACACCGCCCATAGGATGCTCGATTGAGTCAACATACGCTTTATTGCCCGCAACAATGCAGACTTTACCGTAATCGTCTTCTCCTATTTTTTCTACCGAAACCACACATGTCATAGCGCCTAAACTCTCGGCCACTTTCTGAAAATCCATATACGTGTCCCCCTTATACAGATAAATTTATCATAAAGTCTGATAATTAACGTTTTGTAAAAGGGAATTATAATAGCATAAAATTAAAAAGGGTGTGCTTTTCGCACACCCTTGGGGGTTCTTAATCTTTATTCATCAAGTGCATTGACGATTGCATCGTAGAACTCGTCGTAAGTCTCAAACGCGGGAAGATTCGGGTAATCAGCCTTAATCTTGTCCGTGGTTCTGAAAAGAAAGCCTGCCTTGGAAGCCTGAATCATGCCAAGGTCATTGTAGCTGTCGCCGGCTGCAATCGTGTCATATCCGATAGACTGAAGCGCCTTAACGGTGGAAAGCTTGGACTGCTCGATTCGCATCTTAAATCCTGTAATCTCACCACTCTCCGCAACTTCCAAAGTATTACAGAAGATTGTGGGGAAGCCTAACTTCTTCATAAGGGGCTTCGCAAACTGGGTGAAGGTATCACTTATTATAATAACCTCGGTCTTCTCACGAAGCTTATCAAGGAATTCCTTGGCTCCGGGAAGGGGATCGATTGTGGCAATCGTGTCCTGAATCTCCTTAAGTCCGAGACCGTGTTCCTTAAGGATACCGATTCTCCATCTCATAAGCTTATCGTAATCGGGCTCATCTCTTGTGGTTCTCTTAAGCTCATCTATTCCGCTGGCCTTCGAAAAAGCAATCCATATCTCGGGCACCAATACACCTTCAAGGTCTAAACATACTATATTCACAATTAGTTCCTCCGTAAAATCTGTCTAATATTTTATAACACATTAAAGCGCTGAAGTAAAGGATTTTCGGGCATTTGAGCGCATAAACCCGACTACATTAAAATTGCACAAAAATTCAATTAATTTTCCGTGAAAATACAAATTGATTAACAATTGTCGCGGCCATAAAATTATTCTTGGATGGGGTTATGTCTCCTCTCGTTGTGGGGGGTGTAAGCCCCACACATATAGTGAAGAGGAGGGTTTTAGATTATGATCAGTTTCTTTTTATGTCTTGCGGTTCTGATTATCGGCTACTTTACCTACGGTAAGTTCGTAGAGAGTACGCTCGGACCTGATGACAGAGAAACACCCGCTGTGGCTATTAACGACGGCGTTGACTACGTTGTATTACCTCAGTGGAAATTGTTCCTGGTACAGCTGCTTAATATAGCAGGTCTCGGACCGATATTCGGTGCGTTGACAGGTGCTGAATGGGGCCCCGTTGTATTCCTTTGGATTACATTCGGTACCATTTTTGCAGGTGCTGTACACGACTACTTCTCCGGAATGCTTTCCGAGAGAAACAACGGCGACTCTATTTCCGAAGTTACAGGCGTATACCTTGGCAAGGGTATGAAGAATGTAATGAGAGTCTTCGCCGTTATCCTTTTGGTTATGGTAGGTACCGTTTTCGCAGTAGGTCCTGCCGGCCTGTTAAAAACTCTTTTTGCCAACAACGGTGTTACCGGTATTTTAGTTAATCCCGTGTTCTGGCTGACCATCATTCTGGTCTACTACTTCATCGCTACATTCATCTCCGTTGACAAGGTTATCGGTCGTATTTATCCCGTATTCGGCATCTGCCTTATTATCATGGCAATCGGTGTCGCTGCAGGTACAATCATTGGTACAGCTAAGGGTGAATATGTGATGCCCGAAATCTGGAGCAACTTTAAAAACATGCATCCGAAGGCAACCCCTATCTGGTCCTTCATGTTCATCACCGTTGCATGTGGCGCTATCTCCGGTTTCCACTCAACTCAGAGCCCTATTATGGCAAGATGCTTAAAGAGTGAGAAGCAGGGTCGCTTCGTATTCTACGGTGCAATGGTAGCCGAAGGTATTATCGCTCTTGTTTGGGCAGCTGCAGGCTGTGCTGTCTACGGCGGCGAAAAGCTCGTTGAAGTAGGCGGCGGTAACGCAACAAGCGTTTACGAAATCTGCACAAAGACCATGGGCGGCGTAGGTATCGTTCTTGCGATGCTCGGCGTTATTGCTTGTCCTATCACTTCCGGTGATACGGCATTCCGTTCCGCTCGTCTTACCCTTGCAGACTGGATGGATCTTGACCAGGCTAAGATGTCCAATCGTCTTAAACTCTGTATCCCTGTACTCGGCATAGGCGCTATCCTTGGATACGGCAACACCCTTGGATTCATCGATTACTCAATCATCTGGAGATACTTCAGCTGGACCAACCAGACCCTTGCTATGATCGTTCTTTGGGCAGCATCCATGTATCTCTTCAAGAATAAGAAGAACTACTGGGTAACCGTAGTTCCCGCAACCTTCATGAGTGCGGTATCGGCTACATACTTCCTGATGGCACCCGAGTGCCTCGGCCTCATTCCGTACTTCAAGCAGAATACGACTATCGCTTATCCCGGCGGTATCATCGTAGCTATTCTTTTCCTTGTATTATTCCTTCTTGCTACAAAGAGGGCCAAAAAAGAAAACTAAAAGTGAGAGCCTAAATGTTAATAGCACCTAAGGCGCTTACTGAGAACACAATGGACCGCGAGGCACTTTCTTTGGACAAAAGGAAATGCCTCCACGCCGGTCCTTGCGGAATCGGTGAAAAGGCGCTGTATTTAAACAGTTTCTACATAGACAGAATATTCTACGTTAAGTATGAAGATATAGCCCGTGTGTTCAAGCGGGTAGCCATGAGCAAAGGCGGATTCTCCGGCAAAGGCATATTCGGTTCAATCCCTTATCTCGTGGTACAGCTTAAAAACGGTCGTGAAAAACAGTGTAATTTCAAGATAGAGGATGACGTTGATGCACTTCTTCGTCGCATCGAGCTTGATCATCCCGAGATTCCCACCCACAGCGTGGAGGCCGAAGAGCGTCTCCGCAAGGCCGAGGAAGAGGAAAAGAAAAAGTATTTAAAAGAATTGTCTACGGAAGCTTCGGCGAATGTCGAGAGGCTTGAGAAGGCCAAGAGCTTTCTTTTGCAGAGGGCAGGGCAGGCTGACAATCTTGCGTACTGCGCCAAGCAGAAACGAACGCTGGATTCAATCAATCCTACGTATAAGCTTCTCGCGGTGCTCATTCTCGTGGCAGGTCTCGCATCCGCTGTGTGGGGCGCATATGCGTGGATTAATCATCTGATGAACGGTTCGGTGTACTTCGTGCTTTTCGGCTTCGCGGCTATCTTCTTTGCCATGGCTACGCGCGTATTGCCTTCGGGCCGGCGCAACAAGAAGTTCGGTGAGGAAGAGTGGGAAAAAGCGTTAAAGATTCAGTCCGACTACGTTGAGTCCAAGAACGGCTTCCCGGTGCCTGCGTACTACGCTCATCCGATTGTTATGGACCGTTTGATTCGTGCCATTAAAATGGGTCGCGCGGTGACTGTCGATGAGGCGTTGGACGTAGTAAAGTCAGACCTCAAAGCACTAGGTCCGTCCGTGAAAGTAAGTCAGAAAGAATATGACGAGGTCGTAGTGGTCAAGCCACTGTTTGCACTGATGGAATATAAATAATTGTCAGCAAAATATTGTAGTAAAAAGGACAGCCGTGGTGAGGCTGTCCTTTTATTTTGCAGCGCCGAGGTTCACTCGGAGCTTGTTGTTAGGATTATAAAGTTATTGTTGCTGAAAGCGGTGCCTTGCCTGTAAGAGCGGCGCTTCGTGCGTCGGGAGCGCTGTCGCCTACGTAGATTGTGGCGGTGCCCTTGTGGATTACGAATTCACCGTTCTCGTCGGCGAGAGCAAATGCTTCCTTGGGAAGGTGGATGACTGCTTTCTTTTCTTCGCCGGGGTCGAGGTTAAGCTTCTTGATGCCCTTGAGGGAGAAGTTGGGAACGTGCTTAAGGGATGCGTCGGGATTAATCTTAACGTATGCCTGAACAGTCTCGCGACCTGCCATCTTGCCGGTGTTCTTGACCATAACTTCAACATCGATACCGTCGTCGGTAAGGGTGTCGGAACTAAGCTTCAAGCCGGATGTCTCGTAAGAGGTGTAGGAAAGGCCGTATCCGAAGGGGTAAAGCGCATCCTTCTTCATGTATCTGTATGTGCGTCCTTCCATGCTGTAATCGGTAAAGGAAGGCAAATCGTCGGTTGAGTAATAGAAGGTTATAGGAAGCTTACCTTCGAAGTTAGCATCACCGAAGAGTAATTCAGCGATTGCCTGACCGCCCTCTGCGCCGGGATACCAGCCTTCAATGATAGCGGGGATGTTATCGTCTGCCCATGAAAGGTCGAGTGCTGAACCGGAAAGTACTACCAGTACTACGGGCTTGCCGCTTGCTTTGGCCGCTTCAAGAACCTTGGACTGAAGTCCGGGAAGTAAAAGGTTCGGCTTGTCGCCGCTGGCAAACTGGTTACCCTGGTCGCCCTCTTCTCCTTCAAGACCTGAATCGAGACCCATTACGCATACCACAACGTCGCTGAGGTCGCAGACTTCTTTTACTTCGGAAATTCTGTCGTTCTCCACAGCAAGGTCCTGTGACTTGAGTTTGCAGAGATGGCAGCCCTCGGAGGTAAATACGCGTACGGAATCACCGAGATAATCCTGCATACCTTCAAGAACAGTTACGTATCTGGAAGCGGTGCCTTCGTAGTTACCTACCAAAGCACGGCGGTTGTTGGCGTTGGGGCCGATAACTGCGATGTTCTTAATCTTGGACTTATCAAGGGGAAGGAGTCCGCCTTCGTTCTTAAGAAGAACCGCGCACTTCTTGGCAGCCTTGACATTGAGCTTGTGCATGGGCTTGCTGTCTACAACGTTGTAAGGGATGTTGTCAAAAGCAGTCTCATCGTCGCCCATAATGCCGAGCTTAAATCTTGTGGTGAAAAGATTAATCAAAGCTTCGTCGAGGCGTTCCTCGGGTACGAGACCTGTCTCAACAGCTTCTTTGAGGTAAATGAAAATGTTACCGCAGTTTAAGTCGCAACCGTTGTTCATGGCAAGTGCTACAGATTCAACGGGTGTCTTGGTAACGTGATGGCCTTCGTGGAAGTCCTTGATAGCCCAGCAGTCACTGGTAACATGGCCCTTGAAGCCCCATTTATCTCTCAAAATATCTTTAAGCAAAGTCTTGGAACCGCAGCAGGGCTCACCGTTGGTACGGTTGTATGCGCCCATAACAGCCTCAACCTTAGCCTCTGTAACAAGCGCCTTGAATGCGGGAAGGTAGGTCTCTGCCATATCCTGCTTAGTAGCAATGGCGTTAAATTCGTGACGGATGTCTTCGGGACCGGAGTGAACAGCGAAGTGCTTGGCACATGCGGCTGCTTTTAAGTGGTTCTCATCGTGACCCTGAATACCTTCTACGAAGCGTACGCCGAGGCGGGAAGTAAGGTAAGGGTCTTCACCGTAAGTCTCGTGGCCTCTGCCCCAGCGGGGATCTCTGAAAATGTTAACGTTGGGAGCCCAGAAAGTAAGGCCCTTGTAAATGTCAGTGTCGCCGCGACGAGCCTGCATATTGTACTTGCCGCGTCCCTCGGTGGAAATTGCGTCACCGATTTCTTCGAGGAAGTCCTCGTCGAAGGTAGCCGCAAGACCGATAGCCTGAGGGAAAATCGTAGCGATACCCGCTCTTGCAACCCCGTGAAGAGCCTCATTCCACCAGTTGTAAGCGCTGATGTGAAGTCTGTCGATGGATGCTGCGGGATGAAGTGTCTGAGACACCTTTTCTTCGAGAGTCATCTGACTTACGAGCGCCATGGCCTTTGCTCTGTACTGAGCAACCTTTGTGTCGTTCTTGTTGATTTCCATAAGAATTTCCTTCCTAATCTATTTTCTCTTACTTTCCGGCATTCCGAAGTAGGATGCCGGAGGATTCTCTGTGTACAAATAAAGCTTGGCAGGTACAAGTCCGGGGTCCTTCAAAAGAAGGGTTATCTCGTTAACGCCCTTCTTGAGGTTAACCTTGGAAGTGCAGCTACGACGGTGGCTGAGTACGCCCTGTGACCAGGTCTTGTCAGCTGCTACGCCTGCTCTGTAGCCGTTCGGAACGGTGTTGTACTCGCCTGCGACCTTACCGTTAACCGCTACGCCGTAACGAAGCTTGCCGGTTCTGGAGAGCGGGTTGGTAGGTGTAAAGTCCGCCTGTAAAGTGTATTCGCCGTCTTCAAGTGCGTATACCTTGTAGGTAAGCGAAGGCTCTTCGCCCTTCTTGTACTTGGTAAGTACGGGGAAGCACTTCATGGCACTATCATATACGCCGTAGTCCTTAAGTTCAAGCCACTTACTGCCTACAGGTGCGGATTTTTCCGCGTAGTCCTTGGCAAGGATTGAATATCCGAAACGTCCCGGAAGGAATACGCCCTTGGGAGCATCCTTGGTGTTGTCGCAGGCGGTGAATTCAACTTCTACCTTGGTGTCGTCACCGATAATGCTTACCAGCGCGGTTTCTTTGGCCTCGGTGAGCTTGGAGCGGTTGCAGGTAAAAGTAACCACCTTGTCTGTCTCGATTTCAAAAGGCTCGCCTGTAATGTCCATGGAAAGCCACTTGCACTTGGGCATCTCGACTCTGGCTTTGAGCTTGCCTACGCCCATGTTGGAAAGACGGATGGAAACGGTCTTACCTTCGGCAAATTCGAAGTCGTTGGCCTTAATGCGCATAACGGGGCCGTATACCTTGTCGTATACTTTCTCGTCATCGGTTCTGGTAACGTAGAGTCTGGGTCTGTCGAAGGGCTCTACGAATATCTTTAAGGGGTATCTGGAGCCGTCTTCGTTCCACTTGGTGAAGCCTACGTGGCTTGCAAGCTCCATGCCGCGCCACTTATGATTTTCGAAGTCTGCCCATTCTTTCTTGAGTGCCTTGTCTTCAGCAATCTGCTTGTCGACAAGTCTTGCGTAGTCGCTTGCGCTCTTAAGTCCCTGATGAGCCTGTAAGAGGTTAAGTCCGCCGTATAAGTGCATGCGGATGAGCGCGATGGTGGCTCTGGTCTGGAATCCTGTGAGGGAATACCATGCGCGCTTTGCATCACCTTTGAGTTTCTTCTCGAATGCTTTGAGGTGGGCTTCAAGAGTGTCGAGGCGCTTAAGCATAGCCTCTGCCTCGCCGAAGTGGCAGGCGTCGTAAATCATGGGATTGAGTGCCTCAGGTCTTCTGTATCCGTTGATACGAACGGTTTCTGTAAGGATCTCAGCAGCTTCGGTAACGTTCTCCTCTGAGAGAGTGTTGCCAAAGAAAGTGTCCACTGCCTTCTTAGTGTAGTCAAAGCAGGTGTTGGGTGCCTTGGTGCCGTACTTGTCGAAGTCGTATGCAAGATTCAAGAAGTATGTAAGCGGGAATTCGTTGTGCTTTAAGTCACCTACGTTAAGAATCCATACGCTCTTAATGCCGTACTCATATGCCTGGGTCATCTGCTCCCACATAAGAGCGAGTGGCGATGAGTTAATCCATTCGTAGGAAATAGGATCGCCGTGGTAGTCTACGTGGTAGTACATACCGAAGCCTGCGGGATGCTTGCGCATCTTGTCGTCGGGAACGGTTCTTAAGTAGCCGTGGTTGTCCTCGCAAAGCATAAGTATAACGTCATCGAGAACGTCCCAGTCTACGAGACCTTCGGTGTCCTTGTCACCGTAGTAGAAAGGCTCAACTTCCTTGTAGAGTGCAAGCACCTGAGGGAAGGTCTTCTTGTATTTCTTCTCGGTTTCTTTGATCAGTTTCTTTTGACAGGTGATAACGTCCTTTAAGAGGTCGATGTTGTCCTTAAGAGTGGCGTTGGCACCTAAGATGGTGGAGTCTGCCTCGCCGCGCATGCCGACGGTTACCATTGAGGTGAACATTCCGCGCTCGTCAAGAGAGTCCTTCCAGAAGCGGGTGATTCCCTTGGTGTTGGCATGGTAGTTCCAAGCGTCGCCGTAAATGCTCTTGGGGCCGCGTACCTGTCTGTATTCCTCGCCGGCGCGAAGGCAGGGCTCGTGGTGTGAGTTGCCGATGTAGATGCCGTACTCGTCAGCAAGCTTGTAAGAGTCAAGGCCGGGACCGTCCCATGCAAAGCTCGAGGACCACATTGCGGGCCAGAGGTAGTTGCCTTTGAGGCGAAGGAGCAGTTCGAATACGTGGTCGTACATCTTGGCATTGAAGCCGCCGAAGTGCTCCATGGTCCAGTTGCCGTAGCAGGGCCACTCGTCGTTGATAAAGAAGCCGCGGAACTTAACGCTGGGCTCCTTGGTAGCCTTGGTATCTATTTCAATCTTGAGTGTGTTCTTCTTGGGGATTACGGAGTCGGCCCAGTAGCAAAGGGGCGAAACACCGCAAAGTTCGGAAATATTGAATAAACCGTAGATGGTGCCGAGCTTGTCGCTTCCGGCTACGATTAAGAGGTTCTTGACCTCGTCGGTATGAAGGAGGATGTACTTGTAGACTTCCCACTTACCGGTTACGTCTTTAAGAGAGATTTTCTTTGACTGTTCTAATTCGGCAAGAAATGCGCTCTCGCCCGCGATACAGGGAACGATTGCAACATCGGCCTTGGGGAGCTTGCCCGAAAATTCCTTAACCTTAGTCTTCTCGCCGGTGATGGCATTAAGGTCTGCCATGACCTTGCCGGCTACTTTTTTGATGCCGGATGCGGATTCCTTCTCCACTAAAATCTGAGCGGAGACTGTGCTGTCGTGCAGTGTGATTTTGTCCATGATAATGTCCTTTTTGAATTAAATGAAATCGTGAATAATTGCAGGGCTCGTATGCCCAAAGTCCTACAGTATAATTATATCAAACGCAATTAAAAATCACTTATCAAGAAGTGTCGAAAAAATAGTAAATCTTGCTTTTATTCGCGGATTGAGTTTTTAATCCAAATCGCCTATTATATAGGCATGGAAAAAGAAAAAATTGTTTTGCCCGAAGCTTTTGTAAAAAGCATGCGGGAGATTTTAAAAGATGAATACGATGCTTTTGAGGCGTCTTATGAAAGCGAGCGCTATGCGGGGTTGCGTTATAATCCTTTGAAGGCTACGCGCGAGGCGTTTCTTGAGGCTGTACCGTTTAAGCTTGAGCCTGTCGAGTGGGCTTCCGAGGGGTTCTATTATAACCTGGAGGAGCGCCCCGGCAAGTCTGCGTTACATGAGGCCGGTGCTTTCTATATTCAGGAGCCGAGTGCCATGTCGGCGGTTGCGGTTTTGGATCCCGAGCCCGGTGATTTCGTGCTTGATATGTGCGCGGCGCCCGGCGGCAAGTCTACGCAGATTGCGGGAAGACTTATGGGCGAAGGGTTGCTCGTGTCCAATGAATATGTTCGTGACCGTGCGCGGATTCTTTCGTCGAATATCGAGAGAATGGGCGTGCGCAATGCGCTGGTGCTTAACGAGACTCCCGAGGGACTCTCGGCAAGATTTCCGTCTTTTTTTGACAAGGTATTGGTCGATGCTCCCTGCTCCGGCGAAGGCATGTTTAAGAAAGAAGAAAATGCGCTTGGCGAGTGGAGCCCCGAAAACGTGCAAATGTGCCATGAAAGGCAGCTCATGATACTCGAGGAAGCTGCCAAGATGCTTAAGGCAGGCGGGGTGCTGGTGTACTCCACTTGTACGTTTAATAAAATTGAAAACGAAGGAACAGTTGATGCGTTCTTGCAGTCACACCCTGAGTTTGAGCTAGAGAAGACCGAGCGTTTCTGGCCCCATAAGATTAAGGGGGAGGGACACTTTGTGGCAAGGTTTCATATGAAGGGTGAGCCGGCGCCTTACGGCGACCGCGAGGTCGCTCTGTCTAAGAGCGAGGTCGGGCGCGTGAAGGAAATCCGAGATTTCCTCATAGGCGAGCTGGGCGTGAGCGCTGCGTGCGTCGAGACGCTTACGCGCGGGCGCCATATTGAGGCCTTCGGCGACAACCTGTATCTCCTGCCTCGAGGCATCGATACACTTCGCGGCCTCAAGGTCGAGCGCCCCGGGCTCTGGGTGGCGACGGTTAAGAAGAACCGTCTCGAGCCATCCCACTCGCTTGCCCTCGCGCTTAATGCGACTGACGTCGCAGCTTCCGTCGCTTTAAGCGACGTGGAAGCCGACCGCTACATCGAAGGCAACACCATCCCCTGCGACCCGTCGCTACGGGGCTGGGTGCTTCTCACCGTCCGCGGCTTCTCCCTCGCCTTCGGCAAGGCCTCCGGCGGCGTGATTAAGAATCACTATCCGAAAGGATTACGGCGCATGCAGTAACTGCACGCGCCACTTTTTTATTCTTTATTCACCACGGAAGCATACACTCTTCCGTCTTTTTCAACTTGTTTCAAGAATCTGTCAGCCTCTTCCGTAACCTCTTCTATCAAATCCGTATCAATATCATGACCGCAATTTGAATAAACCACCAGCTTACAATGCGGCAGGCACTTTGCCGTCCTAATCATAAGTTCAGGTGTGCTGATAGGGTCGTCCACACCACCGATAATCAGTGTAGGTGTCTTAATAGTCTTAAGTGCTTCACAAAGCTTCTCTTCACTGCCGAGTCTCATAAGCGGTCTGCCGTAATCCACAGCCTTCTCCCGCGGGTCTGCCTCAGGCTGCGCCTTAATCCACTCCTCGCGTACCTTGCGTCTCTTCTCACGTTCCTCGTCACCATCAATCGGCGGATTGAACGGAGGCGGAGCATCGATTATTCCCTGCATCATCATCTGTCTGTAAGACATCACACCCTCAGCCAGACTATGCGGTCCCGGCACCATCGCCAGAAACGCCTTAACTCTCTCAGGATGTCTCAGATTTAAGTGCCACCCCAATCCGGCACCGTGCGAAGCACCCATATATACAAATTTATCTATGCCCAGCTTATCCGCCAGGCACACAACATCATCCGCAAACTTATCATACCAGGCATCGCCATAATCTTCTGTCACATAATCCGACGGTGCGAACCCTCTAAGCGTCAGACAATACACACGATACCCTCTGTCCGCCATCGTCTGCTGCGATCCCTTAGGATAGAATCCCACCTGCGCCGAGATTATCACTCTGTCGCCCGTTCCATACTCCTCATAATACAACCTGAGCCCATCCTCAGTAACAACGTAACCCATTTTGCAATCCTCCACATTATAACAATCATTACTCCTATATCTTACATGTCAGCCACAGCATATTCTATACAGATTTCTTGTGTTTTATTGCAATTTCCTTTCTACCTCCCACCTGCGGCAGGTACTTTCTTTGTCAATAATCATCGGATTTCTTAATGATGAAATCCGAGATTGTATGCGGTCGCCAAATGTCTGATTGTGCAAGCACATCAGCCGCTTGGCTTGTCGCCTAACAAAAAACTCCCGGGAGTCATCCTCCCGGGAGTCTTAATCCATATAGCTTCTTACGAAAGATTAAGGAAGCATGGTCTCGCTACCGTAAGTAGCTTCCCAAGCGCTGAGTCTTTCGTCTGCGATTGCCTGACCGCCTGCTGCAAGGTACTCGGTCATACCGTTGTCCCATACAGAGTCGAAGTCAGCAACTGCTGCTGTAACAGCCTTATCAAAGGTCTGATCTCTCTTACCCTTAAGGTCTGTAGCTTCGGTTTCAGCTGCGATGTCGCCTACTGAAGGAGTCTTGGGAACTACGGAGTCAAGCTTAGCTGCCTCGATAGCTGCCTGAACGTCAGCGGGATCAACGTCTGAGTAAGAGTAAGCAAGTGAAAGGTTGGTAAGTGCTTCGGTAGAAAGTCTTAAACCGTTACAGTTAATGGTCATATCGATGTTCTTACCGGAGTTCTGGTACCAATCGTGATGAGCATCATCGGGCTGCTGGATTACAACTGCGCCTGTAGCTGCATCGATTGTGTGGATAACGCCTTCTTCACCTGTCTGTAAGAATTCTACAACTGCAGGATCGGACATGAACTCTAAGTAGCAAAGAGATGCGATGGGCTCATCGTTGGTTGCAGGGAAGAATACCTTACGGTCTCCGCTCTCTGAGTAACGATACTTGGTGTACTTACCATTCTTGTCTTCGAAGCAGTTAACTGCTACGAACTTAGCATCTTCGCCGTAAAGGCCTGCAAGAGTAGCGTTGATGGAATCCTTGCCGCCTCTGAAAGGATAGTCGTAGTTGTGCATGAATGCGCCTACGAAACCTGCTTTAATCATATCATCTTCTGTGGTATCGCCTTCGCCGTATACTGCAAAATCGTGCCAGATAAGACCGTCATTGTACCACTTGTTAAGAACACGAACTGCTTCCTTGGTGCCGTTCTCGGTGAACTTTCTGTCATCGTAACCGTTAACATAGAGTTCCTTGTCGGTGATTGCGGGATCCATGAAGGATTCGATAAGGTTAGCTGCTCTCCAACCGATATCGTAAGAGGTTGAGAAAGGAACCATCTTAGCTGCGTCAGCGCCAAGAAGAGTCTCAGCATTGTCCTTGAAAGCTACAAGCATAGCTTCGAACTCTGCTCTGTTGGTGGGCTCTTTGAGGCCGAGCTTGTCTAACCAGTCTTTACGTACGAATGTGTTGATACGGCAAGTTTCGTTTCTCTTACCTTCGATAGCCCAAAGGGTACCTGCGTTAGGATCGAGATCCTGGTAGATAAGAGAATCGCCAAGCCACTCAAACATGCTGGGAACAAGGTCCTTGTTCTCCTCAAGAAGGGGAGCGAGGTCAAGAACACCGCCCATGTTAGCGTATGTCTGAATTGTAGGATAGC